>JRYH01004873.1_pt1 | contig 17572 bp, 11 predicted proteins | sample 235351 | NCBI WGS metagenome assembly JRYH01 (sample SAMN03074221, study PRJNA261480) | activated sludge metagenome | biome: Wastewater Treatment Plant; feature: Wastewater; material: Activated sludge; isolation source: activated biomass of a wastewater treatment plant treating wastewater... ... | reverse complement strand
AAACCCGGGGCGGTTCACTTGTGCCATTTGCATTGATCTTGTCGAGCAGCGCAATGACCTCGGGACGTTCGAGCACCCAATTGTCTCTTCCCAGGGCGGTGCGGGGGAGCGGGAAGTTATACTTTCTGCTGACTACAGCTTCGTCCAACCCCTTCTCTGGCACCTCATCGCGCGGGATAACGCAGACCTCGGTATCAGAGGGTGCAGGAGAGCCATCGGGATTTCGGATGCAAACGACTGAAGGGTGGACATCGGCATCCGGGAAGAAGTGCTTTGCATGGCCGAAGTCGGCGACGAACTCTATCCAAGCCTTGTCGGCGAATTGTGCGCGCAGGTTTTCAGCGTAACCGCCGCGCATCCATTTGTTGGTGACGGTATAGGAGAGACGGCCGCCCGGCTTCAACAGTTGGAGGCCCTGGTCATAGAAGTAGACGTAGAGGTCGGCGGAGCCATCGTAAGTGTTGGGGAACGCGCGTTTCAGCGCGGGCTTGATGTCCGTGATGAGTTCCTGACGCACATAGGGCGGGTTGCCGATGACGGCGTCGAAGCCGCCCTTGGGGGCGACAGCGGGCCAGTCTTGCCAGACGCCGGGAAATGCCACCTGCCAGTTATGGAACCGCTGTGCGCGATTGGTGCGCCGAGCAGCGTTGAGGATGGGGACGAAGCGGACTGCGTCCTCGCGCATGTTGGCAGGGATGCGGCCGAGGACATCCTTGGCTTGCGGGTAGCCGGTTCCTTCGTCGCCGTTGCCGAGCAAAGCCTTGCCGCGTGCAATGTCGATGGGGTCGCCAAACTGGCCGTCCAGCCAAGCCTTCACGAATCCCTTCTGGGACTTGTCCAGCTTCTGCCAATCCAGCGCATAGAGGACGTGGAGGAAGCCGTTGAGAGGGCGTGTTTCCTGCTCGATGCCGTCGAAGAGGGTTTTGGACTGGTGAACCTCGCCGATGTCAATGTCGTTGACTTTTTCCAGCTTCGCCATGGCAACGGCTTGGCCCATGGCGTTTTGCAGCGGCTCATTGATGAAGAGTTGCCCGCCCCATTTTGTGAGGCGGTCCATGGCAGCTTCAACCCAGAACCCGAACAGGGAGTTACCGCAGCGCAAGTGGTGATCGAGGAAGGAAAGGGGGGCGCCCACCGTGAAGGTGTGGAGCCAGAGGGCGACCTTGGCGAGTTCCACGGCCATGGGGTTCATGTCCACGCCATAGATGCAACGCTTGAGGATTGTGCGCCTCACAATATGCCGGTCGTCGAGATGCTCGACGACGAACGGCCATTTCTTGAGGGTGGCTTGGCGGATGATTTCGATGCGCGTCTGCTCGATGTTGGCCAGCACCGGCGAGCGGTAGGGCTTGTCAGACCAGTCGACCAGGGATTCGGCTTCGCCGATGGCAGCCAGCGCCTTGTCGGCCAGCCAGTCCACGAGGTTCACCAGGAAATGGCCTGACCCCATGGCAGGGTCGCATATTTTCAGTTCGAGGATGCCAAGGGCAGGGTCGAACCCTTGGAGTTCGGCGAGGCGGATTTCTTCATGGCGGGTGTCCGTGGCGAGGGCCGCAGCCTTTTCACGGAAGAGCACGCGCCGCTCCTCGACGAAGGGGCCGACTGCGCGTTCGATGATGAGGGAAACCAGGCTATCGGGGGTGTAATAGCTGCCGGATTGGTGACGGGCTGCGTCATCGGGGTCGACGCCGACTTCGTCGCCATCGGCCTTGAGGCCGTACTCCAGCGTGCGTTCGTAGATGGTGCCGAGTTGTTGCACCGTGAGGTCGCGGTAGTTGATGTAGCGCGGTTCACCCGTGTCGTCGTCGGGACGGTGCGAGAGGTTGAAGACAAGTTGCGATACCACGGTGTCCGGTAGCTGCGCGCGGGCGAGAAGTGGCGCGGTTTCCTTAGCGAACAGTCCGCCGTTGTAGGGCGGGATGCCAAGCGTGTCGTCGCCTTCGGCGATGGCGGTGAACACCGATGTGAGTTTTGGCCAGAAAGTGTACTGGGTGGGTGAGAAGACCTGCCCCCTGGCGATGCGGTCGGCGATCTCCAGGCGCATCACCGTAAGCGAGTAGCTCTTGTATGGCTCCTGGCGGTCGGGGAGAAGGTCTCGGTCTTCGGCGTAGACGACGAAGAGCAACCTGTAGAGCAGCACCAGGGCGCTTTCCTGGATGTCGGAAAGGTAGGCGTCGGTGATCGGCTTGGGCCGGGTTGGGTCATGCTTGGCCAGTGCGCTGACCAGCATGGGGTAGAGCTGCTCGAAGACCAGGACGGAAAGGTCTTTGGTGACTTTCTCTTCCCAGATGCGCCCGGCTTCGCGGGAGATGTCATGGAATGTGCGCGTGCCATCGACGGGCAAGAAGGCTTGCTTGCCGAAGATGAGGTAGAAAAGTTTGAGGCAGTGGTCGCGGGTGAGACGTGCGTCTCCTTGGTCGAAGAGGTCCAGGGGATGGCCGGGGAGATCCAACACCTTGGCGAGGTCCAGCTCGAAATAGTCGTCTGAAACAGATAGGGCGCCCTGGAAATACAGGCGCCATTTTTCGCCATTGGTGAGGATGCCGAGACGTACCTTCCCGGACGTTTGTACGTCGACGCGGCTCAGGTACTGCATCATCTGCGTGGACGGGACGCCTTCCTCATCAGCGTCCTTTTTGTCGGCTCGGTCTAGCTGGCGGAGCCATCGCTTGGCTTCCATGACGGCAAGGCCGTGGTGGTAGCGTTTCCATTGGTCGGCCTCGGCGACGGCCCGATCGCGGGCCGCCCGGTCGGGGAAGAGAATGGCGTCCGGCACCTGCTTCCGGCCGCGCTGGGAGAGGGTTTGCTGCACCTCGACGTCAGCCCAGCCCAGGTCTTCGAGAACCGGGTAGATGAAGGTCTTTTCAGTTTGGGCTTCGTTGGGCTTTGAACCAGCCGTGAGACGCTGCGCGTGCTTCAAGAGGTTGGCACGGAACGCGGCCAGGTCGGCATCGGAAATTGCCGCCCATTGGGGCAGGCGCGTGATTCCCTCAAGCAAGTAGTCGCGCGTAAACAGGTTGCCGGAAATCACGCGACGAGCACCACTTGTACGTTGCCGCAGCCCATATCTATACGTCCCCCAATTTTGATTCCCCGCATGCTACCCGTAGGATGGCCAAAGGCAAATGGTGGTGAGCAATTTTCGGCCAATAGAGAGGGGTTACGGCAGTTAGCGCACAACCAAAAACCTTCGTGATTCAGGCAGGGCGGAGGATTCGGCGTCCAACATGCACCAGTGAACCCCTGCAAGGGATGGAAGCCCGGAGGGCCGAGACGCTGCCGCGCGTCTTGCCGGAGGCAAGCACAACGTGAGCGAGGGCGGGCCAGCGGCTCGGCGCGCGACAGCCCGGCCCGCGCCAGAGGCGCGGGTGCAGCCAACCTTCCCAACCTTAGTCTGCGCGACCTCCGCTGCGCTTCTTAGACTTCTCCGGCATACCACGCGTAACGACGCCATCCTGTTCCAGCTCCGCAATCGTCGAAGTGGCATCCTGCTGCTCAACCTCGCTCTTGCCCGGCAGCGGATAGCTGGTGGCGCCGGTCAGCATGGCGCGGCCGTAGCGATCTTTGCGCATCCACGCGCTGATGCGCACCACGGGCTGCCCGTTACCGGGATTGTACGCGCCCCAGTAGTCCGGCCGGTCTTTCTCGGGCGCTTCGTCCTTGTAACGGTTGGGGAACAGCACCACTTGGCGGGACCGCAGCTTCACGTTGCTGATGGAGGCAGGAGCGGCGGCGTCTTCGTTCTTGAGCAAGGCGGCAACCTGAGCCTTTGGCGCGTCTGCCGGTGACACAGCATCGGTGCTGCCGTTGAACATGGTCATTATCTCGCCGGTCTTGGGATCAGCATATTCGTGGCCCCACAGCGGGACGTGCAACTCAGCTTCGGTGTCGGGCAAGCTCAACCGCCCTTCGAACATCGGTCGCTTGTCGCCCGGTTCTTTGTTGCGCGCGAGGAAGGCAACGAAGTTGCCGTGCGGTTGTGCGTCAGGCGTGGTGGTCATTGTAGCATGCTTTCGTTGGTTCACGGAAAGGCTGCGCGAGGGTGAATACGAAGTCCATACAGGCTGCTTATGCGCGCGGCACTTTTGTCGTAAGCTGCCGGTGATGGTTGCGCTGCCTGTTCCCGCCCGTATCACATCCGCGATGCGGCGGTTCTATCGGGATGGCGGCCAAGCCTTCTTCCGAGCATTGGACAAGGACGCGACGGCAGCCGTTCAGGCTTTCCAGCACCATCCGCGCGGCATTGCTCCGGTTCATCTTCTTTACGAATGGGCGCCTTTGCTGATGGAGGCCGAGCAGCAGCGGATCAGCGTTCTTTTGGGTTCTTTCTTGGAACGCCTGCGGGTGAGCGACGTGGTCGCGTCTCCTGTGGGAACAGAACGGCTGTGAGGGTGGTGGTATGCTTCGCGCGCGCCATTGCCACATGCTGGTTGCGCTGCCGCCTTTCGGCCGTTGCATCGTCCACGGCAGATTGCACGTCTTCTCGGGATAACAAGCCCAGTGCGTGAAAGGCGCGGGCGATGTCCACGGCATCGACGGTGAAGATCCTGCTGCCGTGCTGGCGTGTCGATGTGCGGACGTGACGCGTTGAAGATGTGTGGTCACAGTTGCGGGCCAGCGTTCTGGCGGAGGCCGTGAGCCCAAGGCTGGATAGCTTGGCATAGGCGCTGTCATTGCCGACGACGAAGCCTTGCCCCTTCGCTTCGAGGCGAAGGCCATTGTCGGCCAGCAACTCCCTCAAATCCTCTGAGGTCGCGTCCGCGGTCAACTGCTCGGATATCTCGGCGCCGAAGGTGCGGGCCTTGGCTTTGCTCCACTGCGGCCGGGCCGTTTGTGCGCCGCGCCTGGCTGCGTAGGTCGCGGCGGAGTTGGGAAGCTTTTCTTGCGCGTCGGTGTGTTCGGGATTGTAGGTGTGCGCGGGAGCAAACTCGAAGCCATAGGTTTCCGCCAGCTCCTTCATGATGCGGTCGAAGCGGGCGAAGTCGTGTGAGGTTTTCCAGGCGCGGCCGGTGTCGGGATGCACGCGGTTGAGCAGGATGTGAAGGTGCGGGTGGGGCTTGTCGCCGTGGCCCATGATGAGTGCCTGATGATCGGCGAGCCCAGCAAGCTTCAAGGTGTCGGCGGCGACAGCCTGCATCACCTCCGGCGTCGGCCGTTCGCGCGCATGCCACGCAATCATCAGGTGATAGGCGGCGTTTTTGGTGCGCGCCGACAGCTGGGCGGCGGCGTGCATATAACGCGCTGCGAGTTCGGGATCGGTGGTGGGAAGGTTCTGTCCGGCCACCCAAGCCACGCGCTTGGGATCAGTCCGCGTGCCGGGCTTTCCACGCTCGAGGTAACGCGCCAACGCAAGGAAGTCGTTGGTGGGCGGCGCGACCTTGGCAAGCATCAGTCACAGGCGCGGGCGAGGTTGTTGACGGCGGCGATGCAGGAAAGGAGGTCGTCCGCCGCCACAGGCACGCGGCCGGTGTTGGCCTGCCGCGCAATCTGGTTGAGGTTGTTGCCGATGCGGGCCAGTTCGCGCAGCAAGGCATCGTTGCGGCTTTGGTGGGGAAGCTCCGCGCGCTGGCCGTTCAAGTGAGCCACGATGACGGCGCGCACAAAATCGGAGACCGTGACGTTGCGGCTTCCTGACTGCGCGAGCAGCTGGTGGTGTTCCGTCTCGGTTACGCGGCTGCGCACAAACTTGGACAGCCGTTCCCTTGCACGGCGATGTTTGCGGGTTGGTCGAGAGGGCATGGCTGCGCTTTCCTTAGGACGGGGCGATGTGGGGCCGTGGCCCCGCAAGCACGCGCGTCAGCGCCTCGCCTTTGACCGCATTTTGTGGTCAAAGGCATACCTCGCCCCGTCCCACTTACCCTTCCTGAATGTACGTCATGCATACAAGTTGATTGCCTACGGCGTGAGCAGTGCGGTGACAGATCGTTGCCTAAACCGCGCACGGTGCAATCACCACCGGGGGGCTTCACGCCCCCCGAACCCCCCGTGGGATATTTGGAGCAGATGAAGGCGCGGACTGTATACAGGCGTGGCTGTGGGCAGATGGCGTGCGTCCGGCACCTGTCAATGATAGGGTGCGGCTGCGGTACAGCCGGGGACGGCGATGACCGTGCAGATGAAATGGCGCCCGCTCCTTTGTCTAGGTGGGCGCTTTTTGTTTCGAGAGTAAAAGGAGCCAGCGCCGTCAGCATGACGCTTTTCCTGGATACCGAGTTCAACGGCTTCGGCGGAGTGTCAATCGGCACCCAAGTTTGACCCCTCATCAGCGTGCAATGCTGGGTGCGCGCATGCCGAATCACACTCGATCACCTGAGACTGCGGCCCGACGCCAAGGAGGGCGATGGCCGGGAAGTGACATGGGGTGATGTTTTTGGAGGCAGGCCCGTGGCGGGGCATGGGCCATGCCGTTATCATCCCGGCAAAAAGATTGATGCCCTTGCGCCGCAGACCATGTTCCCTCGCGCTTCTCCTTGCGATGCAGGCCGTGGCGGCGTGGGCGTCTGAAGTATCCCCGCCCGTTGTCGCCGTGGTGCACGCGGCGAGCGGTACAGTGGCGGTGTCCGGCACCGCCAAGGAATGCGACGGTATTCCCGTTGGTTCGCTGCGCTTCAAGGACGGGGCACTCCAGCTATGCCGGGAGTGACGCGCGCCCTCGTCGCTTGCGCCGTTGCCCTCACGGGCCTTCTGCCCGTTCCGGCGCATGCCGGTGACGACTGGCAGGACATGGTGTTCATTTCCGGCACCGTCGGCAATCAAACCAGCCGTTTGTGCATGGGCGTGCCCGCGGACAAGCGGCCTTCGGACATCGGCTGCCCGGCCTATGCACCGAGCCTCAGCACGGCCGGGCATGTCAGCATCACCGGCAACGTGTCGGCCAACAGGTTCATCGGCGACGGTTCCGGGCTGACCAACCTCAATGTCCAGGGAGACCGCATGGTGAGCGGCACCCATGCGGCGGTGATCAACGAGAGCACCGGGTACGTGAGCCTCACCACCGGCGGCGGCACGTGGGGGTACCTTTCATCCGGCTGGAGTTACCTGGCCAACCTGTTCAGCAATTCGATCTCGAGCACGCTGGTCAGCGCGACCAACGTCAGCGCCACGTACCTCGATGCCACGCGCACGGGAACCGTGAGCGGCACCTATGGCTATTTCCGCTACATCAGCGGCACGGACATCCATGGCCGCTTCACGGGCGACGGTTCCGGCTTGACCGGCGTGATCGCCAGTTCCGGCGACCGCATCGTGTCCGGCAGCACCGGCGGCACGCGGATGGTGGCCATCAGCGACACCGGCTACATTTCCATCACCCAGGCCGGTGCCAACAGCGGCTGGTTCGATCCTTATCGTGGATTGGTAACACTCGGCGTCAGCGCCACCGGTCCCATCAGCGGGACGGCGGGGTATTTCAGCGGGAAGGTGGGGATTGGTCTGAGTAACCCGACGGCGAAACTGGAGATCGCCGGTGGTTATGTTCGGGTCAGCAGATCGGAAACGAACAGCCAGCCGGCGTTCTTTGAAGCGTCAGCGTCTGGCGGTGAACAGCTTACCTGGAAGTATGTGGAGGATGCGGTCGCCTCTATTCCTGCGGATGTCTGGCAATTCCGCTCGGGTGGAAGCGCGTCGTCGAACATTGTGTTCTCGCGCTTTGATTCTGTTCCTGTCCTTTATCTTGTCACCAGCGACACATCGGGAAGAGTTGGTGTTGGCACCACGTCGCCTCTTGCCAAGCTGGACGTGGCGGGCACGATTTCGGCGAGTGACGCGATCCAGGTCGGCGGCAGCAGTTTAGCCTGTTCCAGCGGCATTGCCGGGGCGTTGCGGTATGCGGGCGGGAACATTCAATACTGCAACGGCACCGCATGGGGTTCCTTGGTGGGCGCCGCCGATGCCATGGGCGACCGGATTGTTTCCGGCTCCACCAATGCCATTGCGTGGCAGGATCGGAGCCTAACCATCAGCACCGCCGGTTCGCAGCGGATGATTGTGGGCGAGAACGGGAATGTAGGTATCGGCACGTCAACGCCTGGCACGGCGATGCTGAGTGTGGCGCATAGTTACCCGACCATCAGGTTGGCGGATATCGACGCGGGTTCATTGGGTTCCGTGTCGGGGCGGGTGGAGTTCACGGACGATAACGGCAACATAGCTGGCGTGGTCGGACCGCAAGGCAACAGCGCAGAACTTGTGTTGCGGAACCTGAGTGGCGGGCGCGTGGTGCTGGTGCCGGGAAGCACGCCTGTACTGTCCGCATTGAACAACGGCCGTGTGGGCATTGGGTGGAATGTGATAACCCCCACCGCGACGTTGCAGGTGAGCGGCAGCTTCATCGTTTCCACCAGCGTCCAGAACACAACACCAAGCCTGTACGTAACCCCCATGGGGCAGGTGCTGGTGGCGTCGGATAGCGCCCTACCCGGCGTGAAGCTTCATGTCGGCGGGATATTGACGGCCCGCGACAACGCCGGAGGAGATGCACGGATTCTGACCTACAGCGGAAACGGCAGCATCATCACGCAGCTGTTTTCGTATGACGGGCTGGGCGGCTATGTCGGCACGCACAGCAACCATCCGTTCCGCATCCGGGTGAACGACACGGACAGGATGGTGGTGAGCACTTCCGGGAATGTCGGTATCGGGCAGGCGATCCCGTTGGCGAAACTTGATGTAGGCGGCACCATCTCGGCCAGCAATGCCGTTCAGGTGGGTAGCAGCAGCCTGGCCTGTTCGGCGGGCATTCCGGGGGCCATCCGCTACAACGGCGGGACCCTGCAATACTGCAACGGCACAACGTGGACGACGCTGGGCGCGGCAGGCGGGGGGTTGGAAGACCGCATCGTGTCCGGCACCACCAATGCCATTGCGTGGCAAGACCGGAGCCTGACCATCAGTACGGCCGGCACGCAGCGGATGATTGTGGGCGAGAATGGCAACGTGGGGATTGGTACCAGTGCTCCCGCTTACAGTTTGGACGTTAAGTCGCTTGGTGGAACCATTCTTCGGGTGCAGGGAGAAAACAACGCTCCTGCTGCCCTCATAAACCTGACCGACAACACGGGAGGTGCCACTTGGAATATTGAGAACGGACGGGTGTCCGGGTCGTTGGGCTTTTACCTGGCAGGCACCTTAGGCGGGCCGGTTGCCGCCGACCGCACAAAGCTGATCATCAATTCCTCCGGCCGGGTGGGCATCAACACCCTTTCTCCCACGGCAACGCTGCAGGTTTCCGGCAGCTTCACCGTTTCCTCGACAGTCACCGACCAGTCCCCAAGCCTTTATGTGGGAACGGATGGGAGAGTGGGGATCGGCACCCCAACGCCGTCGGCCATGCTGACGTTGGACAAGGGGGCTTTGGATGCGCCCCGGCTGCAATTCAGGTACGTCGGGCAGGTCACCTCGCACAATGTGGGGGTGGAATTCAAAAGGAGCGGCGCATTCAAGGCCGGGCTGTTCGTGCGGCAGGATAACGATACGTTGTCGTTGTGGGCCGGTGCCCATCCGCGCCTGAGCGTGCTGGATGGCGGCAATGTGGGTATCAGCACCACGACACCCCTCGCGAAACTCGATGTGGCCGGCACCATTTCCGCCTCCGACGCCATCCAGGTGGGAACGAGCAGCCTTTCCTGTTCCGGCGGCATTCCGGGAGCCATCCGCTACAACGGCGGCAGCCTGCAATACTGCAACGGCACTGCGTGGACGACGCTGGGCACCAGCGCGGGCGTGACCGGCACCGGCAGCGCGACGGCGGTGGCGTTCTGGAGCGGGCCGAGCGCGCTGACGTACAGCGACGGGTTCTATTGGGATAACGCGGGCAAGCGGTTGGGGGTCGGGACGAACGTGCCAGGCGCGTCCGTTGAGGTGTCCTCGACCGAAGGGCTGCGCCTCACCAGAACCGGAGGAACCAATGCGCCGTGGATCTCCTGGTACCTCAATGCCACTCGGCAAGCCTACATGGGATACGGCACGCCGGGCACGTACTTCCAGCTTCAGATGGAGAACGGCAACAACTTCTACATCGGCGGCGGCAACGTCGGCATCAAGACCCACCTGCCCACCGCCACGCTGCAGGTGAGCGGCAGCTTCATCGTTTCATCCACGGCAACCAACGGAATGCCGGCATTGTCGGTCGCGTCGAGCGGCACTGTGGGGATTGGCGCGCTGAACACTTCGCTCCCCCTGTTGGTGAGCGGCACCAGCGGGTTTTACCCCTTCGATTCCGGCTCCACGCCGAGCCTTCGGATACGAGGCGATAGTTCTTACCTGGGTGTGCCGCAAGTCATTCGGTTCAGACAGAGTGATGTGCAGGCGGGGGCGATTGCCTTCACCTTCTTCGATAATCCTAGTACGACATTTGCCATCCGGCAGTATCCTGGCTCCATTTTGCGGATAGGTATTGGCACTATTTCGCCCACAGCCTCGGTTGATGTGGTTGGCACCATTTCCGCGAGCGATGCGATCCAGGTAGGGCAGAGCAGCCTGGCTTGCAGTGGGGGCATTCCGGGCGCCATCCGGTACAACGCGGGCGCGCTGGAACTCTGCAACGGGACGTCGTGGGGTGCGTTGGGTGGCGAGCCAGCCCTCGGTGATCGCATCATCAGCGGCACGCTGGCCATGGTGGCGAACAGCGCCACGAGCTACGTGAGCCTTTCCACGAACGGCACGACGTGGGGCTACCTGGGCAGCACCAACAGCTACCTGCCCACGCTTAGCGCCAACCGGGTGAGCGCCACCAACGTCTCGGGAAGCATCATCCAAGTGGGCAACACCGGCGCATCCTGCACCAGCGGCATCTCCGGTGCCATACGCTACAGTGCGGACAGGTTGGAATACTGCAACGGCAACACCTGGACGAGCACCGGCCCATCGGACACGATAGTGACAGGCAGGGTCGTGCGCAGTGCGACGCAATCCATTGCGAATGCGACATGGACCGATGTCACCTTCGATGGTGAAATGTGGGATACGGCGGGGATGGTCGATATCTCCGGGCAGCCGGAACGGATCACCATCGCGCCGGGACAGCAGGGTTACTATCTCGTTGTCGGAAAGATCGTCTATGCCACGCATGCGACCGGTGCGCGCTGGATGGCGATAACGCTGAACGGTGCCCAGGAGACCACCTGCAACGGCATGTCCGGTTCGATGGGCGGTTATTATCAAGAGAGTTGCGCGAACGTGATGTATTTGTCCGCGGGCGTCTATCTCGGACTCCAGACCTACCAGAACAGAGGCGGCGCGCTTGATTTGCTTGGAGCGCACTTGTCCGCCACCAAGCTGTCGCCAGGAGGTGGTGGCGGCGGCGGTGGGGCTTCGGTTCTGAACGACCTTTCCGACGTGAACACCAGCGGGTTGGCCACCGGAAGCATCCTTGCTTACAACGGCAGCAATTGGGTGGTGAGCAGCACGGGCACCGGCACCGCCGAAGGTGACCGCATCACCAGCGGGACGCACGCGGTGACGGTGAACACCAGCAGCGGTTACGTCAGCCTCTCCACCAGCGGCACCGACTGGGGGTATTTCGGGAACGTGCTCAGTTATCTTCCGGCGCTGCATGCTAACCGCCTTGGCGTGGGTATTTCACCGAGTGACTCGAACGCCATCGGCAAGTTGACCGTTTACGACTCCGGCCTAGCATACGCCGCGCCTGCCCTCACGGGAAGCACCGCCCCCGCCGTACTGGTGCGGAACATCTTCGGCTCCGTAGCGCAGGATTACGGGGTGATCCAGACCGGCACGACCTGGGTGCAGAACAGGTTGGCGAGTGATTTCAGCTACCGCTTTTCGTACCTGATCAATCCCAACGGCGGCAACGTCGGCATCGGCCTCATCACCCCCACCGCCACGCTGACGGTGAGCGGCACCATCTCCGCCTCCGACGCCATCCAGGTGGGAACAAGCAGCCTGGCTTGCTCGTCCGGCATCCCCGGTGCCATCCGCTACAACGGCGGCAACCTGCAATACTGCAATGGCAGCGCTTGGACGACGCTGGGCACATCGGGTGGTGGGCCGGAAGACCGCATCACTTCGGGCACGCACGTGGTGATGGTGAACACCGGCACGGGCTACACCAGCCTCAGCACCGGCGGCACCACGTGGGGCTACCTTGGCAACAATGCCAGCTTCCTGCCGACTTTCCTAGCGAACCGCGTCGGCATCGGCACTACCAGCCCCTTGGCCAAGCTGGATGTGGCCGGGCATGTGCTGTTGAGCGGGCCGACCTCCAACACCATCGCCTGGGGAACGACGGGCGCGGCCGCACCGGGGGCGGGCAGTGCGGGCATGAAGCTGCAGCTGTACGGAGCGACGCCCAATACGATGGCAACGTCCGACTATGCCCTCGGGATTGAAAGCAGCAACATATGGTTCAACACCGGCGGCGGGTTCAAGTGGTACACGGCCGCGGTGCAGAGGATGACGCTGGATTCCAGCGGCAACCTGACCGCCGCGGCGTTCCTCTATTCTTCCGACAGGCGCCTCAAGGAAAATATCGTGCCCCTGTCCGGCGGCCTTTCCAGCCTTGAAGGCATTACGCCGGTGACGTTCAGCTTCATCAGCGACACCGCCCACACGCCCCGCCTCGGTGTCATCGCGCAAGAGGTCGAGAAGGTTTACCCGCAGGCGGTCAGCACGGGCGAGGACGGTTACAAGCGCGTAGACTACCCCGCGCTGGTTCCGGTGCTGATCCAATCCGTGAAGGAGTTGAAGGCCGCCAACGACAGTCTGACGGAGCGTGCTGTGCTGTTCGAACGCATCAATGACGGCCTTCGCCGCTGGAACCACCAGTTGCGCGATGATGTGGAAGCCTTGAAGGCGGCCAACGGGAACCTGGAACGCAGGCTCGAGGCGCTGGAGGCGGGGAAAGCGAACGCGCGGTGAAGCGGATCATGCGGCCTGGATGGTGGTGGCTATAACCATTCCTGTGCCATCGCCTCGGCGGGCACCAACGCTGGCAAAGCCTATTGCTGGGGCCAAAACAATTACGGTCAGGTCGGCGACAGCACGACGACAGACCGCTGGGTTCCAACCCTCGCCACGATGCCCAGCGGGGTGACGGCGTTCGAATCAGCCGGCCTAGGCTCCTTCCATTCCTGCGCCATCGCCTCGGCGGGCGCCAACGCCGGCAAGGCCTATTGCTGGGGAGTAAACACCGGTTACCAGCTGGGGGACGGCACCACCACTTCACGGTTAGTTCCAACGGTGGTCTCAATGCCCTCTGGCGCAACCTTTACCAAAATTGATAGCTACGGCGCGCATTCCTGCGCGTTCTAGGCGCGACGGACACCCGCTTATGCGGGCCTGCGGCCCGGCCTCAATTCCTGCGGCAACTCTCGAACAGCGCGAGGTTGGGACAGAAGGCCGGCTCCTCGCCCACGCTGCCGTCGCGCATCCATTGCAGGCATTCCTGCACGCATGAGCAGTGCAGGCATGTGACGCGGGCATCGGCGCAAGCCTGTCCCTTAACCGCTCTCAATTCATGTGCCAGCCGTGGCTCACAATAATGCTTTCGCCGGTCAGCGCGTTGGTCTTGAACGCGGCGAGCAGCAGCGCCACCTCGGCGATATCGGTAACTTCGGTGAACTTCTTGTCGACCGTCTCGCTCAGCATGACCTCGTTGATGACTTGTTCCTCGCTGATGCCGAGTTCTGTGGCCTGTTCGGGGATCTGCTTGCGGACGAGTGGCGTCATCACGAAACCCGGGCAAATGACGTTTGCGCGCACGCCGTACTTCGCTCCCTCTTTGGCCATGGTGCGTGCTAGACCCAAGAGGCCGTGCTTGGCCGTCACGTAGGCTGTCTTCAATGGTGAGGCCTCGTGGCTGTGCACCGATCCCATGTAGATCAGGCTGCCCGCCCGTTGCTTGTACATATGCTTGACGCAGGCCTTTGTGGTGAGGAACGCGCCGTCGAGGTGGATCGCGAGCAACTTCTTCCAGTCTACGAACGCATAATCCTCGATCGGGTTGACGATCTGGATGCCGGCGTTCGAAACCAGGATGTCAACGGTGCCGAAGTGCGCCACCGCCTTGGCCACGCCGGCGTTGACCTGAACCTCGTCAGTAACGTCCATGGCGACGGCAATGGCGGTCTTATCGTCGCCGAGCGTCTTGGCCGCGGTCGTTGCTCCTTCGAGGTTGAGGTCGGCGATCACCACTCGGCCACCCGCTTCGACGAAGCGCGAGGCGATCGCATGCCCAATGCCGCTCGCCGCGCCTGTGATCAGCGCCACCTTTCTGTTCAGCTTCATGCGCGATCTCCTTACGCTGTGTCTCAAATTCATGACTAGAGGTAGTTGAAAACGACCTTGCCGAGCCCGAGCGTTAAGTCTGCGAGGATGTGCGTGGCCGACACGATTTCGCGCACGGGGAGTTCGGCGACGGGTGCGAGGGCGTGCGGACAAAGATCAAGCGCGCCCGGCCCCGACCAGGCCCCTTTGAGGACGATGTCCTCAAGCCGGTAGTCGACGAGTTCGAGAATGCGCGGGCTGCCGTCGACGTGCGGAATGATCTTCAGCAGGTAGTTCGGAATCTCCAGGCTCGCCAGCACGTCCTTGGCCGGAAGCGCCGCGTGCTTGTAGCCCATCGTGCCGGTCGCAACACGCACCGGACCATAATCGAGCGTGCCCACAAGCGCGTCCTTGTCGGGCCGGAGCGAAGGCTTGGCGTACTTCTTCGGAAATCCCCACATCTCGCGTCCACCGTAAATTGGCGGTCCGTCGTCGAGAAACATCGCGTGCGTGTAGCCGCCCTTCTTGCCATTGAAGCTGACGGGTATGACTTGGCCGGACTCGGTGTAGTCGCCGAAGCCAGTCGAGTCCGGCATGCGTATGAACTCGTACTTCACCAGCGGCTTGTCGAATGTCAGCGGCTCTGGCACGACCTTCTCAAGCGCGGCCCGGTCGGTCCTGTAGGTTATGATCAGGTATTCGCGGTTGAAGAAACGGTAGGATCCCTTCGGGAACGCCGGGCTGGTGAGCGGCATCGCGAAGGCATTGGCTCTGACGTCGGAAATCTTCACTGTGCGGCTTCCAGTTTCGGAGTTTGCGGATCGGCTTCGCTTTTCTTCGTGAGATCGAGCACCATAACCCCTTCATCGGGACGCTCGCGCGCGATCCAGGTGGGGTGCGATAACGTCTGCCTGACATCGTGCATGCCGTCGCGCCAATGTTCTTCGATCGTGTAGCGGGAAAATTCGTAGTCGCTTGATTGCGCCCAGTAGGAGTCGCGGCGGTGGATGAGGTGGACGATCGTGATCGCCGCGTCGCAGCCGAAGCGCGACACCAATCGCCAATCTTTGCTGTCGCGCAGCTCGCGTGGGATGCGTCGCTCGAGGCGCAGGATCGCACGGCGCATCGACTGAAGCTTGCGAAAGACATCCGTGTTCAGCCGCGTGCGGCTGGAATAGCGGATGTTTTTTTCCCTTTGCGCGACGTCGAACAGGGTTTGTGGCATCGGACCCTTGGCGCTGAACAGGTCGATCTGGAAAACACACATGTCCTCGCGCGGGGCGCCGTCGTCGAGAACGTATTGCAGCGGCGTGTTCGATACCAGGCCGCCGTCCCAGTAGGCCACGCCGTCGACAACGACGGGCGGGAAACCCGGCGGCAGCGCGGCGCTGGCCATCACATGCTCGGGCGTTATGACATCGCGGCGGTTGTCGAAGTAGTGCATGTTGCCGCTCGTCACCTCGACGGCGCCGACGCTGTAGCGGACTGGCCCGGAATTCAGCAGGTCGAAATCAACTAACTCCAGCAGCGTATTGCGCAGCGGGCTCGTATCGTAGACGCTGATCGCCTCGAGCGCGCCCGGTGGCATCAGCAGGGCGGGTGGAAAGCGCGGTTCGAAGAAGCCTGGCACGCCGTTCGCAGCAACCAGCGCAGCGCTCGTCTCGTTGAAGATCTTGCGGAAGCGGTCGTCCGCCAATATTGGTTCGGCGACCAAGCCACTCGATACCGTATGCCAGAAATTTTGGAGCCGCTCGACGCGGCGCTCAGGCGGATTGCCAGCGATCAGCGCGGCATTGATTGCGCCGATCGAAATGCCGGCGACCCATTCGGGCACCACACTGGCGGCAGCGAGCGCCTGATAGACGCCCGCCTGATAGGCTCCGAGTGCGCCGCCGCCCTGCAGCACGAGTACGCTCGCCTCTCCACTCTGTCTGATCATTGCGTTGCCTGATTAGGAGTTCATCATCTCTATCAATCATCGAGGCGGCGCCATTCATCCTCTTAAGGGGACGGAGAATTTGCCTGGGCCTCAGACTTATGATTGTCCGAAGTGGCGATCCGCGCCCTTTCTGTTGGCGCCACCACCAGTCAATGAGGCTTTGCTTTCAAAGCGAAAGAACAACCTTTGAAAAGCATGCTTGAGGACATCGAGATCAAACCTCAAGCCTTCGAGAATCAGACCAGCCATACTGCCCGTCTGCTGGAGCTTCTGCTGAACCTCTCTATGATCTTGCAATAGTGTCTCCCATTCCCGATTAAGTCGTTCGGCCTCGGCGGCGTGCGTTTCGAGCGCAACTCGTTTATCCTCGATACTCTGCTCAAGAGCTTTTAGGGTCTGTCGCATTGTCTCGATCTCCGAAGTCCCGCACACGCTCGCGTCTTCGGCTTTGGCACCTAGTCTTGAAGGCGTCGGCATCTTTTCCATTGCTGTCATCCTTTCGTGACGCTTGTGCCGGCAGAAACATTAGCCGCCACAACACACTTGATCGGCGACCGTCGTTGACGCACTGCCGTAGCCAGTGATTTGGGTGCGGGCCGCACCAATTTGCGACCCACTCCATAGAGTTGAATCTTTGATCTGGCTTGCGTTGTCCTAGCCTCTTTTATTCGTGACCGCGATGCCGGTGCCGATCCGGCGTGCTGCGGGGGCCGGGTTGACGGCGGTAGTTTCGGTGACGTTGGGGACACGTTCGGGATTGTCGGAAGGGGCGGCGCCAAGGGTCAGCATATTCTTCATTGGAGGACCTCTCTCGCTTACGAGCTTGCTGCGAGGAAACAATCCCGACGTCGCAGCCGGTGGCAGAGACCGCTGCACTTTTAGATAGTATCGTAATACGATATATCAAGATCGACGGGCATATGGTTGCAGCATGTGACCCTGACTTCACGACTTCACACCTGCATGCGTGCGTGAAGAGTTGCTTGATTTGCGTTAGCGCTCAGTCAGCGTACGCATCCGGCCAGGGTCCGGGTCAGGCAGCTTGAACCTGTGCTAATGTGGCCGCTTTCCAGCTCCAGGGCATGAACTCGGCGATGCGGCTCATGGGATGAGTGGCGACAGGCATTGGATGTTTCGACTCTGAAGCGTGGCTGGCGCCATCAGGTGCCGAAATGCAAATCGGCAACAATAGGCGCTGTTTTTGCTGTCAGCCAATCTTGCTCGGACTGCCTCGTGAAATGCACACTGTTGTAAAACAGAAAGAATGTTAACGCACTATGGTACGGTTTCTCTCCGGGTATCTCGACATTCTGAACATTCAGGCGGCCTTGGACCGGTCGCAGGCCATCATCCATTTCGATCCGAACGGGACCATCCTTTGGGCCAACGTGAACCGCCCCGGGTTTGCCG
>JRYH01000666.1_pt1 | contig 17591 bp, 14 predicted proteins | sample 235351 | NCBI WGS metagenome assembly JRYH01 (sample SAMN03074221, study PRJNA261480) | activated sludge metagenome | biome: Wastewater Treatment Plant; feature: Wastewater; material: Activated sludge; isolation source: activated biomass of a wastewater treatment plant treating wastewater... ... | reverse complement strand
ACTGGTGGGAGGAGATACCGTAGGACGCTCACTCATAACCTGAAGGTCAGAGGTTCAAATCCTACCCCCGCAACCATCTTGGCCTGCACAGCGTGCAGCCCTTGAAAATCAACGGTTTCAGAGGCATTCGTCAGGGCTTCGACCTGCTCGATTTCGGAAATCTGCTTCCTGTTCAGCTCTTCCCGTGGTTTCAGTTTAATCCCTTTGCCGCCTTGGGCGATTTGCAGGATACCTGCTAGATCGCCGTGCAGGTCAGCGACAAGGGCGCTCTTATCCCCGTTCGGTGTGAGGATAATCTTGTCGATCAGGCCACGCAGAATCTTTGCCGATTCATCGCGGTGATCGGGGTCGTTCAAGGACGCGATAAGCTCGCGCACAGCAGTAGCGTAGCGCTCACCCATACGTGGATGGATGAAGGCCGGAACCTCTTCTTTCTGATTCAGGCTGACCGTTAGGGCATCCTTCTTAGCGGAGAGATCGTTTATCTCATCCTTGATAAGCAGCGGATCAATGCCATTTTTGATGGCTTCGACCAGCTTGCGAATGGCCTTTTCCGTCTTCTCAAGCTCCTTCTGATTCTTCACGATATCCGCGTTGGCGGTCATGCGCAGACGGTTCATTTCCGCGACATACTCGTCGCAGAACAGTTTGGTCAGTTCGGGATTCATCAGCTTGTCCCGAAGTGCGCTTAGGACGCGCTCTTCCAGCACGTTCTGGCTGATCGTGATCCGGTTGTCGCATGTCCCTTTATTGCGTGCCGTCGAGCAGCCGTAGCGTTCCTTGGCGACGATCGACATGCCGCCACCACAGCAGCCGCATTTGAGCAGGAAGGACAGCAGCTTCGGAGGACGCTGTTTTTCCTGATAGGTCAATTTCCGATCCAGCTCGCCCTGATACTCCTTCACGGCATCCCATAGGGCTTGGTCGATGATGCGCAGGTCCGGCACTTCAGCCACGACCCACTTGTCTTGTGGGTTCGGCTTCGCCACGCGCTTGCCCGTTTCGGGGTTCTTCACATAGCGTTGCTTGTTCCAGATTTGCCGACCGATATAGAGTTCGTTGTTCAGGATGCCCGTACCGCGCTGACGGTTGCCATAGATCGTCGTTGCGCCCCATGCTTTGCCTGATGGGCAAGGGACGCCTTCCCTGTTCAGTTCGAAGGCGATCTTCTTCGGCGATTTGCCCTTCACATAGTCGCGGAAAATCCGCTCGACGATTGCAGCTTCGTCTGTGTTGATTTCTCGGTCGCCGGGGATAAGGTTGCCAGCGGAATCGTACTTGCGGACGTTGTTGTAGCCATAGGCCTTGCCGCCCGCACATTTTCCAGCGAGAGCGCGGCCTTCAAGCCCACGATGGGTCTTGCGGCGCAGCTCGCTGATGTACATTTCGCTCATCATGCCGCCGATACCGACGTGCATCTGCGTAATGTGGCCTTCGCTGACCGTATGGATGGCCTGTTCAGCATAGGTCAGGTGCTTGTAGAGGCGCGCCATGTCTTCCATGTCGCGGCTCAAGCGATCCTGCGCTTCGGCTACGATGATGTCGAACTGTCCGGCACGAGCATCAGCCATAAGGGCTTGAATGCCGGGGCGCATCATGTTCGCGCCGCTCACAGCATGGTCGGAATATGTCTGGACGACTTGCCAACCCTTTGATTCTGCAAAGCGCATACAGATGCGCACTTGGTCCTCAATGGACGTGTCGGACTGTAAGTCCGTTGAATATCTTGCGTAAATTGCCACCCTTCTCATGTCTTCTTTCCTTTTGTTGGTGGCAAATTGTAGCTGGGATTGCTCTTGTTTTGCAACTTTTCAAAGTCCCGTGCCGCACTGATGCGAGCCAAATGCTTCACCAATTCCTTCACATGAGGGTGGGCCGTTCCCGAAGCCGCGTTAAAGGGCTTGGTTAGATCGCCCTTTCGCGCCTTCGAAAAATTGTCCGCCATTACCATCACAGCCCCTCATATCTTCAAGTTTACCGCAGAAATCAGCCATTTCGCAAATTTCTACTATGCTGCGCCGAGGCATGATGATCCTGATGATGGTGGGCATGGCTGCTTCTCCTGTTCATAAATTGGATATGTGGATGGAACTTAGTGTAGGGTACATGCGTATGCTTGTATTGATCGAATATGTTTTACATAATAGCAAATAAGCAATAATGGGCAGAATAGAATGGTTGGCGAGTATGACGGAAGCATGGTGCAGCGATTGGCGCTGCGTCGTGCCTTGAAAGACCTCAACGAGCAGAGAGTCAGTGACCAACGCGTCACATCGCTGCTACTGGACGCCAAGGGGCAGGGGCGTATTCCCGGCTTTCCAAGGCAGTCCAGAGCGTCCCTGTCGCGCGCCACCATCCAACGCATCCGCGAGGCCGACGAAAACCGGCTAGCCAGTATGCGGCACGGCACCATGGCGATGGTCTATAACTTCCTGTGCCAGTCGGAAGAGCTTGGGACGGAACTGTATGACGCGCGGACGCGTGTTCATTCTGCCCATTCCCACGCGCCGCTGCTGGAAGCGTTGCAGCGGCATCTGGGAGCGCAGCGGGGACCGCTGACTTCTGACGACCTACGGAGCCTTGAAGGGACGTTCCATTTGTACCGGAAGGCGTGGACAACGCCGAACCATGACACCTATATCCGCTGCGTCCTGCGCTTCGAGTGGATCGGGGATGCGCTCTTCTATACCGAGGAACAGCGGTTCCACGACCCGATCGCCAAGGTTCCCGTCCACGAGACAGACAGCGGCGTCGTCCTGCCCTACGGTATGAATGTCGTGCTGCTAGGCCACAGCGAATCGAAAGACCTGCTGAAATTTTTCTCGCTGCACGACTTCTTCCCGTACCCTGACGGGGTGCAGCCCGTGCATACGATCGCAGGCAACTTCATCGCCGTTTACAGCAAAGGCCCCCATCCGGGTTTTCGCGCCTTTGCGCAGCGCGTCGAGGAGGGCGAGGCCAGCCCCGCTTTTTTTGGCGTGGGTGAACTCGATCCAGCCATACTGGAAAAGCTGTCCGGCTAGTCGGACACCACAGCCCCGTCATCGTTCACGATGATCGCAAGATGTGTGTGGTAGTACCACACATCTTGGCAAGGGAACCCGCTGCGCGTTCCCGTTGCATCCCTCCGGCCTTGGCGCATCATCGGCATCGAGCCTTGTTGCGCCATCCAAACGTATCGCCGTTTGACCCCTCGCAGGAAGACTTCGCTCTCCCTGCACCCATCGACAAAGGGGCGTTTCGCCGCCCCCTTGACCCCACTCGCAGGACTTGGAGATTGACATCTCCACCTGCACCGAACCATGTCTGACCGGCTGCCCGTTCAATCACCACTCGGGGGAGCGTTCCCGCTGCCCCCAAGACCCCCATGACCAAGGCGATTTCGTTCGCCTCTGGACACCGGACGAGCAGGGGAGATGCCCGCTCTCCCCATGCACCCCATCGGCCAGACCTTGGCGATTGCCCCGCCATCTGGACTGAACCTGTGGCCTAATGTCGCCGTGTTTCGTCATCGCTGACGTTGCGGCGGTCCGGTGCGATTTTGCCATGGTTCCTTGGTGCCGGATGACCCGCCGCGATCACCGCACGGCCTGCTCTATGTCTGTCCTGACAAAACTCCCAAGCCCCAGCAGCGACAAGCCGTCTTTCGCTTCGCCCGCCCCTAATGAGGTGCGGTGTCTTGTGTGTTCCGTCTTCCGGACGCCATCAGGCCGCAACGGTCGCGGTCTTGAACGGCAACAAAGGAGGAACCATGCCAAACAACACGACACAGGACGCCAATCGCTACACCGATGGAAAGCTCTGTAGGGACGCATCCGGCTACATGGTGATGCAATGGACGGCTTTCCAAGGCTGGGTCAACACTTGGACGTTCATCGAGGGTGACGGCTCCGAAGCTCCTGAAATCTTCGCCACTGTCGAAGATGCGCAAGCTGCCATTGATGAGCACTTCGCGCAGATGCGGGCCGAAAGGGAGGCTGGCGAACGTGATCCTGACAGTGGCGATTTTGATGGCGATCTTCGGATCATGGAAGCGGGTGCGACGTAGTCCGCATCCCTTTCAAAACTCCCGCAGTCTTCGGTGCAGCCTATGATTTTCGGGTGCTTGCTCGATCGGCAAATTCTTGCTGGGCAAATGTGTATCCATTGGGTACACTCCCCGCATGATGAAAAAAGATGTCGGAATGCGGATCAGAATCGAACGTGACCTGCGGGATGATTTCCTTGCAGCTTGCCAAGTTCAGGATCGTCCGGCAGCTCAAGTCATACGGGAGTTCATGCGCGATTACATCCGCAAGCATGGCGCGTCGTCGGATGCGAAGCCCGGTACAAAACAGAACGTAAGGACGCGCTGATGGATCAGGCAACGAAAGCCGATTCCGGCGCAGCAGGTGAATGCCCGAACAGGGGCTTGGGGGAAGACATGGCCGAACAGACGCTGCAATCGCTTTTGCAGACCTACCGTGATGCAGCGCGTACCGAGCGCGACAAGGGAACGTATTTCGAGCGTTTCGCCATCGCCTACCTCACCCATGATCCGATCCAGCTTGAACAGTATGAGCAGGTCCAGACCTTCAAGGATTGGGCAGACGCCAATGGCTGGGATGCCCGCGACACCGGAATCGACCTTGTAGCCAAGCTTCGCGACGAAGATGGCTTCGCCGCGATCCAGTGCAAATTCTATGATGCTGCCTACCGCATCAGGAAAGAGGACATCGACAGCTTCATATCGGCATCGGGCAAAGCCCCGTTCAAACGGCGCGTCATCATTGACAGCACCGAAAAGGCTTGGAGTGAGAACGCCGAAACCATGATCCGTGGGCAGGCCATCCCTGTCCTTCGGATCAATCTTTCTGAAATGCAGGAAAGTCCGATCCGCTGGGAAACCTTCGCTGCCAAAGGCGAAGTGGTGCTGGCGGACAAAAAGAAGCTGCGCGAACACCAGCAGGACGCCTTGCGCGAGGTGCGCGCCGGATTGGCCGAAGCCGATCGTGGCAAGCTCATCATGGCCTGCGGAACAGGCAAGACCTTTACCAGCCTCAAGATCGCCGAAGACCTTGCCGGTGAGGGAAAGCTTGTTCTGTTCCTTGTGCCGTCCCTTGCCCTGATGTCGCAGACGGTACGCGAATGGACGGCGGACACCGAAACCCCGCTGCGATCATTTGCGGTATGTTCCGATACGCAGGTCGGCAAGCGTCGTCAGAGCAATGATGACATTGCCGAAATCGACGTGCTGGACCTCGCATTCCCAGCCACGACCAATGCCGCCAAGCTTTCTGAAAGCGCGGGCGAGGCTGTGCCGGACAAGATGACCGTGGTGTTTGCGACTTACCAATCCATTCAGGTCGTCGCAGACTCCCAGCAGAAGCACGGTTTGCCTGAATTCGATCTCATCATTTGCGATGAGGCGCACCGCACCACGGGCGCAACGCTGGCGGGTGAGGACGAATCCAACTTCGTAAAAGTCCACTCCAACGACATCATTCGCGGCAAGAAGCGTCTCTATATGACGGCCACACCGCGCATCTTCGGCGACAATGTGAAGAGCCGTGCCGATGAAGCCGACGCTGTTCTCGCTTCCATGGATGACGAGAAGCTGTTCGGCAAAACGTTGTTTTACCGTGGCTTCTCATGGGCGGTGCAGAACAACCTTTTGACCGACTACAAGGTTGTCGTGCTGGCGATGGATGAAGGGCTTGTCAGTTCGGCGATCCAGAAGCGTCTTGGTGACGGCAGTTCCGAGCTTGTCCTTGATGACGCGACTAAGATCATTGGTTGCTACAAGGCCCTGACCAAAGCCGACATGAAGGCTGATGTCGCCGCCGATCCGCATCCCATGCGCCGCGCACTGGCATTCTGCAAAGACATCCGCAGCTCCAAGCTGATCCGTGACGAGTTCGGCACGGTTGTCGATGAATATCTCGACTACACCGACGAAGACGACGCTGAAAACAGACTGTCGTTGCGGTGCGAGATCGAACACGTTGACGGCACGTTCAATGCAAAATCCCGTGGTGCTTTGCTCGATTGGCTGAAAGCCGATGCCGGCGACGATATCTGCCGTATCCTCACCAATGCGCGCTGCCTGTCCGAAGGCGTGGACGTTCCGGCACTCGACGCCATCATGTTCCTGCATCCGCGCAAGAGCCAGATTGATGTCGTGCAATCGGTCGGGCGTGTGATGCGCCGTGCCGAAGGCAAGAAGATGGGGTACGTGATCCTGCCCGTCGGTGTTCCCGCAGGCGTTCCACCGGAGCAGGCATTGAACGACAACGAGAAATATCGCGTTGTCTGGCAAATCCTCAACGCCTTGCGCGCTCATGATGACCGTTTCGACGCGACCATCAACAAGGCATCGCTGGGGCAGGATGTCAGCAACGCGATCGAGATCATCGGCGTCACCCAGAATGCCGAATTGCAGGCCGTCACCGCCGTTGTGGAAGAGCTGCCGACGCGCTCGAAACCCGAACGGTCGGGCATCGGCACACCGGGGCGCGATCCGATTGTCACCGGCGAGGTGCAGGGCGAGCTTGCATTTTCCGTTGATGAATTCTCCCGCGCCATCATGGCGAAGATCGTCAAGAAATGCGGCACCCGCGATTATTGGGAAGATTGGGCAACGAACATCGCCGAAATCGCCAAGAACCATATCAGCCGCCTGAAAGGCATCCTCGCCGATCCGGATACCGAAGCCCGCCGTGCCTTCGATGAATTCCATGGCGAGCTGAAAGACGACCTCAATGACAGCATCACCGAAGGTGATGCTGTCGAAATGCTGGCGCAGCACATCATCACCCGTCCGGTGTTTGAGGTGCTGTTTGAAGGCCACCAGTTCACCAGCGAGAATCCCGTCTCCCGTGCGATGCAGCGTGTGCTGGACGTTCTGGACGAAGCCAATCTGGATAAGGAATCCAAAGACCTCGAAAAGTTCTATGGCAGTGTGCGGTTGCGCGCGTCAGGCATCACCGATCCGCAGGCGAAGCAGCGGCTTATTGTCGAGCTTTACGATAAGTTTTTTCGCAAAGCCTTCCCGCGCACGACCGAAAAATTGGGCATCGTCTATACTCCCGTCGAAATCGTGGATTTCATCCTCCATTCGGTGAATGAGGCGCTGCAACAGGAATTCGGGCAAACGCTAGGCTCCGAAGGCGTCCACATCATCGACCCGTTTACCGGCACCGGCACTTTTATCACGCGCTTGCTACAATCCGGCCTCATTGCTCCGGAGGAAATGGAACACAAGTTCCGGCATGAAATTCATGCCAATGAGATCGTTTTGCTGGCCTACTATATTGCGGCGATCAACATCGAAGCCGTTTATCACGGTATCATGGGTGGCGATTATGTCCCTTTTGAAGGAATCTGTCTGACAGACACCTTTCAACTATACGAACAGGAAAAAGACCTCATTAGCGACTTGATGCTGGATAACAGCACACGGCGGTCACGCCAAAAAGAGCTGGATATTCGCGTCATTGTCGGAAATCCGCCCTATTCCGTGGGGCAGAAGAACGAAAACGACAATGCGGATAATATCACCTATCCCAAATTGGATAACCGTATCCGCAAGACCTATGCGGCGAAGTCTAAAGCCACTTTGGCTAAGGGGCTCTATGACAGCTATATCCGCGCTATCAGATGGGCGACCGACCGCATCGGCGATGCCGGGGTTGTCGGCTTTGTCTCCGGGTCTGGCTACGCTGAAAAGCCTGCAATGGATGGCTTGAGGAAAAGCCTTGCAGACGAATTTTCGAGCATTCATGTGCTAAATTTGCGGGGTGATATCCGCAAAAACATGTTGAGCAAAGGGCGCGCTCAAGAAGGTCAGAATGTTTTTGGCAGCGGCAGCATGACGGGTATTGCCGTGACGCTGTTCATCAAGAACCCCAATGCTGCCGAGTGCGGGAAAATCTACTACCACAATATTGGGGATGATCTAACTACATCAGCAAAGCTATCCAGGGTTTCAAATTTCGGGAGCGTCGGAGGCATCACGCGCGAGCAGGGCTGGCAGTCGGTTACGCCTGATGAACACGGCGACTGGCTAAATCAACGCGATAGCGGATTTGAAGCGTTTCTGGCCTTGGGCAACAAGAAGGGCGACGACAAAAAGCTGTTTGAAAACTTCTCGCTAGGCGTTGTGACCAACCGCGATGCATGGACATACAACCCAAGCCGAGAAGCGGTGATGGACAATATGCGGTCCATGATCAGCGTCTATAATACCGAAGTAGAACGTTTCAATGCTGCCTATCCGCATGCCGACCGTAAGGCGCGAGGGGAGGCAGCCGACGGCTTTATCAATACCGATTCCGACAAGATCAGTTGGACCCGCGCATTAAAGGGAGATTTGGCGAAGAATAAACGATTTTCTTTTGACGAAAATTGTCTGACTCCAAGCCTTTATCGTCCATTCACGCGGCAATGGCTGTACTACAACCGCACGTTTAACGAGATGGTTTATCAGATGCCACGAATCTTTCCGATGGGAGATGCGGCGGCAGAAAACCGGGTGATTTGTGTTTCAGGGGTGGGAGCGAGAGCTGGTTTTTCAGCTTTGATGAGTAGATCTCTGCCTAGTCTGGATACTATCGAAAAAGGCCAATGCTTCCCCCGCTATCTCTACAATGATGCCGCGCCATCCGCCGATGACGATAACCTGCAGGCCGACTTTCTGGCAGGCGAACCCGCGTCCAGCGGGAGGCGTGATGCCATTACTGATGAAGGACTTGCGCATTTTGAAACCGCTTATCCCGGTGAGGCAATCACCAAAGATGACCTGTTCCACTACGTTTACGGACTGTTGCATTCAGAGGATTACCGCACTCGCTACGCCGATAATTTGTCCAAACAGCTGCCGCGCATTCCGGCGGTCAAGAAGGTGGAAGCCTTCTGGGAATTTGTCGTTGCAGGCCGCGCGTTGGGTGACTTACACGCCGATTATGAGAGTGTTGAACCGTACCCGGTCACTTTCAAGCAAGGTGATTTGCGCCTCGCAAACATCCCTGATCCGGAAGCCTTCTACCGCGTCACGAGAATGAAATTTGGCGGCAATGCGAAAGCCAAAGACAAATCCGTTGTCATCTACAACGCCAACATCACCATGCAGGATATCCCGCTTGAGGCATACGAATATGTCGTCAACGGCAAGCCTGCCCTTGAATGGGTGATGGAACGCCAATGCGTGAAGACGGACAAAGCCAGCGGTATCGTCAATGATGCTAACCGCTATGCCATCGAAACAGTCGGTAATCCTGCCTATCCGCTGGAACTTTTCCAGCGTGTCATTACCGTCAGCTTGGAGACGATGAAAATCGTCCGTAGCCTTCCGGCGTTGGAGATCGAGCAATGACGGAGCTATGCAAGTATAAGCTCTTATCACCGGTATCCGCAGGCGAGGGCGATGATCTTTTGGCGGGAAAATCCCCCGAAGATGGGTTGCGAAGGGTACAGGCGTTACTTGCGGATTGGCTTCGAATGGAGAATGTCGTCGTCTTGACTGCAGCAGGCACATCTTTCAGTGCGGGCGGACGATTGATGGCAGGGCCAAGGGCAAACAATCTCGAATGCTTAGTTTTGGGTGCTGTCGAAAATTGCCAACTCGCAGATGATGTGCAGGCCATTATCCGTCATCGAAAAGCGCAGTGGCCTAAAGAATCCGAGAAAGGGCCTTGGGGCTTTGAAGACTGGTTGAGCTATCTTTTCAATGCAGCTCAACTTTCAAAGCCGGATGAATCCCCTATCAGTGCGGTAAATTGGAAGGGGAAGGATGGTTCCGATGCTGACTGCGAAGTCTATCCCAGCGATGACGATCTTAAAATTCTGCGCGGGCTAATCGAGAAAGCAATTTTCGCCGAGTGTGCGCTTGAAATTGATCGCAGCGAACTTTCGGAACCAAGCCCCAAAAAAACCACGGGGCATATCCCATTCCTCGCGAAGCTTATTGCTCGTGATACCAATCTTGGTCGCACACACCTTTTCACACTCAACTACGACACCTTGTTCGAGCAGGCGATGGAAGAGCTGGGTATTCAATACTTCGATGGCTTTACCGGTAAGGCAAATTCGCGGTTCGACCCCTCAGTCTATGGGTTGGATATCTACTATCCGGGTGATGTGGCGGAAGGACGTGTCCGTCGTTTCGATAAATTTCTCCAATTTTATAAACTACACGGTTCTATCCATTGGCAGCCAGATGAGCGTGGCCTTGTGCGCGCCCGCCATAGCGAACTTGGATTTGCGGAGCAGTACCGACAAGCAGAGGCTGAACAGAAAGCTGCACTACTTGCGTCCCCTGAATTTGCGGGAATAGGTTCTTTCGGAATTCTGCCAACGTCGCAAAAATTTACGAAGACGCTGGATATGCCTTACGCGCATCTGTTCCGGCTTTTCCATGCACGTCTGAACCAGCCGCAGACGTTTCTGCTCGTGTTGGGATACGGATTTGGGGACGATCATGTAACCCGCATCATTGAGACGGCGCTTATGAATCCGTCACTGGTGTTGTTGGTTGTGGAGCCAAACCCAGATAGTGCTATCGTTGGTCGTATCCGCCGCTATCAGAGCTTGGGGCAGCGTGCTTTCGTGTTGACGGAGCGCGTCAGTGATGGTGCTGTTTGTTCCTATAATGTCGCAACCTTCTCTGATTTTGCGCAGAACATCATGCCGGATGTGAAGTGGCTTGATGATTACAAACACCTTCGCAGCTTTGAGGAACAACTCCGTAAAACTCAGGAACGGCAGCCTGACAGTAAAACGGAGGCTGATTGATGGAACAGCCGCGCGTCATCGGCCATGTCGTTTCGGTAAACGGATTCCGGCTCAAGGTTGAGCTGTCGCAGGATGCGAAGTCTTCTTCTCGTGCAACACCCGATGGCGTGCAGCGTGCTGTTGCAATCAATTCGTTTCTGACTTTTGACCTTGGGGCCGGTTCCCATGCGATCGGTATGCTCAGCGACCTCGAAGCGCGTGAGAGCTATGATCCGACACGGGATGAAGAACTGTCCCTTGAGCTGACCAAGCCGCGCCGAATTGCTTCTGTACAGCTCCTAGGCACTGTACGCCATTTGGGGAAAAACGAATGGAAGTTCGATACTGGAATTACCGTTCTTCCGACTTTGGACACGCCTGCCGAGGTTGCAAATCCAGAAATCTTGTCGGGTATTTTTGCTCATCCACCTCAGCGGAACCGCCCCTATGGTTGGGATGACAAGCCGTTTGATTTCGCTCTGGAGATCGGGTGCCAGACAGGTGACGAGAATACCAAAGTCAAAGCATCCTTTAATGACCTGTTTTCCCGCCCGCTTGCGGTCGTGGGCAATACCGGATCTGGAAAATCCTACACCGTTGCCAGCCTAATCCGGGGCATCGTAGAGCATGATGGATTTGGTTCAGACACCGAGGCCGATCCACATATATTCATCCTTGATATCAATGGCGAATACGCCAACGCATTTCTTGGTCCGGAAAAAGCAACATATCAACGCGAGCCAAACCGGATTTACTTAAATGGCGAGGAATTTTGTCTTCCCGCGTGGCTGATGAACGGTGAAGAGCTTTGCGAGTGGCTTCAAGCATCTGAAGCGACGCAGGAGCCTGTTCTCAAGGATTGGTGGGCAATAGCAAAAGCTTCTACACAGAGTGGAATTGGGTTTGATCCGCTTCAAATTGCAATACAGAAGATTGATAGTGCAATTTTATGGATGGATGGCAATACACCGGGCAGCAATTTTGATCTCCAAATTGATCACGCTGAACAGTATGCGCCGGATATAGATTGGGTAGGTTTCAGGGATGTTCCTATTTGGACGCCTGATGCTAATCAACAGTTCCGAAAGATACAGAATGACAAAGCCGTCCGTGAACTCCTGTACTTGATCCGACGCACATTGGTCGAAAAAATTTCTGTCCGTCAGAATGAAGGGGTCAATTTCGCCAAATCGGCGGATTCGCCGCGCTATGTTGCCCTTGATGACTTTCGCGATCCCCAACTTGTTGATCGAATGACCGATCAAGAAAGCGGAAAAAGAATCGATCAGTATCTGACGACACTGAAATTGCGGCTACGTACTCGTTTAGCTGATCGGCGCTGGAGCTCGTTTTTCAGCTACGAACAGCAGAACGTCATCAGCTTTCAGAACTGGATGGAGAAGCTGGGGGTCGGAAAGAGAACTGGCCCTCGTGTGTCGGTGCTCGACTTTTCCATGTTAGCATCCGAGGTTTTGCCGTTCGCATGTGCGCTTTTGGGGCGGTTGTTGCTTGAAGCACGAGAAATGCTTCGTCCGGATAGGCGAAGCCAGTATCCTTGGGTGCTGGTTTTGGAAGAAGCGCACAACTATGCCCGCCCATCTGGCAAGGTTGAGGATCGGGGACAGGCGCTTTCACGACGTGCATTTGAAAGGGTTGCGAAAGAGGGACGAAAATTTGGGCTATCGCTCGTCGTGGCTAGTCAGAGGCCGAGCGAGATTAGCCCTACCATTATAAGTCAGTGCGCCAACTTTTTTTCCCACCGTTTACAGAACCCCGATGATATCGATCATTTCAGGCGAATAATTCCAAAACAGGCACAGCGAATGCTTGATCAGGTAACAGTTTTGGCGGCCGGAGAGGCAATTGTTTTCGGAAGTGCGCTGCACGTTCCTGCACGGGTTCAGATTAAACGGCCTAAACACGAACCATGGAGCGCAACGGCAGCTCCATATATTGATTGGGCTAAGAACGATGCGTTTCCTTTGGCTGAGGTGGTCGAGAGCTGGGGGTTAAAGACAAATTCTGACCAAAACTCGTCTGAGTCTTCTCCAAGCCCGAACCTGTCTTCACTTTCGACAGATTTGGACGATGAAATTCCTTTCTGATTGCTTTGATGTCATCGGGAAGGATTTTGATGGAGTTGTATTTGAAGAAGGAGTGTAGCGAAATAATTTAACTGATTTTGCATGGGGAGGGGATATGCAAGAAAAAATAGGGCTAGATAAAGATGGTGCTTTAGCCATCCTGCCGATTCATTTTGACTTACCGGCACATGCCATACCCCTCGATACGTTTGTGCGTACCGCCAAACAGACGGAAGCCATCATCGCCTCTTTGAACAGAGAGCTGTTTGATGGAAAACTGCAATACGAAATTCTGGTGCTTCCGCCGCAGGAAGGAACTTTTAAAAGTAGCATCGGTGTCAAACTTTTTGCTGGCTGGATTGCGGTTTGGACGTTTACCGAAAGCGATATCGGTCAGGCTTTCATCCGAGGTCTGACATTGCAGGAACCGGCCCAATGGGCCGAGCAAGCAGGGTCGGCGATCAGGGGACAGATCGTTTCTGATGACGAAGTGAACTGTCATGCCGCTGCGGAGTTTCTTGTCGATGCGACGAAATCCTTCCTGCAAACAGACGTTGCCGAACTGGAAACGGTTGGGATAAACACCACACGCTTCCGCGATGGTTTTTTCGCACGGAACGAATTCTACGAAGCTTGTGCTGCCACGCCTGATATCCGCGCAGTCGGGTTCGAGGACGAGCCTGTTTTTCCGATCGAACGAAGCGACTTCGTACGCTTACAGGTTGTTCTTCCACCTGTGAAAGACGATGACGACGAACCGTGGCAGACGGCCATTGTTGACCTCAAGGTCACGTCCCCGAACTGGGAAAAGGAAGATCGTCAACGTGCTTGGAAGGCGAAGGATGCCAAGGGCCGCGAGCGGCTGTTCCGGATTGAAGATGAACAGTTCTGGGGACTAGTGAAAGCCGAACAGCTCAACATCCACATCATGGATACGATCAAGGTGCAGTGGGCGTTTCAAGGCAAAGCAAGTTCGCCCAAGAATATCAAGGTTTTGCGGGTTCTGGAATTCAATGGCGACGTATTGTCCGAAGCGTTGGACGAAAATGCGCTGGATGCGATTTTGGGCGCATATACGGTCGCAGACAGCAATCAGGCTGATCTTTTTTCCGACTATGAGGGCAGGAAGTAATCGCCCCATAGCAGCTTGGCCTGCTTCCTGTTTGACGGCTCTTTCCCATATATCGGAAACTCTTTTGTGCTGGCCCCGTGCCGCCGTGTTCGCGCCGATATGTGGGGCTGGCGATGAGGTTCCGGTTTGTCGGAACATGCCTCGATTTTCTGACCCGCTGCCATGCTCCCCTTTGTGGACGGATTGCCGCTGGTCGCCGTTTGATCGCCTGATGATCCTTTGCACGGTGTCGTGCCGATTTCTCCCATACCGGAAATTGTCGTCGCACCAACGCGGCCTTCTTTGGGGCTTTCCTCGCAGCCCAATCCATCCCTTGCAACGGCATGCGCCGTCTTTCCGCTTCGCCCGCCCCTTCGGGGTGCAAGGGCTGTCTTGTCCTGCCTCTCCGGACGCCATCAGGCCGCGATGGTCGCGGCTTCAACCGGCAAAAGGAGAGAAACCATGTCACGCACGACCAAATTCGATGTCCATCAGGAGATCACCAACCGCATCGTTGATGCAATCGAAACCGCAGGGGAGTTCCGCCTTCCTTGGGTCAGCAACAAATCGGGAAGTTTCGCCCGCCCCGTCAATGTCGCATCGCGCAAACCCTATAATGGCGTCAACATCGTCAGCCTTTGGGTATCTGCTCTTTCCAGCGAGTTTCCTTCAAATATCTGGGGTACGTACCGCCAATGGCAGGAGCAGGGATGCCAAGTCCGCAAGGGCGAGAAATCTTCCCTCGTCGTCTTCTACAAGACCATCGATATCGAGCAGGTCAACGACCGTACAGGTGAAACCGAACAGGCCGAGCGCATGTTCGCCCGCGCGAGCTGGGTCTTCAACGCCGCGCAGGTTGACGGCTTTCCGATCGAGCAAAACGATATTCCGGATGCCCCGCTTTTCGATCCGATCGCCCGCGCAGAATCCTTTGTCCGTGCCACGGGTGCGGTTGTTGAGGAAACCGGCGACAAGGCTTGCTTCATCCCCTCGCTCGACATCATCCGTATGCCGGAACGTCGCCGCTTCACCGGCACCGATACGACCACGCCCGCTGAAGGCTTTTACAGCACGATCTGCCACGAGCTGACCCACTGGTCGGGGACAAAATCCCGGCTTGATCGGGATATGTCCGGACGCTTCGGTTCCGAAGCCTATGCCGTCGAAGAACTGGTGGCCGAACTTGGCGCAGCCTTCCTGTGCAGTGATCTTGGCATCACGCCGGAGCCGCGCGCCGATCATGCGCAGTATATCAAGAACTGGCTTGAAGTCCTGAAATCGGACAAAAAGGCGATCTTCACCGCCGCATCGAAAGCGTCCGAAGCTGCCAACTGGCTGCAATCCTTGGCCGTCAGTGATATCGTGGAGGATGCGGCTTAGGCCGCATCCATCCCCTATGCAGCGCCCGTTACGATCGGCAGCTTCTCAAGATGTTTGTCGATCGTCTCGACAACTTTCCCATCCATCGGCAGATGGGACTTCTCCGATGCCCATTGATCCATGAATAGGGAAACCGTTTCCTTCGCGGTATCGGTCACAAGCTTGCGGGGCAGGGCTGCCTTGGCGGCAAGGTGTTCCAGCTCGTCAATCGTATAGCCCGCAAAATCCTTTGTCCGGCTGAATGTCAGGGCGGATTGATCGTTCGGAAGATATGGGATCGTTGAGACAAAATCATAGGCGGGCGAAAGCCGCGCGTGACGCCGATCAGGATAGATCAGCGACCAGTTTTTAAGGTGCATATCGCCGTTTCCGATCAGGACGTTGAACGTCAGACGGCGGATGAATTCGGCAATGTCATCATGATTGGATTCGGCGGCGACGACGGAAATCAGGTTTCGGAAACTGGCCTTTTTGTATTTGTCTTCCGGATAGACGCCGAACACCTGTGCGAAATCCTCGATATGGGTGACGCCGTTTTCGGAATTCCGGTCAAACCGTTCGATGACAAAAGCCTTCTGCCCTAGCTGTTCGATACCTTCCGGCATGTTTCCGATGGCGCTGACATCGACCAGATCAATCGACGGAACATTGATGCCGACCGACTTGGCAAGCGACATCATCGAAAACTCGTTTTCCGGCACTTTCGGAAATTCCCGTGAGGGAAGTTTGACGATCCAGTCGCCGCCGACGCCGCTGGCGGGAATTGTCAGTCCGCCGCTTGGCTGAGTGACCGCCGAAAATTTGAGCTGCACTCCAGCAAGGGAGAAGCGCAAGGCATCTTCGGCCGCCGCTTTCGCAATCTCACCTTCCGGTTCGTCATAGGCGGCGTCCGGCCATGCTTCGCCATCGGCTGGCGTTACCGTGATCGCGCCGGGTAAGTCTTGCCCCAAGACCCACAGCAGGAAAAATTCCCGATCGGCATGAATCCCTGCCTTCTCCGCGAGGTATTTGCGCAGATGCCCTTCCGGCAGCAAATTGGAAAAGAATGGCATCAGCCTGATTTTGTACGGCCTGAAATCCGTCAGAAGTTCTCCGAACTGATCCTTGAAGCGCAGGCCAAGGGTCGGGCGATCGGGGTTCCCGACATAGGCTTCGTTGAATGCGAACAGGGTCCGCTCTCCACCGACATAGGTGATCGTGCCTATCTCCTGATCGTAAAGTCGGACGGTAAGAACGGAAACGTCAGGCATCGTCGTCCTCATCCAGTGAGTATGCGGGCCGTGGTGCATCCGGTTTTTCCGATGGCGATGTCACGGCGGATGTCTGACGGATAATCGAATGAACCGCTGGCAGAGCCTTGCGCGGCACCAATGCGACTTCCAGATCAAGGGCGTTCGCGATGGCGATCAGGCTGGACAGCCGCAAGTCAACACTACCGGATTCGATGCGCGATATCTGCGCTTGCGGCACACCGGCAAGCTTGCTCAGGACGCGTTGGCTCAAATCTTTGGCCTGTCGCGTCTCTCGCAGCCGTTCGGCGATGGGTTGGGCTTCATAGTTCATGCGATATCTCTTTCAGCATCATTTCTGCTGTATGATATCGCATAATGCATCGGAACACAAGAAGGTCTTGTCGGTTTTGATATCGAAAACTGCATCAGATGGCGCATACGATATCGAATTAGACATCGTATGTGCGCAGGGTTGCGATAGGCGCGGTCAGCGTTACCGCCCCGGTGACGGCCACCATGTTTGGCGGCGGTGCAGCACGGTTTCGATGTTTTCCATCGAGGCGAGGATGTTCCGACGGTCGGCGCTGCCGATGTCGGACTGGATCAGGGCGCGCCACAGCGCGTCGTACAATGTCAGCAAGTCCGTATCGGACATTCCTTCCAAGATGATGATGGTGATGATCGGGTGCATGAAAGCTCCTTTCGGCTACCGGCACGAACCATTTCGGGCCTTGGCCAATCGGAAAGGCGCAAACGGATGGTGCTGCACCCTTGGGGCGTCACGTCAGTAGAGCAGGTCATGACCATGACCTTGCGCGTCGGAATCTTCCGGCTTGTGCCAATATCGATCGCTGGCCTGAATGGATCGTCCGCCGTGACGAAGAGGGGCTGATGGTCCCGATTTTCCTGTCATCTATTGGAGCGCAATGTCGCCCGTATGGGATTGAGTGGCTTCGTTCGATCCGCCTGAATTCCTGACCACCACGGTTCAGCCGTCAATGCACTGCCCGCGCCGGCATTGTCAGAAGAAAGTTT
>JRYH01001957.1_pt1 | contig 17597 bp, 10 predicted proteins | sample 235351 | NCBI WGS metagenome assembly JRYH01 (sample SAMN03074221, study PRJNA261480) | activated sludge metagenome | biome: Wastewater Treatment Plant; feature: Wastewater; material: Activated sludge; isolation source: activated biomass of a wastewater treatment plant treating wastewater... ... | reverse complement strand
CGCGAGCAGCCCATCAGCGAATTGAGCGCCGAGAGCACCAGCGCGATGATCAGCATGATCGCCATGGCCCATTCCATCAGCTTGCCACCGATGCCCGGGAAGACGTTGCTGGCGAAGGTGACGAACATGGTCTTGGGGTCGACCAGTTCGGGGTCGGAAAGCGCGCTGGCGCCGAGGATCACCACGAAGGAGATCGGCAGCATCGTGTAGACGAAGACGCCGTATCCGCCCTCGAGCGTCATGGCGATTTTGGCATCACGCCCAGGGTTCTTGCATTCGCCGATGTAGCAGGCGGCGGCTTCATAGGCGATCACCGTCCACAGCAATGGGAAGGCATAGGCGATATACATGATCCATGGTGAAACGACGTCCCCGTTGTCGGCCGTCATCGGCGCCCAGAAACTCGACCCGTCGAGATGGGGAAATCCGATCAGCTCGCTCCAGTCGGCGGCACCGAGGTTGAAGATAAAGCCGATCGACAGGAAGGTGAGCGGGATCATCGACAGCACCGCGAGGATGGTCGCCATCGAGGTGCCGAAACGGATGCCCATATAGGCCGGGATCGACAGCAGAAGCAGCCCGACCACGGTGATCGCGAGCGTCCAGTAGGGAATGAAGGTGCTGACCGGGGTGATCCCCGCCGAGGCATCGAGCCCGAGGATATGGGTGATGTAGAACGAGGCGAGGATCATGTTGAGCGGCGCCACCGGCATCCAGCCGACCCAGTACATCCAGGCGCTGATGCCGTTCACATGCGGCGCAAGACGCGGAAAGCGTTCCCTGTAGGCGGGATAGGCATAGGAGGGCGATCCCCCCGTGCGCCCCGGCATCATCGCCGAAAGCTCGGCCAGAAGCAGGCAGAGCACCACGCCGGTCAGGGTGAAGAAGGTGATGAAGGGGATGTAGGAGGCGCCGAACACCGTCAGGAAGGCCGGGGCCGCACCGGTGACGAGGATGGTTCCGGCCAGGCCGATGACGAAGGCGCCCCACCAGTTGGTGCCGGTCTGCAGGTTGCCCTGTTCGTAATCCAGGGTATCGGTGTGCATGTCGCTCATTTCAGGGCACCTCCCCTGGCTGCATGCAGCGCCCGGCAACTGCGCCTTGACGTCCCGGTGGGGTCGGATTCGGGGAAAGATCTCTCGTGGGTCATCGGGTACCTCCCTTTTTCTTCGAGATTTTTCTTGAGCGGAATGGATGGGGCCGGATGGCTCCGGCGCTGCTCCTCCAGCCGCTGCCGGTTCCTGCGTTCCGGCCGCCGGAGCCCTGTCGGGCAGCCGTGCCGGAAGGTCGCGACCCATCTGTCTGCTGTGTCTGGCATGCGTCATATCGACGCAGCATGCACCCCCACAGGAAACTAATTTCAATCACAGGAAGGCATTCTTCGGTATGCCCTGTCAAGGCCCCTGTTTTGCACCTGCGAAAAGAACCCCGGCCGGGGACCGGGGAATGCACCGGAAAATGCGGCGCGAAACAGGATCGGAAGGGGTCCTCAGACGTCCTGCGAAAGGGCGCTAACCGCCTGGCCCCAGCGGCGGGTGATCGCTTCGCGCGCGATGTGGGCGCCCTCCCTGACCCGGTGCCGCCCGGCCGACCAGAGATCGGTCACGGGGAGGGATTCGCAAGCGAATACAAGACCATCCATGATGCGATCCGGTGGCAGCGCGGCAAGATCCGGGCGGGTTGCGTCCAGCGCGACGAGATCGGCAAGCCGCCCGGTTTCGATCCGCCCCGCATCGCGGCCGAGCGCCTGCGCCCCGCCATGGGCGGCCTGGAGAAACAGCGCCTCCGCGAGTGATCCGGCCCCCGGATTCATCCGGTTGCGCGCCCGGTCCCGCAACCTCTGGGAGTATTCCAGCATGCGAAGCTCACCCGAAAGGGTGATTGAAATATTCGAATCCGTGCCCACCCCGAAGCGTCCGCCGGCCCCGATCCAGCCCGTTCCGTCAAAGATTCCATCGCCGAGATTCGCCTCGGTGATCGGGCAGAGCCCGGCCACGGCGCCGGTCGCGGCGAGGTTCCGCAATTCATCCGGGCGCATGTGAGTCGCATGGATCAGGCACCAGTTCCCTGCCACGGGGGCATTCCCGAGCAGCCACTCCACCGGCCGCGCCCCGAGCCAGGATTCGATCATCGCGACCTCGGCGTCCTGTTCGGCGATGTGGATATGGACGGGACCGCCCCGCTCGCCCCCCGCCCCGGATGCGAGCAGGGCGGCGAGGTCGGCGGGGGTGACCGCGCGCAGCGAATGGGGCGCGATGCCGATCCGCATGTCCCCGGCCCGGTCCGCGCCTTCCCGCAGCGCCGTCAGCAGTCCGAGATAGCCCTCGACATCATGGCCGAACCGCGCCTGCGCCGGGGAAAGCGGCGCGCCGCGGGCGCCGCCCCGGCTGTAGAGCACCGGCAGCAGGGTCAGGCCGATGCCGCTTTGCTGTGCGGCGGCCTCCATGCGGCGGGCCATTTCGGCCGGATCGGCATAGGGGGTGCCGCCCTTCTGGTGGTGAAGATAGTGGAATTCGCCGACGGCGGCGAATCCGGCCTCCTGCATCTCCATGAAGGCGAAGGCGGCGATCGCCTCGGCCTGTTCCGGTGTCAGGCGATTGGCAAGGCGATACATCGCCTCGCGCCAGGACCAGAAGCTGTCCTGCCCCGGCATGCGGTATTCACCAAGCCCGGCCATGGCGCGCTGAAAGCTGTGGCTGTGCAGGTTGGCGGGCGCCGGCAGCAACGTATCGACGCGGATATCGCCGGCCCGCGCCCCGGCCCCGGTGGTGAGCGCCGCGATGCGGCCCGCGCGGATCTCGAGGCGCAGATCCGCGGCCCAGCCCTGCGGGAGCAGCGCCCGGGCGGCATGAATTGCCGCGCAAGGGCCCGTATCCCGGGACGCCGCGTCCAAACCCTCAGGCTCCGGCCAGCAGGCGGCGGTAGATGGCGTTGAGCGCCGCCGCCTCGCCGGTGAGGGGGAAATTTCCGGCCATGTGCTTCCGCGCCGCCGCGCCCATGCGGGCCAGGCGGGCCGGATCGTCGATCAGTTCCGCCACCGCACGGGCCATGGCGTCCACATCGCCCGGCGGCACGAGGGCGCCGGTTTCCGGGGTCACGATCTCCTCAAAGGCGCCGACCGTGGTGGCGACCACCGGCACGCCGCAGGCCATGGCCTCGAGCGGGGTGAGCCCGAATCCTTCCCACCGCTGCGGCGCGACGAAAAGATCGAGCGCCTGATACCAGCGGGCGATGTCATGGGTCGGCACCTCGGGGGGGAAAAGGATGCGCGCGCCAAGCCCGGCCGCCTCGCTGCGCGCCTGCAGCCCGCGCAGGAATTCGCGGTGCTCGCTCGTGGCGCGCCCCATCACCAGCGCATGGGCATGGGGGCGTTCCGCCAGCAGCCGGATCATGGTCTCGACAAAGACATCGGTGCCCTTCTGCGCCCGGATCCGCCCATAGCAGCCGATCAGGACGCCCTCGGGCAGGCCGAGTTCACGGCGCAGCGCCATTTGGTCGGCGGGCGGGCGGAAGGCATCGGTGTCGATCCCGTGCAGGATCACATCCGCATCGCGTTCGAGATAGGCCGCGCTCCGGCGCGAGGTCGCGATCACCGCGTCCATGCGCCGGATCAGCCAGCGCGTCAGGGTGCTGTGGTGGCGCTGCGAGGCCGAGGTGAAGACCAGTTTCAGCCGCTTGCGCAGGAGATGTTTCAGCGCAAGCCCCCCGATCATCTCGACATTGCGCCGCGCATGCCAGACCCGCGCCCCCGAGGGGCCCCGCCGCGGCAGGGTGAGCAGCGCCGCAAGCGGGATCTGCGGCACATGGGGCGGCAGCGCCGGGCCGGTGGCGGCGATCGCCATGTCGCGGGCCTGAAGCGGCACGAGCCGCACCACCGTCGCCGTGACCCCCGACAGGCGGCGTTTGAAATTCGGCGCGATCACGTCGATGGCCGCCGGATCGACCGGACCGGTGGGGGAAACGGCAGGATCGGGGGCCCTGGCGGCCATGGCGGCGAACTCCTGTCAGGCACGGGGGGCATATGTGCGTGAGCGGCCCTCGCCCTGCTCTTGTCAGGGAGGGGGCGGGTTTTCAAGCGTGGCCCGCCCGCGCCGAAAGGCTTTGCCCCGCCCTTGCGCGCTGCGATAGAGGATGGCGGCCCAAAGGTCGCGCAGGCCGCGCCGGCCGGGGCCAGAGGAAAGAGGGGGGCGCGCAATGGATGTTCCGGCAGAGACAGCGGCGGATCCGCCGGCCATGAGCGTGATCATCGCCGCCCGCGATGAGGAAACCTGGCTTCCGGGTTGTCTCGATTCCCTGCTGGCGCAGGATGCGACCGCCCCGCGCCTGCAGGTGATCGTCGCCGCCAATGCCTGCCGCGACCGCACCGTTGAACTCGCCCTTGCCCGGCAGGGCGGATTTTCCGCCCGGGGCTGGGAACTTGACGTGCTCGATCTGGCAGAGGGCGGCAAGCTCGGGGCGCTGAACGCGGCTGAATCGCGCGCAAGGGGGGCGGCGCTGGTCTATCTCGACGCGGATGTGCGCTGCGACCGCGAACTGCTCGGGGCGCTCTGGCGGGTGCTCGACACGTCTGATCCCCGCTATGCGACCGGAACGCTCGCGGTGCGGCGGGGGCGATCATGGGTCACCCGCGCCTATGCGGATTTCTGGGTGCGGCTTCCCTTCGTGCGGGGTGGCGCGGTCGGGGCCGGGCTGTTTGCGCTGAACCGGGCCGGGCGGGCCCGCTGGGGCGACTTTCCCGACATCATCTCGGACGACACCTTCGTGCGGCTGAACTTCGCGCCCCATGAGCGGATCGAGGTCGCGCCGCGCTACCACTGGCCCATGGTCGAGGGGTTCTCCAATCTGGTGCGGGTGCGGCGGCGCCAGGATGCGGGGGTGGCCGAGGTCGGGGCCCGCTTTCCCGACCTTGCCGCCAATGACGACAAGGCCCGGCTCGGGCGGGGGGAGCTGGCGCGGCTCGTGCTGGCGGCGCCGCTTGGATTTGCGGTCTATCTCGCGGTGCACCTCATGGTGCGCCTGCGCCGGAGCGGCGGCGGCTGGACCCGCGGGCGCTGAGCGCGGCCCGCACGCCCCGGTATCCCCATACCCCCCGGGGCCAATGAAAACGCCGCCGCCGGAAACCGGCGGCGGCGCTGCTGTTTCCGGCCGGCGCGGGAAGATGTCCCCGCGCCGGCGCTATGGTCTCAGATCTTGAAGATCATGTTCGAGATCACGACCACCGCGATGCCCGCGGCGATCACCAGATAGGGGCGAATGCCGGCCTTGCGCACCGAAAGGTCGGGGTTGCCGCCGATCTTCAGGTCATCGAGCATCTTTTCCGGGAACTTGCCCTTGTCGGTCACGTAGTGGCGATAGAAGAACACCGGCAGGATCAGGGCGATGACCACCACGGCCGTCATCAGCGTGCCCTTGCCCCAGACGTTCGACCCCGCCCCCAGAAGCGCGGCGTTGATGAAGGACAGCCCGCCGCCGATCCAGAGCATGACCGTGGGCGCGCGCCAGGGACGATGCGCGTTCTTGTTGTCGATCCGGTGAATCCAGCCCGAATGCAGGTTCAGGAAGTTGAACACCAGATAGCAGCAGTTCGAGACCGCCAGAACGAAGAGGTAATCCGACATCATCAACAGCACGAGGTTGAACGCGAGGTCGGTCCACATGGCCCGGGTCGGCGCGCCGTGTTCGTTCGCATGCGACAGGAACTTCGGCAGCCAGCCATCGACCGAACCCTGGAACAGGGTACGCGACGAACCGGCCATCGAGGTCATGATCGCAAGCGTGAGCGCGAAGAACAGCATCACCGTCATCAGTCGGACGATGAACACGTTGTCGCCCCCGACCATGGTGGCCATGACCTTGGCGATGGCCGAACCGTCCTCGACCCCCGGCTGCAGGAGGCCGTCGACCCCGAGGAAGCCCTGGAAGGCCAGCGGCACCAGCGTATAGATCAGGATACAGGCCGCGCCGGCGGCGAGGATCGCGCGCACGGTATCGCGCGAGGGATCGCGGAATTCGCTAGTATAGCAGATCGCGGTCTCGAACGCATAGGCCGACCAGGCGGCGATGAACAGCCCGCCGAGGAACAGCGTGGTGCCCTCGATATCCCAGGCCCTCGTGACCGGATCCAGCCCCGGAACCACCGGGGTTAGGTTCTCGGCCATCACGTTGCCGGAAACGAGCGGCACGATGCCGACGATCAGCAGCGGGATCAGGACCGCAAGGCCGAGGATGGTCTGCACCTTGGCCGCGGCCGAGATCCCCTTGTGCTGGATCGCGAAGACGATCAGCAGGATGATCGTGCCGATGATCGACACCGCGTCGATCCGGAGCGACAGGTCATCCTTGAGGAAATCGAGGTTTATCAGGGTGATGCGGAAGTCGAGAATCGCCGCGCCCTCTGGCACCAGCGCGGTCAGCAGGTAACCCGCGGCGAGCCCGCCGCCGATCGCCAGGACCGGGGTCCAGGCCAGCCAGTTGCACCAGACCGAAAGCGGCGCCACGATCTTGGAATAGCGGATCCAGGCCGCCGCCCCGTAGACCGAGGCCCCGCCCGACTTGCTCGGGAACAGCCCGGCGATCTCGGCATAGACGAACGCCTGCAGGAACCCGAAGGAAACCGAAAGAATCCAGATCACCCAGGAGGGGTTGCCGACCGTCGCCGCGATCCCCCCGATCGAGAAAAGAACCAGCGCCGGAACCCCCGACGCCATCCAGAAGGCGTCCTTCCACCCAATCGCGCGGTGCAATCCCGCGCTGTCAGGCAGGATCGCCTGATCAGTTGTCGATGCCATCCCTATAACTCCCTGTTATCGTTAGAATGCCGGCATGGTCATGCCGGGGCCGGTCTCCCCGGGGCCGGTCGTTTTCTTGTATCGTGCCGGACATTGCATGCAATCCGTCAAGGCAACCGCGGTGCAGGTTTCCAGGCCGGAAAGGGTCCGCCTTCGTGGCGGGCGGCTTTCTCCGGTCTCCTGTTCCGCGCGGGGCGAATTCCATTCGCTGCGCCCTCCCCTGGTCATTCCCGGAAGGGGCCGCTTGCCGCGGCCCCTCCGTTTGCGATTAAAAGTGGTTTTCGAGCTCTTCCGCAATCTCGAACATGTCGCCGACGATACCATAGCGGGCGATCGAGAAGATCGACGCTTCCGGATCGGTGTTCACCGCGACGATGTTCTCAACATGCTTCATGCCCCACTGGTGCTGCACCGAGCCCGAGATCCCCATGGCGACATAAAGCTTGCAGCTTGCCGCAAGCTGGCCCGACTGGCCGACCTGGCGGGCCTTGGGCAGCCAGCCGTTGTCGGCGATCGGGCGCGAACAGCCGAGCGTCGCCCCCATGGATTCGGCCAGTTCGAGGAACTGCTCGACATTGGCCTCGTCGGCCACGCCGCGGCCGATCGACATGATGAATTCCGAACCCGGAATGTCGATGCCGCCGGAATCGGCGGGCGGCTGCCAGCCCTCGTGGGTGGTGGCCACATCGGTCTCGGGCGCGTTCATCTCGGTCACTTTGGGCGAGCCCGAGCCGCCGGCCGGCTCGAAGGTGCCGCCGCGAATCGTCAGCAGCACGGTGTCCTTGCCCGGAAAGTCGAGATCGACCAGCACCTTTTCGGCATAGCCGGCACGGGTCGCGACCAGGTCATCGCCATCGAGCGCGAGCTTCATCACGTCGGTGGCCAGGCCGCTGTCGAGCTTGACCGCCGCCGCCGGGATATAGGACCAGGCATCGACCCCGTGGGCCGCGGCGATCACGCGCGGCTTGCGCTCCTGTCCGAGGGCCGCGATCACCGCCTCGAGCTGGTCGGGCTGGAAATCGTCGCTGGCCTTGACGGCGATCACCTCGTCCACGCCCTCGACCGAAAGCGCCTGCACATGGGCCTGCGGGTCGCCGGCAACGATGGCGACGGCAAGTTCGTCCCCGTCCTGCTTGATGCTTTTCAGACCGGCGATGGCCTCGAGCGTGGTCTCGCGCAGTGCGCCGTCGCGCTGTTCCGCAATAACGATCAGATTTGCCATGAGTTACCCCCGGAGTTCCTTGATGATTTCGGCAAGCCGTGCGGCCTGTTCGGCGGGCGTTCCCTCGATCAGCTCGGCCTGGCCCTTTTCCGGCACATACATGCGCCGCACGTTCGACGCCGGGGCCACCGAGCCCTCGTCGAGCCCGAGATCGTCCAGCGACAGTTCATCGACCTGCTTCTGCTGCGCCTGCTTGATGCCCCGGAGCGAGGCATAGCGCGGCTCGTTGATGCCGAGCTGGATCGACAGCACGGCCGGGCAGCGCACGGTCATGATCTCTTCCAGCCCGCCCTCGAGCTCGCGGTGCAGGGTCGCGCGGTCCGCGCCCGGCTTGTAGTCGAGCTTGTTGACCACGGCGGCATGGGGCCAGCCGAGAATGCCGGCCAGCGCCATCCCCGTCACCGCGGACGAAAAGTCGGCCGACTGCGCCCCGGTAAAGACCATGTCGGGCTTTTCCTTCTCGACCACCTTGGCCAGGACCTTGGCGACGGTGACGCTGTCGGCATTCTCGAGCGCATCGTCCCAGACGCGGATGCCGCGATCGGCGCCCTTGGCCAGGGCCGTGCGCAGCGCATCGTCGGTGTCCTCGTCGCCGACGGTCACGACCACCACTTCGGGCTCGTCGCCGGCGGCTTCCTTGATCAGCAGCGCTTCCTCGACCGAGTAATGGTCGAATTCGTTCAGGTCCGTCTCGAAGAAATCCTCGTCGACGTCGCGCCCGTCATCGCGCATCTCGAATTCGTCATCGAGAGCGGCGACCTGTTTTACCGGCACCAGTATCTTCATTTTGGCGTTCCACTCCTATTGAAAGCTTTGGGTTTCGGTGACGGCAGCCCGCGCCAGATTCGCGGCGGCGGCAAAGCGCACCTGTGGCTCTGGATCGTCCAGCAGGCTTTCGCTCAACCGCCGTGCCAGGTCGCCGCGCCGGGCAAGGATCGCCCGGTTCAGCGGATAGGCATCGGCTGCCAGAAGGGTCAGCGCCGCCTCCGGCGCAGCCCGGTTGAAGGCCACCGCGCGGCGCACATCCTTGTCGGGATGTGCGGCGATGACCTCAAGACGGTCGGGAGGGGTGCGGGGATTGCGCCCGAGCGCTCCCAGCACATCCCGGTCCATATCGTTTTCTGCCTGTCCGAGCAGAAGCGCAAGCGCCTCGTCGGGCAGATCCTCGCGCAGCGCCACGCCGGCGCGCACCCAGGGGTCGGCATCCCCCGCAAGCCGGGTCAGCACCGGGCCGGGGGTGGCGGGGTTGCGCGTCACGCTGCGGCGCACCGCCATTTCCGCATCCCCCCCGAGGGTCTCGATCAGAGCGGGCGGCAGGTCGCGGTTGCGCGCGATCCAGCGCCGCACCCAGGCATCGCTGTCGGCCGCAAGGCGGGCGATCAGCGGCTGCGGCAGCTTGCAGCGCCGCGCGAACAGGCGGCGCACCCGCGCCGAAGGGTCGTCGCTGTCGTCAAGCTGCTGCTCCGAAATCGCCGGATTGCGCACCGCCGCACCGCGCACCTGTTCGTCGGGGTCGGCAAGCAGCTGCAGGAGCAGCGCCTCGGGCAGAGCGGGATTGCCCGCGCATTTGCGCCGCAGCAGCGGGTCGGCGGCGCCGGCGGCCTGTTCCAGCAGTTCCGCGGGGCAGTTCGGATGTTCCACCACATCGGCCCGCACCCAGATTTCGCCCCGCTCCCAGAGCCGGGCGAGCGCCCCTGCACCGATCCCGGGCACGGCCGCCGCGGCGCGGGCGATTTCGCCGTCGTCCTCGCCGGCCAGCCGGGCGATCACTTCGGCCGGGGCCTGCGCATTGCCCGCGACCGCGCGGCGCACGTCGATGTCGGGATCCTGCGCCAGCCGGGCCAGCATCTCCGCCCCGGCACGGGGATGGGCGGCCAGATAGCGGCGCACGCGCATGGGCGGCGCGCCTTCGAGCAGCCGGGTGAGCGCGGGTCCGGGCGTGGCCGGGTTCTTGGCCAGCCGCAGGGTCAGGGCCGGGTCGCCCGCCTGCGCCAGCCGCTCGAGCAGCCGCGGCGGCACGAAGGGCGCAGCCGCCACCACCAGCCGCTGGCGCCGGTTCTCCAGCGCCAGTTCCTCGAGTTCCGCCGAATCGAGCCGCGTGCAGGCGCCGAGCGCAGCATAGGGATCGCCCGCCTCCAGCAGCCGTGCAATCAGCGCGGCGACGGAATCCGTCGCCGCACCCCGGGTCGATTCTGCGGAATGTCCGCTCATGCCGGTTCCACGGGCTCCGGTTCGGATACGGTCTCGGCCTCGGGCTCTTCACCCAGTCCCATGGCTTCCTCGACCAGTTCGATCAGCTCCATGACGCGGAAGTTGCCCTCGTTGCCGGTGCCCTTGACGCCGTCTTCCATCATGTTGAGGCATTTCGGGCAGTTCACCACCAGCACCTCGAGCCCGCCGATCCCGGCCGCCTCGGCGGCGCGCAGCTCGGCCGGTTTCTTCAGCTCGGGCGGATCGGGCAGCCAGATCCGGCCGCCCCCGGCCCCGCAGCAGAACGAATTGTGCCCGTGGCGCGGCAGTTCGACCAGGTCGACCCCGAGCTGGTTCATCACCAGCCGCGGCGGCTCGGTGCCGTCGTTGATACGCCCGAGGTGGCAGGGATCGTGATAGGTCACGCGGTAATCCAGGTTGTTGGGTAGCGGAATCGTGCCCTCGCGGATCAGCCGCTCGAGCAGCGAACTGGCGTGCTCGATCTCGTATTCGCCGCCGAATTCGGGATATTCGTTCTTGATCGTGTTGTAGGTATGCGGATCGGTGGTGACGATCGACTTGAACTCGCAGCTGTCCAGAAGCGCGATATTGGCCTCGGCCAGCATCTGGAACAGCCCTTCCTCGCCGATGCGGCGCACGTCGTTCCCGGCGGTCTGCTCGTCCTCGTAGAGGATGCCGAAGCTGACCCCGGCCGCGTTCAGGACCCGGGCAAAGGCCTGGGTCACCTTCTGCGAGCGCGGGTCGAAGGAGGCATAGTCGCCCACATACCAGAGCACATCGACCGGCTCCTTGCGGGCGTCCTTGATCTCGAAATCGAGCTTGCGGGTCCAGCGCGGCCGCTTGCGCTTGGTCTCGCCGAGCGAGTTGCCGGATTTCTGCAGGCTCTTGAGCGTGTTCTGCAGCATCGGGTCGAAGTCGCCCGATTCGATCAGGGCGCGGCGCATCTCGACGATCATCGGCAGATGCTCGACCCCAACGGGGCAGATTTCGATACAGGCGGCACAGGTGCGGCAGGCCCAGACGGTTTCCGGGCGGATCTGGTTCACGCCTTCGCCGATCGCGGGGATCTCCGGCTCCATGGTCGCGCCCGAAAGCTTGTCATTGGCCATCTCGCGCAGGGACAGCACCAGGTCGCGCGGCGACAGCGGATAGCCGCCGGCATTGGCCGGGCAGGCCTCGTGGCAGCGGCCGCATTTGGTGCAGGCGTCGGCCTGCAGAAGGTGCTTGTCCTTGAAATCGGTGAGCCGGCTGAAGCCGATCCGGTCGGCATCCACATCCGTTGCCGGCATGCGGCGCTTGCCCTTGGGATCGCGCGCCATGAGCGAACCCATGGCGGTGAAGATATGCTTGACCTTGGTATAGGGAACCAGCGCGATGAAGGTGAGCGCGAGGATCCCGTGGAACCACCAGAGCCCCATGCGCATCACCCCGCCCCCCTCGGGGCCGAGGCCGAGGCCCATCATCACATAGGCCAGCGCCGTGCCGACCGGCGCATGCCAGCGCACCGCCCAGACCTCGGGGTCGTTCATCAGCCAGACCACCCGCGCCGCCTCGAGGAAGAAGCCGGTGATCGCGATGATGATCAGGGTCCAGAGAAAGGCCCAGTCCTCGCGCCGGTAGTCGCTGCGGTCGTAATCCGGGTCGCCGGCATCGCGGTCGGGGCGGGAATAGTCGAGCCGCGGCAGCTTCAGCCACTTGCGGCGGTACATCATGTAGAGCAGCCCGGCGATCAGCGCGACCCCGGCCAGATCCATCACCGTCCCGAAGGCGAGGTAGAACCAGCCATACCAGAAATGGATGCCGAAGGGCCCGGTGATGTCCTGGTCGAGGGTGATGGTGCTGGTGCCGATGAACAGCAGCGTGAAGCCGTAGAAGATCCAGGCGTGCATGCTCCCGGCCTTGCGGGCGCGGCGCTTGATGGTGCGATGCGACAGCACCGTCTCCCACATCGTGCCGAAGCGGGACCAGAAGGGCGCCCAGGCTCCCGAGCGCACCCCGCGGCGGTATTTGCGGATCTGCTGCCAGACCCCGTAGAGAAAGACGGCGATCGCGACGATGGCGACAGCATAGAACACGACAAGCATCCAGGTCGGAAAATCCTGGAAGAGAATGCGTGTCACGTCCCTCGGATCGGTTTCGGGAGAGATCATCGGCTCGGTCCTCGTATATTCATCCCCGGCGCCGGTCAGGGCGCACAGGGATCATTCGCATTCGGCATTGTTCAAGCAGGACGGCCGCGCAGGTCAACGCGCGGCCGTCCGGGTGACGGCTCGGATCAGAGCCGCCATTCGTGTCTGTATTCGCCACCCGGCTGATAGGCGGTGCCCCAGGAGATGACCTCGCGCTTGTAGGGCAGCGGGTACTGCGGATCCTGGTCCTCGATCTCGCGGGCGATACGGTGCCCGTCGAAGGTCGCGTCGGCCATGATCTTGGGTGCCCAGGCATCGCCGATCACATAGACGCCCTTGATGCCATGGTCCTGCCATTCGTTCTGGCGCGCCTTCACCTCGCGGAACAGCGCATCGTCGGAATGGCGCCCGGTGGTCAGCACCAGCGTGTCGAACTCGAGCCACTGGTGGCTCTTGTTCTCGTCGCGGGGCAGCTTGCCGGGACCGCGATATTCACGGCGCGAGCCCTCGGCCCAGACGTCGTAATATTCGATCCGGCCTTCCTCCACGCGCGAGGCCCAGACCTCGCCGATGATGTTCACCTTGAGCTCGGTCAGGCGGCGGCGCATGTTCGGGTATTCCAGCGTGAAATGCATGTAGTTCCCGAGCCCGACACCGTCGATGATCGTGACCTCGTGGCCCTTGGCCGCCAGCTGTTCAGCGAGCGAGGGCGCCATGTAATAGGCATCCGAGTTCAGGATCACGACGCGCTTGCCGATCTCCTTTTCGCCGCGGAAGATCTGCTCCGGCGTGACCTGGTCGGGACGCGAGGCATCGACGCCCGGCACCGGATCGTGACTGAGCGGGTTGACCCCGTTCGCGTTCCACTTCGCACCGGTGGCGATGATCACCTTTTCCGCGCCGTAGTTCAGCACGTCGTCGGCGCTCAGCCGCTTCTGGCCAAGCGCGAGCTGCGATCCCTTGACCTTCTTCAGCAGCTTGTTGATCTGCACCTCGCGATAGTCGCGGTGATAGCCCCATTCGCCAAGGCCCGGCAGGGTCGCAACGTCGTTCACATGGCCGCCGATCTTCTCGGCGCTGTCAACAAGGTGTGTGACATAGCCGCGCTCGAGCAGCACCCGCGCCGCTTCGGACCCGGCCGGGCCCGCGCCCACCACCAGGATGGAATCGTCGGATTTCGCCGGCTCGAACTTCTCGGGGTGCCAGCTGCGGCGGTATTCCTCGCCGGCGGTGGCGTTCTGGGTGCAGATCATCGGCGGGCCGCCGATCTCCCAGCGGGAGATGCAGACGTTGCAGCCGATGCAGGTGCGGATGTCGTCCATCCGGCCCTGCTCGATCTTTTCGGGCAGGAAGGGGTCGGCGATCGAGGGCCGCGCGGCGCTGATGATGTCGAGCTCGCCGTTGCGGATCACCTCGGCCATCTTCTCCGGGTCGGTGAAGCGGCCGATGCCGAGAACCGGCTTCTTCGAGTGCTTCTTGACGAATTTCTGCCACGGGATGGCATGGCCCTGGCGATAGAAGCGCGACGGGCCGGCATCCTCGCCCCATTGGGCGATGTCGCCGATGTTGATATCCCAGACGTCGACGAAATCGTCGGCCAGCTCGATGAAGCGCAGGCCGTCCTCCTCGACCTCGATGCCGTCCGGGCCGTACAGCGTGTCGATGGCGAAGCGCGAGGCCACCGCCAGTTCGTGGCCGACCGCCTTCTTCACCTTTTCAAGCGTCTCGACCCAGAACCGGGCGCGGTTCTCGAAGGAGCCGCCGTAACCGTCGGTGCGCTTGTTGTGATAGGGCGACAGGAACTGCACCGGCAGATAGGCATGGCCGCCATAGACGTTCACGAAATCGAAGCCGGCATCGCGCGCGCGCAGGGCCGCATCGACATAGAACTGCTGCACCTGGTGGATATCGTCGATATCCATGGCATGGCAGTAGGTCAGCGTCTCGAATTCCGAGGAATACTGGCTCGGGCCGCGCGGGGTCTGGCGCGTCTCCATGTTCGGGGCGTGCGGGCCGCCATACCACATCTCGATCCCGGCGAGGCAGTCGAACTTGTGCACCTCGTCGGTCATGGCGCGCAGGTTGCGCACGTCGCCCTCATCCCAGATCCGGGCCGAGACGCGCATGGTGTCATCGGATTCCGGGTGGATCGAGCAGTATTCGGTGTTGATCGCGCCCCAGCCGCCTTCGGCCTTGATCGCGCGGTGTGCCGCCTGGAAACCGGGCCGGTCGGTGCCGGCGCCGATACAGTGCGGGCTCTGGTGGAAACGGTTGCGCATCGTCTTCGGACCGATCTGTATCGGCTCGAAGAGGATGTCGTATTTCGCGGGCCTTTTGTTGGCCATGATGTCTTCTCCCTTCTCCCTGTTCCGGCCCCGCTTGGTGCGGGACCGGATCACTCTTTCAATATCCCCCTTTCCACCCTCGCGCAAAGGCGCAGGTGACGCAGGGGAACCGGGGCGCAGGCCAGGGCCGCGCGAAGGCGGCCCGCCGGTGCCCGGGTCTTCGTCAGGAAGCGCGCGGGCGCTCCTTGTTCTTGTCGTAGAACGGCAGGTTCTCGACCGTGACTTCCTTGTCGCCGACCTTGACCTTGGTGCCTTCGGTGATGTCGGGATCGACGAAGACATAGGCCAGGGCCTTCTTCATGCGGTGCGAATAATCGCCCACATTGACCTCGCCGACCTTCTTGCCGTCCTTGGTCAGCTCCTCGCCGCCTTCCCAGAGGGCCGCATCCGCATCCGTGGCGATGCCGCGCAGGATGAAACGCTCCTTGCCTTCCTTGGCCAGAGCCGCGTCGCGGCCGAGGAAGTCGCCCTTGTCCTTGTTGACGAGGAAACCGGCGCCGACCTCCCAGGGGGTGTTGTCCGGGCTGACGTCGAACGGATAGAACAGCAGGCCGGCCTCGACCCGGATCGGGTTGAGCGAGTTGAAGCTGGCGGGGATGACCCCCTCGGATTTGCCGGCTTCGAGGATCTTGTTCCACAGATGGGGCGCATCGGCCGGCTTGGCATAGATTTCATAGCCGCGCTCGCCGGAATAGCCGGTGCGCGAGATATGCACGTCGCGGCCGAACAGCTTGGCGTCGGTGTGGCTGAAGAACTTCAGCTCGCGCAGGTCGGTGCCCTCGACATTGGGGGCGAGGACGTCGATCGCCTTGGGGCCCTGCAGCGACATGACCTGGACTTCGTTGTCCCACTCCAGCGTGACATCCTTGCCCTGGGCGGATTCGGCGAAACGGTCGCCGCTGGTGCCGGTGCCGATGACCCAGAGGAACTTGTCCTCGGCGAAGCAGGAGACGATGCCGTCGTCGCAGACGCCGCCGGTGTCGTTCAGCACCAGCGTGTACATGGCGCGGCCCGGCTTGAGCTTCGAGACATCGCGGGAAACGGTCCGGTTCACGACCTCGCGCGCATCGGCGCCCTTGATCCAGAGCTTCCGGAAGGCGGTCAGGTCAAACAGGCCGGCCGCGTCGCGGGTGGCGTCGTGATCCTGCTCGATCGTGCTGCCGGCGTAGGTGGCGGCCACGTTCATGCCATTCCACTCTGCGAACTCTGCGCCGAGCTTTTCGTGCTCTTCCTTGAGTGCGGAAACGCGTTCTACCATTCTTCACTTCCTTTTCGGTTGTTGACGGGAAGGGGCGCGGGCTGCGCCCCTTCGGTTTCGGGTTGTGCCGGGCATGCCGGCGGGTGTGACGGGCGGGTGCGCCGCCTGCCGGAGAACCGGCAGGGCGGCCGGCGGCCCGGGTCCACGGGGTGGGCCGGGGCGGCTTTTGCGCCGCTCCGGCCGCGGGCCGTCCTGTCAGGCCGCCGTGCCGCCCGTCACATCACAGGCGCCATTCGAGATCGGGGTTCTCGCCCGGATTGTAGGGCACGCCCCAGATCTTCTGCTCGCGCTTGAACGGCTTCTGGTGCTGCGGGCTTTCGTCCTCGATCTCGCGGGCGAGACGGTGGCCGTCGAAGGTGGCGTCGGCGATGATGCGCGGTGCCTCGGCGTCGCCGATCACGAACACATCCTCGATGCCGTTCTTCTCCCACTCGTCCTTGCGCGCCTTGATCTCGCGGAACAGGCCGTCGTTGGAGCGCCGCGCGGTGATCAGGATCACCGTGTCGCACTCGTGCCACTGGTTGGTGTTGTTCTCCCGCCGCGGCAGCTGGCCCGTGCCCTTGTATTCGCGCTTGTGGCCTTCGCCGTAGATGTCGAACAGCTCGACCCGGCCCTCTTCGACGCGCGAACAGCCGGTCTCGCCCAGGACCTTGATGCCGAGGTCGCGCAGCATGCGCTGGACGTTCGGCCCCTCGAGCGTGAAGTCCATGTAGGCGCCGACGCCGCAGACGCTGGCGATGGTGACCTCATGGCCCGCACGGGCGAATTTCTCGGCGATGCTCGGCGCCCAGTAGTAGGGGTCGTAGTTGATGATCATGACCCGCTTGCCGACCTTCTTCTTGCCCTCGAAGACCTGCTCGGGGGTCAGGACATGGGGCAGCGAGGCATCGGCGCCCGGGATCGGCTCCTGCGTCATGTGGTTGAAGCCGACCGTGCTCCAGGTCGCGCCGGTGGCGAGAATCACGCGGGTCGCGCCGTAGTTCAGGATATCGTCCGCGGTCATCCGCTTCTGGCCGAGCGCAAGCTGCGAACCCTTGTTCTTCTTCAGCAGCTTGTCGAGCTGGATCTCGCGATAGTCGCGGTGATAGCCCCACTCGCCCAGACCCGGCAGGGTGGCGACGTCGTTCACATAGCCGCCGACCTTCTCGCGGTCATCGACGATGTGGACCGTGTAGCCGCGCTCGAGCAGCACCCGCGCGCATTCCGAACCGGCCGGGCCCGCGCCCACCACGAGAACGTCCTTGTCGGATTTCGCCGGCTCGAACTTCTCGGGGTGCCAGCCGCGGCGGTATTCCTCGCCGGCGGTGGCGTTCTGGGTGCAGATGAAGGGCACACCGCCCATTTCCCAGCGCGAGATGCAGACGTTGCAGCCGATGCAGGTGCGGATGTCCTCGATCCGGCCTTCCTTGATCTTGTTGGGCAGGAAGGGGTCGGCGATCGAGGGACGCGCCGCGCCGATGATGTCGACCACGCCGGTGTTGATCACCTCGAGCATCTTCTCGGCATCGACATAGCGCCCCACCGACACGACCGGCTTGTCGGTCGCCTGCTTGACGAAGCGCACCCAGTCGTTCTGGTGGCCGCTCTGGTAGAAGCGCGACGGGCCGGCATCCTCGCCCCATTCGGCGATGTCGCCGATGTTGA
>JRYH01010160.1_pt1 | contig 17639 bp, 17 predicted proteins | sample 235351 | NCBI WGS metagenome assembly JRYH01 (sample SAMN03074221, study PRJNA261480) | activated sludge metagenome | biome: Wastewater Treatment Plant; feature: Wastewater; material: Activated sludge; isolation source: activated biomass of a wastewater treatment plant treating wastewater... ... | reverse complement strand
GCTTCCACCCCTCGGGCCCAGGCTGCGCGCCCTCATCGCGCTCGACGTCTCGGCCGGCATGCTGGCGGAAGCGCGGCGGCGCCGCCTGCGCTCTCGACGGCGTGCTGCTCCTGCGCGGCTCCGGTCTCGACCTGGGCGCGTTGCGGGACGGCATCGCCGATCTCGTCTACGCGGTCGACTCCTTCCCCTATCTCGTCGCGGCAGGCGTGGCGGCGACGCATCTCGCCGAAGCGCGGCGGGTGCTCCGGCCCGGCGGCGCGCTGCTCATCCTGAACTACTCCTATCGCGACGACCTGGAAGCGGCCCGGGCCGAGCTCTCGGCCGCGCCAGGCTTCGGAGTGGTCGAGAACGGCAGCGCACCCTTCCGCCACTGGGACGGACGGTGCTTCCTCCTCGAGCGGCTCAGCTGAAATCGCCGAGTCGTACCGAAACCCGCGTCAGGGCCACGAACCGGCGCCACAGTGACAGCCGGTCGGCGACATCGCCGTCATGAACCGGCCAGGCGAGGATCGGGCCGTAGAGGCGGACGGGATCGAGGCTCTCTTCCGCGAACGGGTCCTTGGGCAAGGTCCCCTGTCGGATCGTGTAGAAATAGAACCCGTGCGCTTCGGTGGGTGAGGCTTCCGTCGAGGTCCAATACATGCTGTGCGGGTCGAAGTTGCGGAACGCCACCTGCCCCGGATGGGTCGTCCAGGGTCCGTGCACCAGATGGGCGAACTCGCTGTCCCTGCAATCCGTTCCGATGCAGGGTCCGGAGCCGTCCCGGTTGAGCGCGCTCGGCAGCCGCCAGCCGGTGATGCCGTAGTAGTTCAGCGATGCCGCCCAGGCCATGGCGCGCGGCCAGGTCATCTGCCCGTCCGGCGATCGGCCGGTCGTCCGGGCATAGTTCGCGTCCTGCAGCCAGGTGATGTCGCGCTCGACATCGTAGACGAGGCCGAAGCCGCGATCGATCAACGGCCCGCTGGTCTCCCTGAGCCAAATGCGGATCGGCCATTGCAGAAGGCTGCGCGGCATCGGACTCCCCCGGCCGAGACCCTCGATGCTAGCCCGGCTCGGCCAGCCGTCGCCAGAGCTCGACCACCTGGCGCGCGCCGGCCACATCATGGACGCGCAGCACCTGCACGCCCATGGAGAGGGCGTGCATCGCCGCGCCGTGAGAGGTCGGCTCCCGTTGCTCGGGGGTCAGGGCCGGACCGCCGATACCGAGCCCCTTCCGCGACAGGCCGAGCAGGATCGGGCAGCCGAGCCCGTGAAACAGGGTGAGCGCGCGCAGGATCTCGCGGTTCTCCCGCCCCCGTTTGCCGAAGCCGATCCCGGGATCGACGATCAGGCGGCGGCGATCGAGTCCGGCGGCGACACAGGCCTCGATGCGAGCGTCCAGATAGTCGAACACGTCGAGCGCGACGTCGTCGTATCGCGGCGCCACGTTCATCGTCTCGGGCGTGCCCTGCATGTGCATCAGCACGATGCGGGCGTCAGAGGACGCGGCGGCCGCCATGCTGTCCGGATCGCCGGTCAGGGCGGACACGTCGTTGATGATGTCGACCCCGGTCTCCACGGCCCGGTGCATGACCTCCGCGTGCCGGGTGTCGATCGAGATGAGGACGCGGGGCATCTCGCCGCGCAGCTCACGCAAGCCCTCCAGGACCGGACGCACGCGCGCCCATTCCTCGGCCGGAGCGACCGGCGCGGCGCCAGGCCGGGTCGATTCTCCCCCGATATCGAGAATATCGGCGCCGGCCGCGGCGAGCGCGCGACACTGCGTCAGCGCCGCCACCGGGTCGAGATGCGCGCCGCCGTCGGAGAAGCTGTCCGGCGTCACGTTGACGACCCCCATGAGGCGCGGACCGCCGGTTATTCCTTCTCGGGGGCTCTCCAGCCGCCGCAGCAGGACCCTGAGCCGTGCCGCCGCGCTGCTGTCCGCCCAGCGGCGCAGCGCGTCGGAGCTCAACACGTTGCGCGCAGTCCGGTCACCGGCGCGGACGATCACCTCGCAGGACAATGCCGCGACGGGTCCTCCGGCGATGCGGAGGGCGCGGCCCTCTTCGACCAGCTCCGCCGCCGCTTCGCCGGTCGCCAGCCCGAGCGGACGTAGATAGAGCCGCGCCCCCTCCTGTGCGGCGAGGCGTTCCAGATCGGCCTCGGTCATGACCGGGCGGGGCCCTCCCCGCGCAGGATGGCAGGATCGACACGCATCCTGTCATCCTGGGTCATGACGCCCGCGCCGCCAAGCGGAGGTCAAACCGCCGCCGCTTTCCTGGTCAGCAGGGCGGCGAGCTGCGCCGATAGATAGCCGGCGACCGCTCCGATGACGAAGGAGACGATCAGCAGCAGCAGCGGATTGGCGAAGCTCGCGGAGGTCAGGTTCTCGAGCGGCCCGGTCCCCCTCACCTCCGCCGTCGCCGCAGGAATCGATACCTGGTGCAGCGCGTAGCCGACCGTCGCGGCATAGCCGTAGACATTGGCCGGGACGGCGGATAGCGGCTCGATCCCGGCGACGATCACCAGGAAGAACACGGTGGCGCCGACGACCACTGCGATCGCCGGCACGCCCATGTTGGCGATCCCGAGCCGGAAGACGATGAGGAGCGCGATCCAGGCGACGAACGCGCCATAGGCGGTGCCGACGATGGTCTTGACGAGCGCCTTGCCGTCGGCGCCGCTGTGGAAGAAGCAGCCCCAGGCGATGAAGCCCGCCCAGACCAGCACGAAGCCGGCGAGCGGCCCGAGCGCGAGATACGCCCAGATGGCGCCCAGCACGGCGATGCTCGAGGAAAGCGCGACGAGCTGCGGCATGACCCCTCCCCTCCGAGACGTCTGTCCCGTTTCGGGGTGGGTCGGCTGGCTCACCCCCATACGAGGCAACGCCAAAGCAATCACGACGCCGGGAGTATATCACGAAAGGAGGATCCGAGGCGGCTCAGCCGTCCCGGATCAGCAGCTCGCCCTTGCCGCCGACGGCGCCGTCGCCCAGCAGGCGGCGCACGCGCGTGCCGATCGGCCCGATCTGCTCCGCCGGGAGGCCGAGCCCCGCCATGGAGCGGCCGAGCAGGCGCAGGAAGCCGAGATCGTGCACGCCGCAATCGGCGAAGGTGGGCGCGATCTCCTCCGGGAGAGCGCGCAGGAGCAGCGTGCCGCGCTTCATGGCGTAGCCCGGATAGGCGCCGACCCGGCCGGAGACGATGATCGTCCCGGCGATCATGCGGGAGCCCAGGAACGATCCGGCATCGCCTTCGACATGGATGATGCCGCGGCGCATGCGGTCGCCGGCGCGCTCGCCGGCGTTTCCTCCGATCGTCATGATGCCGCCGCTCATGCCGCGCATGTCGCCGGGCAGCGCGCCGCCGACGAAATCGCCGGCATCGCCGTCGATGCGGACGAGGCCGCCGGCGAGCACGGCTCCCGCCCAGGGCCCGGCGCGGCCCGTCACGTGCAGGCGACCGCCGCGCATGCCCTGGCCGAGATAGGCGCCGGCATCGCCGTCGACGGTGATGCTCCCCTCGCTCATGCCGCGGCCCACGAAATCGAGCGCCGCGCCCCCGTTCCGGATCACGATCTCCGCGGCATCGCCCGGCCGCACATCGAACAGATCGCCGACGCGCAGCCGCCTGTTTCCGCACGCGAGCTCGACGGAGCCGATATCGCGAGACTCGATTCCGCGCAGCCGGTCGGGCGTGAGGGGCGACAGGTCGAGCCGCTGGCGCGGCGCGGTGCGCAGGGTGAGAACGAGAGCGCTCACCGCATGATCTCGCGGAGGTGAAACTGGAACTTGCCGAGCTTGCCGCCGTAATTGCCGGCGGTGATCGCGATCACCCCCGGCGCCATGTCGGGGGCGCAGGCGGCGGCGATGCCGGCGCGCATGGCCGCCGCCACGTCGCCGGCGCTCAAGCCGTCGATCACGATCTCGAGCACGGATTCCACATCGGGCCGCAGCGCCGAATGGGTGGCGCCACGCAGCGTCGGGCAATAGGCGTCGTTCGTCGAGGCCGGCAGCGCCTTGTATTTCGACCCGACCTTGGAGCCGGACCGGACGATGCCGCCGGGGAACGGCAGGATCACGTTGGGCAGGCGGCGCATCGCTTCGACCGCCGCCTCGGCCGCGGCGAGCGCCGCCGCCCTCGATGCCGCCAGGATGAGGAAATTGCCGCCGCCGACGGCCCTGACCGCGCCGACCGTGTCCTCGCAGACGAATTCGCCGTCCATCACCGGCACGCGCCAGTAGCGGCGCGTGCCGAACCGCTTGGCGACCTGGTACCCGTCGCCGAAATAGCGGAGCGCGCCGCCGAGCTTCAGCATCTCCTCGCCGTCGATCCCGGCGAAGCAGGCGGTGCCCGCGGCCGTCAGCACGCATTGACCGACACGGATCTGCAGCTGCTTCTGCAGCTCCTTGGCCGACACGCCGAACATCAGCACGGCGACGCCGGGCCGGCCGTCCGGCGTCTCCTCCGGCGCCAGCGCGCGCTCGATCCCCGCCTCGCAGCCGCAGGCGATGACCGAGGTGGCGAAGCCGGTGAGGCTTTCCGCGGCGATCCGCGCCCAACGCTCGCCGTCCGCGGTGATGATGAGCCGCGTCGCCCGCATGCCGAAGGCTTCGGCGAAAGTATCCTCGATGAGGACGCCGCCGAGATTCACGCGCCGGCCCTCCGGCAGGCATAAGGCAGCAGCCGTCCCCCGCTCTCCTCGATCTCGTCGTCGTCGATCCGGAGATTGTCGAGGCGGACCGTCATGTACCGCTCGTAATGGCGGCGCAGGGCCGGCTCCACGCCCGAATCGTACTCGGCACGGGCGACATGGGTGCCGCCGTCCACGGCGGCGACCACCTCGCCGTCCCGGACGACGAGCCGGCCGTCCTTGAACACGTAATCCGCCCGCTCGAACATCGCCTGCTTGTCGTCGCGCTCGGTGTAGACGGTGACGTCGGCCGCCGCGCCCGGCGCCAGGTGCCCGCGGTCGGCAAGGCCCAGGATGCGGGCGGGGCCCGCACGGGTGAGGATCGCGATCTCGTAGAGGCTGTATTCGCGTTCGAGGCCTTCCAGCGCGCTCAGCTTCGCCGCGGCGGGATGGACCGTCCGCAGCACGTCCTCGCGGTAGCTGCGGTCCATCAGCAGGCGGATCAGATGCGGATAGGTGGTGAACGGCGCGCCGTTCGGATGGTCGGTCGTCAGGAAGACCCGCCAGGGGTCCTCCACCAGCAGGAACAGCTCGAGGCCGATCGCCCATTGCAGCGCGTTGACGAAGCTCCGGTCGCGATAGCGGAACGGCACCAGGCCGCAGCCGGCATCGCATTCGATATCCATGCACAGCCACTTGTTCGGATGGGCGTGGCCGTGCTGGCGGTACTGCATCATCGTGTCGCCGGACGCGGTGACCGTCTGCCCGAACATCACCTGCCCGATATCGATGCTGATGTTGTCGTTGCGGTTGACCGCATCGGCGATCCGCGCGGCGCCGGAGGAGAAGCCGCGCTTGCCCTCCGTCCCGTAGGCGTGGAACTGCGCATGGGTGAGGTGCAGGCGCAGCCCTTCGGAGGCGTCGATCGTGCGCAGCGTCGTTTCCAGATTGCCGGGGACGCCGAGATCGTTGCAGTGGAGGTGCAGCGGATGGGCGAGGCCCAGATCGGCGACCGCCTGGGCGAGCGTCTTCACGATCTGCCGCGGGGAGACGCCGTAATGCGGGCCGGGGCTGTCGAACGCGATCGCGCGCTCGTTGAACTTGAAGGCGCTGATCCCGCCGGGATTGACCATCTTGACCGCGACCGACTGGGTTGCCCGCAGCATCCAGGCGACATAGTCGGCGACTGCCCCGCGCGAGGCGCCGGACGAGACCATGCCGAGCAGAACGTCGTCGTTGCCGAGCAGGGCATAGCAGCCCTTGTCGATCATCGGCACGTCCGCGAGCTCCGCATGGGCGTGGCGGGCGTTGGCCGGCAGCATCGCCGGCTCGAACGCCGCGGTGTAGCCCATCTGGGCGTAGCGATAGCCGGTCGCGAAGCTGGTCGGCGTGCACAGGCCGCCGCCGCTGCGCAGCAGCTCGCTGCGCGCATCCGCATGGTCGCGGTGGTCCTGCGTCATCAGGAGCTTGGCCAGGCTCACCTTGCCGCCGGCGATGTGGCTGTGAATGTCGATGCCGCCGGCCATGACGATCCTGCCGGCGATGTCGATCACCTGGTCGGCGCGCCGGCCCGGCCCGGGATCGTCGACGACGCGGCCGTCCTCGATCCAGATGTCGGCGGGAACGCGGTCGCGCCCGTTCGCCGGGTCGACGACCAGGCCTCCGGCAAGCCGGATCAGAGTCACTTTCCCGTCCCCCGCCCGAGTTCGGCCTCGATCTCGGAAAGGACCGTGGCTGCGGCGGGCGCCGCGGGATCGCGCAAGGCCGGCAGGCGCAGCGCGACGACGTTGTCGGTCCGGAACACCTGGCCCGCATGGTCGAGCCCCGGCATGCCGACGGGGATGTAGACCGAGGCATGCTCCACCGGCTGCGGGGCGAGGAGCACGAGCGGCATATCGGGCCGGGCCGGCGGCGGCGCAGCGCCGATCGCCGAGATCCAGACGACCGCGTCGGCCTCGCCCGCCTCGATCATGCGGCGTGCGGAAAAGCGGTAGGGGTCGTGCTCGGGAACGCCCTGCGCGAAGCCGGTGCGCACCGGATAGCCGCTCTGCCAGGTGCAGACCTGGTTGATGCCGAACAGGTTTCCGCCGCCGCCGAGCGGCAGAACCGAGCAACGCGTGACCCGCGTCACTTCGCGCGCGAGCTCCAGCAGAACCTGCGCGACCGCCTCGGCGCCGGGCATGTCGAACGCCGCCGGCATCCAGACGATCACCGCATACCGCGCGCTTTTCAGCCGGTGGGCGAGATCTGCGAGGCGATCCTGCGCGACGCCGCTGGAATCCCCCGATACGGCCCGCCCCCCGCGCGCGGTCTCGGACAGCGCGGCGATGGCGGCCGGGAGCCTGTCCATGGCGCAGACGAGCTCGGCGACGTCGCGCCGTGCGCCCGGCTCCGCCGCTGCGGGGCCCAGGCGAAAGAGCCGGCGCTCCGGCGGGGTGCTGCCGAACAGCGTCTCTTCGTTGTCGATGCAGCGCTCGAAGAAGCGCGGGAGGCGCGAAGACGGGTCCGGACCGACGATGAGAACCAGGTCCGCCCGGTTGCGCACTTCGCTCAGCGTGGTGCCGAGGGCGCCCGCTTCCTGGAGGACGCGCTGATTGCGGAAGAGCGCCGCGGAGTCGGGATGGTCGACGATTCCCCCGAGCCGGTCGGCCAGACGAAGCGCCGCGCGTGCGCCCGCGACGTCGGCCGCGACGACGAAGGCCGGCGCCTGTGCGCCCTGCAGGATCTCGGCGGCGCGCGCGACGGCCTCCTGCCGCGCGACGCGCCGGCCGTCGACCATGGCGGACCGGGCGATCTCCGACGCGTCGTAGCCCTGGCGGCTCAGCCAGCATCCCGCCTCGACGACGCTGAGCCGGCCGTCGGCGTTCTCGACCGTCAGGTCGTCGCAGACCAGTCCGCAGAACGGACAGGCCACGTCGCGACGTAGCCGCCCTTCGGCCGCATCAGCCATGTCCAACCGTCAGTTGTCGTACTTGATGTAAGCGAAGCGCTGGTCCTGCTGCGGCGTGCCTTCGAGGGCGCCGCCCGCCTTGCCCGGCTGCCACTGGATCACGTCCTCGATCTTCCGCGCGAGCTCGAAATCCTTGTCGGTGATGCCCTTGGCCGCATGATTCATCAGGCGTACCTCAACCCAGGCATAGGAGGCTGTGATATCCGGGTGGTGCCACGCGGCCTCGGCAAGATGCCCGATGGTGTTGATCACCATCAGCGTGCCTTTCCAGCTGCCGGTGCGGTACTTGCGACGAATCCAGCCCTTCTCGAGATACCAGTGGGGAAGCTCCTGTTCGAGGCGGGCTGTCACCTCTGCGTCGGTGTAGACGCGTTCCTTGTCGGTCATCTCACCCTCTTCAGCCGCCGACAATGGGCTTGACTTCGCCCGGACAACGCCGCATGCACGACGGCATGATAGTGTCTGGGGCGCACACAGGCAACGTGCCGGCCCCGGTCGACGGAGAGCTGCCCGCCGCCGCGCGCGTGACCGTCACCGTACCCGCCCGGTTGCATGTCGGCTTCGTCGATCTCAACGGCGGGCTCGGCCGCCGCTTCGGCAGCCTCGGCATCGCGCTCGACACACCGCGCACCCGGCTCTCCATGCGGCGCGGCGAACGGCTCGAGGTCTCCGGCCCGAGCGCGGCGCGGGCGCGCAGATATCTCGCGACGGTGGCGGAGCATTTCGGCGGCGACGACCGGCTGCATCTTGCCGTCGAAACGGCGATCCCCGAGCATGTCGGCCTCGGCTCGGGCACGCAGCTCTCGCTCGCCACGGGGATCGCCTATTGCCGGCTGAACGGCATCGCCGTGGACGTGCGCAGGATCGCGCAGCTGCTCGAGCGCGGCGCGCGGTCGAGCATCGGCATCGCGACCTTCGAGCAGGGCGGCGTCGTGCTCGACGGCGGCCGCGGATCTGCCGATCGGCCGCCCCCGGTCCTGAGCCGGCTTCCGTTTCCGGAGACTTGGCGCATTCTCCTCATTTTCGACGAGAGCCGGCGCGGCCTGCACGGGCCGGCGGAGATCGAGGCCTTCCAGCGGCTTCCGACTTTCCCGGCGGAAACGGCGGCGCATCTGTGCCGTCTCGTCCTCATGCAGGCGCTCCCCGCTTTGGCGGAGCAGGAGCTCGACCCGTTCGGCGAGGCGGTGGCCGAGCTGCAGCGCGTCGTCGGCGACTATTTCGCGCCGGCTCAGGGCGCCCGGTTCATGAGCGCCGGGGTCGCCGCGGTGCTGGCATGGCTGGAGGCCCAGGGAATCCGCGGCATAGGCCAAAGTTCCTGGGGCCCGACCGGCTTCGCCATCGTCGGGTCGGAGGCCGAGGCGCAGAGGCTGTGCGCGGAGGCCGTCCGGCGCTGGCCAACCGGCACCGGCCTGTCCTTCGCGGTCAGCGCCGGGCGCAACGGCGGCGGCGAGATCAGCGTTCTGTCCGGCGACCTCTAGCTTCGGCCAAACCCCTTGTCTTCGTCGTCGCGGCCGGACAAGACTCGGTCAGCGGCGCCGCAAGCAACCCAGGAACACGACATGGACGCGCCCTTCATCCTGCACATGCTGAGCCCCTTGCGTCACGTGAGCCCGTTCGACGTGAACATGGCGCTCGACGCGGGATTCACCGCAGTGGTCCCCTATACCGGCGTCGAGCTCAAGGAAGTGAACGGCCTGGTTCAGGACGCGATCTTCTCCCGGAGCCCCAAGACGGCGCGGCGGACCGGCGTCTTCATCGGCGGCCGCGACGCCATTCTCGCCCTCGACATGCTGGAGGCCGCGCGCAAGGCGATGGTGCCGCCCTTCGCGGTCTCGGTCTTCGCCGATCCGGCCGGCTCCTTCACCACCGCGGCCGCCATGGTCGCCTGCGTCGAGAAGGCGCTCAGGAAGAAAACCGGCCAGCCGCTGTCCGGTCGCCGGGTCGTGGTGTTCGGCGGAACCGGCGTGGTCGGCTTCTCGTCCGGCGTGATCAGCGCGCTGGAAGGCGCGCAGGTGACCCTGGTCGGCTATGACGGTCCGCAAAGGGTGAAGACTCTCGCCGAGAGCGCGCGCAAGCGCTTCGATGTCGAGCTCGGCTATGCGGACGGCAGCACGGAACCGCTCAAGGCCGAGCTCGCCAGGAAGGCGGAGATCATCCTGGCGGCGGGCAAGGCCGGCGTGCAGATCCTGAGCAAGGCGCAGCTCGACCAGGCGGGCGATCTCAAAATCGCAGCCGACGTCAACGCCGTGCCGCCGGCGGGACTCGAAGGCGTGGACGTCAAGGACGACGGCAGCACCGGGCGCGGGATCGGCGCTCTCGCCATCGGCAATGTGAAATACCAGGTCGAGGCCGGGCTGTTCCGCGAGATGACCAAGGCGGAGAAGCCGCTCTATCTCGACTTCCGCGATGCGTTCCGCCTGGCGCGAGAGCTCAGTGCCTGAGCCCCTCGGATATCTCCTCGCGGCGCTCTCGGGACGGGCGCTGGCGCTGGCCGCGCACCGCGCGGGACGGCGCGCCCATGTCCTCGATCTGTTCGGCGACAGCGACATGCGCAGCCATGCGGCGGCGAGCCGCGTGGTGCCCGGCAGCCTGGCGCAGGGGTTCGACGAGGCGGCGCTCCTCGCCGCGGCCGAGGAGATCGCCCCGGCCGGCGATCCGCCACGCTTCGGCGTCGTCTATGGATCGGGGCTGGAGGGCCGGCCGGAGGTCCTGGCCGGGCTCTGCCGCGGCCGGGCGCTCTACGGAAACACGCCGGAGACGGTGCGCCGCACCAAGGACCCCCGGGAGTTCTTCGCGCTTCTCGAGCGGCTCGGCCTGCCGCACCCGGCCCTGCGCTTCGCGCCGCCGGCGGAGCCTTCCGGCTGGCTGGTGAAGCGGATCGGGGCCTCGGGCGGCAGCCATGTCGCGCCGGCTTCGGACGCCTCTCCTGCCGGCCCGGACCACTACTATCAGCAGCGGGTGCCAGGCCGGCCGGTCGGCGTGTCCTTCCTCGCGGACGGCCGCCGCGCCTGGGTGATCGGCTTCGGCGAGCAATGGCCCTGGCGGGGCGGCGACGGCAGGACCTTCCTGTTCGGCGGCTCGCTACAGCCGGCCGCGATCGATCCCGCGATCGCGGCGCAGATTCCCGGCCTGCTCGACGCGCTGGTGGCCCAGCTCGGGCTCGTCGGCCTCAACAGCCTCGACATGCTCGTCGACGGGCGGGCGTTTTCCATCATCGAGATCAATCCGCGCCCCGGCGCCAATCTCGACATCTTCGACCAGGCGGGAGAGCGGTCGCTCTTCGCGCTCCATCTTCGCGCCTGTGAGGGCGAGCTGCCGGAGAGCTGTCCGCCGATGCCACATGCCACGGCAATGGCGGTGGTGTATGCGGAACGGCCCTGTGCCGTGCCCGTCGAGCTGGAATGGCCGGACTGGGTCGTGGATCGCCCGGCGCCGGGAGCGGTCATGGAGGCCGGAGCGCCGGTCTGCACCGTTCTCGCCGCCGCGCCCGCCGCAGCTTCCGTGCGCGCCCTGGTCGATCGGCGGGCGACGGCCGTCCTCGACCGGCTGACGGCGGTGGACACGCATAGCCGCTCGGCCGCGGATCTCGCCATCGGTCTCTGAACGCGCTCGAGGAGTTTCGATGACCGCCCAGCCTTCCGCCCCCGTGCCGCGAGTCAGCCTGAACGGCCGGGCCGCCCCTCTCGTCCGGGCGCTGCTCGACGACGCCGCGAGGCTGCGCATCTCGGCCGAGACGACGCCCGAGGGCGCCGTGCTGGTCGACGCGGGCATCGGCTGCGCCGGCGGAATCGAGGCGGGCCTCAAGGTGGCGGAGATCTGCCTCGCCGGGCTGGGCCAGGTGCAGCTGGCGCCGGGCGGCCCTTTCGAGCATTGGCCCTGGATGCTGCATGTGCACACGAGCGATCCGGTGCTCGCCTGCCTCGGCAGCCAGCTGGCGGGCTGGCAGCTCTCCGTCGGCGAGGGCAAGAGCGCATATTACGCGCTCGGCTCCGGTCCGGGCCGGGCGCTCGCCCGCAAGGAGAAGCTGTTCGACGAGCTCGGCTATCGTGATGCCGCCGACCGGACCTGCCTGGTGCTCGAGGTCGACAAGCGGCCGCCGCCGGCGCTGATCGAGGCGGTCGTCCGCGCCTGCGGCGTCGCGCCGGAACGCCTGACCCTGATCCTCACGCCGACGCGCAGCCTGGCCGGCACGGTGCAGATCGTCGCGCGCGTGCTGGAGGTGGCGCTCCACAAGCTGCACGAGCTCGGCTTCCCGCTGGACCGCGTCGTCGACGGCATGGGCGCGGCGCCGCTGCCGCCGCCGGCGCCGGACTTCGTCCAGGCCATGGGGCGCACCAACGACGCGATCATCTATGGCGGGTTCGTGCAGCTCTACGTGCGCGGCTCCGACGAGGAGGCGGCGAAGCTGGCGCAGGATCTGCCGAGCGCCGGATCGCGCGATTACGGGCGCCCCTTCGCGGAGATCTTCGCGTCCTACGAGGGCGACTTCTATGCCATGGACCGGCTCCTCTTCAGCCCCGCCTTGGTCACCGTGACCGCGCTCGATAGCGGCAGGAGCTTCACCGGGGGCAAGCTGAGCGCGGCCCTCCTCGACCGGTCGTTCGGCCGTGTCTCCGACTAGGATCGCGCTCTTCGTCGATCAGCCGGATTGGCACAGCCGCCGGCTGATCAAGGGCTTCGCGGCACGCGGTGCCGAGGCCGTCTGCGTTCCGCTGCAGCGCTGCGGCTTCGACACCGGCGCCCCTCACGGGCTCGTTCTGCCGGGCTTCGAGGACACCCTCCCCGCCGGCGCGTTCCTGCGCCAGATCTCCGCCGGCAGCTTCGAGCAGGTGACGATGCGGCTCGGCGTGCTCCATGCGCTGCGCGAGCTGGGCCTGACGGTCTACAACGACGCGCGCGTCGCCGAACGCTGCGTCGACAAGTCGATGACCAGCTTCCTGCTGCACCGTCATGGAATACCGACCCCGCAATGCTGGGCTGTCGAGTCGACGGACCAGGCGCGCCCCATCGTCGAGCGCGAGGCGCGGCCCGGGCGGCCGCTCGTGCTGAAACCCCTGTTCGGCTCGCAGGGCCGCGGCTTGCGGCTGGTGAGCGAAGTTGCCGACCTGCCGTCGGAAGACGCGGTGGCCGGCGTCTTCTACCTTCAGCGCTTCGTCGGCAGGCTGGCGGAAGGCTGGCGCGACTGGCGCGTCTTCGTGGCGGGAAATCGTGCGGTCGCCGCGATGATCCGCCACGGCACCGAGTGGCGCACCAATGCGGCCAGAGGCGCGCGCTGCGAAGGCGTCCCTGCCACGGGCCGGCTGGCGGAGCTCGCCGTCGCCGCGGCCGGCGCGGTGGGCGCGGGATATGCGGGCGTCGACATCATCGCGGACGGGCCCGACCGGCTCCAGGTCCTCGAGGTGAACTCGATGCCGGCCTGGAAGGCCCTGCAGCAGGTGACGGCGACGGATATCGCTGCGGCCCTCGCGGAGGACCTTCTGTCGCGCCTGCCGGCGCGCGTGGAGGATCGCCCGCTGCGTTCCGCCGCGGGACAATGAGCATGCCCACGGGATGGATCGCGCAGGCCTATCTGGACGCCTGCAGGATCGAGCTGCAATCGCTGAAGCCCGGCAACGTCCATATCCACGCCGACGGGCACCGGATGACGGTCGCCGATTTCGAGGCGAGCGCGGCGGCCAGCGCGCCGGCCATCGCCGCCTGCGGCCCGTCCGTCGGCACGCGGATCCAGGAGGCGATCCGCAGCACGAACGGCGCGGTCGGCAGCAACACCAATCTCGGCATCGTGCTGCTCTGCGCGCCGCTCGCGGCCGCCGCGACGGAGAGCCGCGAAAGGAACCTCAGGGACAGCCTCCGCTTCGTCCTCGATCGCCTGGACGTCCAGGACGCGGAGCTCGCTTTCGGGGCGATCCGCCTGGCGGCGCCCGCCGGACTCGGAAACGCGGCGGAACACGACGTCCGCGGCCCGGCGACGGTCACGCTCCTGAAAGCGATGGTCGCGGCCCGGGAACGCGACCGCATCGCCGAGCAGTATGCGAGCGGGTTCGCGGACGTGTTCACCCTCGGCCTGTCGCGGCTCGGGCTCGGACTCACCCGCTGGTGCGACATATTCTGGGCGACGACGAGCGCCTATCTCGGGTTCCTCGCCACCTTCCCCGACAGCCATATCCGCCGGAAGTTCGGCGATGCGCGCGCCGACGAGACCCGGCGCGCCGCGATGCCGCTGGATTCCGAGCTGCTGTCGGCCTCGGATCCGAGCCGGATGACCGCGGCTCTGCTCGACTTCGATGCCCGGCTGAAGTCACAGGGATTGAACCCGGGCACCAGCGCGGATCTCACCGTCGCGAGCCTGTTCGCGCTCCGTCTCGAACTCGCACGCGGCGGACAGCTCGGACGGCGTGATCCCGCCGCGATCGTCCCCGGCGATGGGTAAACGGTCCTTGCTGTCGCCGGGAGATTAAGACTACCATTCCCGCCGCGTATCCTCTGATCCTCAGGGGGGTGCTGTCTGGTCAACCGGTCCGCTCGCCGTCGCGATCGGATGCTGCAAACAAGGATAGCTCCGTGCGCCGTGAGACACGTGACGCAGCCGGCCGCAGGTCCGAGCCCGGGCCGTCCGCCTGTGTCATTTCAGTTTCGACAGGCATAGGGAGGGAATGACTGATGGCAAAGATCAACAAGGTGATGGTGGGCGAATCGCTCGTCGGCGACGGCAATGAAGTCGCCCATATCGACCTGATCCTGGGCCCCCGCGGCAGCGCGGCCGAAACAGCCTTCTGCAACGCGCTCACCAACAACAAGGACGGGTTCACCACGCTGCTCGCGGTGATCGCACCGAACCTGCCCTGCAAGCCGAACACGATCCTGTATAACAAGGTGACCATCAAGTCTGCGAAGCAGGCCGTGCAGATGTTCGGGCCGGCCCAGACGGCGGTCGCCCGGGCCGTGGCCGATTGCGTCGCCGACGGGACCATTCCTGCCGACGAGGCCGACGACATCTTCATCTGCGTCGGCGTCTTCATCCATTGGGAAGCCAGCGACGACAAGAAGATCCAGGACTTCAACTACCAGGCCACGAAGGAATCCATCCAGCGCGCCATTGCCGGCACGCCGACGGCGAAGGACGTCGTCGCCAAGAAGGACACGGTCAAGCATCCGTTCGGGGCCTGAGGCGGACCGCTATACGGTCGCCGTGCCGTTCGCGACCGCAGCAATTTCGGCGGGGCCGACGCGCCGGTCGTGAAGGGCGCTGGCGACGAGGACGCCGCAAACGCCTCGTCGGGACAGATCGCAGAGGTCTTCGCCGCCGCGCACCCCGCCGGCGGCGAAGATCTTTCTGGCGCCGGCCAGCCGGGCGATCCCGGCGAGCCGCGCGAGGTCCGGCCCGGCGTCGCTGCCCACCCGGCTCAGCGTCATGACGATCACGCGCTCCGGCCAGGTCTCGGGCATGCTCAACAGATCCGGCGGCCCGAGGAATTGCTCGCCCTTGAAGTCGAGCGACAGGACGAGACGCTCCGCGGAGAGGCGGCGCAGCCCGGCCCACAGCTGTACGTCGCGAATGGCCTCGCTGCCGATCACCGTCACGCCGGGATGCTGCTTCAGGCGGGCGCGGCAGGACGCCTCGTCGGCCACGCCGCTGTCGACCCAGAGCTCGAGCCCGGGGAAGCATCGCGCGAGCGCGGCAATCTCCCGGTCGTGGCCGCCGCCGCCCTGGATCGCGTCGAGATCGGCGATGTAGAGCGTGTCGAACGGATGGACGGCGAGCAGTGCGCGCACCACGTCGAGCGGCCGGCTGCCGCGGCATAGGTCGGAGACGATCGGCCGGTAGAGCGCGCGCTCGCCGCGCCGCGCGTGGACGACCGCGCCGGATTTCAGATCGATGACGGGAATGACCTTCACGGGAGCGACGCCTTGCGTCTGTTGGTATGCGAATTCGTGACTGGCGGCGGTCTCGCCGGTTGCGAGCTGCCGGACGCGTTGCGCCGGGAAGGCGACATGATGCTGCGGGCTCTTGTCAAGGACCTGACGGACCTGCCGCTGCTATCCGTCAGCGCGGCTCGGGATTGGCGCCTGCCGCCGCTGGACGGCGCCGTCGAGCATCGCTGGATCGCGGCTGGAGACGACCCCTGGACCGCATGGCGCCGCTGCATCGCGGAGGCCGACGCGGTGCTTCCCGTCGCGCCGGAGACGGGCGGCGCGCTCGAGCGTCTGACTGCCCTGGTCCTGCAGCAGGAACGCGTGCTGCTGGGCAGCCGGCCTGACGCGGTGCGGCGCGCGGCCAGCAAGCTCCTGACCTGCCGAAGCCTCACCGGATTCGGCATCGCCGCGGTACCGACCTGGCCTCTGCGATCCGCGCTGGAGGACGCCGCGCTGAATGAGCATGGCGGACTGGTCGTGAAGCCCGACGACGGCGCAGGCAGCGAGGACACGTTCCTCTTAAGCGGAGCCGCGGCGCTCGGCAGCTGGGCGGACCGCCGCGGCGACGTCGATCGTTTCGTTGTTCAGCCTTATCTCGCCGGACCGGCCGTCAGCCTGTCCCTTCTCTGCGCCGACGGGCGCGGCGCGGTGCTCAGCTGCAACAGCCAGGATATGCGTCTCGACGGCGAACGCTTCCGCTATCATGGCAGCGTAGTCGGGGGACGCGAGGATCTGCGATCCCTTTGCGAGCCGATCGCCGCCGGCATCGCGGCGGCGTTCCCGGGCTTGTGGGGGCTGGTCGGCGCGGACCTGGTGGAGACATCCCAGGGTCTGGTCGTGCTCGAGGTGAACCCTCGCGTGACGACCTCCTATGCGGGGCTCCGCCATGCGCTGGGCCGGAATCCGGCGGAGCTTCTGGTCGGGCTGGCGACGGCCGGATGGGAGGCGGTCCAGCCGTCTCCCGTCGCACAGGAGGTGGAGGTGTCGGTCGATGCCGGAACAGGGTGAGGCGCTCGCCACCGGCTGGGATCTCGGCGGCGCGCATCTGAAGGTGGCGCAGGGCGCCGCCGACGGCCGCCTCGAGGCTGCCTTCCAGCTGCCCTGCACGCTGTGGCGCGGGCTCGACCATCTCACCCGCGCGATCGCGGAGGCGCAGAGCCGTCTGGCCCCGACGCGTCGTCACGGCGTGACCATGACCGGCGAACTCGTCGATCTCTTCGCCTCCCGGGCGGACGGGGTCGAAGCCCTGGCGCAGGCGATCCGCGCCGCCCTTCCCGATGCCGATCTGCGGCTTTATGCCGGGCCGGAAGGATTCGTCCCCACCGGGGAGGCCGGCCGTCACGTCCATGACATCGCCTCCGCCAATTGGCACGCGAGCGCGCGCTTCGTCGCCGGGCGCTGCGCCGCCGGGCTGTTTCTCGACGTCGGCAGCACGACCACCGACGTCGTCCCGTTCGCCGAGGGGCAGGTCGCGGTGACCGGCTTCACCGACAGCGAGCGCATGGTCGCCGAGGAGCTCGTCTATACGGGGGTCACGCGCACGCCGGTCATGGCGATTGCCGAGGCGGTGCCCTTCGCGGGCGCCCGGCAGAAGCTGATGGCCGAGTATTTCGCCACCGCGGCGGACATCCATCGCCTGACCGGAGCTCTTCCCGAGGATGCCGATCAGCACGAGACGGCGGACGGCCGCGGCAAGACGGCGGCGGACAGCGCCCGCCGCCTCGCCCGCATGCTGGGCCGCGATTTCATGCCCGAGGATCTTCGCCGGCCTGGCGGCAGCTGGCGGCGCATCTGGCCGAGCGCCAGCTTCAGGCCGTTTTCGCCGCCGCCGAACGCGTGCTGTCGCGTCGCAACGTGCCCGACGCGGCGCCGGTGGTCGGCGCCGGCGTCGGACGTTTCCTCTGCGAGGCACTGGCAGCGCGGCTCGGCCGGCCTTATGTCGATTTCGCCAGCCTGGTCGCCGGCGCGCCGGAGAGGCGCGAATGGGCCGCGCGCTGCGCGCCGGCCGCCGCAGTGGCCGTGCTGGCAGCCGCGGATGGGGCAGCCTCGGCGCGGACGGCGGCGCAGACGGCCCGCACCCGGGCCTGATCGCGGCTCCCCGACCGGCCGCCGCGGCAGCGCGCCCCCCGGAAGCCGAGATAGTCGGGACGGAGCGGCAGCAGCG
>JRYH01002610.1_pt1 | contig 17664 bp, 11 predicted proteins | sample 235351 | NCBI WGS metagenome assembly JRYH01 (sample SAMN03074221, study PRJNA261480) | activated sludge metagenome | biome: Wastewater Treatment Plant; feature: Wastewater; material: Activated sludge; isolation source: activated biomass of a wastewater treatment plant treating wastewater... ... | reverse complement strand
GAATCTATGCAACAATTGGGTCGTGTTTAGAATGAAACGCTGCGTTATCGAAATCAACGACAGCGGCATCGAACTGGCCGATGAGGACGGCATCCGGCGGACCTCGCCGGGCTACGCTTTCTGCGCCGGCCGGGAAATCCTGGTCGGCGAACAGGCGGCGGCGCGGCTGCGCCTCAACCCGCGGGCCGGTCACGACCGTTTCTGGAGCCGTCTTGATCAAAAGCCGCTGCCGAGCGCCTCCGGCCCGGCGCACTCGCACGCCGATCTCGCCTGGTACCACCTGCGCGAGTTGTGGACGCCGGTGCACCGCGAATACGACCAGGTTCTTTTCGCCGTCGGCGACGACGACCCCGAGCGCCTCGCCCTGCTGCTCGCCATCGCCCGTTCCCTGGACGTGCCGCTCAAGGCCATGGCCGCCAGTGCGGTTGTGGCCGCCGCCCATTCGGCGGCGCACGCCGGGCCGGCGGATGACTACCTGGTCCTCGATATTCACCTGCACGAGATGACCGCCGAGCACGTGCGCATCGCTGGCGGGCACGCCGAACTCGGCGAACGGCGGCGCCTGGCGCAACATGGCACCGCGCGGCTCAACGAGCGTTGGGCGCAGATGATCGGCGAAGCGTTTCTCAAGCACACCCGTTTCGATCCACTGCACAGCGCGGCGAGCGAGCAGCAGTTGTTCGACCGGCTGCCCACGTGGCTGGGACAACTGGCCGAACAACCGCGCCTGCGCGTTGCCCTGACCTCCGGCGGCCACGAGTTTGCCGTCGATCTCGATCGCGAAATGTTCACCTCGATCGCCGCGCCGTTATATCGTCCGCTGCTCGACGCCGCGAACGAGGCCGGCGCTCCCGTCCTGCTGCGCCACCGTCTTGGGCTTTTACCGGGTTTCAGGGACCGGCTCGGATCGTCGGCCAGCGGCACACTGCTCGCCGCCCATGCCGTCGCCATTGGCTTGCTGTCGTATCATTTAGATACCGAAGCCGAAAATATCGAAGAAGTCCCGTATCACACTCGGCTGCCGCTGGCCGGCGGTTCACTCGCCTCGCCACCGGCAACGGCGGCACCGCCACCGGCGGCCACCCACCTCAGTGACGGGGCGAGCCTGTGGCGTTTGAGCAGCGAGCCCTTCCCGCTGCCGCCCGGCCGGCCGCCGGCGTCGGGCGCCGCCGAGTTGCGCCTGAACGGCGATCGTCTCCGCCTCATCGCCGGCGATGCGACCCCAGTCAGCGTCAACGGTAGTCCGCTGCACGGCGCCTGCGATGTGAAGAGCGGCGATACGCTGACCGTCGGCGGGCAAAACTATATGCTGCTCCACCAGTGCGATGAATAAACCCCGTGCACGCCTTGCAGCATGAAGGACGGACCCCGACAGACTGCCCGACGGAATAGCCGATGAGCCGCCGCCGACCGACGGAAACCATCAGCCTGTCGTTTCTCGACGTCATGTCGGTCGGCCTGGGGTCGGTGATCTTGATTTTTCTGATCATCGACCATGCCGGCGAACAACGGGAACAGGCTTCGCTGGCCGAACTGAATGCCCGGATCGACGCATTACAGGCCCAATACGTCGAACACCAATTCGCCGCCGACGAATTGGGCAAGGCGCTGGAACGGCGGCAGGCGGAGCTGGATGCGGCACGCGCCGAACTGGCTGAGCAGGCGGAAGATATCGACCGCACTGCCCCACCCAGCGCCGAGATCGCGCAGCGGCGCGCCGCGGTCGAAACGCTGCGTTCGCAACTGACCTCACTGGAAACCCAGGTCGCGGCATTGCGCAACGAAGCCGTCAAGCAGGACAACAACGCCAATCTTCTGCGTCAGGACGACGGCGAGCGGCAGTACCTGACCGGTCTTAAAATCGGTGGCAACCGCATTTTATTTCTGGTCGATGCCTCGGCGAGCATGCTCGAAGAGACCATCGTCGGCGTCATCCGCCGGCGCAACCTTTCCGAGGCCGAACGCCGGGCGGCACCGAAATGGCGGCGCGCCCTCGCCGCGGTCGAATGGTTGGCCGCGCGCCTGCCGCCGGAAGCGCAATTCCAGATTTACGTTTTCAATGACGACGTACGCCCGGTGCTGGCCGAAACCAGCGGTCAATGGCTCGCCATCGGCACCCGCGGCGAAGTGCTGGAGCAAGCCCTCGAGGCGCTCCGCCGCGTCGTTCCCAGCGGCGGCACCAGCCTCTACCGGGCCATCGCCTCGACCACCGGCCTGACACCGCGCACCGACAACATCTATCTGCTCACCGACGGCCTGCCGACCCAGGGACTGCTCGCCAACCAACGCGGCAACGTCTCGCCGGCGCGACGCCTGCAACTGTTCAACGAAGCGCTGCGCATCGTGCCCAAAGTCGTACCGGTGAACGTCATCTTGCTGCCCTTCGAGGGCGACCCGCTGGCTGCCGCGGCCTACTGGCAACTGGCCAGGCTGAGCAGCGGCGTGTTGTTGTCGCCCACCGCCGATTGGCCGTGATGAAACCGTTGCTCAAAAAACGCCGTGACGGCCTGCAGGGCAACCTGTTGTCGTTCCTCGACGTGATCAGCTCCGGCTTCGGCGCCATCGTCATGCTGCTCGTCATCAGCAAGACCGGCGAGCCGTTGCGCGTGACCGAAGCCCGCGAACGGTTGCTCGACACCGAACGGCAGTTGGCGGCCTTGATCCCGGCGGTCGAATTGGACAACGCCGCCAAACAGGCGCACTTGAACGAGATGGCCAGTGAGCTGCAAGCTCTAAAAGCGCGCCGCGCCGCGCTCGCCAGGCAGGCGCAAGTAGAAGGCGAGCGGACCCTCGACCAGCGCGCCCTGGCGACAATACAAAACCGCCTCGAACGGGCCAGGCAATCGCTGACCGAGGAAATGCAGCGCCTGCTCAAAAGCAGCCGCCGGCGCCCTGACAACACGGTCGGCGGCGTGCCGATCGACAGCGAGCACATCGTCTTCATCATCGACACCTCGGGCAGCATGCAACGAATCTGGCCGAGCGTGGTCCGTAAACTCGAACAGACGCTGAACGTCTATCCCCAGGTCAAAGGCATCCAGGTGATGAACGACATGGGCGATCTGATGTTCGATCAGTACGCCGGGCGCTGGATCACCGACACCCCGGCGCTGCGTCGCGAGGTGATCGAGCGCTTGCGCCTGTGGCAGCCCTTTTCCAATAGTTCGCCGGTCGAAGGCATCGAAGCGGCGATCCGCATGTATGGCGGGCGCCGCGAATCGTTCAGCATCTTCATCTTCGGCGACGAGTACAGCGGGCGGGCCGTCCAACCAGTGATCAATGCCGTCGCTCGGCTCAATCCCAAAGGTCCGGACGGCAAACCGCGGGTCCGCATCCACGCCATCGGCTTTCCCACCCAGTACATCAACCAGGGCATCGGCGTGACCGGCCTCAACTTCGCATTGTTGATGCGCGAACTGACCGCCGCGAACGGCGGCACGTTCGTCGGCCTGGGAAATGAATGAAGGTCCTGAATCGAGCATGCCCGATCGCCAGACGGGCAGTCGCCGGCAACCGGAAAATGGGCGCTCAGCGCCTTCGTTATGGCGGACGGCTTGACCAGATGCACGGTGCCGGCGGCGGGCTGCGCCACCAGCGGAGAGCGGTGCGGGCGCCACGTGCGGTCCACCGTTCACCGTCATAGTGAACCGTGACCCCGCCGCAGGCCCCGGTATCGAGCACGGCGCTGCCGGCATCGGCCAATCGCTCGCCGACCTCCGGATGCGGAAAGCCGAAGCGGTTGTATCGTCCTTGCGAAATGATCGTCAAAGCGGGCTGCACCGCACTGAGCCAGACAGGCGAAGTCGAGCCGCGGCTGCCGTGGTGACCGGCGACCAGCAGTTCGGCGCGCACATCGCCATGCCGCGCCAGCAGCGCGGCCTCGCCGGCGAAACCGAGATCGCCGGGCAATAGCAGGCGGCCATGCCGGCCGCTGACGTGCAGCACACAAGAAGAGTCGTTGCCGAGATAAGGCAGGTGCGGCCCGGGGTGCAGAATCCGGAACTCGACACCGTCCCATACCCATTGCCGGCCGGCGGTACAGCGCTCGGCGCGGCGCGGTTCGCTGCCGATCGTCGCGTTGGGGCGGAGCGCTTGCGCCGTTTCCAGACCGCCGCGGTGATCAAGGTCGCCGTGGCTGATCACCACCAGATCGAGCGGCGGGGCACCGTAAGCCCTGAGCGCCGGCGCGGCGGCGGCGGCCAGCCAATCGCGGCCGCGACCGTCGCCCGGACCGGTGTCATAGAGCATCAGGTGTTCGCGGGTACGTACCGCCACCGCCAGACCCTGGCCGACGTCGAACACCGTCACCGCAAAATCGCCTGCCGCCGGAGCCTCCAGCCGCGGTGCCAGCAACGGCAGCAACCAGACCAGGGCCAGCACCCGTCCCGGCACCGGGCGCGGCGCGAAAAGCCAGAGCAGCCCGCCGCTGGCCATCAGCACCGCCGGCAACCCGGCGTGGCCGGGTATGGCCCCGCCCAGTCCGGCGCCGCAGCGAATGTCAACAGCGCTTCGAAGGCGTGCAGCGGCCAGGCGGCGATGTGCAACAACCCGGCGGCGGGCAGGCCGACAAGGTGAAGTAACAGGGCAACGAACATGAGTGGCAGGGCCAACAGCCCGACCAGCGGCACGGCGAGCAGGTTGACCGCCGGCCCGACCAGACTGATCTGCCCGAAAAACCAGATGCCGAGCGGCGCCAGCCCGAACGACAGCAGAAGCTGCGCGAAGACCAGACCCACAAACCACTGCCGCGGCCCGCGGCGCCCGGCACCCCCGCCGGACAAATCACCAGAGAAACGACCGGAAAAACCATAAATCAGCCAGGCGACGGCCCCGAACGACATCCAGAAACCGGCACCCAACGGCGCGACCGGGTCGACCGCCAGCACTGCCGCGAAGGCCAGCCACCAAGCCTGCCACGGCCGAACCGCGCGCTGGATACCGAGCACCAAGGCGGCGGCCAGCAGCATGACCAGCGCCCGGCGCGACGGGAGCAACAAGCCGGACAAAAGGCCGTAGGCGGCGGCGAAGAGCACCCCGCCCCAGGTGGCGAGCACGACGGCCGGCCAGCGCCGAGTCAAAGCCGGCCAAGCCAGTAACCACAGACGGCAGACGGCAAAACCGAAACCCGCCACCAAACCGATGTGCAGCCCCGAGATCGCCACCAGGTGGCCGGTGCCGGTTGCGGTATAACGCCGCCAATCCCGATCGTCGAAACCGCTCCGGTCGCCGAGCATGAGCGCGCGGGCAAGCGCCGCAGTCGGTGCCGGCAGGTTCTCGTCGAGCCAGTCGCCGAGCGCCGCTCGGTAGGCGATCAGCGAAGTCGGCGCGGCCGCAGCCAGGCGTTCGGCCGCCGAGGTCTGCACCACGCCGCCCGCGCCGATCCCGGCCAGGAGAAATTGCCGCTCGGCGTCATAGCCGTAGTCATTGAACGGCGCGTTCGGCGGCCTGAGGCGCAGCGTGAAGCGCCAGCGTTCGCCGGCATTGACATCGTCAACAGGGGCCTTACCGGCGCCGCCGGGGCGGTACCAATCGACCCGGATGCGCGATGGCAGGCCGGCGTTGCGGGAATGGTGGTCGGGTGCCAGTACAAAGCGCAGGCGGTCGGCCGATCGCTCGGGCAACGAGACGATTCGGCCGCTGACGTCGCGGACGATATCGGTGCCGGCCGGCAGCCGGTCGGCGAGCCGGACAGACGCCGCCAGCCCGCCCCAACTCAACCCGAGCACCATGGCCAGCGCCACCCACCGCCGGCCGATCGCCAGGGCCGCGGCGAGCGGCAGACCGGCGATGAACACCACCCACGGCGGTGGCAGGGTGGGCAAAAGGACCAGCGCCAAAATCCCGGCGGCGAAACCGGCAAGCTGGGCGCGCATGGGTCAGGCCGGCGGCGCCATCAGCCGGGCTCACCCAGGCGGTGACGGGTGCAGGCGGCCGCCGGACAGTTCCAATCGCCGGTCCATCCGCGCCGCGAGCCGCGGATCGTGGGTGACCAACACCAGGGCGGTGGCGAATTCGCGGTTCAGTTCCAGCATCAGTTCATAGACCTGCGCCGCGTTACGCTCGTCGAGATTGCCGGTCGGTTCGTCGGCCAGGATGCAGGCCGGCTCGCCAGCCAGGGCGCGGGCGACGGCGGTGCGCTGCCGCTCGCCACCGGACAGTTCCCCGGGTTTGTGCGCCAGCCGTTCGGCCAACCCGACCCGGCCGAGCAGGTTCTCGGCTGTGGCCTTCGCGGCGGCCGGTGCGACGCCGCGCAGCAGCAGCGGCATCGCGACGTTCTCCAGCGCGGTGAACTCCGGCAGCAAGTGATGGAATTGATAGATAAATCCCAGATACCGGTTGCGCAACCGGGCGCGGGCGCCTTCGCTGAGGCTGCCCAGATCGGTCCCGGCCAGCGTGATACGGCCGGCGCTCGGCCGGTCGAGGCCGCCGAGCAAATGGAGCAACGTGCTCTTGCCGGCCCCCGAAGCGCCGAGTATCGCAACCCGCTCTCCGGCCCGGATGTCCAGATCCACACCGGCCAGCACCTCGACGTGAAGACCGCCCTGCGTGAAGCGTTTCTGCAGGCCACGGCAGGCGAGCACCCCGTCCCCGGTTGGAACCGCCCCGGCGGCAGGGCCGCCGGCCGCCGCCTCATTCATAGCGCAACGCCTCCGCCGGCTGCGTCCGCGCCCCGCGCCACGCCGGATAAATCGTTGCCAAAGCCGAAATCAACAGCGACAGGGAAGCGAAGCGGATGACGTCGGCCGAACGCAATTGTGACGGCAACTCGCTGATGTAATAGATATCGGCCGATAAAAATTGCACGTTGAACAATCGTTCGAGCGCCGGGACGACGGTTTCGACGTTCAAGGCCAGCGCAACGCCGAGCGCCACCCCGGCGAACGTCCCGACGACGCCGATCAGGGAACCTTGAATCATGAAGATGCCGAGCACCGTTCTCGGCTCCGCACCCATCGTTTTCAGGATGGCGATATCCGCCTGCTTGTCGGTGACGACCATGACCAGGGTCGAGATGATGTTGAACGCGGCGACCAGCACGATCAGCGACAGGATCATAAACATCACCGTTTTTTCCATGCGTATGGCACGGAACAGGTTGGCGTGCTGCTGGCTCCAATCGCGCACCTGGATCCGGCCGGGCAGCGTATCGGCCAACTCGCGCGCCACCGACCAGGCGCGCAGCAGGTCGTGCAATTTCAGGCGAATGCCGCCGACTCCGTCGCCGGGGATGCGCAACAGGCGGCGGGCGTCGGCCAGATGGACGACCGCCAACGCCGTATCGTATTCGTTGACCCCGGCGGAAAAGATGCCGGCGACCGTGAAACGCCGGACCTGCGGCAAAAGCCCGGCCGGCGAAACCCGGAACTCGGGGGCGAAAATCGTCAGCGCATCGCCGGGCCCGACGCCGAGGCGGTTGGCCAGACCCTCGCCGAGCAGCACCCGCCAGCCGCCGTCGGTCAGATCGTCGATACTGCCGACGAGCATTTCGCCGGCCAGATCGGAAACCCCGCGTTCCAAGTCCGGTTCGACGCCGCGCACCAGCGCGCCGCTGACGCGCCGCCCCTTGAGCATCGTTTCCTGTTCGATGAACGGTGCCGCGGCGACCACTTCCTGGTGCTGCCCGGCGCGCGCCACGACCGCCGGCCAATCGGCGAGCGGCCCGTCCCAACCCTGGATCGTCGCATGAGCTACCACGCCTAAAATGCGTGCCCGCAGTTCCTGTTCGAAGCCGTTCATCACCGAAATCACAACGATCAACGTCGCCACCCCGAGGGCGATGCCGATCATCGAACTGAAGGAGATGAACGAAATGAAACGGTTGCGCCGTTTTGCGCGAAGATAGCGCAAACCGATAAACAAGGGCAACGAGTTCAGCATGCGTGGTCCCGGCGTTCCAGTCGCTCGACAAAAGCCGCCAACTCGGCGGGCAGCGGCGACGACAAAGTGCACGGCTCGGGCCAATCGAGATCGAGCCGGTGGGCGTGCAAAAACAGGCGGTGCAGGCCCAGGGCGCGGTCGCCGGCGAGCGCCGCCTCAGGGGCATATCGCTCGTCGCCGGCCAGCGGCAGGCCGAGGTGCGCAGCGTGCGCCCGGATCTGGTGCGTCCGGCCGCTCAGGATACGGCATTCGACGAGCGTATAGCCCACCACATCCAGCAAGCGGCGGAATTCGGTGCGCGCCGGTTTGCCGTCGCTGCTCACCGCCATCCGGCGCTCGCGGCGCTCCGCCACGTCACGGCCGAGCGGCAGATCGACGGTGACCTTGTCTTCGGGCAGGCGGCCATGCAGCAACGCCAGGTAATACTTGCCGATGCGGCCGGCGGCCAGCGCCCGGTGCTGCGTGCGGAGCGCCTCCCGGTCGAGCGTGACGAGCAAAAGACCGCTGGTGGCCCGGTCGAGGCGGTGCGCCAACTGCACATCCCGCCCCGGAAACATCTCGCGCAGCGCATCGATCGCTCCGAAATCGAGACCGCTGCCCGAGTGCACCGCCAAACCGGCCGGTTTGTCGATCACCACCTGCCGCGCATCGCGCTGGACGATCGCCGCTTGCAAGGTCGCCACCAGACCGGGCGGCACGCGGCGCGGCGCGCCGCGCTCGCCCCCCGGCGCCGGCGGCAAGCGCACCTGGTCGCCGGCTTTGAGCCGGGTCAATGGCTTGGCCCGCCCGCCGTTGACCCGCACCTGGCCGGTGCGCACCAGCCGGTAGATCAGGCTGCGCGGCAAGTGACGCAGGCGGCCTTGCAAAAAATTATCGAGCCGTTGGCCGGCGGCAGCCGGCGGGACCTCGACCGTCGTCACCCCGCCGCCCGCACGCCTTAGATCCCGGTCCGGTCGATCATCGGCCGGGGTTCGCACCCTGGTGGGGGTCATGATCCGGCCTGCCGGCCGGGCGACGATCGACTGTGCAAGGTAAAACAATCCTGTTATATAATGTCTGTGCTCGGTACGCTGTTCAGCTGTCCGATCCCGTCATTGCCGGCAGGTTTCCCTAACGCCGCAATGTCTGCCGATCCAGTCACCACCGCGTCAGAGCAGTGCTGCGAACCGACCGCTCCCGGCAGGATTTCGGCAAGCCACCGCGCCATGAACCATGCCTTTCTGACTCAAGCCGTTGCGGCTTGACTCAAAACAGGCTTCGTTACAAGCAGCGTTACTAGCAGCCTGTCGGGCTGCTAGTAGCCTGTCGGGCTTTGCCGGTCGGGGCGAAAATTCGGCTGCGCGAGGACAGATTTTCTCCGGATCGCCGGCGCGTAGCACCGCTACGGGCCAAGATTCGGAGGAAATATGGACCGTGCAGACGGATTTGCAGCCCGTGCCAGGTAAAGTCCGACAGGCTGCTAGTGTAGCATCCCGGTAAAACGGCTCGGTGTCCGGCGGGTAGAACCGCTTGGTTGTCGCACACAATGCTGATTCCGGACCGCCCCCCGGGCCGACGGGGAAAGGTCAACCGATTAACCGCCGCCGGCGCCGAGATACGGCGCCGCGGCCCCAACAACGGATGCCGGCGCGAAGATTGCGCGCCGCCCGCGCCCACCGGACCTGCCGTCCGGTGGCGGTGCCGCGAACCCCGGCACCGCGCCCGCCGCGTCTTAACGGCGGCATCCGAGGACGAAAACAATGAAACGCATGCTGATCAATGCCACGCAGCCCGAAGAGCTGCGGGTCGCCATCGCCGATGGCCAACATCTGCTCAACCTCGATATCGAAACCCCGGCCCAGGAACAAAAGAAAGCCAATATCTACAAGGGCCGGATCACGCGCATCGAGCCCAGTCTCGAGGCCTGCTTCGTCGATTACGGCGCCGAACGCCACGGCTTCCTGCCGCTCAAGGAAATCCAGCCGCGCCTGTATCAGGAAAAAGCCCGCGGCAATCCGCGTGCCCCGATTCGCGAAGCGCTGGCCGAAGGGCAGGAACTGCTGGTGCAGGTCGACAAGGAAGAACGCGGCAACAAGGGGGCGGCGCTGACTACGTATATCAGCCTCGCCGGCCGTTACCTGGTGCTGATGCCGAACAACGCCGAAGGCGGCGGCGTCTCGCGCCGCATCCTTGGCGAGGAGCGCCGGCAGATCCGTGACCTGCTCGACCAACTGACGCTGCCCCCCGACACCAGCCTGATCGTTCGCACGGCCGGCGTTGAACGCACTGTCGAGGAACTGCAATGGGATCTCGATTACCTCTTGCAGTTGTGGCAGGCGATCGAGAGTGCCGCGGCCGAACGCCGCGCGCCGTGCCTGATCTATCAGGAAAGCAATCTGATCATCCGCGCCTTGCGCGATTATTTTCGCGACGACATCGGCGAAATCGTCATCGACGACGAAGCGGTTTACAACGCGGCGCGGGAATTCATCCAGATGGTAATGCCGCGGAACCTGCGAAGACTCAAGCTCTACGAAGGCGACGTGCCGCTGTTCAGCCGCTTCCAGATCGAAAGCCAGATCGAAACCGCATTCCGCCGCGACGTCCGGCTGCCGTCCGGCGGCGCGCTGGTCTTCGACAAGACCGAGGCGCTGTTGTCGATCGATATCAACTCGGCGCGCGCCACGAAGGGCGCCGACATCGAAGCCACCGCGCTGCAAACCAATCTCGAAGCCGCCGACGAAATCGCCCGCCAGCTTCGGCTGCGCGATCTCGGCGGCCTGATCGTCATCGATTTCATCGACATGAACGACCGCGGCAACCAGCGCGCCGTCGAAGAACGCCTGCGCGGCGCGATGAGCGAAGACCGCGCCCGCGTCCAACTCGGTCGGATCTCGCGTTTCGGCCTGCTCGAATTGTCCCGCCAGCGGCTCCGGCCGTCGCTCGGTGAAGCGAGCCAGATCACCTGCCCGCGTTGCATGGGGCACGGCGTCATCCGCAGCGTCGAATCGCTCGCCCTGTCGATCCTCAGGCTGATCGAGGAAGAAGCGATGAAAGACAATACCGGACAGATCATCGTCAAGGCGCCGGTCGCCGCCGCCAACTTCCTGCTCAACGAAAAACGCCAACAACTCCGCGAACTGGAAAAACGCAACCGGCTGCCGGTGCTGATCGTCGCCAACGAGCATATGGAAACGCCGCACTTCGACATCCGCCGTTTGCGCACCAGCGAGACCTTGAGCGAACCCAGTTACCTGATGGTCAGCGAGGAAGCGCCGGCCGAGACGCCGCTGAGCGGCGGCCGCGAAACGGTCGAACGCGAAGTGCCTGCGGTACGTGGCATCAAGCCCGAAGCCCCGGCCCCGGCCGTCAAACGGCGCCCTTGGCGCGCCTTATGGCGCACTCTGCAGGCCTGGTGGCAAGCACGTACCCCCGCCGTACCGGCGGCCTCGCCGGCCCCCCATGCCGGCCGGCACCCGCCCAAAGCGTCGCATAAACCTCCGGTGCGGCCGCGGCCCGGCGAGCATCGCCATCGCCGCGACGCCGCGACCGGCGGCCGGCGGCCGGCGGCGCACAAATCCCGGGAAATGCGCGGCGCGAAAACCGCCAAAGATAAGCAGCAAATGGCGCCAACCCAAACCCGTCCGGCCGCCACCGGAAGCGGCGCATACCCCTCCACGCCGCAAACCACGGGTCCGGAGCGCGCCATCGAGACGCCCCAGGGGGCCGCCCCCGCCCCAGTTGGGAATGCGCCGGCCACGACTCCGCCCTCCTCCTCCCGCCCCGAACGCCGCCGCGGGCGGCGCGGCGGACGGCGGCGCCGCGAAGCGCGGGAAGGCAGAAAACAAGCGGTTGCCACGCCCCAGCCGGCCCCCGGTGCCGGCCCCGGCGAACCGGTCAGCGCGCCGGCTAAGCCCGTCACCGCGCCTCCCCCTGCCGCAGTCACCGTCGGCCCCACCACCCCCGCGGCCCCTGCTGCCCGGCCGGAGACGCCGCCGGTCTGGACAAATCATCCCGGCCCAAGAGATGGCGGGGAAGCCCGCTCTACGACCGCGGAACCAAGTACGCAGATCGAGTCCATCGGCGAACCCTGACGGCCCCGAGCCGATCAGCTTTCTTCGTCCGCTGCACTTTGTTCGGGGAGACCGGCGGCCGCCTCGCCTGCGCTCGCCGTTTCCTCCATCGCCGGCGGCTCGTCGGCGTCCGCCGTGATATCTTGGATCATGCCAAAGCGAATCGCGATCCGGGTCAGCTCGACATCGTTCTTAACGCCGAGCTTGCCCATAATCCGGCCTTTATAAGTACTGACCGTTTTCGGGCTGATCGAGATCGCCTTCGCGATTTCACGCACGGGCACACCCTGGACGAGCAGCATCATCACTTCGAGTTCACGCGCCGACAATCCCTCCACCGAGGTTTTCTTCACGCTGTCCAACAGCGTTGCCGCCAATTGCTGGGCGATATCCGTGCCGATGTAAGTGCGCCCGGCGGCCACGGTGCGAATGGCGGCGATCAGTTCCTCGGCGGCCGACGCTTTGGTCAGATAGCCCTTGGCGCCGGCCTCCAGCAAACGCCGCGGAAACGGCTGTTGAACGAACGCCGTCAGAATAATGATCCGGGCGTCGGGATGGCCGGCGCACAAGCGGTGCGTCACCTCCAGGCCCGACAGACCCGGCATGCCGATATCGGTCAACAGGACATCGGGCTTCAACTCGCGGTACAGGCGGATCGCCTGCTCGCCGTCGGCACCTTCGGCGATCACATCGATATCCCCGGCGCGCGCCAGGATATGCTTCAGGCCGGTACGGACCAGATCATGGTCATCGACAATCACTACTTTGATCATGCGGCACTCTGGGGATGAGGTTCTTTCGGTCTTATCCCGCCAGCATAGCTTCCCCCAAGCAGCCCCGGTAGCGGGCATTTGCCATCCAGATTGTAGTCCACCGCCGACAAAACGTGTAGGCCGCGACTGACGGCCGTGCCGATCGCGGGGCCGTGACCGGCCCTGCGGGCGCGGCATATCGGGACGGGTCGGAACACGCCAAGTCCGGCCGAGGTCCAGACCGGGCTTCGCCACGCCGGACAAAATGCCGGCGCGGCGGGCAAGCGCTCCCTGCCGACGTCACCAGTGGCTGTGGCAGGTCCAAGGCATCGGCAGCGCCCGCCGGCTGGCATTGATGCAGACTTAGCTGTGGGATGATCGGACAGGATCAAGCCCAGTCGGTTGCCCCAACACATTGTTCCTAAACGATGGACCCCGCGCCCGCGCTGCCCGGTGGTCGATCACGCCGGCAACACCACAGCGCCATGATCGCCAGGCGTGTTTCTACGCTTTCACGCGATCATTGATGGCGGCCGTTATTCGAAACCGTCGGCAAAGATCTCATCCAGCGGCAAAAGGATGCCGCGCGTGTCCGAGGCCGGCGTGAAGCTGCCCGCGACTCCGTCGTAGCTCGCGGACAACGTATTACCCGCGGCGCTCAAGATCACCCCACAGCTCGCGATGCCCATCATGTCTGTGATAGCGGTGCAGCTTTCGCCGCCCAGCTCAAACCGCACGAGCTGGTCGGGAAGAGGCGCCACCGGGCTGGCCGACACGTTGATAAGCTGCGCGATGAGCGTCACGCTCTCGCCCACGGTGCCGGTCTGCGGGCTCAAGTTCAGCGACAGATCGGTGACCTGCACGCCGGGATCCCAGGTGACCTGCACGAGATTCGAGTTGAGCCCAACGTCGTTGACAGTGGCAAACGCCAACGCGGTGTCGTCGCCCGGATTGATGCCGGTATAACTGAAAGTGGCCACGCCGTCTGCGCCGGTGCGCGCCATCTGGACTTCCGGGTTGGCGCCGGACACCGCGAGTATCACCGGCGTTCCTTCCGGCACGGCAGCATAGTGTGTCGTGGCGATGAAATTCTGCGATGCCCCCTGGGCGGGATTGGGCGATACCGAGTTCGGCGTCAAGCTGACGATCGGTGGCTGGCTCTGCGGCCCAAAGTCGCAGGTGTCGTCGAGGTTGGTGATTCTCTGTACCGTGGGCCCGCCCGCGATATACAGGCATCCGTCCGGCCCGATCGCGTAGTTCGACAGTGCCGACGGAAAGCTCGTCGTGATCTGCACCGCCGGCGCCGGCGCCGTACCCGTGAGGTCAATCGTCTGAATCCCCTCGCCAAGCCCGTTTTGTTCCGGCGAACCCAAAATGATAAATTGGGCGTCGCCGCTCGGCTGCATCCCGCCCGTGGCGATCCCTAAAGAACCGAAAAGCGTGATCGGCGTTCCGTCAGCGGTCGCCAGCGTCGTCACCACCGGCGGCGAATCGGTGCTGACCCGCGCGATCTCGCATCCAACGCTTCCGGTGCAGAATAGATCGTAGAGCGTTCCGTCCGGAGCGACGGCAAGCTGGAGATTCTCTACGTTCGATGAGGGGACCTGGGCGTAAACCGTGGTGCTCGGGCTCGGACCGTCGATTCCCGTCACTTGCCAGATGTTGTGACTGCCAGCCTGGCCGATATTGCAAAAGTTGATCGCGTACAGGGCCGGAATGGTTGGATCCAGCACCATTGAGCCGAGACACCCGATGCCCGAGGCGATCGCCGTCCCAACGGTGCCCGTGGAAAGATCGACCGGAACGATGTCGCCATTGGAGCCGCTCACCGAAGCTTCGCTGGCGAACATGTTGCCTGCGGGATCGATCGCCACGCCGCTGGCGGGCGCCTGCACCGTCGTAAACAAATGGCTCGCGTCGGCGATCCCGCCCGACGGACCGAACTTGAAGATTTGTCCTGTCGGCCACTCGGTCACATAGAGATTGCCCGCCGCGTCCCACGCCATTCCCCAGGCACCGAAGCAGTTGAAAGAGAAGCCCAGGAAGCCGCTGTTGACCGTAAAGCCGCTGGCAAAGGTGCTGGCCTTGAAGCCGTTGGCCGTATTGACGGATCCGACCACGTTGAACGGTTGGTTTGTCGCGCATCCGCCGGGTCCGTTGGTGAACTCCACCGTCGCGTTGCCCGGCACCGGGAGATTGCCGTCGCTCACGTCGGTCGCCGTGTAGGTCACGTTCTCGGTGACGAGGTTGGTGACTTGGAACGAAATCTGCCCGTTGCTGTCGGTGACCGACGGCGTGGGCGCCGTGATCGCCGAATGGCCGCCGCCCGAACCGGTCATCTGATCGAGCGTGACCCGCTTGCCCGGCGTCGGCCGCCCGAGGGAGTCCTGGAGCGTCACGGTGATCGTCGCGGACGACACACCGTCGGCCGTGACCGTCGTCGGAAATGAGGTGATGCCGGCGCTGGCGGCGGGCGGCACTACGAAGGGCACGCTCGCTGTGTCGGCGAGCGCGATGCCGTCGGTCGTGTCCATCGCGGTGAACGTCACCGTCTCCGGCGTCAGGGTCGTCACCGTGAAGACCGCCGCGCCGCTAGCCACGTCCGTCACGGCGCTGGGTGGTGCGATGGTAACGTTGGCGCTACTCGCCTCGAGGATGACGGTCTTGCCCGAGACCAGGTTGCCGTTCGCATCGAGGAGCCTAACCACGACCGACGCCGCGTCCAGCCCGTCCGCGGCGACTGTCGGGTCCGGCGGCGGCGTCAAGGCGAGGAAGCTGATGTAGGCCTTGACGCTCGACTCCGCGGCGTCCACGGCGCCAGCCGTCTCGCCGTTCAGCAGCAGGCTCAGCAGGTTGGGGTTCGGCGAGCCCAGGCCGACGTGCGCGAAGTCGCTTCCGAGCTCGTCCGGGCCGTGAAAAGCGTCGGTGCCGGCGAGGGGGTAGAGGAGTTCGTTGAAGTTGCCGAGGTTGCTGCCGTGCGCCTGGTTCAGGAGGGCCGTGATCCCCGCCCAAATGGGTGCCGCGACGCTCGTTCCGCCCCAGACGAGTCCCGTCGGGCAGCCGCCGCCGACAGCCTGACAGATGAGCGCCCCGAGCGCGGGATCGGCATTGAAGGAGACGTCGGGTATGGAGCGCATCGGGCTCGAGTTGATCCCATCCTGATACGCGGGGCGCGGAAAGAACCGGCTGATCCCGAAGCCGCCCTGCCCGGTCAGAGGTGTGTCGCTCGTCCCGTCCCACCAGCTCTCCGACTCGTAGATGGAGCCTGGTCCCAAGATACGCGACGTCCCGCCGACGGCGGTGATGCTCGGCGAGCTCGCAGGCACCGCGACGGTGTTCGGACTACCGTCGAGGCACGTGCTGCCCGTATCGCCGGCAGCCGAGAAGATGCTGATCCCCGAGGCGGCAGCCGTCTGCAGGATCGCCTCGATGCTCTGCACATCCGCGAGCGTCGTCTGATCCTCACAGTACGCCCAGCTATTGCTGATAATGCCCACGCCGTCGTCAATCATCGCGTTGAAGAGCCCCTGGAAGCTCACGCCTGGCCCCTCGAAGGGTGCATCGTAGACGACGACGTCCGCCGCGGGCGCGATGGTCAGCACGGCATTGATGTCGAGCAGCACCTCCGCCTGATTCGGGCCGAAGGTTGCGCCGCCGGCAACGGGCACGCGGTCCACCTGATCGATGCGGCTCGCCGGTGCACCGATGAAGGCGAGGTAGTCGGCAACGTCCGAGGGCTCGAACCGGTCGAAGGCGACCAAGCCGACCGTCTGCCCAGCGCCGTCGAGATCGTTGAAGTTCAGACCGGCAGAGCTCAGGACGCGCGCAAAACCAAGAGTCGGCGACGTGGACTCGATACCAAACGTTTTGTTTATCGGTGCAGCGCAGGCGTTGTATTGGCGCTGCTGGGCTTCCTGCAGCGTCTCCTGGCCCACCGGGATCGCCGCGCCCGCAAATAGTGGGAAATTGCACAGGAGCCGAATCACCTTCCCGATCGCCTTGATCTGCGGCCGCGGCCGGGCCAGGTTCGACAGCCCTCCAATCGCCTCCACGTGTGACGCGAACTCAGCGGGCAGCGCCGGGTCATTGTGGTTGGCGTAGAAATCGCGGTCGCCGATTCGATAGTCGCGCAATTGCACCGCGAAGGCGCGCTCAGCCTCCTGGCGGGTGCCGCGCACGGTCAAGGTCATGCGGTCCTTCGATTCCCGGATCAGCGTGAAACCCTGGCGGCGGAGATAACTCAGCACCGCGCCGTAGTTCTCGCGCGAGGGCCCAAAGCGCTCGGCGAGTTGCTCGGGCGTGAGGAACTTGTGGTAGCGCTCCGCGCCAGGGTCGTAGACGTCGCGCAGGTAGCGCTCGAAGCCGGCCGGGTCGTCGCGCTTGAGCACTAGGGTGAGGGTCAACTCCTGTTGGTCGGCCGAAGCCTCCGGCGACAGCGGCACCTCGGCTTGCGGCACGGCAAGCGTGGCCTGCGCCAGCGCATCCAGCACGTGGCCGGGCAGGCGCACGTAACCCTGGCCCGGATCCGGGCCGATCGGGCGGGCGTCTGTTGATTGCGCGGCCAATCGCGCCGCAGCGTGCGGCCGGCCGAGCCCGTCCGTTGGCCGCGCCCGATCGGCTTCCCGCCGCCGCTCGATGTCCGCCCCGATGTCATTCAGATACGCCATACCCCGCTCCACCGACGGCTGGAACTCCAGCACTGCGTCGTTGCGGTTGCTATCCGGCGACCCGGCATTGGCCCAAGTCGCCTGCTCAACCAGCGGCAGGAACGCCAGGGCCACAATGGCCGTAACGTTCACCGCACGAGAAACCGCAACTGCCTCCGCACCCCGAAACGAAATCGTCTTTCCAGCCATGACCCAGCCCTCCGCTCGCTTGACATCTATCCCTAGTGAGCGGAACGGCGAAAACGTCACGCGCTCAATCGCGCCGCACCTGCGTGGACTAACAGGTTGTTGACAAACGCCATCCTGGCGTTTTTC
>JRYH01003999.1_pt1 | contig 17671 bp, 17 predicted proteins | sample 235351 | NCBI WGS metagenome assembly JRYH01 (sample SAMN03074221, study PRJNA261480) | activated sludge metagenome | biome: Wastewater Treatment Plant; feature: Wastewater; material: Activated sludge; isolation source: activated biomass of a wastewater treatment plant treating wastewater... ... | reverse complement strand
TCCGGCGCATGGCTCCGCCATGACCGGTTCCCACTTTTCCGGAAGCACTCTAGACGCACGCCTGTCTGGCATCCTCTGCGTCGGGGCGGTACCGTCCTCTTCCCTAAGGTTTCCGAGGAGCTTTCGGCCCCATCATGTCCCTGCCCGTCGCCCGCCGCCGCCTGATGGCCCCCGACATCACTGCCCTGAAGCGGGTGAAGCCGATCGTCTCGCTGACGTCCTATCACGCCCATACGGCTGCGATCGCGGACAAGTACTGCGATTTCCTTCTCGTCGGCGACAGCCTCGGCATGGTCATGCATGGCTACGAGACCACCGTGCCAGTGACGCTCGACATGATGATCGTGCACGGGCGCGCGGTCGTGCGCGGCGCGCGGCGCGCGCTGGTCGTCGTCGACATGCCGTTCGGCTCCTACGAGGAAAGCCCGGCGATGGCGTTCCGGAATGCGGCGCGGGTGATGAAAGAGACCGACTGCGGGGCCGTGAAGCTCGAAGGCGGCACGCGCATGGCGGAGACGATCCGCTATCTCGTCGAGCGCGGCATTCCGGTGATGGCCCATGTCGGGCTCACGCCGCAGTCCATCAACGTGCTCGGCGGGTTCAAGACCCAGGGGCAGACCCGCGATCAGTGGGCGGCGCTCGAGGAGGACGCGCGAATCGTGGCCGAGGCCGGCGCCTTCGCCGTCGTGCTCGAGGCGTTGGCCGCCCCGCTCGCGGCCCGCATCACGGAGGCCATTCCCATTCCCACCATCGGCATCGGCGCCTCGGCCGCCTGCGACGGGCAGATCCTCGTCATGGAGGATATGCTCGGGCTTTCGCCACGTGTGGCCAAGTTCGTCAAGAAATTCGGCGCGGTGGCGACGGCCATCGAGGACGCGATCCAGGCCTATGCCGAGGAGGTATCGGCGGGGCGGTTTCCGGCCGACGAGCACGCCTACGCCATGAAGGAGACCGCCGAGGCGCCCCCGCAGGGGTCACGAAAAAGCCGAAAAAACTAAGCATTCCGCAAAGGCTGGTGAGAACGGGCGCCGGCATCGGCCGTGGCATTTGCTCTCGGCGGGGTCATCTTGCTATCAAGCGCTCTTTCGGGCGGCAGCGCTCGGAAGGAGACTGCGGACGCGGGCGCAGGACATTGGCGCAGGGCATGGGCTCCGGCGCGGCAAACGGATTTGGTGGGTACGGAGCTCGAATGGCCGACAACAACGATGCGCTCTTCCGCGAGGTGCAGGACGAGCTGCGCCGGGAACAATTCCAGAGGATCTGGGATCGCTACGGTTTCTATATCGTCGCCGTAGGCCTTGCGATCGTGGCGCTGATCGGCGGCGCCAAGCTCTGGGAACAGCAGAACCTTCACAAGGCGAACGAAACCGGCGCCGCGTTCGAGGCGGCGGCCGATCTCGCCCAGTCCGGCAAGGCCGAGGACGCAGCCAAGGCGTTCGCCGGGGTCGCGGGTACGGGCCACAAGGGCTATGCGATGCTGGCGAGCCTGGCGGAAGCCGGCGCGCTGCTCAAATCCGACAAGAACGCAGAGGCACTGGCCATTTTCGACCGGCTGGCCGCGGACAAGGGGACCGACCCGCTGCTCGCCGATTTCGCCCGGATCCAGGGCGCGGCCCTGCGGCTCGGGGAGGCCGACTTTACCGAGATGGAGAATCGGCTCAAGCCTGTGACGGGCGATGGCAACGCATGGCGCTTCTTCGGCCGCGAGTTGCTCGGAACGGCCGCCCTCAAGGCCGGCAGGCTGGATGAGGCCCGCACGACGCTTGCTCCGCTGCTGGTCGATCCCGGGTTGCCGCGAACGGCCTCCGAGCGGATCACGCGCCTGATGGCCGGGATCGCGACGGCCGAGCTTTCGACCAAGGGGACGACGGCGACCAAGGGGACGACGGGCGCCGCCACGCCGGCTCCTGCAGCCACACCGGCCCCTGCGGCGAGCCCGGCTCCGGCCGCGACGCCGCCGGCAGATGCCGGGACGACTGAGAAACCCGCTTCGGCCCCCTGAGGGCCGGGACCGGAGGGTCAGACATGATGCTGGGTCGCGCGCGCTGGGTTTCCCGCTTCGGCTGGGCCGTGGTGGTGGCAGGGGGTGCGCTTTCCGGCGGATGCTCGGACAGCCTGCCGAGCCTGCCCAAGGTGGGCGACCTCAATCCCTTCAAGGAGACCGTGCCGCCGCTGCCGGGCAAGCGCATTCCGGTGCTGCCGGCGCAGGAGAAATCCTATGGCGAGCTGGCCGAGGCCAACAAGCCGATCGTGCTGCCCGAGCCTCAACTCAACGACGCCTGGCCGCAGCCTGGCGGGGCCGCCAACAACGTGCCGGGGCACCTGGCGCTCACCGGAAACACGCTGCACCAGAGCTGGAGCGCGAGCGTGGGCAAAGGCACCAACAAGGTCGGCCGAGTCTCGGCGCCGCCCATCGTCTATGACGGGCGCGTGTTCGCGCTCGATGCCGATGGGCGGGTCTCGGCGTTCTCGATCTCCGGCGGCTCCGCGCTCTGGAGCACGACGCTGGCGCCGACGACCGACAAGACAGGGCCTGGCTTCTCCGCGATCACCCAGAACATCCTTTATCTGACGGCCGAGGACGGCGGCGGCTACGGCGGCGGTCTCGCGGCCGACAGCGGCCGGCTCTATGCGGTCAGCGGGTTCGGCGCGGTGATCGCCCTCGATCCGGCGACCGGCAAGCGGCTCTGGGAGAAGAACATCGGCGTGCCGATCCGTGCCGCGCCGACGACGGCCGCGGACCGGCTGTTCGTGCTGACGATCGAAGGCAAGGTCTATTGCCTCTCGACCACCGATGGAACGGAGCTTTGGGTCGTGCGCGGGGTGCCCGCATCCGCGAGCCTCGGCCTCAACGCGAGCCCGGCGGTAGACGGCGACGTCGTGGTGGTGCCCTATCCCTCCGGCGACCTCGTGGCGCTCCGCGTCTCGGACGGCAGTGGCCTGTGGTCGGAGAGCCTGTCGCGCTCGCGCACCACCTCGCAGCTCGCGTCGATGAGCGATGCGGCGCGGCCTGCCGTCAGCAACGGCACGGTGTTCGCCGTCGGTCACGGCGGGCGCATGGTGGCGACGGTCGCCTCGACCGGCGAGCGGCTCTGGTCGGCGAGCGTGCCGGGCACGCAGGCGCCGTATGTGGCCGGGGACATCGTGTTCGTGGTGGATACCACCGGCCAGCTCATGGCGCTCAACCGGCACGACGGCAAGATGCTGTGGACGGTGAAGCTGCCGCATTCGACGACGTGGTCGGGGCCGGTGCTCGCCAACGGCACGCTGTGGCTGGCCTCCAAGGACGGGCAGCTCGCCGGCGTGGACGCGAAGACCGGCCAGGTCACCGGGCAGATGGGCGTGGGGGGCCCCGTGTTCATCACGCCGGTGGTGGCGCAAGGCAAGATGTTCGTGCTGACCGACGAGGCCAAGCTGGTCGCGTTCAACTAAGCTCGCGCCGCGCGCCGGATAGTCGGCGCTGTCACCTTTTCGGGTGGCTCTCGGTGGGCTTTGGCGCCTGTCTCCCGTGCTCTGGACACCCTGCGGCTTAGACCGTTGTTCTTAATCGAGGAACACGGCGGACTTTTCCGTGCACGGTCTAGCGTCCGTTCCGCTTTCTCCATTATACTCATCGTCAGCCGACCGCGCTCTGGGGACAGAAGATGGCCGTGCGGGCCCGACCGACGCGAATGAGATGGGAGGTGCCTGCGGCCTTGCTGGCTGGGGCTGCTCTCTCGATCATGCCCGTTCACGCCGCCGGTGAAGCCTTCGATACGGAGGCGATCGAGGCCAGCGTCGTCCGCGTCATCGCCCCGCAGAGCACGCCCGACAGCTACAGCATGGGCTCGGGCTGGATCGTGCACGGGCGGCGCATCGTCGTGACGAACAACCACGTCGTCGAGGGGGGCGTCTCGTTCCACCTCGCCATGATGGCCGGCGGCAAGCCCAAGGTGATCGAGGCGCGGCTCCTGCGGCGCTCGCCGGAGAAGGATCTGGCGGTGCTCGAGGCGGTGAGCGATCTCCCCGGAAGGGCTTTGCCGCTCGCCGGCTACGACGTGAAGGCGACGACGCGCGTCATCGCCATCGGATTTCCCGGAACGGCGGACGTGGCGCTCTACGCGGATCGCGACACGGGCGAGATGAAGATGACGCGCCTCGGTCTCGACGATGAGGACTTCTACCGTCCGACCTGGACCGAAGGCGTCGCCTCGCGCAACCTCTCCTATTTCCGCACGCTCGACGGCCCGGCGTTGCAGCATTCCGCCGCCGTCAATCATGGCAACAGCGGCGGCCCGCTGATCGACGGCTGCGGGCGCGTGCTCGGCGTCAACACCATCCGCGCCGTGGCGGACGATCCGCAGGGCGTCTTCTACGCGATCCATCCGAAGGAGATCACCCGCTTCCTCGCCATCGCGAGTTTCACGCCGGCGACGGTGACGGCCCCGTGCGTGCTGGCGGCGACGCCGTCCCAGAACGCGTTCGTCGTTCCGATGCTGGCTGCGAGCCTCCTGCTCGCCGCGGCCTCGCTCTTCGTCGCTTATCGCCGCCAGGTGCCCGCGGTCGTGAGGCCGATGACGGCCGTTGCGAAGAGCGTGAGCCGCGTGGCGGCGGGGGCGGGCTTCGGCCCTCGCGGTGCGCGCGACAAGGCGGCTGCGCGGGGTGCGATCGCGCCGCCGCCGGCTGGGCGTGCCAAGGCCGTCACGCTCCTGGCGAAGGCGGCGGGGCCGGAGTTCGTCATCGATCGCGGCAAGCTTTCGCGCGGCGAGGCGCTCGTCATCGGACGCTCGCGCACGTCCGACATCGTTCTCTCCCACGAGAGCGTGAGCCGGCGCCATGCGCGCATGTGGCTCGACGGGGCGGGGCAGCTCTGGCTCGAGGATCTCGGCTCGACCGCCGGCACCTTCGTCGACGAAGCGCGCATCACGAAGGCGGTGGTGCCGCCCGGCAGCCACGTGCGTCTCGGCGCGGTGGGCTACACGTTTCATCTCGGACGGTCTCAATGAGGAGGTGGATCGTGCCGTCACTTCAATATGGGCCTCGCGGTCTCCAATGTCGGCGGCCTCGCGGCCGATGCCCGAGGACGGGCTAGCACCCAGGACAGGCCATGGATCACGACTTCGCGCTTCCCATCGGCACGCTGCTTGCGGACGAATACCGGATCGACGGCATCCTCGGGTCCGGCGGGTTCGGCATCACGTATCGCGCCCGCGATACGAAGCTCGATATCGACGTTGCCATCAAGGAGTACTTCCCGCGCGATTTCGCCAGCCGCTCGAACACGGTGACGGTGGCGCCGCGCGGCCGCAGCGAGGTCGAGCAGTTCGAGTGGGGGCTCTCTCAGTTCATCGACGAGGCCCGCCGCCTCGCGCGCCTGCAGCATCCGAACATCGTGCGCTGCATGCGCTATTTCGAGGCCAATTCGACCGGTTACTTCGTGATGACCTTCGAGGAGGGGGAGACGCTCGAGAAGCGCTTTCCGCGCCCTCCCGGCCAGCGCGAGCTCGACGAGGTGCTGGAGCCGCTGCTCAATGCGCTCGAGGCGCTGCATGCGGCGGGCATCTATCACCGCGATATCTCGCCCGACAACATCCTGATCCGGGATGACGGCAGCCCCGTGCTGATCGATTTCGGCTCGAGCCGGCAGGCGCTGGCGCGGCGCACGCAGACAGTGGCCGCGATCGTGAAGCCCGGCTATTCGCCGATCGAGCAGTACGACCGCGAGACAAGCCAGCAGGGCGCATGGTCCGACATCTATGCGCTCGGCGCGACGCTCTACAGCGTCATCTCGGGGGGACCGCCGCCGGATGCGCTGTCGCGGGTGCGCAAGGATTCCTACGTGCCGGCGAGCGAGACGGCGCGGGGCGCGTATCGTGCCGATTTTCTCGCCGCCATCGATTGGGCGCTCGAGACCGATCCCGACAGCCGCCCGGTGACGATCCGCGAATGGCGGCGCAGGCTGATGGGAAGCCCCAGCGGGCGGCGGACGCCGACGAGCGCGGCGACGCGCTATCAGCCTACGGGCGCCGATCTCAAGACCAAGGCGACGCGCTTCCTCGGGCTTGGCGGCGGCAAGGCGGCGCGCGCGGAGAAGACGCCGACGAAGCTCGGTTGGCCGGATTATGTGCTGCGCGGCTCGGCGCTCGTGATGCTGCTCGTGTTCCTCATCCGCACGTTCAGCGACACCACCGAGACGACCACCTACGCTCCGCCTCCGCCTCCCTCCGAGAGGCAGGAGCCGCAGCAGGTGGCGGCGCTCGATACCGGCCCGGAGCAGAAGCTGCCGATCTTCTCGAACCGCAAGGCCGAGACCGTGTGGGCGCGGGTGGCGCTCGTCCTGCGCCGGCTCGGTCATTTGACCGGATCGGACAGCTCGCTGGTGCAGACGTCGGGCGTGCTGCCGCCCATCCGCGAGGCGATCAAGGCCTATCAGGGCGCGATCGGCGAGCACAAGACCGGCGTTCTCAACCAGAGCACGATCAATCGCATCCTCGAGGAGCAGGTGGAGCTCGACCCCTACACGGTGCCCGGCGCCCGCGTGGAGGGGCGCTGGTTCCTCGAGACGACGCCCGAGAAATGCACGATCACGACGGGGGCGACGCGGATCGAGGGCCGGACTCTGCTCACGGAGCGGCCGACGCTGAAGTTCTGGCGCAAGCGCAATACGGAGAATTTCGACGAGTTCGATATCGCGCTCACTAAGGCGACGCTGTTCGATACCTCTGCGCCCATCAATCTCTCGGCGGGCGGCGTGCATCAGGCGCTGCTTGCCGACGGCGAGGAGATCACCATGCGGCAGGAGGCGGACGGCTCCTGGTCGCGCGAGGTGACGCGGACGCTGCGCTATCACAAGGGCGAGGTGCAGATGAGCGGCATGTCGCCGTTCGGCGGGGCGTTGCGGTTTTCCTTCTCGACCGACGGCTTCGAGCCGGCCTTCCGGGCCATGGCGGCCGAGTGCGGGCCGGGGGCCACCTACTGGATCGACGACTGGGGGGCGGTGACGAAGGATTCGAACGCGACGATCTGGCACTCCGTCAAGCATGGCAACGAGCAGCGCGCCAAGGATGCCGCGATGCGCGAGTGCACGACGCGCTCGCAAGTCGGCAACTGCCAGGAGTATGTCACCTTCCGCGACCAGTGCTGGGCCATCACGGCGGGAGAGCGCCGCAAGAACGACTGGGCCGCGGGCTGGGGCGCGGATGCGACGCCGGACGTGGCAAAGGTGCTCGCGCTCGATGCCTGCGCGAAGGACGGCGGCCGGAATTGCGAGCTCGTCATGCAGATCTGCGCCGACGGCTCCAACGAGTGGCATGCGTCGAGCCAGTAACGGGACAGCGCGGGCGGCCATCCGCCCGGCGGGCCGTTAACCTCGTGGGCGAGGCCCCATCCGCCGGGCTTTCCGGCCTTAGCGCGGCGCCGGCGCGTTCGCTTTGCAATTCGCGCCATTTCAGGCCATAAGCGGCGCCTTGAGAGCGCTGTCATGATCCCGAAAATCGCCATCGTCGGCCGGCCCAACGTCGGCAAATCGACCCTGTTCAACCGTCTCACCCACACGCGCGATGCGCTGGTGTCGGACCTGCCTGGCCTGACGCGCGACCGCAAGCAGGGGGACGCGGAGCTGGGCGGGCACGCCATCGGCCTGATCGATACGGCGGGGCTCGAGGTCGCCACGCGCGGCTCGATCGCCGACCGCATGCGGGCGCAGACCGAGGCCGCGATCGGGGAGGCGGACCTCGTGCTGTTCGTCATCGACGCGCGCTCGGGCGTGACCGGAACCGACGAGACCTTCGCGCGTACCGTGCGCAGCTCGGGCAAGCCCGTGGTGCTGATCGCCAACAAATGCGAGGGGCGGACCTCGGACGAGGGCTTCTACGATGCTTTCAAGCTCGGCCTCGGTGACCCGGTCCCGATCTCGGCGGAGCATGGGCTCGGGCTCGGCGATCTCGAGCGCGACGCGCTGGCAGCGCTCGGCCTCAAGCCGAAGGCGGCCGCCAAGGCGCGCGACGGAGAGGCGGGGGACGGGGACGCGTCGGACGAAGCCGCGCGCCGCAAGCCGCTCCGGGTGGCGTTCGTTGGCCGTCCGAATGCCGGCAAATCGACGCTCGTCAACGCGCTGCTCGGCGAGGACCGGATGATCACGGGGCCGGAGCCGGGCCTCACGCGCGATTCGGTTGCGAGCGATTTCGTCTGGGGCGGGCAGGAGATCAAGCTCTTCGATACGGCGGGCCTGCGGCGCAGGGCCAAGGTGACGGAGCTCGCCGAGAAGCTTTCGACGGGGGATACGCTCCGGGCCGTCCGCTTCGCGGAGGTCGTCGTGCTCCTGATCGATGCCGAGCGCGGGCTCGAGCACCAGGACCTCACCATCGGCGATCTCGTCGTGGAGGAGGGGCGCGCGCTCGTCATCGCGATCAACAAGTGGGATCTGGTCGAGGACAAGCAGAAGGTCCTCAAGGAGCTGCATGCCAAGATCGCGTCGGGGCTGGCGCAGATTCCGGGCGTGGCGGTGGTGACGATCTCGGCGGCGAGCGAGCGCGGCCTCGACAAGCTCATGCGCGCGGTGCTGAAGACGGCGGAGATCTGGAACCGGCGCGTGCCGACGCCGCAGCTCAACCGGTGGCTCGAGGAGGCGCTGGCGCGCCATGCTCCGCCCGCACCCTCGGGGCGGCGCCTCAAAATCCGCTATGTCACGCAACCCTCGACCCGGCCGCCGACGTTCGTCGCCTTTTGCTCGCGCTCCGACGCGTTGCCGAAGTCCTATCAGCGCTACCTCATCAACAGCCTGCGCGATGCGTTCGATCTGCCGGGCGTGCCCATCCGCCTCAATATCCGGAGCGGCGACAATCCCTTCGCCGCCAAGCGCCGGCGCGGGTAGGGCATCGGATCCGGTCTATCGGACCGGGCGTGGCCGAGGCCGTATTCGGCTCGACGGGCCACCTCTCCTTTCCGGAGGGAGGAAAGTGAAGCGTGACGCAAGCAGCAACCGCCACTTTCCTTCTCCCATAGGGAGAAGGTGCCGCGAAGCGGCGGATGAGGGGCCTTCGGGCGCCCGCCAGCGGCAGAGCCAGAGCGAAGTCCCTCACCGGCCTGCGGCCACCTCTCCCGTCCCGGGAGAGGCAAGTGAAGTATGACGCGAGCAACGAGCACCCACTTCCTTCTCCCATGGGGAGAAGGTGCCGCGAAGCAGCGGATGAGGGGCTTTTCGAGCGCTCGGACGTCAGCCCACGGCCAAGCGGGGCACCGCCGCAACGGTTCACCTCGACCGGAAGCCTCTCGCTTGCCGGGCCCAGCCGGGGCAGGCTACCTTCGGGGCGGATCCCGCCCGAAAAATCACGAGGAATATGATGTCCGAGGCCGTCCCGAGCGTCCCCCATCCGTCGTCTGCCGCCCGCTTTCGGCGCGCCGTCCCAGCGGCCTTGGCCGTGCTGCTGACGCTTGCACTGGTGCCATCGGATGCCGGCGCCTACAGCAAGAAGGTCGAGAACGCGTGCCGGGGCGACTACAATACGCACTGCCCCGCCTACAAGGTCGGCTCGGCGGCCCTGCGCAGCTGCATCACGCTAGCGGGCAAGCGGGGCAATCTCAGCAAGCGGTGCTTCGATGCGCTCGTCGATGCGGGGATGGTGCCGCGCAAGTATCTCAAGAAGCGGTAAGGCGCGGGGGAGGCTTGGCTTGTTCCGGCCTCGGCTCATCGCGGGCCCTGGAATCGCAGCGGGCGGGAGTCCAGCAGCGAACCCGAAGATGCTGCTGAACGTCACCGCCCGCACGGGCGTCACCAGAGATGGCGCCGCACCGGACCTCGACAGATAGGTGACGCGTCCTCAAACATCAAGATCCATTTTGGCTTTCTCGTGAGGCGGACTTCGAAGCGGGATGACAGAGGCGGCAACCGAGGTTCTTTTCTACCATCTCGAGCGCATGACGCTCGAGAGCGTGCTGCCGTCTCTGCTCGAACGGACGCTCGAGCGCGGATGGCGGGCGGTCGTGCAATCGGGCAGCGCGGAGCGCCTCGAGGCGCTCGATCTCTCGCTCTGGACCTATGACGACGCGAGCTTTCTGCCGCACGGCACCGCCCGCGACGGCGATCCTTCACGCCAGCCGGTCTATCTCACGCTGGGCGACGAGACGCCGAACGGGGCGGGGGTTCGCTTTCTGGTCGACGGGGCCGAAGCGGCCGCGTTCGAGGGCTTTGCGCGCATCGTCTGCATTTTCGACGGGCGCGACGGCGACGCGACGGCGCGCGCCCGCCAGCAGTGGCAGGCCGCCCGCGCGGCCGGCTGCGCCGTCACCTATTGGAGCCAGTCCGAGAGCGGACGATGGGAGAAGCAGGGGTGAGGCTCGCTTCGCTCTCGGGCACGCGGCCTTGAAAGACCGCGGGGCATCGTCTATCTTACGATCGTCTTACATCGGGAAGGATTGAGCCGATGGCCAGAGCGGAAAAGCTCACCACCACCGTCTCCACCAAGGGGCAGGTCATTCTGCCGAGCGCCATTCGCCAGCGGCGGGAATGGGGCGCCGGAACGCGGCTGACCGTCGAGGAGACGGCCGAGGGCGTGTTGTTGAAGCCGGCGCCGGCCTTCGCCGAGACCCGGTCGGCGGCCGTGTTCGGATCGCTGCCCCACAAGGGCAAGCCGAAGACGCTCGACGAGATGGAGGCCGGCGTGCTCGCTGAGGCTAAGCGCCGGCATGCTCGCGATTGATACCAATCTCATCGTCCGCTACCTGACCGGAGATCATCCGAAACAGTCTCCGCGCGCCCGCGCGCTGATCGACGGGGAGGCCGTGTTTGCGTCGGTCACGGTGATGCTGGAAGTCGAATGGGTGCTTCGCAGCGCCTACGGCTATCGCCCCGCCGATGTCGCGTGCGCGCTCAGGGCCTTCGCCGGCCTTCCTACGGTGACGGTCGAGGATGAGACGGCCGTCGCCGCCGCCCTCGATCTTGCTGAGAAGGGCATGGATTTCGCGGATGCGCTCCATCTCGGCCGGACGACGCATTGCGATGGCTTCGCGAGTTTCGACCGCAAGCTCGTCAAGGCTGCGAAAGCGGCCGGCTACGAGGGCGCGCGCGAAGCGTGACGGAACGGCCGCGGGGAGAAGCGGGAGTGGCACCCTTTGCGCAGCGGGGCGCGCGCTCAATCGCTCTTCGACGCGCGGACGTTAGCCGTTCACGATGGCGATGGCGCTTGCGTACACAGGCCAGAGCCTGTCGTTGCCCTGGTGCATGGCATTCAACGCTTGAAGCCTCTGCGCCGGTGTGAATGTGCCGAAGGACTGCATCAGCCAGTCGGCGGGCGATTCTCCGATAAACTCAGCAATCTTTCCATAGTGGGCGGTGATGGTGTCCAGTTTCGTCTGGACGGGCACTCGAAGGTCCACCTTCCAACCAAGTTCGAAGGCGGTGAGTTCGTAGGCGTACTTCTCAAGGAACAGCGTGTGGAGGGCATCGCGCTTGGCTTTGGGAAGGAAGTCGTTGTCCTGCATGGATTGCCCGATGATGTAGTAGCGCGTGATGTAGGGTAGCGCCTCGAGCTTTGCCAGCGCGCCGGGGATGTCGCCGGCTATGGCGCGGTCCAGGACCTCCTTTCGCGCAAGGGCGAACCGTAAGCTTCCGGTGTGTTCCTCGGACTGTGAGGCTGCCACGGCGGCGTCGACGATGTCGGTATGCCCGTGCTCCTTGAAGCGCAGCAGGGCGTCGAAGTCCAAATTCCGGGCATATCGTTCACCGGCGTACAGGATATCATAAAGAGGACGCGGATCTGCATCGGCCGGATACCGGTAGATCAGTGGACGGCGGAGTAAGTTCTTATGGACGTCTTCGTCGTCCGGCCACCGGGAGATGGCTTTGCCGACGACACGGTGGAGTGTGGCTAGGTCAATGCCGGGCGTGTGGGGCTGAAGATTAATGAGAAGGCCCAGAATCTTGTACAGGTGAAACGAGAAGCCCTTCTGAGCCTCGATGTGTTGATAGATGGCGGGCAGCTGTTCGGAGAGCGTGCCGTTGGCGTGGAGCAGAAGAACATTCTTGGGCGTGAGCCCAGCCTGAGTAAGGGCCGGGTTGCCCAAATCCTTGTCCTTGGCTTTCTCAAGCTTCTTAATGATGTCGGGTCGTGCGGGGTGCCCTTCTCGGGTCGATTGGAAGTAGAGGGAGGCAAGGGTATCAAACTCGTTCGGGGACTTTGTGCGCGCATCCCATGCGAGCCTGTCTTCCAGTGTCTCGGCGGCGGAGTAAGCGGATCGGGCGATGTCCTGCTTCTTGTCGGACGGGGCCGCCTCGTAGATGCGTTCCTGCAGGTCCTGCGGAATGGAACCGAAGTACCCATCCGCGACCGCCAGTTCCGCCGGTGTGCAATCGGCGACGATGATGGTGTTGTTCTTCTCTTCCGTGCTTAGCTTGCAAATTTCCTCGCTGAGTGCCTTTGCGGCCTGTTCGGGGAGCGGTTTCATGATGGCGTCGGCGGCGGCGCGCAGAAGCTTGGCTGATTCAGGCTTGCGTGGGTTGAGAAAGAAGTAGGCCAACCTGTCGATTCGCTTCACCGCGATATCCTGAAACCCTGGAAGGGTGTTGAGGGTGGCAACGGCGTCGGTGACGCCTTGTTCCCCTTTGACGCTGCCGATCATACGGAGAAGGTGAGGCGTAATCGGTGGATAGCCGAACGTGTGGTCCATGAGTTCACTGTTGGCTTTGATGCCCTCGGGGCTGTTGGCGAAAAGGGCCTGCACCTTCTCTTGCGCAACGATGTTGGCGAAGGGTGCGCCTCCAACGCCAATCTGGACAACGCGTTCATCGGGCCGCTCCAGCTTGATCAGCTTGTCGAGGTTGGCGAGCACCATGTCGGTGAGGCAGTCGCGGGTGAGGGTGCGCAGGCAAAGATCCGGGTGCTGGGCGAGGGCCGCGATGGCGGCATTGAGTTCGGTAAGCGAGTAGGGGCCAATTTTCTCGTTGGCGGAGATGCGAACGGCGGCGCTTGAACCGGGATGGCCAGTGACGATGTCGGTGACGGTCTGCCTGGCGGCGGTCAGTTGGTCGTACTGCTGCAGGATGTCGGTTGTTGCGTGGGCGGCGGTGAGGGCCTGCGCCGCTTCCACGAACAAGGCGTTGGCTTTCTGCTCGGGATTGTCACAGGCGGCAAGCAAGCAGGCCGCAAGCATGGGGGCAAGGAGGCGGAGCGCGCGCATGGGCGAACCTTCTGAACGGGATTTGGCGGGACGTGTGGCGCCGTCTAACGGTCACCTCCGGGGGCGGTATTCTTCTTGATCAGGGCGATGATGCCGAGAATGACCAGCAGCGCGGCGAGGGCGAGGGGGCCGTAGTAGACGGCCGGGTGGAAGCACGTGGTGTTGGGAAGCAGCTCTCCGACGTGGAATCATTCGATGCCCAGGAATTGGGAATGCTTGACGGTGGCGAGCGTGGCCGCACCGATGATGAGGCCGAGAACAAGCAGGATCATGGCGTATCCTTTGGGTGATGAGGTTTCTGGCGTTTGAGCCAACCACCTGTTTCAACTTAGGCCGGGCTCGCCAACATGAGCGCGAGCGCGAACGCAATTTGCTTCATAGGTGTCCAGTTCTGTTTGTGGGTTTGCACCTCAGAGACCCGCAAGCTTTCGTATCGTGTCGAACAGTTGAAGCGCTTGGGTTGAGGCGCTGAACATGGATCCGAGGTCTTGGAGAAGGTCACGCAGCCTGTAGCGGTCTTCCTGGGTGGGCGTGCCACGCTTTAGAAGCTGTTCAAGGTCGGCGAAGCGTGCGGCGGCATCCTTGTGGTCTTGGCTCGCCAGGTGTTGCTTCCATTCGGTGACGATGGCGAGGACTTGGGAATAGTCCACGGGAGTGATGCTGGTCACTGTTTCGATGGTGTTGACGCGGGCGTTGCCAGCACCCGCTGTGACCTGGTTGCCCTGCCCGGAAACAATGGCACCCACGGAGCCGATGTTGCCAATGCCCATGTTCTGAATGACCCCCTGCTCAAAATTGATGTTGTACACGGTGCTCTTGTCTGAGCCGTTCATCTTGTCGGTGATGATGGTGCGCAGTTGGTCAATGACTTCCTGGCGGAACGCGACAAACAGGTATTCGCCACCATCATTGGTGTGGACGTGTAACCTGCGAAGGGTACGGGCTTTGGTCGTTATCGCCCTTGGCAGGCAAAGTGCGATGAGGGCTGATATCGCGAAGACCGCGGCTCCGACTGGAAGGCTGATGCTGTTGCCCAGCAGCAGGGCGAGGAAGCCGAAGATTGCGATACCTCTTGAGAGGTTGCTGAATCTCTTAATCTCATCGAAGTTGCGGGCGCTGAGCGTCAGGCGGGAAATATTTGGTATACTGATTGTCGCGTCGTCGTGGATGAGGCAGAGCTTGTCAACAACGGCATGGCCCATTGGGGAGGGCGGATTGCTGACGGCATTGGCAGGTTGGCCTTCAAGCTTCTTCTCGAGCGAGTCGAGAGCCTTTGCGGTTTGGCGGCGGTGGATGTGATTTTGGGTTGCGTTGTAAGATGCCCGGTAGGCGGCTTGTCCTAACGAGGCCAGAAGCGAATAGTAAAATTTATTAGAGCTCATGTTGGCATCTTTGAAATATGCAGACTTGTGTAGGTGGCTACCGGTGGCATTCAACCATCGTAAACCCCGATTGTCCTCTGCTCGAGGCAACGAAGCCGACGACTGCCGCAAAAATTATCCAGGCGATGATGAAAAGCATGAAATCCGCTCATCGTTTTAGGTTGGCTGGGCGCACAGGCGCGCCAGGCTGCGGTGCGCGGTTTCTAGAAAGAAGGAGATTGATTGGAAGGTTGGGCATCGACGTGTGGCGCCCTCTAACGTTCGCCTCCGGGGGCGGGGTTTTTCTTGAGGAGGTCGACGATGCCGAGGATGGCGATGATGGCTGCAACGGCCAGCAGGCCATAGTAGATGGCCGGATTGAGACAATACGTTTCCATGGATAGGTTGCCGACATAAAAGCACTGGATGCCCAGCATGTTCGCCTGTTTGATGAACGCGATTGTGGCGATGCCGATGATGGCGCCGACGATCAGTTTGATCATGTGAGGGTCCTTTCGCGGGCAGCGTGTTTGGCGTGAAATGAGGCCGCGCGATTCGGCATGCCATGGCGGCGCGGCTCTCCCTTTCGTCAGGATGTGACGCGCTTACAGCCCATAGGAAGTGACGCTCTTACAGTCCATGACGGTCGTGAGAAAATCTGGGTTATGTCCGGTGACAAAAGCTTCGAGATTTTTGTCAGTACCGGAGAGGGAGATGAAATCCTTATTTCGCTCCGATGTGCGTGAGGTTACGTGCGTCTCCGAGCTCAAAGCATTGATGGCGTTGGTGTGCCTCAAGAGATCGGGGGTGCGAATGAGGAAGCGGTGGGGTCCCGGAATGTCAAAGTAGGAGATGTAAATGCCGTCTTTAGATTCGATTTGCGCGGCAAACGTGGTTCCGCCGATGTTGCGCATCGTTAAGGTTTCACCGCTGCTGTTGGTGTAGCGGTAGCTCTTCCAAATCAGTCCCGTGCTGGATTCCGTGATGGTATCGCGGCAACTTTGCGTCATGCCGCTGCACTCGTAGGTGCCCACGACGAGGGCGCGGTGGCCATGGTGGAAGATGGGATGCGGAAGCTCGTAGCAGCCGCCGAGGGTGAGGACCGCAAGGGCGGCCACAAGGAGATTGCGCATGTCAGGTGGCCTTCTTTGGCGAGTGATGATTTGCAGGCTCATTGGAATGCCGGCGGTGAGCGCGCGTGAAAGATCCCTTACAGCCCCAGCAACTGGCGCTTCTTTGCGTCGTACTCGTGCTGCGTGATCAGGCCGGCCTGGAGGAGGTCCGCCAGCTTTTTAATTTCATCGGCGGCGCTTGTGGGGGCGCCGGATCTCGCAGCCGTCTTGGCTCCTGCGGCGCGCCGCTCGATTTCAGCCTTCAGCGCTTCGAAGTCCTGCAGTTTGTCCTTTTTGAAGACGAAGCATGATGGGCTTGCTAAGGCTGCCGTATCGTCGGCCACGACACGCTCGCCCGTGGACACAACCTGCAGGAATGGTTTCGATCCCCATCCGCCTTTGGAGAGGTTCACCGATGAAATGACGTCATAGGGAATGGTGTGCCCGGTCGAACTGGCGGAAGCTGCGGTGAGGGCCATTCCGACGACGCCCCCCGCATTGGAAAAATCCGCGCTTTTCTTGGCAATGACGACACCCTGGTCTGTCAGCTCAACAGATCCGCTGCCAACGCCTAAAAGGCCGAAACCTTTGCTCTCAATGCGCATGGGAATGTCTCAGATCAAGTCACTATTAAAGATCGGGTAGGTGCTGCTGGTTTCGTTTGGCGAGCTATTTCAAGCCCGCGGCGCTACGTGCGCGAGGCAACAAAATTGAACATTCTGTTTAAGGTGCTGACCGGAAACCCAAATAATTGGGTTGTCCTCGGGGAGCGTTGGGGGATTAGTCTTTGAAAATCAATTGGAATCGCGGCCTTACGGGCTAAGCAACAGAATGTTCAAGATCGTCAAATGTCAGATCCATCCAAAACCTCGCATTCCACCGCTAAAAAACGCACGCCGGAGCGCAATGCCGATGGCCTCGGCCTTCATACGCTCCAGGGCGCGAGGAAGTATCTCGACGCGGCCGAGCGGGACCGTTTCATCGCTGCGGCACGCGGGAGGCCGGCGCCGTTGCGGACACTGTGCCTGACACTGGTGCTCACCGGATGCCGGATCTCGGAAGCGCTCGCGCTGAGTTCGGCGTCGCTGTTTCCGAGCGAAGGCGTGATCGCGTTTCGGTCGCTCAAGAAGCGGACGCGCGGCGTGATCGTGCGAGAGGTGCCGGTTCCCTCGTGGCTCATGGCCGAGCTTGTGGCGCTCGTCGGCGCGCCGGACGACGCGGGTCCTCAGCGCCTCTGGCCATGGGGCCGCGTGCGCGCGTGGCAACTCGTGAAATCGGTGATGGCGGCGGCCCGGATCGGCCCCGGCCCGCATGCCTCGCCCAAAGGCTTGCGGCATGGGTTCGGGATGCACGCGGTGCGGTCCGGCGTTCCGCTCAACCTCGTGCAGCGCTGGCTGGGGCACGCACGCATGGAAACGACGGCGATCTATCTTCAGGCCGTTGGCGAGGAGGAGCGGCAGATGGCGTCCCGGATGTGGCGACCCCGCAGCTTGCGCCAGCGCGAGGCCGATCGGCGGCCTCGCAGAGACACCGGGCTGAGCCGTTGCGTCATGACGGCATGAAAGGTGGTGGCCGGACCGAAGTCCAGAACGCGTTTATAGCAAGTGAAGTGAAGGCCAGGGGCTGGCCCCTGGACCCCTCTTAACAAAACGGGTCCAGGGCCGGTGGCGTCCATGCAAAACATGGCTCCGCCATAACGGCACTTCACTGAGAGTATGATGGCTTCTACGTCGCTACTGAGGCTCTTCTCCCTCGCAAGAAGTCGGTGAGGTCCAGCGTCATGTGGTGGATGTGGTCGGGCAGCTCCGTCCAGGTCTTCATCTGCTGCTGGACCGGATGGTCGAGATAGGTCGAATGCACGAGAACGGTCGTCATGCCGAGATCGTGCGGCACGGCGAGGTTCATCGGCATGTCCTCGAACATCGCCGCCGTCGCGGGCACGATGGCATGGCGGCGGATCATGCGCTGGAAGGCGTCGGCCTCGGGCTTGGGCACGTATTCGCAGGCGGCGATGTCGCAGATGCCCTCGAAGAGATCGAGCACGCC
>JRYH01001213.1_pt1 | contig 17698 bp, 16 predicted proteins | sample 235351 | NCBI WGS metagenome assembly JRYH01 (sample SAMN03074221, study PRJNA261480) | activated sludge metagenome | biome: Wastewater Treatment Plant; feature: Wastewater; material: Activated sludge; isolation source: activated biomass of a wastewater treatment plant treating wastewater... ... | reverse complement strand
CCTGATTGGGTTCGGAGCCTAGGGCAAAAAAATCGCGCCCGGCCTTGGTGGCCGGGCGCGACATCCATGAGATGCGATCTATTCCGCGATGAGACGCGCGCGCTCAGGATACGCAATGCGGAAATAAAGATCGATCAGGCGCAGGCGCTCGATGATGCGGCGCTGCGGGTGCTGACGCGGCGGCACGTCCGCGAACTTGATAAAATCGCTCACCCAGCGAAAGCTGCCATCGTCGCCGAAGGCTTCGTCAACGTCCGGCGGGTCGTAGCGCATCCCGTCCGGCCAGACGATCTCACCTTTGAAACCGTAGATCGTGTCCGCAATCACGTTGATGAGTTCGCGGCGCGACACTTCAAGCGCCGCCGTGGCAATCGCAAGACGCTGGAAGTGGGAGCGGCGACGCAAAGCGTGGTCGGGGGCGACGCACACGGTTGTGTGCGTATGGCCGCCGATCATGTCGGGGGATTGGATAGCAAGCTCGGCCATGGTCTACCTCCTTTAATGCCGCTTCAAGCTCGACCGGAGGCGGACGCGGAATCCGCCCTCAAGTCGCGCTCTCACAGCGGCGCATCGGAGGTTTTGAAAGGAGGAGCAAATAAGAGATGCCACCCTTGTCAACGCATGACAACGGGGCGCGCGGGGCCATTACACAGATCGGGAAGAACATCGCCCTCGTTCGAAGACAAGGCGTTGATGGCTCGCAAGAAATGCCTGCCGCCATTCTCATGCGCCTCGGGAGAGAGAGAGGCGCGTGAGCGATCATCCGCCCCGCAATCCGCTCCGCAAACACGCCAAGCTCAGCATGGTGCAGACCGTGCAGGCCATCGATCTCTTCGCCCACGGCGTCGACATCAACATCGCCGCCCGCCTTCTCAAGGTGAGCCGTAAGACGCTGCGCGCTTACTATCTGGATTTTCGAGATCGACTGAGCGCGCCGGAGTTTTCCCGCTGGCATCGCGCCAATGCCGCGCTGGTTCAGATCACAAACGCGGAGGAGATCGCCCTGATCAAAGCTGCGATGCTGGAGCTGCTGGCCGAATGCCACGCGCAGGATACCTGTTATCGCAACTACCGCGCGGGCCGACGGGCAAGCCCGATCTGCAAAAGCTGCCCGCTGCACGGCAAGTTCACGGGGCCTGAGCAGGACAGTGAGGCTGCGGCCCAGATGAACCACCTGCGCGCCTTCTATCACGCGCTCAACATCTATGCGGAAGAGGACCGTGATCCGGTATCCCTGCTCCGGGCGCGCCTGATCCATATGGTCACGCTTGCCACGGTCGCGCAGCACAGCCGCAGGCTGGTCAGCGGGCAGTTCGATCCCCGGCAGAAAACTTTCCTCTCCTTCGGCACATTCCGCGAGGCGCTCGTGCGCCACCTTCTGGAACACGAGTGACGCGGACGAATTTTGACTTCAATAATCCGTCTACGGTATAATGGACATAAGACGAAGGTGTGCGGGGTTAAGTGAAGACCGAATTTGAGAATCTGCCGGAGTTGCAGGAAGCGTTTGAGGCGGTGAAGGGTCAGATATTCGGCCCGCTCAACGCTGCGCTGGTCCGGCACAAGCACCAAGAAATTCTCCAAGAGGCCAAGAAAAAGCGCGAACAGGAGATCGATCCGCGCGGAAGGCCGGGCCTTGCGCGCGACGATCCCGATAGGGATCGTAAGGAGCGGCTTGAAGCGCTGCTGTTGGTTATCACGAGCCAGCGCCTCGCAGAGAAGCTACGCCAAACCTATGGGGATCTTGCCGCCCTCCGCGACAGAGCGCGGGAGCTGCTCGACCGGATCGAGGGCCTGATGAAAGAAGCGCGCCTCGACTATCAGGTCCTCATGGACAACGCCGCACGTCATCCGATCACCGGTGAGTATATCTTTCTGTATGCGGATGGCCGTATTGAAACCGAGGATGGCCGCGCTGTTGCACCGGACGAAGTGGCGAGCGTCGACTTTGACGGCAAGACCACCGGCGAACAGAAGGACGCCGGGTTGTCTCGCATCTCGGAGCTGGAGCACTACGAGGAAGAAGTGACAGGCATCAGCCACGGAGCTGCATCACATCAGGAGCGCATGACCGATCCCGATCTCGATGAAGAGATACGGGAGCGGGCCGTCGATGAAGCCGCCAAGGACGCGGATCACATGCGTCAGCGGTTGGATGAGATCGGCGGAAAATTGGGAACGAAGCTGCGTGCGGATCACGAACTGAGTCAGGAAACCATATTGGAGGCCAAGACTTCCTCGTCGGCGTCCATCACCGTTCCCTCTCTGTAGGCCAGCTACTTGCCAGCATATCTCACGGAACCGCAGGCCTTCTCCAGCACGGCGATAATGACACCGGATGGGTGATGTTCTGGGAAGCGAGACATCGCATCTTTGACGGTGGGGAATCCAGCCGATTCATTTTCGGCCATCCACCGGTCGATGCACTTTGCCTGCTCTGGCCTGTTCTGCCCTGCAATGGCACCTGCCATCACCACAGACGTGACGATGTAGCTGTTCTGAGCCTCTGCCGAGTAGGTCAGGAACTTCGAACTCTTGAAGTCATCTGCCGCCCAAGCCGCAGACATGCTACATACGATAGTACACACACTTGCTATTACTAGTGCGTTCCTGCTCAACATAAACGAACATTTATGTTTGAGGAGGATATCAGAGAAATGTCACTATGGAAATACTTCATAAGCACCGGAATTGCGCCGGATTTGAATGCTAGCACTCGCGCTAGCATCGCTACCAGCCGCCAGACAAAAGGGTTCGGTTTTGTCGAGGGGGCGTCATGAGGGATACGCGGGAGCCACGGCCTGAAACAGGCGGGCGGCGTATCGGCTATGCCCGCGTTTCCACCCCAGAGCAGAAGCTCGACATGCAGCTCGACGCGCTGAAAGCTGCTGAGTGCGAGCGCATCTTCCGCGATCACGGCGTCTCCGGCGGCAAGGCCAGCAGGCCCGGCCTCGACCGGGCGCTCAGCATCCTCAAGCCCGGCGATGTGCTGGTGGTCCTGAAGCTTGATCGGCTGGGCCGCTCCTTCCAGCACCTCTCCGACCTGCTGGCCCGCTTCCACAACGAGGGGATTCATTTCTGCTCGCTGGCCGAAGGCATCAATACCGCGACGCCGGGCGGCAAGCTCGTCTATCACGTCTTCGCCGCCGTCGCCGAGTTCCAGCGCGACATGATCCGCGAGAACACGGTGCTGGGCATCGCCGCAGCCCGCGAGCGCGGGAAAAAGATCGGCAGGCCGTTCGCGCTCACCATCGACGATATTCTCGAAAGCCACCGCCACATCACGCAGTTCGGGATTCCCATCGGCGAAGTGGCCGGGCGGCTCGACGTTTCGGAAGCCACATTGATGCGCGGGTTCAAACGCGCGGGGCTGGAACGGGTGCATTGAAGTCGCGCCCGTAACAAAGGGGGAAGGCGGCATGGGATTGTCCGGTGTGAGGCAATTCGTCCGGGAGAACCGGGACGCGGTTGTCGGGCTGCTGATCCCGGCGCTCCTGAACTTCACGTTCGTCGCCGCCATCTGCTATCTGGCAACGCTGAACTACCTGTCGGCTTACGGCGCGCGGTTTCCCGGAGAGGGGATCGAGTTCATCGATTTCATCCTCTACGGACAGGCCGCTTGGGTCACAGCGCTCCATGCGGCCATCTTTCTCGCGCTCATTATCGAGGTCGCCAGCAACGATTTCGTCACGCCCAGCCAGGCGCGCGCGCGGCTCGACATCTTCTTCATCGGTTTCGGGGCCATCCTGCTGGCAGCGCTGTTCTGGACGGCGGTCGAATACTACAAATACGGCAGCCTTCAGGGGCGGGTGCTCCTGCTGATCGGCAACACGTATCACGCGGTGATGACCTATCTGACGTCGGTCTTCGGCTCGTATCAGCGGGGCGTGTATGCGTTTCTCCACCTTGCGCTGATGGCCGCCTTGTTCCTGATTCTCTCGAAAAAGATGTTTCGCGTGGTGAAGAGGCGGCTCGGCGCTTACGCGTTCATCCCGATCCTGATCTCCGCGCAGGCCGTATTCTGGCTCAACAACGATGCCTTCGCCGGCATGCTGCGCTGGACGAAGTACGGCGGCGGGCTGTGCGTGGAAACCCTGCTCTACACCGGGCAGAACGCCTGTGACGTCACGATCTCCGGCCATCTCGTCGTCAGAACGAAAACGACCGTGATGCTCGTCGACGACAATAAGGATCTGATCGAGATCGAGACGAAGAACGTTTGCCGCCTGCGCTATATCGACCAAGGAACGTATCGGAGAGAGTTCAAGCTGGGCAGCCTGTGACGGAGCCATGCATCGGGAGAAGATGCAACGAGCATCGATGTCGAAAGCAAAGCTCAAATCGCAATTTTATTACCGGGAAGAAGACCCGTTACAATGAAGGACGGGCTTAAGGCGTAACGCCAGATGTGTGCTGTATGACAGCACCATCTTCGCTCGACGGTCTTTCGCCCGCCTCGGCAAGGGGACCTTTGCTGGTCCCCGTTGCATCCCCTTCTGCATGAAACGTGATAAATTACGAGATGTGATGGTGATCCCGCGTTGCATCCAGGGACATAGAATCCCGTCCGGGGGCTTGGGACACCACCACGCGTATATTTTAAACCTGAACAGTAGCTTGGGCCAATATTTTAAGCCCGCACGAAGTGGAAAGGATTTTTTATGCCTCGTTATTACATCGGTGCCGATCTTTCAAAAGACTGGATCGACATTTATCACCCCCAGCAAGACGAACATCGCCGGATTGCAAACAACGCGCCTTCAATAAGCGCATTTCTTCAAACCATGCAGCAGCATGACATCCTCATATTCGAGGCGACCAGCGGTTGCGACGATATTCTGCTTGCGCAGATACGTGCAGAGGACACGGTCTTTGTACGCGTCAACCCGGCTCACGCATGGCATTTCTCCCGCGCCTGCAACCTTCCCAAAACCGATCGCGTGGATGCGCGGATGCTCTCGGCATTCGGGGCCGCGCGGCAAATGGAGCCGCAGCAGACCAACACGCCCGCACGCGACCGGCTCCGCGCCCTCGTCAAGCGGCGGCGGCAATACAAGGACATGGAGACGCAAGAGAAGAACAGGCTCAGACGTATCGCCGATCCGGAACTCACCCGCGATATCCAGAGCCTGCTCGCCATCCTCGAACGCCGTGTCGCCAAGCTTGAAAAGCAAATCAGCCAGCAGCTGAGCGAATGCGAGGAACTGCACCGTGTAAGCAGCCTGCTGGCCAGTGCGCCCGGCATCGGCCCTGTATCAGCCTCGGTTCTGGTTGCCGATATGCCTGAGCTGGGAAGCGCTGATCGCAGGCAGATCGTCTCGCTCGCCGGTCTTGCGCCGCGTGCCTACGAGTCGGGTAAGTTCAAAGGCAAGCGCCGGCTGGCGGATGGACGCAGGCACGTCCGCAAGGTTCTCTACATGGCAGCCTTGTCCGTCATGGCTCAGGGGCGTTACTTCCAGCCTTTCATCAAAAGGATGAAAGCCGAAGGCAAGGCCAATAAGGCCATTGTCATGGCCATCGCACGAAAGCTGCTGACCATTCTCAACACCCTTGTCAGCCAGCAGCAGCCCTTCGATCCGGAAAAATTTCATCGCAACGCGATTCCACAGTAGCCCCCGACTTATGTCGCGATGCCGAGAAAGCGGACCAACTATTGGATTGCCCCTCCTTCGCATCTGCGCAGTGTTGACTGTTGCGATATTAACCCGCTAACGGACCTTCTGGCGCTCTTCAAAAAAGCCAGCTCTCTTATCTGCGACCCATGGTCGTCCGTAGGGGACGTCCGCCTGATCGAATTCATGCATGGGTGGAATGAGTGTCTGGTGGCCGTTGGGCCAGTGGAAGATGGTAACACAGGCTAGATATGGGAACGCTGAAACGCTCCGGAGGTGATCAGGCAGTCGGCGAGGGCGACTGGCGCCTCGATTATCTGTTCTCCATTGGCAGGGCAAGTTGGATCATCCATCTCCTGGTGTGTGCGTTCACGTTCGTTGTCCTGATGCGTCGGGAGGCTGGAAGCTGGAGCGTGGCTTGGTTCGCTGCGATGGGTGCGTTGTCGCTCGCACTCGCGTGCATTAGCCATGCCTATGCCAAGGGTTGGGTTCCTGGTGTTCCGCGCTTTGTGTTCGGGCGCGCGCACTCAGTAACGACAGCGGCCATCGGGCTGGTATGGGGCGCAGGCGCTCTCGCGTGCGCCGTACACGGCGACCTTGTGCTCAGCGTGCTCTATGCATTGGCGCTCGGAGGAACAGCGTTAGGCGCTGTCAGTTCTCAGCACGCGTTGCCGCGCAGTTGCCTCCTATCGATCTGGACATCGGTTCCCCTGCTGGCGGCATCATTTCTGGTCTATGCGCAAAGCCCTTCAATGATCGCGGTTACTGCCATGGTGCTGCTTTATGGCGTGACGCTGACCATTCTCATGCAGCGCATGCACGGCTTTTTGTGTTCGAACGTTGCCATGTCCCGCGACCTTGCGCGCAAGAATGACGAACTTTCTGCGACCTCCAGTCAACTCAAGGACGCGCACGATGCCAAGCTCCGGTTTCTGGTCCAAGCCAGCCATGATCTACGCCAGCCAATTCATGCAATCGGGCTGTTCGTCGAATGTCTGAGAGGCATGCGATTGGGAGCGGAAGCCTCCGATGTTCTGGGAAGCGTGGATCAGTCCGTGAACTCGCTCTCTCGGCTGTGCCGCTCGCTGCTCGATTTGTCGGCAATTGAGGCCGGGCAGGTCAAGCCCGTTCCCGTCGATTTCCCGTTGGACGACATCCTTGGCGATGTCGTCCGTCAGACGCAGGAGAGCGCGAAGAAGAGCAAGGTTAAGGTGCGGTTCGTGTCGACGCGGCACTGGCTGCATGCCGACCCTGCATTGCTGCAGGCGATGGTGCAAAATCTTGTTTCAAATGCGATCAAATACGCGCCGAACGGTAAGGTTCTGATCGGTGTCAAACGCCACGCAGGAGCATTGGCGCTTGCCGTTGTCGATCAAGGCCCGGGTATTCCGGAACAGTGCCGCGAGCAGATTTTTGATGAGTTCGAGCGGTTAGAGGTTCATCGCGGCGGACAAATTGAAGGTCTCGGCCTGGGTCTGTCTATCGTCCGCCGGCTTGCGCGGCTGATGGGCCTCGCCATTCGCGTCCGATCGCAGGTCGGAAGGGGCAGCAGCTTCTGGATCGAGGGGCTCGTTCCGATCTCCCGCCGGAACGTAACCGCTGCCAAGCCCTCGCGCGACTATCAGCGCGTTTTGGAAGGACTTAGGGTTCTTGTCATTGATGATGATCGTGCCGTGCGCAAAAGTACGGCACAACTCCTGGCTCGATGGGGGTGCTCGACGCGTGCAACCGGACGGATTGATAGCCTCAAGGGCGATGCTGACCGCACCGACTTTGTTCTTTGCGATCAGGAACTCGGAGGAGAAACGAAAGGTCTGGATCTCGTTATCCGCCTGTGTCGTTTGCAGAAGCGTCCTATAGGTGCTGCGATCATGACAGGCTCATATAGCGAGCAGTTGCGCGAGGACGCCGCGAAAGCGGGAATCGTTGTGCTCGCGAAGCCCGTCAACCCTTCGCAGCTCCGCTCGTTGCTTCTTTCAGCAACATCGCGTCACGGTTACAGTAGGCCCAGATCCGCTGCGACACGGGCTGCGGCGGAGCGGGTGGAGACTTCGAGCGACCGCAATACAGCGGAAACGTGAATGCGGACGGTGTAGGGCGAGATATTGAGTTCTCGCCCGATTTCCTTGTTGGAAAGGCCGGTGCCGATCAGGCGCAACACTTCGCGCTGCCGATCGGATAAGCGCGCGAGGATATCGGACGGAAGCGGCCCGTCGGTGCTGATCGTGCTTTCGATGCGTACGACAATATCGCCCGCGAGCGCGTCGGAAATCGCGGCAGTCATGTCGAGGCCCGAAACGGCTTTGCTGATGAATCCGTCCGCCCCCGCTTTCATCACTGTATCGACCGTTTGGCTATCGTCGGTCATCGAGACGACGATCAGAGAGGTCGTTGGAAACGTTGACCGCAAATCCCGGATACTGGTCTCCCCTTCGAAGCCCGGAAAGCAGAGGTCGAGGACCATCATGAGCGGAGGCGGTCCATTCTCCGCCTCCCTTAGCAACTCAGCCGATGTTCCGACTTCGGTGATAAGAGAACATGAGCGCGCGCGCTGCACGACGCGCCGCATTCCCTCACGAAAAATGGGGTGGTCGTCAGCGATGATGATCCGGTCTGCCATGGACGTCGTCACGTTCCCTTGCGGCGGCAACCGCGAAAAACAGTAAACTCAGATGGCTATGGCCGAAATCCGCTTGCCGCAGCGACAGCTGCCGCACGCGATCTTACGCCCAACAGCCGTAACAGAGATGAAATGTGTACCCGTACCGTATAGTGCGAAATTCCGAGAGCGACAGCGATTTCCTTGTTGGTGCGCCCAAGCGCGAGCTGATCGAGGATCTGCCGCTGGCGAGGCGTCAAATTGGCAATGTTCGGGTTCTCTGCCCATGGAGCCTCGACTGCGCTGCATGTATTCTGGATAAGAGCACGGATCGCGCCCGCAATGACATCCGGCGTCGCGGTGCGCGGCAGGCATTCATCGGCCCCGCTATCAAGGAGCTTTTGGGTGTGCGTTGACCGCGTCGTAGGGGAAATGATCAGAATTGCACAGTCTGGATGACGATCGCGCAAGCATCGGATGCCGGAATCCGCATTCCTGCCGCGCAAGGTGAGCCCAATGACGAAGAGGACAGGCGACGTTCTGAACGAGTCGTGCTGGATCTCGTCCGGCCCATCTGCCTCAAAAATTTGCACATCCGCAGCATTTTGGCGGATGAGACGAACGAGCGCGTCGCGGAAGAGCGGAATGGGGTCCGCAACCACTATCAGCCTTGCACCCATTCTGTCCTGCCCCCTCGACGGAGGGGTAACAGCGGGCAACACGGATCACCACTAGTACGGATGTGCTAGTGACGTTGCGCAGTGGATCGGCGCGATACGATTTTGCGTGGGCTGTCCCGGCCAAAAGCCGTGCCGAATCATACGGCAAACCCCTATTTCCTAAAAAGCAATTAGCACGCCTAACCGAATTGTTCCCGAGGCCCCGCTCGCGCATTTTGCGTAGCAGCAACGGTCGCAGCGAGTGTTGACGCGCGGCCGCCGTTGATGGTGCGCAGACTGGTGATTGCGTCGCGCGGATGCTCTTGGGGGGCGTAACGCAATGAACCGAGCTTACCGGCACATCTGGTCACGAACCTTTGCCAGATTGATCGTGGTGCCCGAATGCTCCAGGGGGAGATGCGCCAAACCGGAGGGTCGGCGTAGCGGACGCACGCAATTATACGCAGCCGCAATGCTCGTCGGCAGCTTTGGGCTGACGGCAAGCGCATCGGCGCAAACGACGGTCATCAACAGCGACGAAGTCGTCAGCGGCGGCGCCGGAGGCACCCTGCCTGATCCTTGGATCGTGACGGGCGGCGTGAACGTCGGCCGCGACAGCGAAGCTTCTCTTATCATCGAAAACGGTGGATCGGCGCAGATCGGACAGAGGTTAACGGTTGGCGGATGGGCTTCTGAAGGTGGGTCCAACGGAACGCTTATTGTCCGCGGCGTCGGGTCCGAACTCATCGGCGACCGCGATCTGTATGTCGGATTGAGCGGAGACGGCACGCTCGTGATCGAGGGAGGCGCAGCCGCCAGTTTCGGTTCCTACGTGAGCCTTGGATACACGAGTGGTCACAGTGGGCTCGTTTCCGCCACCGTGGATGGTGAAGGATCCTCGCTTTCGACGTCATATGGCATCAATGTTCAGAGTAACTTTGCCCCGTCGTCCAACAATGGCTACACGTCCAACCCGGACCACATCACCACTTTCGACATCACCAACGGCGCGGACGTGGTGAGCAAGGGCGCAGATATTGGCACATCGCATGAGTCCTTTTCTGTCGTCACGCTTTCCGGTGCCGGGTCGACGTGGAACACCAGTCATGGTTTCATGATCGGAGACTACGGCATCGGTGTCCTCAACATTCTGGACGGTGCCGTTGTGACGAGCGACCAGGATGCCAATTCCTACGGTTCGCACGTGGGAACCAACGGCGGCGGACACGGTGAGGTGCTGGTCGACGGCGCCGGCTCGAAATGGGAAACCGGGAAGTTTCTGAAGGTCGGGCGCACGGGCACCGGGATGCTGACGATTGCCAATGGCGGTACGATCGCAATTGAAGACGGTGGCGGAACGCTCTTTCTTGGCGATGAAACAGCCAATGCAGTCGGCATCTTGAATATCGGGGCGGGTGCAGGGGAAGATGCCGTCGCACCCGGAACGCTGCAGGCCGGAGCCATTCAGTTTGGCCTAGGCGACGGCCGTGTCGTCTTCAACCACGGTCGGCCGGGAAATCCCTACTACGATTTCGCGACGCCGCTGATTGGAACCGGCACCATCCAGCATATCGCCGGCAGAACGAACCTTACTGGCGAGAATGGCAATTTCACCGGCACCGTGGAGATGGAGGGTGGAGAACTTTATCTGGGAGATGGGTTTGGCGATGCCAACGACGGCGACAACGGTAGCAGCTTTGTCGTGACTGGCGGAGGCCTCTACATCGACCTTTCGTCCGAAGCCTCGACGGCAGCAATTGAGGTTGGTGCAGGTGGTGCCTTCAGCATGATGGGCTGGTCAACGCTCAATGTGACCGGCAGCGGCGGCATAACCAATGCGGGCAGGATGGAACTCGCGGATGTCAACAGCGCTGGAACGGTAACCAACCTTGAAGGCGGCAGACTCAACATCGGCGGCGTTTCGACGCTCGATGTGGCCGAGATCATCAATGAGGGGCGTGTAGCGGTGCTGTCACGCAGTGCCTCCCCGACCGTCTTTGGCGCAAACTCCAGCGACAAGGTGATCAATCGCGGAACCGGCATTCTGTCGATTGCGAACAGTTGGCTCAATATCACCGGAACCTTGGAGAATACGTCGTCGGGCGTCGATGAGGAGGGTGGCATCGATATCAAGCAGTTCGGTGAGATTAACATCGATGAAACGCTCGACAACGCGGCGGGAGGCACGGTGGTCAATCGCGGCAAGCTAACGGCCTCGAAGATCGTCAATCAGGCGGGGGCTACGTTCACGACGTCAAACGGCCTCTCCACGACTTCCGCAGACGGGCTCGCAAATGCGGGCGCCGTCAATGCCTCGGGCGAGATCGACGGCAACATTCGCAATCATGGCGGCGGCATCTTCAATATCGCGGGCGACCTCAGTGCCCCCCTGAACGCCGTAGCCTTTGTCAACGAGGGAAATGCGATCCTCAATGTCAGCGAGGGCGATTTCACGGGACTTGCGAGCTTCTCGAATACGTCGCTTGCTGAAGCCGCCGTCAACGTCGCAGAAGGACGAACGCTCAGCGTAACGAACCCGCTTAGCAACTCGGGCACGATTTTGAACAGCGGCACCATTGAAGGCGGCATGAGCAATGAAGGTGCTGTCTCGAACGCCGGAACGCTAAAGGGCGGTCTTGTCAACAACGACGGAACATTCACGAACACCGGTCTCGTCGAAGACGGCGTGACCATCAACGGCGGCACTTTCATCACCCACGCCGACGGCCAGACGAGCGATATCCTGAACGAGGGCGCGCTCGTTTTTGATCAACTTGCGAACGGCGCATACGCCGGCTTGATCACGGGTTCGGGCACGCTTGAAAAGCGCGGAGCCGGGGCGCTCGAGCTGACCGCAGACAACGCAGCCTTCTCGGGCGCCACTACGATTTCCGCAGGAAGGCTTGTTATCAACTCTGCACTCGGCGGTACGCTGACGCTTCAGGGCGGCACGCTTGGCGGCAGTGGTACGCTGGGAACGCTGAACGTAGGTGCCGGCGGTATACTTGCTCCGGGTAACTCGGTCGGAACAACGAACGCCGTAAATTTCAACTTCTTTCCTGGATCGACCTATGAGGTCGAACTCAACGACGGCGGCAATGTTGCGGGCGTGCACAACGATTTCGTCAACGCCACAGGCACGATCACGATCAACGGCGCCGCTGTTCACGTCAGACCAGAGAACGGTACTGACACGGGTGCGACCTACACAGTTGGAACGACTTACACCATCGCAACCGCGTCCGGCGGCGTCGCCGGTACGTTCGACAGTCTCACGGACGACTTCGCGTTCCTGAATTTCGCGCTCTCGTACGATCCAAACAACGTCTATCTGACGTCTCAACTCAGCAACATGTGCCTTACGCATTTCTCATCAAACCAATGCGCAGTTGCCGAGAGGGTCTCAGGTGTGGCCTCAGGAGCGCTATTTAATGCAGTGACGAACCTGTCGAATGCCGACGCCGCAGATGCCATGGATCAACTTTCAGGCGAGGCACATTCGTCCTTCCTGACATCCTTGATGGAAGAGAGCCGATTTGTTCGTGATGCGGCCATCGATCGCTTGCGCAGTCTGTTCGGAGGTGTCGGGGCGCGAGATTACGCATCCGGTTCGCCGAATCGTTCGGGTGTTTCAACGTGGGGACAGGCGTATGGAGCGTTTGGCGATGCCTCGGGCGGCGAACAGACGGCATCGATAGACCGCTCATCCGGCGGCGTTTTCACCGGCGCCGATGTTGCGCTTTCGAGGAATCTGCATGCTGGTGTCCTGGGTGGCTACGGCCACACAAACATGTCTGTCGATCAGCTTCGCTCTTCCGGTGATGCCGATAGCTGGTCTGCCGGTCTGTATTCCGGCGCGGTATGGGGCGCCATGTCCGTGCGCGCTGGCGGCGCCTATACCTGGAGCAACCTCGAAACCGAGCGTGGTATTGGGTTTGCCGGATTTACCGACAGCCTATCCGGAGATGCGAATGTTTCGACGGGACAAATCTTTGCGGAAGGTGCCGTTCGCATTGACGCACCATGGGCATCCTACGAGCCGTATGCAGCACTGGCGCACGTTCGATTGAAGCGCGAACATTTTTCGGAAGAGGGAGACGATGCGGCGCTCACCGCTTCCAGCGCCACTATGGAAACCACTTTTACAACACTCGGCTTGCGAGCAGAGGCATTTGTCGGAACCGGATTCGGAGCTGATGTGCGTCTGAGCGGCGGCGTTGGGTGGCGCCATGCCTTTGGGGACACTGTGGCGATGGCGGAGATGGCCTTCTCTCCGGCGGCAACGCCATTTTCAGCTTCCGGCGTTCCAATTGCCAAGGAGGCGCTCGTGCTAGAGCTGGGGGCGGACGGCGATTTGAGTCAGTCAAGCCGGGTTGGCATTTACTATCTGGGTCAGATTGCGGACGAAGCCGACAACCATAGTATCCGCGCAAATCTCGCGGTGACGTTCTGAGTACTGTCCGGCGCTGTTGGTTCAGGGAAATCCCAATGCGGGCTTTCCCTGATCCTTGTTTTCTCTCCAAGACCCCGGTAACCACTTAGAGGAAGAAATTACCTAGAAGCGTCGCGGAATCCCGTCGTTGGGCCGAGACGGGCGCATGGTGGTGTGTCTCTCATACAAGGAGACAGACTATGGAACAGGATCATACTTCTTCAGCCGCAAAGCCAGCTCGCTTGCCCTGGAACAAAAGAAAGCTCATCGGTGCAAAGCCGCCGCTGCGGCCGAGCCACGTCTGGTCCATCCGGACAAAATTGCAGATGGCGGACCGCAAGCGCGATCTGGCTCTCTTCAATCTGGCGATAGACAGCAAGTTGCGCGGCTGTGATGTCGTTGCTGTTCGCGTTGACGATATTGCCCCTGGTGGCTACTCGATGGGATCGGGCGACGATACGTCAGAGGAAGACCGAACGGCCGGTGCATTTCGAACTGACCGACCAGACACGACAGGCGATTGACGCGTACCTGCGCCTGACGGGACGCAAAGCGAATCAGTTTCTGTTTGCCGGTCGCTGCAACCAAGGTGGATTAACGACGCGTCAGTACGCTCGGCTCGTTCAAGAATGGGTTGCCAGCATCGGTCTCGACCCGACGAAGTTTGGCACGCACTCGCTCCGGCGGACGAAGGCAGTACTCATCTATCGGCGGACCGGAAACCTTCGAGCTGTCCAACTCCTGCTTGGGCATTCGAAGATCGAAAGCACTGTAAGATACCTCGGCATCGAAGTCGACGACGCGATCGAAATAGCTGAGAAGATCGACATCTGATCGCTCGACGCAGTTGTCCGATTCCGGACATGGTCGGCGGCGCTCGCTGCGTCGTCGACCAAACATCGCGCGACGGCAGCTTCTGGGACCTATGAGCCAGCCGCGGCAATGACGGGCCAAAAGTTGGCTTATCAAATTGGGTATGACTTCCGTTGTAAGTCCATGTTCTCCGGGGCTAATCTAGTCGTTCCCTGTCAGTCATAAGACCTTCCTTTTCCACAATCCGAGCGCTTGCCGATCTATCCAGCGGCCCGCCCACTGATCAGACTATTTTAGCGTGCACATGATTCGGAGGGACGACGTGGTCCGTCGCAAACAAGAATTAGAGCCCTCAATCCAACCTCGAGAGTTCCACTCTATCGAGGAAATCGATCGCGCAGCCGCCAAGCTGGAACGCAGGATCAAAGAGCTAGAAGCAGTGAATGTTCAAGACGCCGTGTTGAATCACACAGCTGCGGATGACAACGCGATTCATAACCTGCGCTCCTCGATCCTCGAGATCTATGGAGAACACTCTCCAGAATATTCCAGGCATGAACACATCCGCATGTGGGCTGGCCCCATGTTTATCAATATGTCCCGGAATCAGGTTATCGAGGCCACGGAAAGAGGCCGCGCCCAAACAATTGGGATCGTCAATGGCCTGATCGACAGGCTTAAAGAGAAGCGCGAAGAGCTTACAGATACGGTCACCCCGTCACCTTTAGCAACCTTCTCTAAGCTCAACCTGCACCCAAGAATCGAAAGCGTCGCCCGCCAGCTCTTCCTCGACGGCCATCACTGGGATGCGGTGTTCGCCGCTTCGAAGACTCTGCTCAACATGGTCAAGGAGGCATCAGGTGAGTATGACGACGACGGCGCTCCGCTGGTCCGCAAAGTTTTTTCAAAGAACAATCCAATCCTCGCGGTTAACGATCTTGCGGATCGCACCGACCAGGACGAGCAGGAAGGTATTATGCATCTCTTCGAAGGTGCGGTGATGGCCGTGAGAAATCCAGGTGGACATTCTTTCCCGGAAGGATCCGAGCAACGAGCCGTCGAGTACATTAGTATGCTCAGCATGCTCGCCTACATCGTCCAGGAATCGAAAAGAAGGAGCTAGGTATCTGATGTCGATGTACGCCATGCCACTAGCTTCTTGTTGCCGACAGACTGAAGTTCGGGTTTGAGAGCGGGTTCGCGACGATCGACTTAATGTCGCTGAACTATCTGCGGCAGATCCACGATGCCGACCTTTTATACCCGTCCATCAGCCAACACATACTCCGGAGGCGGACGTCGGCTCTCGGTCTGCCCCGGCCATTGGGCTTCGCACCCAGGCTTCCGGTCGATAACGACAAGCGGACATATGCCGGCATGAGTCTGTTGGCTCAGATGATGTCGTGACGAATGTCGGCTTCTGGGACAGACCTGCCGAACGGGTCGCTGATTTCCGCTTCAGGCGTCTTCCCGGCTTGTTCAGCCGGTGCCGGGCTCTTGTCAACCGAGCCTCCGCTCCGCTCATCTCGGCACTGCGGGCTTTGCCTCGCCCAGAAGGTCATCTCCGCCTACGTGAAAAACAAACTTAAGTGCAAGCTTATGCCTATCCTCGAAGGGTATCGCGGGGCCGCGTGAACGTTCTTTCTGAAGCTCGGCGCTTTCGCCCATCCGGGTTTCACCCGATCACGGGCGGCGCTGCGCGCATAGTGTTTCCATAATGAAAGGAAGCCCTGTGATGTCGATTGATCTCAAACAGTTCCTGCCCCATGTCGAACACTGCGATCTCAGCGAGGAGCAGAAACTGGAGCTTCTTGCCGATCTTTGGTCGATCATGGAGAGCTTCGCCGACGAAGCATGGGGGCTTTGCCCCACCCAGCATTTTGCGAACGATAATGAAGGTTTGTCTGGCATCAAGCCGTTGAATTCTATAGAATATCTCCATGCTGACAATTCGAACGAGCCTCAGGCCGAACCCGACTTCGCGCCCGTCAAGCGCCAGCGCTAAAAGGACCCAAAAAACGAACGAAAGACACAAGCCATGACCCTGCCCTCGCTCACCGAAGCCGTCATTTATTGCCGCGTATCAAGCCTTGCACAGATGAAAAAAGGTGATGGGCTGGGCTCGCAGGAAACGCGCTGCCGCGACTATGCGCGCGCCAAGGGCTACGAGATCGTGGAAGTCTTTCGCGATGAGGGCGCATCGGGCGGCATGATCGAGCGCCCCGGCATGCTGACGATGCTGGCATTCCTCAAGAAGAACCGCCGCACCACAACGCATGTCGTTCTGATCGATGACATTAGCCGTCTTGCGCGCGGGCTAGAAGCGCACCTGCAACTTCGCACAGCGATTTCAAGCGCCGGGGGCAAGCTGGAATCTCCGTCCATCGAATTCGGCGAGGATTCTGACAGCGTGCTTGTCGAGAACCTTCTGGCCTCGGTCTCACAGCATCAACGCCAGAAGAATGCCGAGCAGACCAAAAACCGCATGCAGGCGCGCGCCCGCAACGGTTATTGGGCATGGATGCCGCCCGTGGGCTATCGTTTCGATCGCGTTGCCGGACACAGTGGCAAAGTGCTTGTACCAAATGAGCCGCTGGCGACAACAATCAAGCATGCGTTGGAAGGGTTTGCCTCAGGCAAGCTTGAAACGCAGGCCGAGGCGCAGCGGTTTCTCCAGAATGATCCCCTGTTCCCGAAGAACCGGTATGGCGAGGTGCATCCGCAGAAAGTTAGCTCGCTCCTGAGTCAGCCCCTGTATGCTGGATACATGAGCGTCCCGCAGTGGGGCCTTCATCGCATTCCCGCCAAGCACGAAGGCCTGATCAGCTTCGAAACTTTCTTGAAAATCGAACAGCGCATGGGCGGCAAGCCTGTCGCGCCGCTGCGCCCGGACCAGAAAGACGATTTTCCGCTACGAGGCTTCGTCAACTGCGCCTGTTGTGACCGCCCCATGACGGCAGCGTGGTCGCGCGGCAGCAAGGGCAAGCGCTATGCCTACTATTGGTGCTTCACCAAAGGCTGCGAGATGGCGCGCAAGAACATCCGCAAGACCCTGCTGGAGGCCGACTTCGACCGGCTGCTGGATAGTGTGCGCCCGACACAGGAACTGTTGTTCACGGCACGGGCCATGCTCAAGGTGTTGTGGGAATCACGCGAATCCGCAGCCAAAGAACAGGCCAGCCAAATCACGCGCGATTTGCAGGGCATCGAGCGCAAGACAGAACAGCTCGTCGCGCGGCTGGTTGAAACGGACAGCACCGCCGCGATTAACGCCTACGAGACCCAGCTCCAGAAGCTGCAGGATCAGAAGCACCTGCTGGCTGAGAAGATGGCCTCTGCGGGCCGACCGAAGAAGGGCTTCGAGGACACTTTTCGAACCTCCTTCGCCTTCCTCTCAAACCCCCGTGTTTTGTGGGATTCCGGGCGCATCGAACACCGCCGGAAACTGCTCCGTCTCCTGTTTGGGGGAAGGATCAAATACTCGGTTACCGAAGGACTTCGAACCCTCCAGACGACCAGTATTTTCGCGGCTTTGGAGAGCTTTGCGAACGACAATTCAAGTTTGGCGCACCCGACAGGATTC
>JRYH01001576.1_pt1 | contig 17704 bp, 10 predicted proteins | sample 235351 | NCBI WGS metagenome assembly JRYH01 (sample SAMN03074221, study PRJNA261480) | activated sludge metagenome | biome: Wastewater Treatment Plant; feature: Wastewater; material: Activated sludge; isolation source: activated biomass of a wastewater treatment plant treating wastewater... ... | reverse complement strand
CAGTATTCGATGCGGGTCTGGCTCGATCCCGCCCGCCTGACCAACTACAAGCTCACCTCGGCCGACGTGCGCGCGGCCATCGTCGCGCAGAACGCCGAAGTGTCGGCGGGCCAGCTCGGCGGCACGCCGGCGGTGCCGGGCCAGGGTTTCACCGCGACCATCACCGCGCAGAGCCGGCTGCAGACCGTCGGCCAGTTCGAGAACATCCTGCTGCGCAGCAGCACGCAGGGCGGCGAAGTGCGCCTGAAGGACGTCGCGCGGGTCGAGATCGGCGCCGAGAACTACGGCACCGTGGCGCGCTTCAACGGCCAGCCCGCGGCCGGGGTCGGCATCCGCCTGGCGTCGGGCGCCAACGCGCTCGAAACCGCCACCGCCGTGCGTGCGCGGCTCGACGAGATGCAGCGCTATTTCCCGGCGGGGGTGGAATACGTCGTGCCCTACGACACCACGCCTTTCGTGAAGATTTCCATCCAGGAAGTGGTAAAGACGCTGGTCGAAGCGGTCATCCTGGTGTTCCTGGTGATGTATCTGTTCCTGCAGAACCTGCGCGCCACGCTGATTCCGACCATCGCGGTGCCGGTGGTGCTGCTGGGCACCTTCGGCGTGATGGCGGCGTTCGGCTTCTCGATCAACACGCTGACCATGTTCGGCATGGTGCTGGCGATCGGCCTGCTGGTCGATGACGCCATCGTCGTGGTCGAGAACGTCGAGCGGGTGATGAGCGAGGAAGGCCTGCCGCCCAAGGAGGCCACCAAGCGTTCGATGAAGCAGATCACCGGCGCGCTGGTCGGCATCGGCCTGGTGCTGTCGGCGGTGTTCGTGCCGATGGCCTTTTTCGGCGGCTCGACCGGCGTGATCTACCGCCAGTTCTCGATCACCATCGTCTCGGCGATGGCGCTGTCGGTGCTGGTGGCCATCGTGTTCACGCCGGCGCTGTGCGCGACCATGCTGAAACCGGTCGAGAAGGGCCACGAGCACGGCGAAGGCGGCCTGTTCGGACGCTTCTTCGGCTGGTTCAACCGCAAGTTCAACAACGGCACCCAGCGCTACGAGCGGGCGGTGGGCGGCATACTCAAGCGCAGCGTGCGCTTCATGGCGATCTACGTCGCCATCGTCGTCGTGCTGGGCCTGCTGTTCGTACGCATGCCGACGTCCTTCCTGCCGGAAGAGGACCAGGGCATCATGTTCAACCAGATCATGCTGCCGGCCGGTGCGACGCAGGAGCGCACGCTGGAAGTGCTGGAAAAGGTCGAGCAGCACTATCTGCAGAACGAGAAGGATGCGGTGCGGGCGATCTTCACCGTGGCCGGCTTCTCGTTCGGCGGCAGCGGCCAGAACATGGGCATCGGCTTTGTCAACATGCGGCCGTGGGACGAGCGCCGCGCCGCCGGACTCGACGTGCAGTCGGTCGCCGGGCGCGCGATGGGCGCCTTCGCGCAGATCCGCGAGGCGATGGTGTTCGCCTTCGTGCCGCCGGCGGTGATCGAGCTCGGCACCTCGGGCGGCTTCACCGTGCAGATGCAGGACCGCTCCGGCCTCGGCCACGAGGCCCTGCTGGCCGCGCGCAACCAGTTCCTCGGCATGGCGGCGCAGGACAAGCGCCTGGTCGGCGTGCGTCCCAACGGCCAGGAGGACATGGCCGAACTGCGGCTGGACATCGACCATGCCAAGGCGGGCGCGCTGGGCGTCAGCGTCGCCGACATCAACGAAACCCTGGCGACGGCCTGGGGCGGCAGCTACATCAACGACTTCCTCGACCGCGGCCGCATCAAGAAGGTGTACCTGCAGGGCGATGCCCCTTCGCGGATGACCCCCGGGGATCTCGAAAAGTGGTACGTGCGCAACAAGGCCGGCGACATGGTGCCGTTCTCGGCCTTCGCCAGCGCCTACTGGGCCTATGGTTCGCCGCGCCTGGAGCGCTTCAATGGCCAGCCGTCGATGGAGATCCTCGGCCAGTCCGCGCCCGGGCTGTCGTCCGGCGAGGCGATGCAGGCGGTCGAGGAGATCATGGCCAAGCTGCCGCCTGGCATCGGCTACGACTGGTCGGGCACCTCCTACGAGGAACGCCGCAGCGGCTCGCAGGCGCCAGCGCTGTATGCGCTGTCGCTGCTGATCGTGTTCCTGTGCCTCGCCGCGCTGTACGAAAGCTGGTCGGTACCGTTCGCGGTGATGCTGGTGGTGCCGCTCGGCGTGCTCGGCGCGCTGCTGGCGGCGACCGGGCGCGGGCTGTCCAACGACATCTACTTCCAGGTGGGCCTGCTCGCCACCATCGGCCTGTCGTCGAAGAACGCGATCCTGATCGTCGAGTTCGCCAAGCTGCTGATGGAGCAGGAAGGCAAAGGGTTGGTCGAGGCCACGCTCGAAGCGGTGCGCATGCGCCTGCGTCCGATCATCATGACCTCGCTCGCCTTCGGTTTCGGTGTGTTGCCGCTGGCGATCTCGACCGGCGCCGGCGCCGGCAGCCAGAACGCGATCGGCACCGGCGTGCTCGGCGGCACCATCGCCGGTACGCTGCTCGGCATCTTTTTCGTGCCGCTGTTCTACGTCGTGATCAAGCGCATCTTCCCCGACAAGCCGCGCGAAGATGCCGTGGTCGCACAGGAGGCACGCTGACATGGAGAATTCAGTGACCCCAATTCGTACTCCAATCCGTACTCTCATCGCCGCGATGGCCACCACCCTGCTCGGCGCATGCTCGCTGATCCCGGCCTATGAGCGTCCGGCCGCGCCGGTGCCGGCGGAGTTTCCGCAGGCGGCGCCGACCGAGGCATCCACCCTCGCGCCGCTGGCCCCCGACATCGGCTGGCGCGACTACTTCGCCGATGCGCGCCTGCGCCAGGTGATCGAACTCGCGCTCGAAAACAACCGCGACCTGCGCATCGCCGCGCTCAACATCGAGCGCGCGCGCGCGCTGTACGGCATCCAGCGCGCCGACCTGTTCCCGACCATCGCCGCCAGCGGCGGCCAGAGCGCGCAGCGCGTGCCGGGCGACCTCAACGCCACCGGCGAGTCGGCGGTCAGCCGCCAGTACAGCGCCAGCCTCGGCTTCGCGTCGTACGAACTGGACTTCTTCGGCCGCGTGCGCAGCCTGGAAGAACAGGCGCTGCAGACCTATCTCGGCACCGAGGAAGCGCGCCGCAGTGCGCAGATCAGCCTGGTGGCCGAAGTCGCCAACGCCTGGCTGCGCCTTGCCGCCGACCGCGAGCGCCTGGCGCTGGCGCGCAGCACCTTCGAGACCCGGCAGAAATCGCACGAGCTGACGCAGCGCAGCTTCGATGCCGGCGCGGTGTCGGCGCTCGACCTGCGCCAGGCCGAAACCCTGCTGCAGACCGCACGCGCCGACATGGCGAGCTACACCGCGCTGGTGGCGCAGGACGAGAACGCGCTCGCGCTGCTCGCCGGCATGCCGGTGCCCGAGCGCCTGCTGCCGTCGAAGCTGACCGACTCGCTCACCGCGGTGCAGGCCCTGCCGGCCGGCGTGCCTTCCGAGGTGCTGATGCGCCGTCCCGACATCCTGCAGGCCGAGCGCCAGCTGCGCGCCGCCAACGCCAGCATCGGCGCCGCGCGCGCGGCCTTCTTCCCGAGCATCACGCTGACCGGCGCAGCTCGGCACCGCGAGCGCCGCGCTCGACGGCCTGTTCGACGGCGGCTCGGGCACCTGGAGCTTCATGCCGCAGATCCGCCTGCCGATCTTCGAGGCCGGCCGCCTGCAGGCCAGCCTGGACGTGGCCGAGATCCAGCGCGACATCAACGTCGCCCAGTACGAGAAGGCGATCCAGTCCGCTTTCCGCGAGGTCGCCGACGCGCTGGCCCAGCGCGCCACGCTGGCCGAGCAACTCGACGCGCGGCGTGCGCTGGTCGAAGCCACGGCGAAGAGCTTCGAGTTGTCCGATGCGCGCTACAAGGGCGGCGTCGACAGCTACTTCAACCTGCTCGACGCCCAGCGCAGCCTGTACGGCGCCGAACTGGAGCTGATCGCCACCCGTCTGTCGGATGGGGCCAACCGCGTCGAACTGTACAAGGCGCTCGGCGGCGGCTGGCAGTGAGTGCCGCGCCCGCTGACGGGGCGCCCGCCGGCGCCGAGGATCGCCGCATTCCGGTGACGGTCCTCACCGGTTTCCTCGGTGCCGGCAAGACCACGCTGTTGAACCACCTGCTGCGCCAGCCGGGCATGGAAGGCTGCGCGGTGCTGATCAACGAGTTCGGCGAAGTCGGCGTCGACCACCATCTGGTCGAGAAGGTCGACGAAACCCTGGTCGTGCTCGACTCGGGCTGCATCTGCTGCAGTGTGCAGGGCGACCTGGTGCGGGCATTGAAAGGGCTCTTCATGCGTGCGCTGCGGCGCGAACTGAAGGGCCTGCGCCGGGTGCTGATCGAGACCACCGGCCTCGCCGATCCGGCGCCGGTCGTCCATACGCTGATGTCCGAGCCTTTCATCGCCGAGCGCTACCGTGTCGACGGCGTGGTGGCGGCGGTCGACGTCACCCACGTCCTCGGCCAGCTGGAGGCGCATGCCGAAGCCGTGCGCCAGGTGGCGATGGCCGACCGTCTGTTGCTGACCAAATGCGATCTGGCCGGCGAGGCCGAGCGCCAGGCGGTGGCCGGACGCATCGCTCGACTGAACCCGGGCGCGCGCCAGCTCGAAGTGTCGGCGGGCGCCGTGGCGCCGGATGCGCTGTTCGATTGCGGCCTCTACGATGCCACAGGCAAGCATCCCGACGTGGCAGCATGGCTCGGCGAGGAAGCCGCGGCGGCTGCCGCGAGGCAGGCGGCCGAGCGCGCTCCGGCCTGGCGCAGGCCGGGGGCGAGGGGCGCGGCGGCCAATGCCGTCCCTGCGCCTGCCGGTGAAATCCGCGCGCGTCACGATGCGCATGTGCGCAGCTTCGTGCTGAGCTTCGACGAACCGCTGCCCTGGTACGAATTCTCGGATGCGCTCGGCCTGCTGCTGCAGCTTTATGGCGAGCACATCCTGCGCATCAAGGGCCTGCTGAACGTCGCCGGCGACTCCTTGCCGCGCGTGCTGCAATGCGTGCAGCACAGCGTGTACCCGCCGCTCAGCCTGCCGGCCTGGCCGGCTGTGCCGCCCTATGACGACCGCCGCAGCCGGCTGGTATTCATCGTGCGGCATCTGGCTGCCGATGACGTCGCGGCGCTCTTCGGCAGCTTCATCGGCCGGATGCCCGTGCAGACGGGCCGGGCATCGCCTGACTAGCGGCCGGCCGCTTCCGCATCCGGGGCGATCAGTCGCAGACCGCCCGGCAGTTCCCGCTGCTGCAGTCTTCCGCCTCGACGGTGCACTCGGCCTTGGTCCGATGGACCAGGCGGTGGTCGTTGTCGTAGTCGCAGATCAGGCGTGTCAGGCCGTTCTTGCGTTCGACGTGCATGCGCGTTGCCTTCGAGGCGTGGATGGAAGCCGGTGCGACGTTGCACGACAGGTAGCCGCTGAAGCGGCCGTCGGCCGATTCCCACATCGCGATGTTCTTGACCTCGCGGTAATTGTCGAAGCTGGCGCAGGTGATGACGTCGGCGCCGTAGAGGCGGGCGTTGTCGCCGCAGTAGCCCATGAAGGTGTAGCGCAGTTCCGCGTCGGTGGGGCAGGCTGCGACCTGCACCGCGTCGGCGAGATCCGGACAGGGCATCGGTTCTGCCCATGCGGGGCTGCTTGCGAGGGCGCCGCCCAGCAGCAGGGGCGGCAGCAGAAGGCTGAATTTCATGGGATGGGGCTCGTTTCGGAAGAAATCGGTTCGGCGACCTTACCAGAACTTCCACCACCACTTGCGCTTCTTCATCGCCTCCTCGACATGCTCGGACCATTGGCTGGCGCCGCCGTGGGCGAGGAAATGCGCGCCGAAGCGCTTGTCCGCCTCGTTGATGTGGCGCGTCAGCCAGACCTTGAGGAAGTGGAGCAGTTCGAAAGTGATCGCGCCCTGCCCGGAATCCAGTTTTTCCTGCAAAGCCTGGACCTGGGCGATGAGGTCTTCGTGGTTCTGCTTGTGCGCGGCGAAATCCGGGTAGTTGGACACCCGCATCAGGCTTTCCTCTACGGCGAAATGGGTACGGGTGTAGTCCGCCAGCTTGTCGAGGACCTGACGCGAAGTCGCGGAGCCGTGATGTTCCTGGATGGCGACGTGCAACTGGTTCAGCAGGTCGACGAGTTCCTTGTGCTGCTCGTCGATCTCCTGGATGCCGACGTCGAGTTCGCTGGTCCAGTGGAAAAGCTCTGTGCTCATGGATGTCCCCGCTGCGAATGCTGTAGGCCGGGAGGCTAAGCCTTTCTGAAAACGGCAGCTTGATCGCCATCAAGGTCTGTGGCGCGACAGTGCCGAAACTGGGAAATCCGGCAATGAAGGCAAGATGGCTACGGCTGCCGCTGCTGCGCGGCGCAATCGGGCCGCAAGCGCGGCGTGCTTCCACTCCCGCTTCTGCAATCGGATTGGGGCGGGTTCGAATATGGCCGAGGCGTGGTCGTTGCTATGCTGTCCACCTTTTGCCCCTCAACCCTGCCTTTGAACGGGCCGCATCGGTCCGCGCCACCTTGACAGCCTCTACCCGTAGCTCCGCCGCTCTGACTCCATTCGAATCCCGCTGGCTGGCGGAGGTCGTGCGCCGCCATGAGGAACGCCACGGCGCCCTGGAGGATCATGCCGCAGTTGCCGCGGCGCGTGCTGCCGCGCCCGAGTTCGAGGCACGCGTGCTGCACCGGGCTCGGAAACTCGGCGTGCGCGAAGGCTGGCACGATGCGATCCTGCGCTGGCATGGCCGGGTACGGCTGCTGCTGGCCGTGGCGGCGGTGCTGGCGCTGGTGCTCGGTTTCGGCGCGGCGGCGGGTGTGCTCGGCGACGGCGCACGGCCGGTGAACGTGGTGTGGACGCTGGGTGGGCTGCTCGGCGTGCATGTGCTCGGCGTGCTGCTGTGGGCGCTGGGCATGGCGTTGCAGGGCCGTACGGGGGGCGGATTCCACCACGGCGGGGTGCTCGGACGCGCCTGGCTGGCGCTCACCACCTGGTTCGATCGCAGCAAGGCCGCGGCCGACCTGCCGGCGGCACTGGGTGGCTTGCTCGGCCGCGGGCGGCTCGCGGCCTGGGGCATCGGCGCGGTCAATCACGCGCTCTGGTTCGCCGCGTTGCTCGGCGCGATGCTGGGCGTGCTCTCCCTGCTCGCCACCCGCCGCTATGGCTTCGTGTGGGAGACCACCATCCTGCCCGCGGACGCCTTCGTCGCGTTCGGCGCGGCGCTCGGTGCGCTGCCCGCCATGCTCGGCTTTCCGGTTCCCGACGCCGCCACGGTGGCCGCCAGCGGCGATGCGCCGATGATTGGCGAGGCCGGCCGGCGCGCGTGGGCGGGCTGGCTGCTCGGCGCGCTGGTGGTCTATGGCGTGCTGCCGCGGCTCCTTCTGGCGCTGCTGTGCGCGGCGCTGTGGCGGCGCGGCGTGCGCGGCCTGGCGCTCGAGCTCTCGCGTCCCGGCTACGCCCGCCTGCGTCCGCTGCTGATGCCCGACAGCGAGCGCATCGGCATCAGCGATCCCGAGCCCGCGGCGATGCCGCGCCTGTCGCGGCAGGCGCCGGTGGTGCGTGGCGAGGGCGGGGCCGTCGCGGTCGCGCTCGAGCTCGGCGACGACCTGCCCTGGCCGCAGAGCCTGTCCGTGTCTGCGCCGCAGCCCGCCTGGGAGGACGGCGGCCGCCTCGACGGCCGCGAGCAGCGCCGCGCTGCGCGCGAGCTTTTCGCGGCGCATCCGCCCCGGCGCCTGCTGGTGGTGGTCGATGCGCGCCAGACGCCCGATCGCGGCAGCCTGGGCCTGATCGCCGAGCTTGCCGGCCATGCGCAGGCGACTCGCGTGTGGCTGGCGGGCATCGCCGCGCCCGAGGATGAGGGGGGAAGCAGGGATGCGGACGCCGCGCCGGCTCCGTCCGGGCGCGTACGCCAGTGGCGCGAGGGCCTGGCCGGGATCGGCCTGGCGGCGGATGCGCATACCCGAGCTGGCGACGCCGCGTTCCTGGACGCCGCTGCAGCGCGGGCCTGGCTGGAACACGGAGACGAGGCGCGATGAGCGACATCCTGCGGGTGGCCGTGGTCGGCCACACCAACACCGGCAAGACCTCGCTGCTGCGCACGCTGGCGCGCGACGCCGGCTTCGGCGAGGTGTCGGATTCGGCCGGCACCACCCGCCACGTCGAGGGCCTGCGCCTGATGGCCGACGGCGTGCCGGCGGTGGAGCTGTTCGACACCCCGGGCATGGAGGACGCGATCGCGCTGCTCGAATTCATCGACGGCCTGGTCGACCGGGGCGAGCGCGTCGATGGCCCCGAGCGCGTCGCGCGCTTCCTGGCGCGCCCCGAGGCGGCCGGGCGCTTCGAGCAGGAGGCCAAGGTGCTGCGCCAGATGCTGGCGAGCGATGCCGCGCTGTACGTGGTCGATGCGCGCGACCCGGTGCTGCCCAAGCACCGCGACGAGCTCGAACTGCTCGCCGCCTGCGCGCGCCCGCTGCTGCCGGTGCTGAACTTCGTTGCCGCCCCCACGGCCCGGGTGGATGACTGGCGCGGTGCGCTCGCCCGCCTCGGCCTGCACGCGGTGGTGCGTTTCGACACCGTGGCGCCGCCGCTCGATGGCGAGCGCGAGCTGTTCGACACGCTTGCCACCCTGATCCACGCCCACCGTGGCCGGCTGCAGGCCTTGATCGACGCCCGTGCGCGCGAGGCCGAGGCCCGCCGCGAGGCCGCGCGTCGGCTGGTCGCGGAGATGCTGGTGGCGCTGGCCGCCCGTCGCGACCGGATCGAGGAGCCCGCTGGAGAGGCCAGCGAGGCCGTGCTGCAGGCCGCCGCGGCGCGCCTGCGCGAGGCGGTGCGTGCGCGCGAGCAGGCGTGCGTCGATGCACTGCTGCGCTTGTACCGCTTCCGCCCCGACGATGCGCGCATGGACGCGCTGCCGCTGACCGACGGGCGCTGGGACGACGACCTCTTCAACCCCGAGACCTTGCGCCAGATGGGCGTGCGCGTGGGCACCGGGGCTGCCGCCGGTGCGGCGGCCGGCGTCGGCTTGGATCTGATGGTGGGCGGCATCACGCTCGGCGCCGCGGCCGCGCTGGGCGCGATCGCGGGCGGCCTGTGGCAGACCTTCGGCCATTATGGCGAGCGCATCGCAGCCAGGCTGCGCGGGCATCGCGAACTCACCGTGGATGACGCCATCCTGCGCATCGTCGCGCTGCGCCAGCGCGAACTGCTGGCGGCGCTGGAAGGCCGTGGGCATGCGGCGATGGTGCCGATCCAGGTAGGCGGCGCGGCGAGCGCCGGCGGGAGCCGGCCGCCGGTGCCCGAGGCGACCGATCCCGCGACCCGTCAGTGGCGCAGCGGCAGCCTGCCCGGCGCGCTGGCGCGCGCACGTGCGCACCCGGAATGGGCGCAGGGTGAGGGCGACGAGGGCAAGGACGAGGCCATCGCAGAACTGGCGGAGACGCTCGCCTGAGAAGGCGGCCGTGGCCGGTCAGCCGGCCTGCAACCGGCCTCGCCCCGACTTTGCCCGACTTCGCCCGACGTCCGCGCGCGCCGCACCGCCTCAGTAGCGCACCCCCGGCGGCGGCGAGAAGGAATCGATTGCGTTGAGGTAGGCGGCGCGCGCGAAGGCGCTCGGGTCGGCCTGCTTGCGCTGGCTCATCGAGCCCTTCAGTTGCGCGACCGATTCGTACTCGCGCTCGGCCATCCAGCGCGTCATGCCTTCGAGCACGGTGGCGATGCACTGCGGGCCGCTCTTCAGCAGCGCGCTCGCCATGTGCACCACGTCGGCGCCGGCAAGCAGCATCTTCAGCGCGTCGTCCGCGCCATGCACCCCGCCGGTCGCCGCCAGGCTCAGCCCGGTGTGACCGTGAAGCAGCGCGATCCAGCGCATGGNNAGAAGCGGTTGAACAGCGACACGCCCGCGCCGCCGGCCGCTTCGACCTGGGCGACGAAATTGGGCAGCGAGCTGAAGAAGGGCGACAGCTTCATCGTCACCGGAATGTTCACCACCGCCTTCAGTTCGCGCAGCAGCGCGAGGTAGCGCTCTTCCAGCGCCATGGCGCCCAGCGCCGGATCGCTCGCCATGTACCACGCGTTGAGCTCGAGCGCATCGGCGCCGGCCGCCTCCATCTCGCGGCCAAGCTCGACCCAGCCCGACAGCGACGAGCCGTTGAGGCTGGCGATGACCGGGATCGACAGACGCGCCTTGAGGCGTTCGATCTGTTCGAGATAGGTGTCGAGCTTGCTCTGGTAGCCGGCGTCGGCGGGCAGGTGGCCGGCGGATTCGCCGAAGGTGTCGGGATTGACGAGGAAGCGATCCATCATGCGCTCGTCGTTCACCACGTCTTCCTCGAACAGCGAGTGCATGACGATCGCCGCCGCGCCCGCGTCTTCCAGGTGCAGCACCGGGTCGAGCGTGCGGCTGAGCGGTGTGGACGAGGGCACGATCGGGTTCTTCAGCGCCAGGCCGAGGTAGGTGGTGCGCAGGTCGGGCAGGTTCAGGTCAGCCATTTTGGGTGTCTCCGGTGCGGGCGGCGGCTTGCGGGGCAGCGTCTTCCTTCGCGGCAGCTTCGGGCGGGGCGTCGTCGATGCCCGGCAGCGCGGCCAGCTCGGTGTATTCGTGGTGGCGGTGGCGGGCGTGGCGTTCGGCCTCGTCGAGGAAGCGGGTCGAGGCCTCCGGGTTCTGCCGCTCGAGCACCGTGAACCGCGCCTCGTTGCGGGCAAAGTCGCGGTAGGGCACGCTCGGCGCCGCGCTGTCGACCGACAGCGGGTTGCGGCCCTGTTCGCGCAGGCGCGGGTCGTAGCGCAGCAGCGGCCAGTGGCCGGACTTCACCGCCAGGTCCTGCTGGTGCAGGTTGAAGGACATGTCCACGCCGTGGGCGATGCAGGGGCTGTAGGCGATGATGATCGACACCCCCGGGTAGCTCTCGGCGTCGAGGAAGGTCTTGAGCGTATGCACGTCCTTGGCGCCGTAGGCCACCTTGGCGACGAAGACGTTCTCGTAGTCCATCGCGATCTTGGCCAGGTCCTTCTTGTGCGAGGGCTTGCCACCAGCGGCGAACTTGGCGACGGCGCCCATCGGCGTGGCCTTGGAGTTCTGTCCGCCGGTGTTGGAATAGACCTCGGTGTCGAGCACCAGGATGTTCACGTCCTCGCCCGAGGCGAGCACGTGGTCCAGGCCGCCGAAGCCGATGTCGTAGGCCCAGCCGTCGCCGCCGATGATCCACACGCTGCGCCGGATCAGGTATTCGGACAGCGCGGCAAGCTGGCGCGCGGCAGGGGTGTCGATCGCGGCGAGCTTCTGGTTCAGCAGCGCCACGCGTTCGCGCTGCTCGTGGATGCCGGCTTCGGAGTGCTGGTCGGCGTCGAGCAGGGCGTCGATCAGGTCGGCCCCGAGTTGCTCGCCGTGCGTGGCCGCCAGCGCCTGCAACTGGGTACGCGCGGCCGCGCCGAGCTGGTCGGTGGCGAGACGCATGCCGAGGCCGAATTCGGCGTTGTCCTCGAACAGCGAGTTGTTCCACGCCGGCCCGCGGCCGTGCGCGTCGGTGGTGTAGGGCGTGGTCGGCAGGTTGCCGCCGTAGATCGACGAGCAGCCGGTGGCGTTGGCCACCATCATGCGGTCGCCGAAGAGCTGGGTGGCGAGCCGGATGTAGGGCGTCTCGCCGCAGCCCACGCAGGCGCCGGAGAACTCGAACAGCGGCTGCAGCAGCATCGAGCCGGGGATGGTGCTGCGCTTGGCGTCGCGGCGGGCGAGATCGGGCAGGTTGAGGAAGTAGTCCCAGTTCTCCGCTTCCTGTGCGCGCAGCGGCGGCTGCGGCGCCATGTTGAGCGCCTTGTGCGAGACGTTGGACTTGTCGCGGATCGGGCACACGTCCACGCACAGCGTGCAGCCGGTGCAGTCCTCGGGCGCCACCTGGTAGCTCATGCGGGTGCCGGGGGCGTAGTCCTTGCTGCGCGCGGGAACGTGCTTGAACGCAGCCGGGGCGTCGGCGACGCGCTCGGCGGGGAAGACCTTGGCGCGGATCGCCGAGTGCGGGCACACGAACACGCACTTGCCGCACTGGGTGCACAGGTTTTCGTCCCACACCGGGATCTCGAGCGCGATGTTGCGCTTCTCGTGGCGGGCGGTGCCGGTGGGCCAGGTGCCGTCTACCGGCAGCAGCGACACCGGCAGCGCGTCGCCCTTGCCCTGGATCAGCGGGATGGTGACGCGGCGGGTGAAGGTGTCCAGGCCGGTCGCGGTGATCGGCGCGGTGCCGTCAGTGGCAGCAAGCTCGAGCGTCGCCGGCACGTCTACGCGCTGCAGCGCGGCCACGGTGGCGTCGATGGCGCGGTAGTTCTGCTCGGCGATGCGCCGGCCCTTGCGGCCGTAGGTCTTCTCGACCGCGCGCTTGATCGCGGCGATCGCCTGGTCCTGCGGCAGGATGCCCGAGATGGCGAAGAAGCAGGTCTGCATCACGGTGTTGATGCGCCGCCCCATGCCGGCCTCGAGCGCGACCTGGTAGGCGTCGATGACCCAGAAGCTGATCTTCTTGTCCACCATGGTGCGCTGCATGCTCGCCGGCAGCGCGGCCCACACTTTGTCGGCGGGCTCGCTGGCGTTGAGCAGGAACACCGCGCCCGGCGCGGCGTGGGCGAGCACGTCGTGCTGCTCGATGAACAGCGGCTGGTGACAGGCGACGAACTTGGCGTCGCCCTCGCCGGTGAGGTAGGCCGAGCGGATCGGCTGCGGGCCGAAGCGCAGGTGCGACACCGTCATCGCACCGGATTTCTTCGAGTCATAGACGAAGTAGCCCTGGGCGAAGAGTTCGGTCTCGTCGCCGATGATCTTGATCGAGTTCTTGTTGGCCGACACCGTGCCGTCCGAACCCAGGCCATAGAACACCGCGGCAAAGGCGTCGGCGGCGGCGTCGGTGCGGAAGGCGGCGTCCCAGGGCAGCGACAGGCCGGTGACGTCGTCCTCGATGCCGATCGTGCACCGGCGGCGCGGCAGGGGCTGCTGCAGCTCGGCAAAGATCGCGCACACCATGGCCGGGTTGAATTCCTTGGAGCCCAGGCCGTAGCGCCCGCCGATCACCTTCGGCATCGCGGCAAAGCGCGGCGCTTCGTCGGCCTGGTCCTCGGCCAGCGCCACCATCACGTCCTTGAACAGCGGCTCGCCGTCGGCGCCGGGTTCCTTGCAGCGGTCGAGCACGGCGATGGCGCGCACGCTCTGCGGCAGCGCGGCGAGCAGCGCCGCGGCGGAAAGCGGACGGAACAGGCGCACCTTGAGCAGGCCGACCTTCTCGCCGCGGGCGGTGAGGTGGGCGACGGTCTCTTCCACCGTGTCCGCGCCCGAGCCCATGATCACGATCACGCGCTCGGCATCGGGCGCGCCGACGTAGTCGAAGAGGTGGTAGCGGCGACCGGTGAGCGCGGCGAATTCGTCCATCGCCTGCTGCACCACGGCGGGGAAGGCGTCGAACCACGGGTTCTGCGCCTCGCGCGCCTGGAAGAACACGTCCGGGTTCTGCGAGGTGCCGCGGATCACCGGGTGCTCGGGCGACAGCGCGCGGGCGCGCATGGTGGTGATGCGGTCATCCGGCAGCAGCGCGTGCAGCACCTCGTCCGGGATGAAGTCGATCTTGGCGACCTCGTGCGAGGTGCGGAAACCATCGAAGAAGTGCAGCACCGGCACCCGCCCGGCGAGCGTGGCCGCGGTGGCGATGGCGGCGAAGTCGTGCGCCTCCTGCACCGAGTTCGAGGCGAGCAGCGCGAAGCCGGTGGCGCGGGTGGACATCACGTCGGAGTGGTCGCCGAAGATCGACAGCGCATGGGTGGCGAGCGCGCGCGCCGCGACATGGAACACCGTCGGCGTGAGTTCGCCGGCGATCTTGTACATGTTGGGGATCATCAGCAGCAGGCCCTGCGACGCGGTGAAGGTGGTCGCCAGCGCGCCGGCCTGCAGCGCACCGTGTACCGCGCCGGCGGCGCCGCCCTCGGACTGCATCTCGACCACGCGGGGCACGCTGCCCCAGATGTTGGTCTTGCCGTGGGCGGCCCACTCGTCGGCGAGCTCGCCCATGTTGGACGAGGGCGTGATCGGGTAGATGGCGATCACTTCGGATGCGCGGAAAGCGACGGAGGCGGCGGCTTCGTTGCCGTCGATGGTGATCATCGGCTTCATGCGGGTGCTCCTGTCATCGTGCACCGGCGAGGCGGAACACGTCGTGTGGCGAGTCCTCACCATACGGAGACCTTGCGGTGCAGCATTTGACATTTGTCATGGAATTCATCCATGAGGAAAATCGATCCAGGGTCCTGAGGCGCGCGCGCTTTCATTGGTGCCGGCTCGGGCCGATTGCGCCGTGGACGCGTCACTGATCCAGGGGTGCGAACTCAAGGCCTCGATGCAGATGCCGTTAAACACCTGTCCCCACGCAGCGCACAGGTCCGTCCGTGAAGATTGCCGCCTTCAACATCGAGCTCCAGTCCTCCCACCGCTTCTCGCAGGCGCTCGAAACGAGCGAGCGCCTCGAGTTCTGGCGCGATGCGCCGGGGGCGGCGGCGGGCGGAGTTCAGTCCGGGGGCGGGGCGGTGCAGATCTCCGCGGCCGCCCAGGCCGCACTCAGTGCAGAAGCCGAGGCCGGCGCCGTGGATCAGGTCGCGGAAGACCCGGTCGACAGTGATCCCCGGCTGGCCATGCTGGTGCGGATGATCGAGTTCCTGACCGGGGAGCCGGTGCGCCGCTTCGATCTGCGCGCGCTCGAGCCGGGCACGGCGGCCGCGCTGCCTGCAGAACGTCCGGCGGGCAGGGACGAGGCCGGCAGCGGGGCCGGCCAGGCGGCGGCGCGGCGCGTCGGCTTCGGCATGGCGTACGACTTCAGCGCGACCTATGCCGAGTCCGAGCAGATGAGCTTCAGCGCCGCTGGCGTGGTGCGCACCGCCGACGGTGCCGAGATCCGCTTCGAGCTCGGCTTTGCGATGGCGCGCAGTTACACCGAGTCGGTGTCGTTCAGCCTGCGCGCCGGCGACCAGCGCCTGAAGGACCCGCTGGTGCTCGACTTCGGCGGCCCGGCCTCGGCCCTGTCGGATGTGCGCTTCGACTTCGATCTCGACGGCGACGGCCGCAAGGAGCAACTGCCCCTGCTGAGCGGCAGCGGCTTCCTCGCCTTCGATCGCAACGCCGACGGGCGCATCGACGACGGCCGCGAGCTCTTCGGCCCGGCCAGCGGCGACGGCTTCGCCGAACTCGCCGCGCTCGACGACGATGGCAACGGCTGGATCGACGAGGCGGACGCGGCGTGGTCGCAGCTGCGGCTGTGGTCGCCCGATGCCGAGGGCCAGGGCAGGCTGCCGACCCTGAACGAGGCCGGCGTCGGCGCCTTCCATCTCGGCCGGGTCGACACCTCGTTCGGCCTCAAGGACGCCGCCAACGACACCCAGGCAATGATGCGCGCGAGCAGCATCTACCTGCGCGAGGACGGTCGGGTGGGCACGCTGAGCCAGGTCGACCTGCGCGTGTGAGCGGGCTGCAGCGGCCCTCGGCACCCCATCCGCGTTGCTGCGCGGCACGACGCCCGTTGCCCCCTGCGCTGGATCAAGGCCGCAGCGCGCGGCGCCATGCACAATCGGATTCCTCCCCCAGTCCGATCCCTCCAGCCCCGATCCCGAGGTGCCGTCTTGAGCCTGCCCGATCTCTACCGTGATGTTCCGCGCCTGCGTGTGCGCGATCCGCTCGCCGACTTCCTCGGCGCCGCCGAGGGCGGCGTGCTGGACTACGGCTACGAGGACGCGGTCAAGCTCGCCGGCCACTCCTGCCCGACCGTGGCCTCGGCCTATGCGCTCGGCTGTCACGCCCTTGCCGCCCTCTACCCGGGCGAACTGCCCGAGCGCGGCGGCGTGCGCATCGACTTCGCCGAGCCTGTGGACGCTGGCGTGACCGGCGTCATCGCCAGCGTCCTCACCCTGCTCACGGGCGCCGCGCAGCAGGGCGGCTTCAAGGGCATCGGCGGCCACTTCGTGCGCCGCGACCTGCAGCACTTCGGGGTGGAGCTGCCCCTGTCGCTGCGCTTCACGCGCCTGGACAGTGGCAAGTCCGTCGATGCGGCGGCCGAGCTCGCCCGCGTGCCGCCGCATCCGGAGGCCTTGGCACTGCTCGGCCCGTGCCTGCGCGGCGAGGCGGATGCAGATGCGCGGCGCCGCTTCGGTGAGCTGTGGCAGGAGCGGGTGGCGCGCATCCTGCTCGAACACTGGGACGACGCAGCGGTGTTCCACATCGTGCCGGCCCGGGCCGCATCGTGAGCGCTCGCTCGCATTGCGCTCCTGCCGTCCAGGGGACGCGCGGCGTTGCGCCTGGCGAGCTCATTGCCCCAACGCGTCGTAGAGCGAGGGTGTGACCCCGGCGCTGGCGAGGAACTCGCGCAGCTGCTTCACCGCCTGCTTGCTGAACTCGTTGCTGTGGTGGGGATGGTGCAGGTAGAACTCGTGGCGGTTGACGACGATGCGAAAGCGCGCGCCGTGGCCGGATTCGACCACCGCGCCGAGGTGATGGAGCAGCGACTCCACCTCGCGCCACTGCAGGTTGCCGGCCGGGGGGTCGCGGAAGATCGACTCCAGGGTATGACGGTGCTTGTTGCTCATGGCAGACCTCTCGATGCAAGGGCGACTGCTTCATCGTAGACCTTCAGGGCGACGCCTGGCGGTGGGCCACTGGGAAATTTCGCCTGCGCGGGGCGCATCAATAGGCGCTTTTCGTCGTGCGAAAGCGGTAGGCGAAGGCCGAGGGCGCGACGACCGAATCGCCGCCGAGCGCGCGCGTGCTGCCCCACTCCGTGAGGCGGGTACGGCCGTCCAGCCGGAAGCGGCTGCGGATGGTCCAGAAATAGCGGGTGCCGGGCTGCAGCGCGGTTTCCAGCCGATGCTCGGGTGCAGGCAGAGCCTGGCGGCGATACACGATCCGCTCCGGCGCCTGGTTCATCTCCTGCGCGATGACGAGGTCGTAGCCGACCTCGCGCACGCGGGCCATTTCCGCCGGTGCGACGGCGACATCGCCCGCGCGCGGAAAGGCCTGCCACTGCAGCGTCGGACGCAGGGTATCGACCGCGGTCCATTCGAAGAGGTCACCGAGGACGGACTCGCCGCTGAGCTGGCCGCGCGTCGTGGGCGAGATCGGCGCGAGCCCGAAGGCGGTCGACAGCGCGCCACCGGCGGAATGGGCGCGACGGTCGGGCAGCGGGAGGAGTTCGAAGACCTGCTCGTAGATGTGTTCGCCGAGCGCGCGGTAGCCGGCCTCGAGCTCCGTCTTCAAGGGGCGGCCGTCGTCGGCGGCCCATTCCGCGAGCCTGCGGTGGCGGCCCTGGTACAGGTAGTCGGCCACGAGGCGTTCGCCATTGTCCGCGGTGGCCAGCACCCGCACGCGTGCGCGCAGGTGGACGCCGACGGGCGCGTTGATCCCGCTGCCGCGCGTACCCGCCTCGACGAGGCCGGTCTCGACCACCGAGTCGACGCCGAACTCGGCGAACGACCGGTAGTCCCCGGTGGCCGCGGCCTCCTGCGCCAACGCGGGGGGCACATTGCGAAGATGGGCGCCGCGCAGCTGGGCGGCGGCGAAGACCTGGTCGCGCAGGGCGGCCTGCACGGTCCGTATCTCCACCGCCTGCGCGAGGCGCGCCTCGCTCGCCGCTGCCACGCTCGCGTCAGGCGCTTCGGCCGCGCCGGCAATGCCGCCCACCAGG
>JRYH01001823.1_pt1 | contig 17711 bp, 13 predicted proteins | sample 235351 | NCBI WGS metagenome assembly JRYH01 (sample SAMN03074221, study PRJNA261480) | activated sludge metagenome | biome: Wastewater Treatment Plant; feature: Wastewater; material: Activated sludge; isolation source: activated biomass of a wastewater treatment plant treating wastewater... ... | reverse complement strand
AGGTCAACAATGTCCTGTGCTTCCCGTTTCTGTTCCGCGGCGCGCTGGACGTCGGCGCGACGACCATCACGCGCTCGATGGAGATCGCCGCCGTCCATGCGATGGCCGATCTGGCCCGGGTCGAGATTTCCGATGTCGTGGCTGCCGCGTACGGCCGGCACGACCTGTCGTTCGGACCGGAATACCTGATTCCGAAGCCTTTCGACCCGCGCCTGATCATACGGATCGCGCCAGCCGTGGCCCGTGCCGCCATGGAGGCAGGCGTGGCCAGAAGGCCGATTGCCGACTTCGACGCCTATCACACGCAGCTCGAACAGTTCGTCTATCACTCCGGACACTTCATGCGGCCGATCTTCCTGCAGGCGCGCCTGAGTGCCGGCAAACGGGTCGTGTACGCCGAGGGCGAGGAAGAGCGGATCCTGCGTGCGGCCCAGGTCATCGTCGACGATCACCTCGCCCGACCGATCCTGATCGGGCGCCCGGCGGTCATCGAGAAACGCCTGGCGCGTTTCGGGCTGCGCATGAAGCCGGGCGCCGATTTCGACATCGTCAACCCGGAACAGGACGATCGCTACAACGAGTACTGGCGCGAATATCATCGCCTGACCGAGCGCGCCGGGATCACCGAGCAATATGCGCGCATCGAGATGCGCCGGCGGCTGACCCTGATCGGCTCGATGCTGGTACGCATGGGTGACGCCGACGGCATGATCTGTGGCACTTTCGGCTCGTTTGCCGCGCATCTGGCGTACATCGATCAGGTCATCGGCAAGCGTCCCGGGGCGACCGTGTACGCCGCGATGAACACTCTCGTGCTGCCGGACCGGCAGGTCACGATCGTCGACACGCACGTCAATGCCGATCCGGATGCGCAGCAGATCGCCGACATGACGCTGATGGCCGCCGATGAGCTCGTGCGCTTCGGCATCGTGCCGCGCGTGGCGCTGCTGTCGCATTCCAATTTCGGCACCTCGAATCATCCGACCGCCCTGCGCATGCGCGAGGCGCTGGAACTGATCCGGACGCGCGCACCCGGGCTCGAGATCGATGGCGAGATGCACGGCGACGGCGCGCTGAATCTGGCCTTGCTGCGCGAAGTGATGCCACGCTCCACGCTGAGCGGAGACGCCAATCTGCTGGTCATGCCCGGCATCGACGCCGCCAACATCTCGTACAACCTGCTCAAGACGGCGGCCGGACACAATATCGCGATCGGACCGGTGCTGCTCGGCGCGGCCCGGCCGGTGCACATTCTGACGCCGGCCGCGACCGTGCGCCGGATCGTCAACATGACGGCGTGGATCGTCGTGGACGCAGGCACGCCGCGCGCCGACCGGGGCTGATCACCGCCCGCGCCCGGCAACTCGCCGCTCGTCGGAATCCCGGCTGAATCACCGGTCCCGGACCGTCTCTTCGTGCCAGTCTAGCGGGCGGGCACGAAAGATGTGGCCCGGGATGCGTGCAATTCTCTCTTCCGGTGGCGATCCCCGATGATGTCTGCTGATCTGCCCGAAATCTCCGGATCCGTCGGTCAGCGGGATCGCGAGGAAGCGGGTGTGCCGCTCGATCCGCGCCGACGGCTCAGGTTGCTGCAGGAATGCCGCGACATGGTGGTCGCGCGTCTGTCGACATTCATTGCCGAGGCGCTCGACGAGATCGGTGTGGAACTGGCCGGGGCCGCCGTGAAGGCGCCCAGCCACGAAGAGCAGCAGGCCCTGTTCGATGCGCTGACCCTGGTGCGCAGCCGTCGTCATGACCTCGAGTTCCGTTTCCGCAAGATCGTTGCCGAGTCGTTCGAGCAGCGACTGTTCGAGCCGGCATCGGCATCCGTACGCACGTCGGCCAGTCGGTCCGGTGAACTGACACTGCTGGATGACAGCGCCATCGATGACCGCATCGCCGTCGATCGCCTGGCGCGCAACGCGCGTCGTCAGCTGGATCCGGACGAAGTGCTTGGCGTACGCGCACGGCTGGCCACGCTGCTCGATCGGGAGTGGTTCGACGAGACCGATTACCCGGCTTCCCCTGAACTGGTCTTCCAGGCGCTGCTGGATTCGCTCGACGAACTGGCCGTGTCGCCACCGGCTCGCACGGCGCTGCTGCAGGCCTTCGAACCCTGGGTGGCGTCCAGCCTGGCCGACATGCATGTCAGCCTGAATCAGCGTCTGCTCGGCGAGAATGTGCTGACGTCGATCCGCCTGCGCCCGGTGCGCACCGGGGAAGCGATTTCCGTTGGCATGCCGGAGGCACCGCCGGCTGCCGGCAGCCATCCGGCGGGCGCGCGGCAGGCTCCGGCCTGGCACCGCGCTCTGGCCGGCAGCGGTCCCGAAGGCGGATTTGCCTCCGGTGCGCAGTCCGGAACGATGTCCGCCGACCCCTCGCGGCTGTTCGAAGAACTGGTGCATCGCATCCATGCGGACCAGGGAGATCGCGCCGGTGTGCGGCGCGTGGCCGCCGGCGTGCTGTCGGATCCGGGAACCTTCGCTGCGGCAGCCGTTCCGATGCCGGCCGCAGCGACCAGTCTGATCGAGACCCTGCATGCGCTGCAGTCGAGTTCGCGCGACGCGTCCGACGTCGCCCCGCTGATTGCGCAGGCCATCGACCATGCGCGCGAACAGGGGTCGCCGCTCGACCGCCTGACGGTCGACATCGTCTCTCTGGTCTTCGACTACATCTACGCGGATCGACGCCTGCCCGATGCGGTCAAGCAGCAGTTGCTGCGCCTGCAGGTGGTGGCGGTCAAGGCGGCCCTGCTCGATCGCAGTTTCTTCGCCCGGCGTCAGCACCCGATGCGTCGTCTGATCGACCGGATCAGCCGCCTGGCGACCGATCCTGACGTCGACTCCACCGGTGGCGCGACCCTGATCGGCGGGATCACGTCGATCGTCGACTGGATTCTCGAGTGTTTTGACGACGATCTGCAGATCTTTGACGAGGCGCTGGTCCGCTTCGATGAACTGGCGCAGGCCGAGGAGGATCGGCGCGCGGCCGCGCTGACCGAACTGGCGCGACAGGCCGAGCAGGCGGAAGCGCTGGTCATTGCGCGCGAAGCGGCCAATGCGGACCTGGCCGCCTGCATCGACGGGACGACACCCGTCTTCGTACGGGCGTTTCTCGACGACTGGTGGTCCGGTGTCCTTGCCTGTGCCCAGGTCAACGGCAGCTGCGCCGGCATGGATCGGACGGCCGCCCTGCGCGTGGCGCAGACACTGATCTGGAGTGCAGCTCCGAAGGCGCCTGACGAGGTCGTGCAACTGGCCGCCTGCCTGCCGCAGATGATCACGTCCCTGATCGAATCGCTGCAGGAAACCGGCATGGACGAGACACAGCGACGACAGTTTTTCGATCAGTTGCTGCAATGGCACGCGCAGGTGGTCCGTGACGCCAGAAAGGGCTATCCGGATTCTCCGTCGGCACGCTTCCGGCCGGATGTCGCGGGCAAGGGTGCCGCTCATGTCGGCCCGCAGTCGCTGGCATCCGGCGCTGCGCATGCCGGCGCTTCGCAGATTGCGGCGGTCCCGGTCTACGGATTCGCCGCCGTTGATGCCCTGCAGCGTGGCGACCTGATCGAGTTCGATGATGACGACGGAGTCGTGCAACTCGTCAGACTGGCCTGGATCAGCCCCGGGCGTCGCCTGTACATCCTCTCGCGCTTTCCCGATTTCGGCAGATCACTCGAGCGTGCCGAACTCGTATCCTGGATTGCTTCCGGCCGCGCCCGCCGGATCGAACCCCACAGCACGGTCGATTGTGCACTCGACGCGATTGCCGCCGGCGGCAGCGAAACCGTCTCCCGGGAATGCACGTCGTGATCGGATGCACTTTCCGGGTGCGTCCGGCGCGCGGCTGATCGCCGTACCGGTATCGGGCCGCGGACTTTTCCGGCTGCGGGCTCTTTCCGGACAACAGGCTCTTTCGTCGCCGCCCCCTTGCCGCTGGATTCCGGAACCCGGAAGTACGCAGGCCCGGTCCCCGTCATGGCCCGGGCTTGCGCGCGGCCGATTCTCCGATAGCATGGTGCCAGTGCGGTGTGAAACATCGCAGTCAGCGTTTCCCGGAGGAGTACGCATCGCATGGGTACCCTGAGCAATATCGCGCCACACGCCGTGCTGCCTCTGCAATCGTATGACCGGAATGCACTGCGCCTGGCGGCCGCCGATGCCGGCCAGCGCGTATTGCAGGCGGACTGTGCGGGTGCGGGCGACCCGGACTCGGTACTCGGCCGGATCACGGCGGATTTTGCATTTTCCGGGAACGGAGCGACCAGCCACGACGCGCTCTATCGGGAAGTCACCAGTCTGCAGCCGGATCCGACGGCCGAATCACCCGGCTTCGTCGTCTTCCTGGAGAATCTTCCGGAGACACCGGCCTTCGATCGTGCCGCACGTGATCGTCTGCTCGACGTCTTTCGCGAGGCGGCTGATTATTTCTACGACCAGCAGACTGCGTTTCGCGTGTTCTACTCGGTGCGCAAAGCCTCGTAGCCATCAGATGTGCCGGTCATGCCGGCATCAGCGCCGGATCCCGGATGAGCCGGGCCGGCGGGGCCGTAATCGCGGGTTGCCCGGAGCCACCCCGGTCGTTTCAGAAATCCCCGCCCAGCGCCTGCAGCGCGGCCAATGCAGCGATCCCGGCCGTCTCGGTACGCAGGACGCGCGGACCGAGACGCACGGCCCGGAAACCCGCCGTTCGTGCGCTGGCGAGTTCGGCGTCTGTCAGCCCTTTTTCCGGGCCGATCAGCAATTCGATGGCGTTGGCAGGTTCGATGCACGCGTCGCGCAGACTGCTGTCGCTTCCGGGCGCGAGGACGAAGGCCGTCGGTGCGCGTGGACGGGTATCGTCACCGAGCCAGGCTTCGAGTGGCCGGATCTCGTGCAGGTTCGGCAACATGTCCCGGCCGCACTGCATGCAGGCCGCTTCGATCAGGCGTTGCCAATGCTCATGACGCCGCCGGCGGCGCTGGTCGTCGAGTCGCAGCGGTGAATGTGCCGAGAGCAGCGGTTGCACGGCGTACACGCCCAGTTCGGTGGCCTTCTCGATCAGCCAGTCCATGCGTTCGCCGCCGCAGACGCACTGCGCGAGCGTCACGCGCAGCGGACTCTCGTTCGGCACCTGCCGGGGCTCGCCGAGGCGGATGGTGCAGGCGCGTGGATCCGCCGTTTCCAGCCAGGCGTCGAAACGCGTGCCGCGTCCGTCGAAGCATTCCAGTGCCGCACCGGGTTTCAGCCGCAGCACCCGTACCAGGTGATGTGAACGATCAGCGTCCAGCTGCAGCGCTTGCGCGTCTTCCGTCCGGACGTCGGCGAGCAGCACACGAGGCCGCATGCCGCCGGATCTGCCGCTGCGTGCCGGATTCATGTCGGAGGTCGGGGCGGCCCGGTCCGGATGGAGCGGCGCTCAACCGGCGCGTGCGAGCGGGACGATCTCGGCACCGTGATTGCCATTGTCGGGCAGCAGTTCACGGTAGAAGTTCGGCAGGGCGAACAGCCCCTGATGCGTGGCGCCGTTGTAGTAGCGAAGATCGTCGATGCCGCGTTCCTGCAGGCGGCGCGCAGCGCTGTCCGGATCGAGTGCGAGCGGATCCAGGCTGTCCGAAGCGCAACACAGGCCCCAGTAGGCGCCATACAGTGGAATGAACAGTCCGAGCGGACGAACGATGCGGAAGACGCTGGCGAGCTCGGCCAGCAGGCGGCGCACGAGCTCGGGTTGATACAGGGGCGATCCGATGTGCAGCGTGATCGCCGCGCCCGGATTCATGGTTTTCCTGAGCAGATGGAAGAAGTCGGCCGTGTACAGGCGGTGTGCCGGCGTATCGGGATCGGTCAGGTCGAGCACGACCAGGTCGAACCCTTCTCCCGGCGGGCGTGTGAGCTGCTCCACCGTTGCCCAGCCGTCGCCGATGCGGATGTCGACGCGCGGATCGTCGAAGGCGCCATGATGGACCTGCTGCAGATGCTCGCGCGCGACGCGGATCACTTCGGCATCGAGTTCCGCCAGGACCACCTCCCGCATCGACGGATGCTTGAGCAGTTCTTCGGTGGAGCCGCCATCCCCGCCGCCGATCACCAGTGCACGCTCGGGCTTCGGATGCGCAATGGCCGCCGGATGCGTGATGGCCTCGTGGTAGAAGAACTCGTCCCGCTCGGAGGTCATGTAGCAGCCGTCCAGGCGAAACAGCTTGCCCCATTGCGGCGTATCGAAGACTTCCAGCGTCTGGTACGGTGTACGGATGGTTTCGAGCCGACGTGCTGCGCGGAAACCGAAGGCGGCGTCCGGACTCAGCCATTCGAGCAGGAGTTCGCCTTCACCGGATTCGGGATCTTCCGAGCCGCGCAGGATCCGGTTCGTGTTCTGCCGGTGCGGTGCGAAGGCGACGATCAGGTCGGCGAGCAGGCTCTCGGCCTTGGCCGAATTGTCGGTCGAGAAATTGCATACGTAGACGTCCAGCGTGACGCCGCTGCGCTCCGGCCAGGTGTGCACCGCCACATGGGATTCGGCCAGCAGCACGGCGCCGGTCACGCCGCCCGGCTCTCCCTGGTAATCGGGGAAGGTGAAGAATTTCTCGTCGACGAGCGTCAGCTCCGCCTTGCGCACCGCGTCGCGGCACATGGTGGCGAGTCGTTCGGCTTGCGTGAACAATGCCAGGTCGCACTGGCAGTCATACAGATCGGCAGTGAGGTGCAGTCCCTGCATTTCGTTCCAACCCAGTCCCTCTGGTGAGGGTGAAGACCCCAAGACCCCCGGACGCGCCTCCTGCATCCGCCTCCGCATGGAGCAGACGCGAGCATCGCGATCGGGATGTCGCAACGCCGGCGCTTCCGGGACGCTCCGGAGGACGTTCGCACCTGGTTGCGTTCGCGGGACCGCGTCCGCATGACTGCGCCCATCGTCCGGGCTCCGGCCCCGTGGCGGTGCCGGAAAGCCGTGCGTCACCGCCCGGCCAGTCCCTGAGTATCCCCACGGTGATTCCTCGGGGATCCAGATCAGTGGAAATGTCGCCGTGTCCTGCGATCGCGGTGTTTCGGCGCGACCGGCAACCCGGCGAGAAAAGCCGTCGATTCTATACGATTTTCCGGAAGGGCCGCCAGTCCTCGGGCAGGCCGTTTGCTAGAATGGCAGTCTTTCATTTTCCTTGCAGGATCCGCCTCCGATGACTCCTCCCGTGGAACCTGTTCCGCCCCCGGCTGGTCAGGTCGCTTCGACGGATATCACCTCTGCCGATGCCGCCGTCGAGGATGCAGACGCGCAGTCCACTGCAGGAAGCGGGCGCCGCCGCCGGATGGCCAATGCGGTCCGCATGCTGGCGGTCGACGCGATCCAGCAGGCGGGCTCCGGGCACCCGGGAATGCCGATGGGCATGGCGGACATCGCCGTAGCGCTCTGGGATGGAATCCTCAGGCATGATCCGGCTGATCCGCAGTGGCCCGATCGTGACCGTTTCGTGCTCTCCAACGGGCACGGTTCGATGCTGCTGTATGCGTTGCTGCACCTGACCGGCTACGACTTGCCGCTGGACGAGCTGCGGCGCTTTCGCCAGCTGCATTCGAAGACGCCCGGCCATCCCGAGCACGGGCTGACACCCGGTGTCGAGACGACCACGGGACCGCTCGGGCAGGGTCTGGGCAATGCGGTCGGCATGGCGCTGGCCGAGCGCCTGCTGGCGGCGCGTTTCAATCGGGACGGATTCGCCCTCGTCGATCATTTCACCTGGGTTTTCGCCGGCGACGGCTGCCTGATGGAGGGCGTCTCGCACGAAGTGTGCTCGCTGGCCGGCGTGCTGCGTCTGTCGAAACTGGTGGTGCTGTACGACGACAACGGCATCTCGATCGATGGGCCGGTGCGCGAGTGGTTCCGTGATGACACGCCCGCGCGCTTCGAAGCCTACGGCTGGCACGTGATTGCCGATGTCGATGGCCACGACGTCGACGCGCTCGAGGCGGCGATCCGGCTGGCGCGCGATTGGGGTGAACATGGTCGCGATGGCATCTTCGCGCCGACGCTGATCCAGTGCCGCACGCAGATCGGCCATGGGTCACCGGGTCGTGCCGGTCTGGCGAAATCCCATGGCGAGCCGCTTGGCGTCGACGAGGTGGCGGCCACGCGCAAGGCACTGGACTGGCCGTGGGCTCCTTTCGAGATTCCCGATGACATCTGCGGCGACTGGAATGCACGTGCACGTGGTGCGCGCTCGCATGACGAATGGCGCGCGTTGTTTGCGCGCTATCGGGAGGCCTGGCCGGACGATGCCCAGGAATTCGAACGGCGCATGGCCGGCCGTCTGCCGGCCTCGTATGACGATGCCTTCGATGCGGCACTCGACGAGGCTCTCGAGCAGGCCGCTTCGATCGCCACGCGCAAGGCGTCACAGAATGCGCTGAATCATTTCGGCAGCGCGCTGCCGGAACTGCTGGGCGGTTCGGCCGACCTCACCGGCAGCAATCTCACCGGATTCGCCGGAGCCGAAGTCCTGCGTACCGGCGAGCGCTTCGTCGCCGGTCGCTACGTGCATTTCGGCGTTCGCGAATTCGGCATGTGCACGGCGCTGACCGGTATCGCGCTGCACGGTGGTTTCGTCCCTTACGGTGGGACTTTCCTGACTTTTTCGGACTACGCGCGCAACGCCGTGCGCATGGCGGCCCTGATGAGGCAGCGCGTGGTCTATGTGTTCACGCATGACTCCATCGGTGTCGGCGAAGACGGGCCGACCCATCAGCCGATCGAACACACCGCCTCGCTGCGGCTGATTCCGCATCTGGACGTCTGGCGCCCGTGCGACACGGTCGAGTCGGCGTCCGCCTGGGCGGCGGCGATCGCACGCGACGACGGACCGTCGGCGCTGCATCTGTCACGTCAGAACCTGCCTTTCGTCACCCGGTCGCGCGCGCAGATCGATGCGATCCTGCGCGGCGGCTATGTGTTGCGCGAAGCCGAACAGCCGGCAGTGGTGCTGATCGCCACCGGCTCGGAGGTCGCGCTGGCCCTGCAGGCGCGCGATCTTCTGGCCGCCGCCGACGTCGATGTGCGTGTCGTCTCGATGCCGTGCGCCGACGTGTTCGACCGTCAGGACGAGGACTGGCGCCAGGCGGTCCTCGGGAAGCGAGTGCCCAGGATCGCCATCGAAGCCGGTGTGGGCGACGGCTGGTGGAAATACGGCTGCGACGACGTGATCTCGATCGATCGCTTCGGCGAATCGGCACCTGCCGCGCAGCTGTTCGAATTCTTCGGTTTCACCCCGGAACACGTCGTCGAACGCGTGCAGGCCGTGCTTGACCGACGTGCGACCGACTGAGGCCGCCACGCAGTCCGGATCGTGCGTGCAGGTCGTGGGGGCGGGCCGCGTGGAGGTGAACCGCGCGGAGGCGGACCGCGCGGAGGCGCGCCGCCGATGCCGATGGTGCACCGCACGTTCGCGCGAAGTCGCGCGGCGGTGACCATTGCCCCGATGTCGAAGAATTCCGTGCACGAACCGGCCGGGTGCTGATGGCCGGCACGGGCTGCTGCGGGACTCACAGGATCGATCTTCTTTTTTCAGGAGTTTGTCATGACCATCCGGATCGCGATCAATGGCTATGGCCGCATCGGCCGCAATATTCTTCGGGCACATTACGAGGACGGCAAGAAGCATCCGATCGAGATCGTCGCGATCAATGACCTCGGCGATGCGGACATCAACGCACACCTGACGCAGTACGACACCGCGCACGGCAAGTTTCCCGGCACCGTCTCGGTCGATGGCGACAGCATCGTCGTCAACGGTGATCGCATCCGGGTCTTCTCGGAGCGCGACCCGGCGAAGCTGCCGTGGGGCGAACTCGGCGTCGACATCGTCTTCGAATGCACCGGCTTTTTCGCCAGCAAGGAAAAGGCCTCGGCGCACCTGAAGGGCGGTGCGAAGAAAGTGATGATTTCCGCACCCGGCGGCAAGGACGTCGACGCTACCGTCGTCTACGGTGTCAATCACGATGTTCTGCGCGCGGACCAGACAGTGATCTCGAACGCGTCGTGCACGACCAACTGCCTGGCACCGATGGCCAGCGTGCTGCACCAGTGTGTCGGCATCGAGACCGGCCTGATGACGACCATTCACGCCTATACCAATGACCAGGTGCTCACCGACGTCTATCACACCGATCTGCGCCGGGCACGATCGGCGACGATGTCGATGATTCCGACGAAGACGGGAGCGGCGGCGGCGGTCGGCCTGGTTCTGCCCGAACTCGACGGGCGTCTGGACGGCTATGCGATGCGTGTACCGACGATCAACGTCTCGATTGTCGATCTGTCGTTCATCGCCGCGCGCGATACCTCGGTCGAGGAGATCAACGAAGCGATACGTGCCGCCGCCGATGGAGCGCTCAAGGGCGTCATCGCGTACAACGACGCACCGCTCGTATCGATCGACTTCAACCACAACCCGGCCTCGAGCATCTTCGATTCGACGCTGACCAAGGTTTCCGGCCGGCTGGTCAAGGTCAACAGCTGGTACGACAACGAGTGGGGCTTCTCCAACCGCATGCTCGACGTCGCCGTGGCCTGGACGAACGCCCGCTGACACGGAGGCCGCATGCAGTTCCGTCGTCTGGCCGATGTCGACGTCGCCGGCAGGCGCGTCTTCATCCGGGCCGATCTCAACGTGCCGCGCGACGAAGCGCTGCGGATCACCGATGACACCCGCATTCGCGCGTCGGCACCGGCGATCCGGCATTGCCTGGACGCAGGAGCGGCGGTGCTGGTGACTTCGCATCTGGGTCGTCCGCAGGAGGGGACGGTGCGTCCCGAGGATTCGCTCGGTGCTGTCGCACAGCGGCTCGGCGAGTGTCTCGGGCAGGATGTACGGCTGGTATCGGACTGGGTCGACGGCGGCTTCACCGTCGCACCCGGCGAAGTCGTGCTGCTCGAGAACTGCCGCTGCAATCCGGGAGAGAAGAAGGACGATCCGGAACTGGCGCGCCGCATGGCGGCCCTGTGCGATGTGTACGTGAACGACGCCTTCGGCACGGCACACCGGGCCGAGGCAACGACGCACGCACTGGCGCTGGCAGCGCCGCTGGCTTGTGCCGGTCCGCTGCTGGCCGCCGAACTCGATGCGCTCGGCCGTGCGCTGGACGCGCCGCGTCGGCCGCTGGTGGCCATTGTCGGCGGATCCAAGGTCTCGACGAAGCTGTCGATCCTGCAGGCGCTGGCGGCCAGGGTCGATCAGCTGATTGTCGGCGGCGGCATTGCCAATACCTTCCTGCTGGCCGCGGGCAAGCCGATCGGGGCGTCGCTGGCCGAGCATGACATGGTCGGGCAGGCGCGGGCCGTTCTCGATGCGATGGCGGCCCGGGGCGCGGCTGTGCCGATCCCGGTCGACGTCGTCTGCGCGAAGGAGTTCTCGGCTTCGGCCGAAGCGGTCGTGAAGGCCGTTGACGATGTATCGGCGGATGACCGGATCCTCGATGTGGGGCCGAGGACGGCGCAGGCGCTGGCGGAGTCCCTGCGTCAGGCGGGGACGATCGTCTGGAACGGGCCGGTCGGCGTCTTCGAGTTCGATGCCTTCGCCAACGGCACCCGCGTGATTGCCGAGGCGATCGCGGCTTCCGGCGGCTATTCGATTGCCGGCGGCGGTGACACCATTGCCGCCATCACCCGATTCGGTGTGGCCGGGGAAATCGATTACATCTCGACTGGCGGCGGGGCCTTTCTCGAGTTTCTCGAAGGCCGTACCTTGCCGGCGGTGGCGGCACTGATGGCGCGTGCCTGACTGTCGGGATATTTGACAGTCGACTTCGACAAGAGCGCAGAGAATGGCAGTAATTCTCTGACAATCAGTTGTCTGGCGATAGCAGGCACGGATGTTGCATGTAACCTGATTCGTCGATGAGAGGCGGTTTTTGACTACCGGGAGGCGTCTGTGCGGGATCATTCCCGTGCGATAGTCCCTTGAAACTGACGGTCCCTCGACCGAGACTATGTCGCGGGAAGAATTCCCCCGCGTGAATCCCGAGTTGAGCCATGAATGATCCGCACGATCCGAATCTGCCATCCCCGGACGGGAGCCTGAATCAGGAGCAGCCTGCGCCGGATGAACGCCTGCGGGCAGAACGCCGGCGTCAGTTGCTGCGTATCGGCACGGCCGTGCCGATGGTGCTGACGCTGCGGCCCGGGTCCACGCTGGCGGCTTCCGAGGCGTGCGAGCCTGGCGACGAGGGTGCCGGCTCCACTGGATGCCGCGCCGCGTCCGTGGCGCTCAGGGACGGGGAACCAGGTGATGTCTCCGACCGTCCGACTCTGCTGGCTGGCCGCACGGGTTCCTCATACGCGAAATACTGGCTGGACCAGGTCTGAGGACGACTGGTGCCTGGCGAAGCTTTCGTCGAAGTCCGTGCACGATCGGGCCTGCGCAGTCGCGCCCTGTCGGCGGATTCGGTCGCCGTGTACGATCCGCATTCGTGGCGCACACACATCGTCAGCGGCGCAGCGGCAATGCTGCTGGCCCTGTTCGCCGAGCGCGGGCAGCAACCGGTGGCTACGCTGGCCGACGCCCTGGCGCTGGACGACATCGGTTTTTCCCCCAGGGAAGCGGACACACTCGTCGCCAGGGCGTTGTCCGAACTGCACACCTGCCAGTTGATCGAATACGCCGCCCGGCCGTTGGCGACCGATCTGCGCTGACGTCACCGGACACTGCACGATGCCGACCGTCGCCAGTCTCCCGCCGGAAGCATTGCGGCAGCAGTTGCGCGAACCGGGTGTAGCCCTCGATCTGGGCGCCTGCACCGTGCGTTTCCGCGCTCGCCATCACGATTTCAGCGAGGCAATGCGCATTCTGTACGGCGCGTTTCCGATCGAACCCGAATCGGGCTTTGCCGACGTCAGCATCGAGTTGCGTTCCCGCCGCCGCGGCTTTGGCGCCTGTCGGGCGGAACTGCTCATCGACGGTGAATCGCCGCTCGAGTCCCTGCCGTTGCCGATGTTCATGCCGCTGGTCGAATGGGGCCTGAACTGGACGATCGCGCATCGGGCACATGCCTGGATGATCCTGCACGCCGGCGTGGTCGCCCGTGAAGACCGCGCATTGCTGATTCCGGCATTTTCCGGCGCCGGCAAGAGCACGCTGACCGCCGGCCTGATGTGCAATGGCTATCGCCTGCTCAGCGACGAATTCTGTGCCATCGATCCGGCTGTCGGTCACGTCATGCCGCTGCTGCGTCCGGTGTGCCTGAAAAATGATTCGATTGAACTGATCGCCCGGCGCTGGCCGGGCTCTCCGATCGGTCCGGTCACAGTCGGCACGCGCAAGGGCACGGTTGCGCATCTGGCGCCGTCGGCAGCCAGTGTGGCGGCGCGCACGCAACCGGCACGACCCGAATTCGTCGTCTTCCCGCGCTATCGGCCCGGGAAGAGTGCGCGAATCGAGGCGCTGTCGGCACCGCAGGCATTCATCGAGTTGTCCGGCAACGCGTTCAATTACGCGCTGCTCGGCGAGACCGCCTTCGTCGCCCTGACCAATCTGCTGTCGCATTGCAGATTCTACGAACTGACGTATCCGGATCTCGACAACGCGTTTGCGCTGATCGATGCGCTCTTCGCCGAACGGCCGGTGACGACCCGCTGGGCGCACTGCACGCAGCGATGAACCCGGGGAAGAACAAGGCTTCGCTGCTGGCGTCGGCAGCCGGTGCGCACCGGCTGCTGTCGCTGCTGCGGGATCCGGCCCAGTCCCAGCAACCGACGCTGGCGCAATGGGACCGGATCGTGCGCATTGCACGGATGGGTTCGATCGCATCGCGCCTGCATGCGCGCTACGAAGATGCGGGTGCCCTCGACCGTCTGCCGGTGGCCGTGAACCGGCAACTGCGCAGCGAGCGCAACATCGCCGCCCACCGCGCCGGCATGGCGCGCTGGATCCTCGAACACGTGACCTCGGTGCTTGCGCCGCTGGGCATCGAGCCGGTCGTGCTCAAGGGCGCCGCCTGGCTGGTCCAGGAGGCCCCCTGGGGGCGTGGACGGCTGCTCAGCGACGTCGACCTGATGGTTTCGGCCGCGGATCTCGCGCGCGCCGAGGCCGCTCTGGTGCAGTCCGGCTGGAGCGCCGGTGAACTGGACGCCTACGACGAGCGCTACTACCGGGAGTGGAGCCACGAACTGCCGCCCCTGCGTCATCCCGATTTTCCTCTGGCCATCGATCTGCATCACACCATCCTGCCGGTCACCAGCCGGCTCAAGCCCGATGCGGGCGCGTTGATGACGGCTGCGGTGAAGGTTCCCGGCACCTCGCTGCGAGTCCTGGCGCCCGAGGATCAGCTGCTTCATGCGAGCTGTCATCTGTTCGAGGATTCGGATCTGTGGCAGCAGATGCGCGATCTGCTCGATATCGATGCGATGCTGCGCGCCGGGGCGACGGATCCGCATTTTGACGCGCGACTGACGGCTGCGGCGGAGCGTCACGGCCTGCATCGTCCGTTGTTCTACGGCCTGCATTACAGTCGCCGCTTTCTCGGCTCGCCGATCCCGGCTCAGGCGGCACGCCTGGCGACGCGTCGCGCACGTCCGCTGTTCCCCGGAATGGTGATCATGGACGCGCTCGTGACCCGCTCGCTGCTGCCGGCGGCGCCGGACCAGCCGACCGGCCGGTCCCGGCGGTGGGCCCGGCGGGTGTTGAAGACGCGCTATTTCCTGCGCCGCTTCCCGCCGCGCCTGCTGGTGCGGCACCTGTGGGTGAAGCGTTTCGGCCTGCGCGGTCCGCTGGCTGCGGGCTGACGGCGGGCCAGGAGTCCGGACAACCATACGCGGCCTGCAGGCTTCCTTTACACTGGGAGTCCGCAATTTTCCGCTGTTGCCGCCATGTCCGACGTCGCGCCCCGTGCCACCAAGATCGTTGCCACACTCGGTCCGGCATCGGCTGCTCCGGAGGTGCTCGAGCGGATCCTGCATGCCGGAGCCGACGTCGTGCGCGTCAATTTCTCGCACGGCAGCCCGCAGGAGCATACCGACGTGGTTGCCCGGGTGCGCGAAATCGCCGAGCGCATTGGTCGCAGCGTCGGTGTGCTTGCCGATCTGCAGGGGCCAAAGATCCGCATCGGCACCTTCGAGAGTGGCAGCATCGTGCTCGACGACGGTGATCCCTTCGTTCTCGACGTCGATTGTCCGCTCGGCAATCAGGAACGGGTCGGGCTCGATTATCCGGAACTCGTGCAGGATGTGGCCGTCGGCGACACCCTGCTGCTCAACGACGGACGTGTGCGCATGCGGGTCGATCGCGTCGACGCCCGTGCCGTCGCGTGCACCGTCACGCAGGGCGGCGTCCTGTCCAACCGCAAGGGCATCAACCGGCAGGGCGGCGGGCTGTCGGCGCCGGCCCTGACAGCCAAGGACATGGAAGACATCCGGACGGCGGCACGCTTCGAGGCCGATTTCGTCGCCGTCTCGTTTCCGAAGAATGCCGCCGACATGTACATGGCGCGCGAACTGATGCGCGCCGCCGGCGGCCGTGCGCTGATGATTGCCAAGATCGAACGCTACGAGGCGATCGGCGCGCTCGACGAGATTCTGAAGGCCAGCGACGGCATCATGGTTGCACGCGGCGATCTCGCCGTCGAAGTCGGCGATGCCTCGGTGCCGGCCCTGCAAAAGCGGATGATCCGGCGCGCCCGCGAGCTGAACAAGCTGACGATCACGGCCACCCAGATGATGGAGTCGATGATTGAATCGCCGGTGCCGACGCGCGCCGAAGTCTCCGACGTCGCCAACGCCGTGCTCGATGGCAGCGACGCCGTCATGCTCTCGGCCGAGACTGCAGCCGGACGCTATCCGGTGGAGACGGTCGAGGCCATGGCACGGGTATGCGTCGAGGCCGACCGGGCCGAACGCATGCAGTTGACCGAGGCTTTCCTCGAAGGCAACTTTGCCCGCGTCGATCAGACGATCGCAATGAGCGCGCTGTTCGTTGCCCTGCACACGAAGGTCAAGGCAGTGGTTTCGCTCACGCAGTCGGGTTCGACGGCCCTGTGGATGTCGCGCGTCGACACCAGTGTGCCGATCTATGCACTCACCCCCGAGGAGCGCAGTCGGCGCCGGATGAGCCTGTATCGTGAAGTGCACCCGATCGTCTTCACCTTTCACGCGGTCGAGCGCGAGGCCCTGCTGCTCGAAGCCGAACAACTGCTGCTCGATATCGGCGTGGTCGAACGCGGCGATCTGATCGTCCTGACGATCGGCGAGCCGATCGGCAAGTCGGGCGGGACGAACACGCTGAAAATCGTGCGCGTCGGCGAGCACTGGGCGTGATCGCAGCGTCGGCACAAGCGCAACTGTCGTTGCGCGGTTCGTGACAGCCGTCCGCATCCGTTGTGTGGCCGCCGTTCCCGACCGCCGTTCGTGACTGAAGTCGCAGTGGTGCGGATCCGCGCACTGCCGTCCGATGCCTGCCTCTGGCGCTCTGGGCGATAATCGGCCGGTCGAGGGAACTTCGCGCAGCCGGTCACCGGGTGCCGCAGTCCGCCGTGGTCCGAAGATGGCCGCGGCAGTGAAGGTGCCGTCCCGGTCCGGCCGGGTGCGCAGGCTGCGCCAAGTTCACTTCGGAGGAGTTGTGTCATGCCCCTGGTTTCAATGCGTCAGCTGCTGGATCACGCGGCCGAGAACGGCTATGGGATCCCGGCCTTCAACGTCAACAACCTGGAGCAGGTGCAGGCCATCATGGCGGCGGCCAGTGAGGTCGATGCACCGGTGATCATGCAGGCGTCGGCCGGCGCGCGCAAATACGCCGGTGAGCTGTTCCTGCGCCACCTGATCGAGGCGGCGCTCGAGAGCTATCCGGATGTGCCGGTCGTGATGCACCAGGATCACGGCCAGTCGCCGGCGATCTGCACGCAGGCGATCCGGCTCGGGTTTTCGTCGGTGATGATGGACGGATCGCTGCAGGAGGATGGCAAGACCGTCGCTTCCTATGAGTACAACGTCGACGTCACGAAGCGCGTGGTCGGGATTGCGCACTCGGTCGGCGTCACCGTCGAGGGCGAACTCGGCGTGCTCGGCTCGCTGGAGACGATGACGGGCGACAAGGAGGACGGGCATGGTGCCGAGGGCACGATGACGCGCGAGCAGCTGCTCACCGACGTCGAGCAGGCGGCCGATTTCGTCCAGCAGACCCAGGTCGACGCGCTTGCCATCGCCATCGGCACGTCGCATGGCGCCTACAAGTTCTCGCGCAAGCCGACCGGCGACATTCTCGCGATCGACCGGATCAGGGAGATTCACCAACGCATCCCGAACACCCATCTGGTGATGCACGGATCGTCATCGGTGCCGCAGGAGCTGCTGGCCGAAATCCGCGAATTCGGCGGCGACATGAAGGAAACCTATGGGGTGCCGGTCGAGGAACTGCAGGAAGCCATCCGGCACGGCGTGCGCAAGATCAATATCGACACCGACATCCGCCTGGCGATGACCGGAGCGATCCGGCGCTTCTTCGTCGAGAACCCGTCGAAGTTCGACCCGCGCGAATATCTGAAGCCGGCCGGCGCGGCGGCGAAGCAGGTCTGTCTGGCGCGCTACCGGGCCTTTGGTTGCGAGGGACAGGCAAGCCGCATCAAGCCGATTCCGCTGTCGGTCATGATCAACCGTTATCGCCAGGGTGAACTGGCACAGGTCGTCAAGTAATTCCATGCCCGCCGTTCATCGCACGAACCTGCATTCCCTGCCGCTCGTCTCGCGCGGCAAGGTGCGCGACA
>JRYH01014334.1_pt1 | contig 17727 bp, 22 predicted proteins | sample 235351 | NCBI WGS metagenome assembly JRYH01 (sample SAMN03074221, study PRJNA261480) | activated sludge metagenome | biome: Wastewater Treatment Plant; feature: Wastewater; material: Activated sludge; isolation source: activated biomass of a wastewater treatment plant treating wastewater... ... | reverse complement strand
GGCGATCGCCTGCAGCTGGCCGGCGAGCTGCTCCGTGCCGGATTGGGCCGGACGGCGGCGAGTGAAGACCAGGATCAGCGTCGCCGCGACGATGATCAGCGAGAGCGTGATTCCGGTGACGAGAAGGGCCGTTTCCATGGTGATGATCTCTGGGTCCTGGTGAGTTCGGTCGCGTGAAGTTTCCGGAGGCGGCGCGGGCCGCTCGCCGTCGCCGCCANNCCTGGGTGCCGGCCGTTGGCTCCTAGCGGCGCCCGTGGCTGAACGAGGCCAGGTCAGCCTCGATGGCGGCTTGAGCTTCGATCACGTCGTGCTGGCTCGGCGCCGAGGTGAAGACGGGCCGTATTCCCGAGAGATCGGCCGCGTCGCGATCGCCGATCGTCATGAACCGGAGCCGCTGCATCACGAGCGAGCCCGGCAGCAGGCGGATCCGGCCAGAGCGCGCGAAATGCAGAATGCTGGTGACGAACGGCGCGTCTCCCGCCTGCATCACGAGCCCGATCGCGTTGATCCTGCCATCGGGTTCGGCCGCAACCTGGAAGCGCATGGCCGCGGCGGCGAAATCGGCGCTCTGATCGACCGCTCGGCGAAAGTCGAACTTCGCGTCGCGCGGGTCGTGTCCGGCTCCGAGCCGGGCCCCAAGCCAGGCAAAGTGCGGGACGGACATGATCGCCGCCTGGTCCGGGTGCACGTAGACCGTGCCGCAGACGGCGATCTCCGACAGCAGGGGTTCCGTTGCGAAGCAGGCGCGTGCGCGCTCGGCGCAGGTCGAGATCATCGCGGCCTGGCGCCCGTCGAGGACGATCGGGTCGGCTCGCTGGTCAAAGTCTGTTTTGGCAGTCATTCCTGCTCCTCCGGCGCCTGGATCCAGCCGAGCCTGCCGAGATGGCCTGCGACCTCGCTCGTGGCGTGGCCCTCGTTGCCCGAGAGATAGAAGTCGAGGTAGCTCTCGTTGCGTCCGCGCAGGTCGGCGACCATGCCGCCTGCGTAGCGCCAGCTGCACTCCCAGGTCTCGGCGTCCTTGAGCCAGGTCAGATTGCAGAGCGCGCCGTACAGCTCCTGCGCAAAGGCCTTGTCCTGAACGGCCGCCAGCACGAGGGGGTCGCAGGCGAGGTCGGCCTCGAGTCCCGTGAGCTCGTCCTTGCGCCGGCGCACGAGGTCCGGACGATCGGTGAAGACTGCGTCCTCGGCCGAGATCCGGACGGTGCCGAACACGTAGCGGCCATCGGCGCCCTCACGCCTCCAGATGCGCTGGTCGGCCCGCGTCACCTCCTGGAAGGTGTCTGGGTCGAGGCGGTGATCCGCGCTGATCCTCGCCTCGCCTCGGCTGCCGTCGGGGAACAGGCAGTTGGTGACGGTTTCCGGAAGGCCGGAGCTCGTCGTGACGACCGCCGGTCCGGCCTGGATCTCCCAGTCGTGGCCGCACCAGAGCGTCATGCCACCCGGGCAGTCCACGAATCCGCCGCGCGGCGGGTCATCGTACTTCTGTCGCATCCGGAGGTCCTCGTCTGGCTTGCGCCGTCCTGTTCATCGGTCATCTGGTCCGTCCGCGATCTGAGCGGGCGCCCGTCCGTTTCACGGGCGAACCGCGCCAGCGGACTTGGGTCTGAGCTTTAATGTGGCGTCGGAGATATCGGCGCTCGTGACGTCGTCGCGCCTGTCGACCCTCTCCGGTCCAGGTGCCTGCGTCACCACATCGGAGTCGTGCGGAGCAGGTCCATCGGACGACGTCGGGAGAGGGGGCAAGGACGGGAGGACGACGTCCGGCACGCTCTCGGGTGCCACGCATCTTGCCGTGATCTCGATCGATGAGGGCATCTGTCGGACAACGGTTTGGACAGCTGCTTCCCGGCATGCCTCGAGACTCTCGTAGGCCGTCGGCGCGGTGACGCGTCCGCCGTCGGCCGTGACAGCGTGCAGAATGAGGACCCAGGTGGCGAGACCTGACACGGCGTCTGTTCTCAGGCCGCAGCCGGCTTGCAGGGCGGCGCAGCGCCGTCGCCCAGCTGCGCGTCGCCTGTCTGAGCATCGGCCTCCTGCGCTCCCGTCGTCGTCTCTGCCGTCCCGGCCGCGGGCGTCGGATCCGCATTCTCCATGTCGGGATTCTCGCTGTCCGGACAGTCGCTCGAGCCGCCGGCCAGCGCCCTGGCCCGGGTGAGCTCGGCCTCCAGCCAGGCCACGTAAGGCATGCTGCAGCCCGAGGCCTTCCAGGCCGCGAAGTGCCGGTGTCCGCCGATGGCGACCTCGGCGATCTCGTCCGTCAGTATCGCCGGCAGGTAGATGCTGTCCTGCGACCGGTAATGGCCGGCTTCGCGCGCCGTGGTCAGCCGCTCGCCCGGGCCCCGCCATTTCAGGTCGTACCAGTTGGCGCTCTCATAGGACCGGTTGTGGTCCTCAAACTCCGTGAAATCGAAGGTGGCGCGGACGAGATCGCGATCGGNNGGGCGACGCCTTCCCGAGGCGCGGAGGACTCGCGGGGCCATGGCTCCGGCTCGGCTGTCCACGGCCTGACCAGATGGTGCCGTGTCGCGACCGATCGGCGCCGTCGATGACCCGTTTCGCCCGGCCGGGGCGCGAGGGCGTCAGGCCGGCATGTCCAGGCCCTGACGGCCCCGGCTTCTGAGCCGGGCGGAGAGGCCAGGCCCCCAGCCAGGCCCAGCCAGGCTCGCACGGGGTCGATAGAGCCGGTCGGGCGATCGGTCCCAGTCGGATATTGGGGCATGCCGGGCCGGCCGGTCCTCGCGCGGGCCCCGAAGCCGGAGGGCCGGAGGATTCGGCCGGACCCAGTCGTGGACGGGATCCGGGAAGCGTCAGGGATGAGGGCGGCGTCAGGAGGGGATGTGGAGCTTGGGCGAAAACGGCTCCGGCCAGAGGTCGCCGTCATGCAGCCGGCCTGCCCTCGTCGGCCGGCATGTTCCCGTCCTCCGCGCAAGCCCCTCGCTCGGGTCGGGCTGCTCCCCGCTCACAGCGCCCCCGAGAGGGCTATCCAGCGTTTCGTGCAGAAGGGTCAGGCGACCTTTCTGGTCTGCTCGCCGGCAGGTTCAGCCGCGACATTCTTGGCGGCCCATTTGCTGAGCATCAGCAGGTCCTCCAGCGGGAAGCTGGTCAGCGGCTCTGTGACGCACCCGCCGCCATAGGCGTCAGTGATGATGCCGTTTTCGCAGAAGCCCCAGAACTCCTTCAGGGCATAGCCATCGAACGGGATCATCTTCGGCTTTCCGTACGTGTCCATTGGCGCCCACAGCTTGAGCGGGCGGCTATTGTCGAAGCTGCCGCGGCGGTCAGGGCCGGTTTGGTATCCGCTGTCCCACATGTGAGGCGCAAACGTTCGCTTCAGCTCGGCGATGAGCCTCCGGCGCGCGTTGCGCAACGTCTTGGAAAGATCGGTCATTGCTCAACTCCCGAGCGTTGGGTCGCAGACGGTTTCCCGAATTGCCGATCGAGGATCGGCGACGGCGTTCGGGGTGCAAGGGACGGAGTCGGAAAGCGCGGCGGCCCTAGCGGCGGGCCTTTCGCTTCTCCGGTGGATCGGTCAGTCGTCGAGCGCGCCGGCCGAGAGAACCTCCCAGTTGTTCTCGCGGGCGGCATCGGCGTCCTGGGGCAGGAAGGCGGCCGCCACCATGTCCAGGAGATCGCTCGACGGCTCCATCGCCTCGGCGTCGTCCTCCGAGGCGGCGTCCACCTTGAGGTCGATGGAGACGAAGACCTTGCGCTCGTCTTCATCTTCCTGGTCTTCGTCCTCGGTGACCCGCGCGGCGAGCACGGCCAGGACGCCGTCCTCGAAGAACCCGGCCTGGCTGGCCTTCTCGTTGATCTCGACGACCTCGTCTTCGGTCATTTCCAGCCCATCCAGCTCGGGATCGGTGGTGAAGGAGATGTCTTCGACGGTGAGCTTCAGCTGCGGCATGATGTTCCGGTCCGTGGCTTATGGTTGTCGTGGCTCAAGTCGGTCACGGGGAGGATGACCTCCCCAGCGGATGTCGCTCCGGCAGCAGATATGGGTGCGCGTTCGGCGCCCCGCAAAATCCGGCTATCGGAAGCCTCGGGCGAGGCGCGGGCGGGCGCGGATGTGGACCGGGCCTGTCCACCGCCTCCCTGCTCAGTCGGTCCGCGAGGCGCGCGCCCGCTCCATTTGCGCAAGCACGCCGTCGGCCTGGCGGATCATGGTCCGCAGAGCCGCTGCGGCCTGATCGAGCGGATCGAGTTTCTGCTCGCTCGACTGTGTCGCTGCCTCGACTTCCGCTTTGCGGACGTCCTCTTCCAGCGCGTCGAGGCAGGTGCGATGGCGGGCTTTGGCGCTGTCGATCGCGGGCAGGCCGTCGCTGTAACCCGGGCGGATGGCTTCGGCCATATATGCGTGCAGCGTGTCGACGAGCAGGCGCTGGTCGAGGTACCAGCGGGCGCTGTCGATGTTGTTTTGATGGATCACGTCGGCCAGATCGCCCGTGGCGGGCTTCGGCTTGAACCGGCTCTCATGGTAGTGGAGGCTCGCAGCCGTCAGGATCGACCGCAGGTCGCCATAGTTGATCCCGGTCAGCGTCGCGGTTCCGTCCTTGGAGATCTCGATCTTCATCGCATCGATATCGGTCGGCTTGGAGGGCATGAGGAGCTCCCTGAGTGATCTCCGTGGCAACGTCTTGGCCGTCGCCCGTCCGTCCTCGGGCTTCGGCCGTAGCGGGTTGAGGAGATGCATGAGATTGCGGGCTGAAGCCGTCGATTTGCAGGACATCTGCAGATTCTGCCGGAAACGACAGCCGGTCCCGCCTCACTCGTGGGTGGGGCCGGCGCGCAGGAACGGGCTCTGATCGCGCCGCTGTGCCGGGCTCTGGCTCGCCGGTTGGCGATCGCTCGGATCAGGATCCGCCTCTTGCCCGAGCGACGTGCCATGCTGGCGCTTGCGCACCGGCACCGCTTCCTCGATGGTCAGGGATTCGAGCGCGACCTCGGTGCAGATATAGCCGGCGGGAACACCGGAGGACTGCAGGCGATCGGCGGTGATCATGCCGGAGGCCAGGCAACGGGCTTCGTCACGATAGGTGGCGTGAGTGGTCAGGATCCTGCCGTCGGCCATGATGGCGGAGAGCGTCAGGAGCCAGATGGCGGCGGCAGTCGGCATGGTCGGCTCTGGTCGTCGCTGGTTGTGGTCCTAGATCCCGCGGGTCGAAGGCGGACGCTTCGCTCGGAACGGATATTGGATCGTCTGCCCGGGGAGTCTCCAGCCGCCGGCGGCAATGCCAGAGATTGCCCGGAGAGGCGCCTCAGGAAAACTGGCTATCCTGCTGACATGGTTGTAATTTCGAGCCAAACTTAAAGTGAGATCTCACGCGAGGCCCAAGGTCGCGAGGCTCGCCGTCACCTCAGTCGCGTCGAGCTGCAGGGGGCCGGCGGCTTCGGCGTAGAATCGCAGGACGATCTTCCCGGCCTCGAGCCGGCGATGCGCCGGCGCGTCGTATTCCGCCTGGATCAGCAGAGAGGCATCGATCCACGCCGCCTTCCGGTCGACCAGGGTGAACCGCCGGCAGCTTGGATCGTAAAAGCAGAGCGCGTGGCGCAGCGCCAGTCGCAGCCGTCCGGGGCAGGGCGTTTCGGGGCTGCCGGCAAGCTCGCCGCGCGGCGTGGCCGGCACGATGACGTGGAGGTCGTCGCCGGCGAGATCGGCCATCGCCCGGAGCAGCTCCTCGAACTCGGCGGCGTTGCCGCGGCCGGTTCGCAGAGGGCCGGAGACGAGGCCGGCCAGAGTGTCGCCTATCAGCGCCTGGGCCGGCGCGGCGTCGCCGTTCGCCATCGCCTCGCAGGCCGCGCGGATGCGCGAAGCCGGCCAGGACGCGGGCAGGGGAATCTCGTCCAGCGACAATGTCCAGATCCAGGTGTATTCGAGCGTCGCGCCGTCGCGTTCGCCCTGGCGCAATTGCGGCGCGGCGAGCCATAGCTGGGCCGGCCGGTCGTCGACGATGGCGAGTCGCGCGATCGGGAGCCCGGGATGCCCGTACTCGAAGATCGCGCGCCCGCAATGATGGATCGCGCTCAGCGTCTCGAGCTCGGCCAGTGGCCTGCGGTCGTCAGACATCGTGCTCGTCCCGTCTACTGGAAGGCGAGGGCCTGGTTCGCGTATTCGGCGAGGCCGGTGATCTCGTCGGCGAACCAGTCGGGCGCAACGAAGTTCGCAGCCGCCGCCTGACTCTGAAACTCGACCTCGACGATGGCGAGGCCGCGCGGGCTCTCGAACAGGTCGAGCTCGGCCAGCAGCCCGCCGGCGAGCGGAATCTCGTGACGAAGCTTGACGATCAGACGTCCGAGCGCCAGAGCGCGCAACGCGTCGGCCTGGTCGCGTCCGAGGGGAAGCTCGATCTCGACGCCTCGACCGTTATGCTTGGCGCCCTTGATGGCGAGCGTCGCCATGACGTTCGGGGCCTCGCCTTCCAGCCGCACGCGAACGGCGCGCTCGTGATCGGCGGTCAGGTAGAACTGCTCGATCCGGCGCCGCCGGGACAGATCGAGGCTGGCGAGGGCATCGGGCTTGATGAAAAAGCGGCGTTCGATCTCGATCATGAAAGGTCCCGGATGAAGTCGCGCAGGCGAGGGCAATTCCTCGCGTTGAGCTGCTCAGGCGTCGGCGTCCCAGGAGCGGTCGTCGATTTCGAGTCCGCGGTCGTCGGCCACGATCAGGACCGGCCCGAACGGCGTGCTCACATGGGTGCCGAGCGCGTGGGCGTCGCCGGTCTCGATCGCCACCTGGGCGACGGCGTCGGGAAAGGCGGCGTCCCGCTCGAACGCGACGGCGACGACGCGCAGCTGATGCCCGGGGAAGGTGATGATGTCGCCGAGCGCGAGGGTGTTCAGGGGATTATCGAGGATCGTCATGTCGTCTCCGGCTGAACTCAACAGGGGTCGTTCGGCTGTCGCAGGCTCGGGCTCAGGCGGCGGCATCCGGAGCGGGCGTCCCGGCCGGCCTCGGCGGCAACCATGGCGACCACCCGGACGATGGACTCCGCGGCCGCGTCGATCTCGGCGCGTTTCGCGGAATTGGCGTCGCCTTGAAGAGATGTCTCGGCGTGGCGCTTCACGGCATGGGACCAGTCGGTCAGCGCCTCCAGGAGCTCGTCGGTGAACATGGCCCGCTGGTGGAGCTGGGTGATCCAGGCATTGAGATAGCGATGCTCGGGCACCAGGCCGCGGATCGGCTGCATGGCGCTCCAGGTAGCGCGGAATGCCTCGAAAAGCCGCTGGTCGTCGCTGTCGTAGGCGTCGAGGCGGAACTGTCGAATGGTCTGCATGTGTCGCTCGCTCCGGGGCGTCCTGCTCGGCCGCCGATCTCGAGTGGATGTTGGTTTGCCGGCCGATGCGGCAGGCCATGCATGGATCGAATCCACGCCGCCCCGGCTGGATCGAGAGCGGGACGGGGCTCAGGCGCAGGCCGCCCGCTTGCCGCTGGTCTGCGGCTCGGCCCGCTCCTTGCTGCAGCGTTCCTCGCGCCCGAAATAGTCGTCGGGGATCTCTGGCCTGAACACCGTGCCGAGGCGCTCGATGCGGCAGCCGCAGGCGTAGAGCGTCCCGTCGGGGTCGACGTGCAGCGTGTCGCAGCAGCAGCCCGGCTCGCCCCAGTCCGCGGCGCGGCCGACTGCGAATGGCGTGCCGAAGCGGCCGGTTTCCTCACGGATACCGCGCAGATCGTGGCTGGTCTCGCCATATCCGTGGACGGACCTGGGGCCACGGGTGAAGGCGGCGATCACCGCGGCGCTCGGCTGCACTCTCTGCGTCCGGTGCCACTCGGTGCGCGACAGCTCGGCATGGATGATGCCGGCCCGGGCAAGCCTCGCCAGCTGCAGCGCGCTCTTCTCGACCGTGCCGTTGGTGGCCACGTGGATAAAGCCGTCCCCGGGCTCGATCCGGCTCATGACCAGACCGAAATAGTCCCAGAAATGCCTGTGCAGAGTCGGCTCGCCGCCGCCGATGGTGACGTACTGATCGTCATAGGCCTGGGCGAGATCGAGAGCGGCGACCAGCACCTCTCGCGACATGTCTGTGCCGGCCTTGAGGCAGGAATAGCAGCAATGATCGCAGGCCATGTTGCAGCGGGTGGTGATCTGCAGATACATGCGGGCGCGCTCCGGACGTGCAAATGAAAGGCGCAGGGACGGCCTGTCAGGCCGACCCTCTGCGCTCTGGGTGCTGATTTGGATGCGGGATCGTTCAGCGGCTGCAGACGAGAAGCCCGCTATCGGTCGGCAGCATGCGATAGCCGCCGCGCGTGTCGTCACCGGCTGGGCCGTCGATTGCGGCCGGGATGAGGCAGGGATTGCCGTGGTCCGGGAAACCGGCGGGCAGATCCGCCAGCACCCGGTAGCGGCATCCGCCATGATCGATGATCGTGCCGGCAGCCGGTCGCTCCGGCCAGGCGCCTTCCTCGTGCAGGGGCGCCGCGGCGGGAACCGAGCAGTGCGTCCCCGCCCAGACGCGAACGAGCTTGACGTCGTCCTTCCAGAACTGGCGCTCCGGCTCGAGGTCGTCGAAGCTGTTTTCGTCGAAGTCGCCGTCTTCGTCGTCGCCGTCGATGATGGAGTTTGCCAGCTCGTCCAGCGCAAGCTCGGCCATGGCTTCGGCGCTCGCGGCCGTCATGGTCACCCAGTGAGCCTGCCAGTCGCGATCGAGCACGAGGGCGGTGAAGGTCGGTTCGATCATGGGATCTTTCCTTGTATGCAGGGTCGCGCCTGGTGAGACCATGTGCGGTGGCGGCCGGGATGCGTCTCTCCCGGCCCGGCCGTCGCCGGACGAGGAGCCCGCGCTTCGCAGGCGATGCGGCGATCGGGTTCCTGTCTAAGCCGCAGCCCCGTACGGCGTCTTGCGCCGAAGATCGTGGTCGCCGTTGAACTGGTACTCGAGCTTGTCTGGCCGATAGATGCCCTGGCCGACCCGGGTGAGCGTGAAGCCGAAGCGGTTGATGAAAAGCGGCGCGACGAGATGGAGCATCTCTTCAGATACCGAGCAGAACGGCTGGTCCGAGCCCAGCTCCTCGAAGGCGCGCTCGAGGAGCCTGGTGCCGATCCCCCGGCGCTGGTGCCCGGGCGCCACGCGCACGCATTGGAGCTTGGTCTCGCCATCCCCGTCCGTGGGCTTGCGGCCGAGCGCCAGGCCGATGACGGGATTCCCGGGGTCCTCGTCGGTTTCGGCGACGATCAGGGCTCCATGGCCGGTCACGATGCCGGGGACCGCCTTGTTCCAGTACCAGTCGGCGAGATCTGGATAGAGTCCGGACAGGGAGTCGAGAAGCGGCCAGGCGCGGCTGGCGTCGATGAGGCGATGGCTTCGTCGGATCGATATGCTCATGGATCGGCTCGCGAGCTGGTACGGGGCCTGCATGGGCCGGCCGATACGAGATTGGGTCGAGGCGGAAGGCTTCGGATCGGCGTGGCGCGGGGCAGATCCGGGTCACGGCCGCTCGCGGGCCGGCGTCTGGGCCCGAATCATGCGGCCCGGCGCTGCGGGGCCGGAAACAGCCTGGCCTGACGGAGCGCGAAGTCGTCCGTCATCCCGGCGACGTAGTCGAGGGCGGCGCGAACGTACGACGCCGCGTCATGCCCGACCCGGTCGGCGTGCGGGAAGGACTTCAGGATCGACTTCGACCAGGCGGATTGGCGGCCGTTCTCGCGCTCCATGAAGGCCGTGAGATAGGTGTCGAGCAGGGCCGAGATCGTCTTGTGGGCCAGGAGATCGGTGCGGACCCGCTCCGGACCGTTGTAGATCCGGGCGCGCGAGATCTTCTCGATCCGGCCGAGCGCGGCGGCGCTTTCGCCCATGAGGACGAGATCTCCGGCATGTCCGCCCGTGACGATCGCGTCGAAGTCGCGGGCCATCGTCTGGGCCAGCTCCACGACGAGCTTCGAGATGGCCAGCGACCGCAGGCGCGTGAGCTTGCGCACCGGCGTGGCGATGTCCCCATAGCCGTCGCCGGGATCGCCGGCCACTTCGAGAAGCAGGGACTCGGCCTCGTCGAAGGACAGGCAGCCCATGACGTAGGCGTCCTCGAGATCGACGATGCGGTAGCAGGTGTCGTCGGCTGCCTCGACGAGATAGGCGAGCGGGTGGCGGTAATAGCCGCCATCGGGATGGGCGCGCATGCCGGTCGCTGCGGCGACCTCGTGGAACGTTTCGGCCTCGCTGGCGAAGTAGCCGTACTTGCCCTTCTTGAGATCCGAGCGCGCAGACTGCCGCTCGAAGGGATACTTGCAGAATCCGGCGAGAACCGCCGCGGTCAGCCGCAGGCCGGAGCCGGCCCGCCAGCCCTGCAGGCGCGCCACCTCGCGCAGCCCTTGCGCATTACCCTCGAACGTCTGAGCCTCGCCGGCCAGCGGGTGATCGCCCAGGCGGCGGATGATCTCGCGTCCGGTGTCGGTCGACTGGAAGCTCTCCGAGATGGATTTTTCTCCCGTATGCCCGAAACACGGATTTCCGATGTCGTGCATCAGGCAGGCGGCGGCGGTCGCAGTCGCGAAATCGTAAGGCTGGCGGCCTGGCGCCAGCTCGGGCGCGCGCTGAAGGACGAGGTTGCCGAAGATCTCGCCGATCTGACGGCCGAGCCGGGAGACCTCCATCGAATGGGTCAGGCGCGAGCGTACGTAGTCATTGCCGGCCGGACCGTGCACCTGGGTCTTGTCCTGCAGGCGCCGAAAGGCGTCGCAGAAGGTGATCCGGTCGATGTCGGCATCGAAGGCGCTGCGGAATCCGACCGCGGCCGGCAGCTCGTGCGTGCCCTGCGATCCGTGTCCGATTCGGGTTTCGCTCAGAATGTCGATCATCGTTTCCTCGAGATGCAGGATGCGCCGGCGCCGCACCCGTCGGCGCGCCGGCGTATTCCCCTGGGTCATGGCCGGCTATCGCGGGCTCTGGCGCGTTGGTCAGGCTCCGCGGGGGGCGGCCGATGGTTTCGGCCGATCTGGATATGATCGAAGCGGCCTCGAGCTCGGCGACGAGCGAGGCGCGCTCGGCTCCCCCGAGGGCGCCCGCCGGTCGTCCCGGCGATCCGACGACGGACGGATCAGGAGAATGTCCGCTTCAGAAGATCGACGGCGGCGATGCGCTGGTGCGCCGTCGGCGGTTCGGCGGCGAGGCTCACCTGAAAATCGCGAAGCCCCGATCCGATTTCCTGGATGTCCTCGAAGAGACTCGAGAGAAAGGAGTCGACTGCGGGGGCGGATAGTCCGAGTTCTGCAGCCAGCTCCTGCGCTGGTACGATCGTGCTGCCCGCCTGAACGTCGGCGACGATGACCGAGCTGCCCCTTTCCGCAGCGAGATGGAAGGTGGCTCCGGTCTGATCCGGATCGGCGCTATGCGCGAGCGCGCTCAGGATTGCGGCCACGCGGCCTGGGGCGACATGCAGGACCGGCGGTTGCGCGCGCGGAAGGCGCGTATACGGTACGCGGATTCCGTCGCGATAGAAGTGCCGGCTGCTCCAGAAAGCGACCGATAGCCCGGTCGAAGCAGTGAAGTCTGCGAAGAAGCGCTCGAGGCCGAGATGCAGGATCGATTCCTTTGGCACGATCCGCGTCACGGGCGCGCCGGGCAGGAGAACGAATCCGCTGGTGCGTTTTTCGGTGTGGTCCACGTCGAGGATCGCCTCGTCTGCGAGCGCGTGCCCATCGAGGAGCAAATTCGCGAGCACGCCCGGCAAATAGGTCTCGATTGATTCCGGGCAGTCCATGGTGAAGCAGTCGGTCATGTCGGTAGCCGATCTCGAATGAGTGGGTGAACGGCCGGGGCCCGTTCAGCCGCCCTGCCGGGCTTCGACCCACGGCACGGCGTCCGACGCGAGCCGGAGAATGACCGGCGCGGGCCAGGCCGTCGTCGAAGCTCAAGTGAGCCACGACGGTGTCCTCGCTGGCGGGCGCCGAGATATGCGTCGGCAGAACCGGGATCATCCCGTTGTACCGGTACGCAATCCTTTGCCCAGGCGGCCGGACGCTACGCGGGATCGGACCCGACGAGCATGGGACGCGGTGCCCGACGCGCCCGGAAGGCGGCCAGGCTGCACACCGTGTCGCGTGCGTCCGCGCGCGGCTCCGGTTCGGGGCACGCCTTCTCGGAGTCGTCGCGGGAGCTTGCCGCGGCCGGTTCGGCGGCATTCGGCGCCGCGCTGGACGGCCGCTCCCGTGCCATCTCGTCGCCCTGGAGGGCGATGGCAGCCGCAGCGTCCGCCGCGGCAAGGGCGTCGGAACCTGACGAGGCCTGGCCCGCCACGCTGTCGACGCCCTCGCGATAGCCGAAGGCCGTGACGGAGATGGCCGCGCCGCCGGACTCGCCGGACCGGGTCAGGCAATAGCCGAATTCGTTCTGCAGGAACCGGTAGATGGCCATGAAGATCTCCTGGGCGGGTCCGATATTGGGTCGGGTGCGGACTGTCGGGCGCGTCGGCGGCCGGCCTCTCGTGCTCCGGCCGGTGCCGAGCTATTTGCGCATGTCCTTGGCCGTCGCTCCGGACCAGTAGTGCTTGCCGTCCTTGTCCATGGTGGCGACGTTGGAGACCTCGCGGCGGTCGATCACCGGCGTGGGCGTGTCGGGATCGGTCGCGGTCCTGGCCAGGGCGTTGCGCAGATGGGCGCGCTCGCGCTGGTGGTTCAGGCGCTTGTCGACGGCCTCGCTCTCGGCGGTGGTGTGCCCGAAGATCGGCGTCCGGCGCCTTGAACGGCTCATGGTGTTCTCCTCACTGGACTGATGTGAAGCACATATGGCGCCGCAGCGCGGGCGCCGCCTCCAGCCGCCCGGCGCGAGGCCGCCAGCTCTTCGATCGAAAGCTGCGGCGGATCGAGTTGCCGCCCGGAGGTCGTCAGGATGAGGAATCGAGCCGGCAGCAGGCCGTGCGGGCGCCGGTCTTCCATTGCCGCCCGCCGACCTCGTGGCGATAGCCGCCGGCCGTTTTCACCAGGATGCAGTGAGGACGCTGCGCATCCTCGCGGTCGAAGACGAAGCGCGCCCCGACCGGAAGCGACTTGAAGAGCGTTTCGCCGAGTCCGAGCTCGCGCGCCCAGAGCTCGGCATCGAGATCCGGTGTGTTGCTCATCGCTGGCTCACGGGGTTACGGGCGAGCCGGGTGTCGCCATCGAAACGCCAGATCCCGATGGCCGCCTTGCAGAGCGACGCTGACATGACGTGTCTCCTCGAGCTCCAGGTCCGGAACAGGGCGGGCCGCCGTTGCCGGGTCCGGCGCCTGGCTCCTCAGTCGAGGCGCCAGTCGATCTCCGAAGCTCCGTGACGGCGCAGGTAGTCGTTGATCCGCGAGAACGGCTTGGAGCCGAAGAAGCCGCGATGGGCGGAAAGCGGCGATGGATGCGGCGCCTCCAGCACGAGGTGCTTCTTCCGGTCGATATGCGCGCCCTTCTTCTGGGCATGCGATCCCCAGAGCACGAAGGCGACGCCATGGCGACGCTCGTCGACGGCGCGGATCACGGCGTCGGTGAACCCTTCCCAGCCGCGCCCGGCATGCGACCCCGCCTTGCCGGATTCCACCGAGAGCACGCTGTTCAGCAGCAGGACGCCCTGGGACGCCCAGCCGTCGAGGCAGCCATGGCCGGGATGGGGCAGGCCCAGATCGGCGTTAAGCTCCCTGAAGATGTTCTGCAGGCTCGGCGGCGGCTTCACCCCGCGCGGCACCGCAAACGCCATGCCGACCGCCTGACCGGGGCCGTGATAAGGGTCCTGCCCCAGGATGACCGCCTTCACGCAATCGAGCGGCGTCGCGTCGAGCGCTGCGAAGAAGCGCCCGGGAGCGGGATGAATGGTCCTGCCGGCGGCGATCTCACCCTTGATGAAATCGCGCAGCTCGCGCATGTAAGGTTTCGCGAGCTCGGGCTCGAGCGCCGCAGCCCAGCTGGGATGCAAGCGAAGCTTCGAGCCCTTCGGCTGGTCGGGTTGCGCAAGCGCCGGCGTGAAGGTCGGGACCTCGACCGCCAGGCAGTGACGCCGCAGGCGTGCCGCCAGGATGGTGACGCATCCGTCACCGCTGTCGGCCCAGCCTCCAGTCACCTTGATGAACGGCCGCTGGTCAGCCTTCATCTCGGCGACGAGCCAGTCCGCGGCGTGCTCGAGATCTTCCGCAAAGGCCGGCGCCAGCAGCGTCGTCTGCTCGGACCAGACGCGGTCCACGACGGCGGCGAGCGCTTCCTGACCGGGGGTCGCCGGCGCGTCGAGGCCGCCGTCGCCTTCGCCCACCACGAGAACGACATCGCCGCGCCAGTCGGCGGCCAGGCGGGCGATCTCGAGCCTCGCATCCCTGCCGCCGCGCTCCCTGAGCATACTGTCGTATGTGCCGCAGAGGACGCCCGGGTGGACGATGACGAGGAGCGGCATGGCGCGGCGCACGGGACCCTGCGCCAGAGGCGTCACGATCGTGTTCCCGGCGGGCGCAGCCGCGCCGAGCGCGGCGGCCAGTCGCGCGATGGCGGCGCCGTCGAAGGGATGCGACGCGAGGTCGGCGGGAATGAGGGTGGTGGCGGGAGTCATTTCGGAACCGGTTTCGTCGGCGTCTGACGCGTGGTTTTCGGGCGATCGGCCTCTGATCGGGGAATTTCCTCGGCACCCGCCCCGGTCATGGCAATCTCACCGCCTGGGCGCCGCATCGGCCACTTCCGCCGGCGTTGCGGGCCGGCAGTCGGCAATGCGGACGACGGCGTCTTCATCCCAGGTCTCGATGACGATCCAGCGGGTGCGCTCGCCCTCGAAGAGCCGAGAGAGCGGCTCCACCAAATCCAGGCGCGCGCTCCGTGAGCGCCAGAACGCCGCCTCCTCGGACGTCAACTCGATCGCCATGGTCTCGTCGCGGCGACTCCGATCGTCGGTGTCGAGCAATTCGCAGAGCCAGACCGTGCCGTCGGCGGCCTGACCCAGATATAACAGCGGCTCGTCATAATAGAAGATGCAGTCGCGATCGAGCAGCAGCGGCCCGAACGGCGTTCCTTCGAACCTTTGGCTCGGCGCATCAGGAAGGGCTTGCGTCATGCTGCGGGAGTCCTCTCGGCCTCGTTCATCTGGCTTCCCGGCCGAATCGAGCCAGGCGGAGCCAGCCTGGCGCCACTATCTGGCGAACCCGGGCGCTCCTCGGGGCGCGCGCCCCGGTTCGCGAGATGTCGAATCCAATATTGGGCTGGTATCCCGGCAGCAGCTCCTCATCTTTTCGAGTCTGGAGTTCGCCAGTCGCGCGCTCCTGCAGGCGTTCGCTGCGGCCTCGACGTATCAGTTGTTCGAGCTCTCGGCAGCTTCGAAATTCAGCCGCCAAAAGATTCCTTCACCGCGATAAAACATCTCGTAGTTGGCGAGGAAGAAGCTGTGGGCGCCGGGCATGAACGCAATGGACGTTGCCGATGTCGCGATCCCCTCGAAGCTCAAGATCAACCGTCGACTGTTCGTATCGAACAGATAGAGGTGGTTTTCCGTGAGTCCGCTGACATAGGCGAGAAGGCGTCCATCTGAGCTGATTGCAAACGTGTCGCCCGACTGATCCTTGAACCCACTGCCCGCTCTTGGCTCGTTCGGGTCCCAAGCGAAATCGAGGATTTTTCGCTCTTTGAGGTCGATCTCGGCCACCATCGCATCGCCGTCGCCCAGAGCGGCGACACCACCAGCGAACAGACGGCCAGATTCATCGCCATAGATGAGGGTGGGAAACCCTTCCAAACTCATGATGTCGCTTACTGATCCGTCCAGCAGGTTGACCTGCTTCAATTTGGAGTCTTCAACGACATATGCCGTTCCGGCGTTTGAGATTGCCACATGATACCCGCCAAATCGAAACCTGTTGGCTTCGCTGCAGGCATCGGGAGAAACCTTCCAAACTCTGGTGGTCGAGTCGTCCGCCGTCGAGAACAGAAGATCCTCCGACTGGTCGAACTTGAGAAGCTCGACATAACGCGTATGACCATGACAGGACCTGATGTTCGTGGGTCCCGCTATGGTCCAGTCGGCTACGAAGATATCCCCTTTATTCTGCCAGGCGAACTTATCGCCGCTTGGGGAAAAGGCCGCGGCCTCGCTCACGCAGGAGCCCGGCCGGATTTCGTTGCCAAGCTCTTCTCCTGATGCGCCTACGAGCGTGAGGCCGCAGGCGGCAAAGACGACGTATTTTCGACTGGGATGGGGAATAATGCGGTAAGCCAGGTTGTCTTTCTCGAGCTTCCACGCCATGGTCTCTACGGCAGCTGCGATAACCGGCGGGATTTCATCCACGTCGAACACGGCGAGATCATCCGCCTGCACCACTGATGCGTCCACGGTCGGAGGCGCCGCTTCGGCTCCCTTCGAATCCTCGACCACTACATATCGGTTGCGGTACTCGCGGTACTTGACCCGATCGCACTCGTGCGTCTCTTGCAGCAGGGCCCAAAGGACCGCTGAATCGACAGTGCGTCCCGCGTTCTTGTCGGCGGAGAAGGCGTCTCGGAGTGGCGCCATGTACGCCGTGCAGTAATCTTGCACCATTTGATCGAGACGCTGCCGGGTGATCGAAGCGCCTGTTTCCGGAAACAGGTCTTCGATGGCCTGCAGTTCGTCCGTATCAGTCGGGAGGCTGAGGGTGGCCCATGCCTGCAGAACCGGCATCAGCGTCAAGAGAGCGCAGAGCGCGAGCGTTTTCATATCTCCACACCTGGCTTTTTTTGGTTCTTCGAATACTAGCGAAGCCTCGACTTGGCGCAAAGCCGTGAATGCATTTCGGGTCGCCGGGCTCCAGCCGGTAGTTGACGTCGTCCGCATCAGGGGCCGTCAGAATTGCTTGACCTCGCCTTGCGGAAATGGCTTGGCGGATGCCGGTTGATGGAGGTGGCTCAGCCCTCTTTGAGCCGGGATCGCAGGCGCCGGCTGGTCCGCTTCGATGGCGCAGTCCGGGGATCCCGCCTCGGATCGGTTCAGTCCGGAGCGGGCTTGGCCTAGGCCGCGTGGACCAGGCGCTTCTGTCGCGGACGTCGGGAGAGCCGCGACGTCATGGCGATCGCACGGCCGTCCGGCGGATAGTCCTGCAGCACTTCGCCGTCGAGAAGCTTGCCGGCCAGCTTCTTCCCGACACTGTAGAGCGTGACGGCGCCGGGAGTGCCGGGCGGCACCTGGCGGCCGTCGGGCAGGAGGCCGATCGTGCGCCGTTTGCGGCCGATGTCATGCCAGCCCCACTGCCCGACCTGCTTGAAGAAGAACGGGATCCTCAGGCGGCGGCATTCGTCGCGCAGCGCCAGCGCCCAGGCCGGGTGCATCGGTCGTGCCCTGCGCCCGGACTCGCCGCCCACGATCACCCAGTGGAGTCCGGAACGCCCCTTCGACGGCCGCAGGGCCGCCGCGGGCGCCGCCTGAGCCAGGCGCACCGGCCCCAGGAGCGGCTCGATCGAGAGAAACCGGGTATGAGCTCTCGTCTGGAGCAGCTGCACGATCCGCTCGTCGGCGCGCATCTGATCCTCGACCGAGGTGCCGCACCAGACGTTCTCGAGCGGCCATGCACCGATCCCGGCGCCGGGCCGGATCGCTTCGGCCGCCGCCCGGACCCGGGTCTCGGTCGCGGGATCGTTCAGGTAGTCGCGCATCCGGTCGGGCCGCTTGGTGAGGAGCTGGAAGATGTGCTGGCCGGCGAGCCCCATCACGGCGAACACCCGGTCGACCGCCTGGACCGGCAAGGAGTCGTGGAAGAGGTCGCTCATCGAGTTGACGAAAACGAGGCGCGGCTTGCGCCACCTGAGCGGGATCTCGAGCGCCTCGTCGGCGGTG
>JRYH01009426.1_pt1 | contig 17731 bp, 17 predicted proteins | sample 235351 | NCBI WGS metagenome assembly JRYH01 (sample SAMN03074221, study PRJNA261480) | activated sludge metagenome | biome: Wastewater Treatment Plant; feature: Wastewater; material: Activated sludge; isolation source: activated biomass of a wastewater treatment plant treating wastewater... ... | reverse complement strand
TGCGGCGCTTTGGCTCGACATGTCCTCGTCTCTCCCTGACGCGAATGTGCTCCCCGGGCCTCACGATGGTGGCCCGGTGTGGTTCTTCCGATCTTATCGTCACGTTTCAAGCATTTTTTCGCGCCGCAATAAAGAGTTTGTGACGAAGATGAGGGATTGCGCCGCGATTTCGCGCCTTCGGCCCCAGGGTCGCAGGCCCCCGAACCGAGTCGCAGCCCCTCCGACGGCACACGAAGAATTAAGACCCCCGGGCTATCGTTCCGCGGTTCGGCAGCCTCGTCTGCCGTTTGCCGCCGGCAGGAGGACCCGCGTTGACCCTCGAGGACGTAGCCAAGGCCCTGAGCGACATCGCGATGGCCGACAGCCTGAGCTATTGGGTCGTCGCCGCCTTGACGTCGCTCGGCGGGATCATCATGCGGACGATGCTGCCGTCGAAAGCGATCGTCCTGATCTTTTCGCCCGGCATCTTCTGGGGTGGCCTCACCGGCATCTATGCCGCGAGCCAGCTCGGTGTCGTGTTCAGCACCGAGCGCAGCGTGCAGGTCGTGGCGGCCGGAACCGTCGGCATGACCGTCGCCCTCTTCCTTCTCATCGCGCTTGCGCGCCTCGTCGGCCATCTCCGCGAGATCCGCTCGCCGCTGACCGAGGCCACGCGCGCCCAGACGTAATCCGCCCCTCTCCGCCCCCGTGACGAATTAGACTTTTGCCTTGCACGTCCCGGCCGGTAGGCTATGGGACAGCCAGAAATGCGGGCGAGGGTTTTACGATGTCGGACAAATCGGGCAAAGGCGCGGGTGCGGGCAGGGAGCGGGACAAGCCCTGGCTGTTTCGCACCTATGCCGGTCACTCGACGGCCGCGAAATCGAACGAGCTGTATCGCAAAAATCTGGCCAAGGGCCAGACCGGCCTTTCGATCGCCTTCGATCTGCCGACGCAGACGGGCTACGATTCCGATCACGAGCTGGCGCGGGGCGAAGTGGGCAAGGTCGGCGTGCCGGTCTCGCATCTCGGCGACATGCGCCGCCTGCTCGAGGGCATTCCCCTCGACCAGATGAACACCTCCATGACGATCAACGCGACGGCAGCCTGGCTGCTCTCGCTCTACATCGCCACCGCCGACGAAACGGGCGCCGCCCGCACCAAGCTCACCGGCACGATCCAGAACGACATCATCAAGGAATACCTCTCGCGCGGCACCTACGTGTTCCCGCCGCAGCCGTCCCTCAAGCTGATCCAGGACACGATCGTCTTCTCGTACAAAGAGGTTCCCAAGTGGAACCCGACCAACGTCTGCTCGTACCATCTGCAGGAAGCGGGCGCGACGCCGGTGCAGGAGCTTTCCTATGCGCTCGCGACAGCTCTCGCCGTGCTCGACAAGGTGAAGGCTTCGGGCGAGGTGCCGGACAAAGACTTCGGCACGGTGGTCGGCCGCGTGTCGTTCTTCGTCAACGCGGGCATGCGCTTCATCACCGAAATCTGCAAGATGCGCGCCTTCGGCGAGTTGTGGGACGAGATCACGCGCGAGCGCTACGGCGTCACGGATCCGAAGCATCGCATGTTCCGCTACGGCGTGCAGGTGAACAGCCTCGGCCTCACCGAGCCGCAGCCCGAGAACAACGTCTACCGCATCCTGCTCGAGATGCTGGCGGTGACGCTGTCCAAGAACGCGCGCGCGCGCGCCGTGCAGCTTCCGGCCTGGAACGAGGCGCTCGGCCTGCCGCGTCCCTGGGACCAGCAGTGGTCGCTGCGCATGCAGCAGATCGTGGCCTACGAGACCGACCTTCTCGAGTACGGCGACATCTTCGACGGCTCGGCCGAGATCACGCGCAAGGTCGAGAGCCTGAAAGAGGAAGCCAAGGCGGAGCTCGCCACCATCGAGCGCATGGGCGGCGCCATCGCCGCCATCGACTACATGAAGCGCCGGCTCGTCGAGAGCAACTCCTCGCGCGTGCGCCAGATCGAGACGGGCGAGCAGATCGTCGTCGGCGTCAACAAGTGGACCGAGACCGAGCCCTCGCCGCTGACGGCGGGCGAAGGGGCGATCATGGTCGTCGATCCGGCGGTGGAGGCCGAGCAGGTGGAGCGCCTCAAGGCGTGGCGCGCCGCACGCGACGCGAAGGCCGTATCGAAGGCGCTGGCGGATCTCGAATCCGCCGCCAAGGAAGGCCGCAACATCATGGAAAGCTCGATCGCGTGCGCCAAGGCCGGCGTCACGACGGGCGAATGGGGCACGACGCTGCGGCGCGTGTTCGGCGAGTACCGGGCGCCGACCGGCGTCGCGCAGGCGGCGCCCGAGCGGACGAGCGGCGAGCTCGACGATGTGCGCGTGGCGGTGGAGGCGGTCTCCGCCAAGCTCGGCCGGCGCATCAAGTTCCTGGTCGGCAAGCCCGGCCTCGACGGCCACTCGAACGGCGCCGAGCAGATCGCCGTGCGCGCGCGCGACGTCGGCATGGAGGTCGTCTACGAGGGCATCCGCCTGACGCCCGCGCAGATCGTGCGCGCAGCGGTGGACGAGAGCGCGCACGTGGTGGGCCTCTCGATCCTCTCGGGCTCGCACGTGCCGCTCGTCTCCGAGCTGATGGACCGCATGCGCAAGGAGGGGCTCGGCGATATTCCCGTCGTCGTCGGCGGTATCATCCCGCCCGAGGATGCGGTGAAGCTCAAGAGCTTCGGCGTGGCGGCCGTCTACACGCCCAAGGACTTCCAGCTCAACGACATCATGGCCGACATCGTGCGGCTGGTCGATAGCGAGGACAAGGCCGCCTGAGCTGCCCAAGCGGGACGAGAGACGGCGGCGCTGCTCGGAGCGCGCGGTCTCGCGCCCTGTCCCTGCGGTCGCGCGCCGGGTTGACAGGGACCCCTCCGCGCTGTTCTTAAGCGGCCGATCCCAGCGGGTGGCGGGCTCATCCCAATCGGGCATCCGCTTGATCGGTCACAGAAAGGGCATATTGCGAACGCAGGTGCCCAACGGGCCCCTGGCCCTCGTCTCCAGGCGGCGCAACGTCGGCGGAGACCTTTCTCTTCGGCTCCGGCCCGCCCGGTGCCAGACTCAGCAAATCCGGGCGATTGCCGCCCTGGATGCCCATCGCACGGCACGGTCCCCTGGGACGCACCCGACGAAAGGAGGGCCGCGAAAATGAAGCGCTTCTCGGACGGTCTCGCGCGCGGAAACGCACAACGGCCTGACTTTCGACAAGAATCAGGCTCATTGAGTGCAGCGTGCGGCGAACTCCAGGAACGGCTCAACGGTCTCGGGAGGAGGCATGCCTGAGGGAACGCAAAAGCAGCTCGATGGTCAGTCTTGGCTGGACTTTTCGAGCTGGCTGCCGGCACTGGCCGTGCTTTTCTTACTGTTCGGATGTCTTCTTGCGCTGCATACGACCGTGCGCAAGGAGCGCGAGGTGTCCGGCGTGGTGAAGCAGGCGACGTGGCGTCTGAACCAGGACACGGGCCAGCGCTATTCGGCCATTCATGTGGCCCTCAGCAACAACCGCATCGTGCGCGCGATCGGCTTCGCGCCCGCGCTCCCTGAGGTCGGTGCCCGGGTGAAGCTGCGGAAACGCGCGATGCTGCTCGGATATACGACCTATCGCTGGGACGGCCCGGGGTCTGCCGCGCGCCAGCGTGCCGATGATGCGGCCGCGGCGTCCATGCTGACCCCCATCTCGGCCCCCTGAGCGGGCCTCCCGCTCTCGCCACGGCTTGCTTACCCGGGCGGTCCCCGTCGGCGCCGGGGCTGCATGCGGAAGGGACTTCGCAGACGGAACGTCCTTCGGTATATGAGGCGGCTCTTCGGGGGGCGCCGACCGCGCCCCGTCCTGCACAAGGTCGACCTCTCATGCGTGACGAAACCAAGCGCCGCCTGGATCGCCAGCTCTTCCTGCAGAAAGTGAAGTGGGCCGCTGCCGGAGCCACCGTGCTCTGCGGCCTCGCCGTCGGTCTCTATCTCTCCGGCCTCGATGCCAGCGTCGAGACGCACCGCGTGGCCGGCACCGTCGAGGCGGTCGGCCCGCTCGTCGGTGCCTCATCGCGCGCCATCGAGGACGGGCTCGGTGTCGACGTGCGGCTCGACGACGGACGGCACGTGCATGTGGCCGTGCTCAAGACCTCCGATCCGCATGTGGGCGATCGCGTGGATGTGGCGGAGCATGTGCACGGCAGCGGCCGGATCACCTATTCCTGGAAGTGATACGACCGCGCAAGCGCTCGTGGCCTCCCTACATCTCGCGGTCTCCCTACATAGAGCCGTTCCGGTTTTAGCGGAATCGCGGAACGGCTCTAAGTTTTTGATTGATCGTGCTTCTTATCGGACATTTCTCTCGCATGGCTCCGCCATGACCGGTTCCCACTTTTCCGGAAGCACTCTAGAGTCTAGCCCCGTTGGGCGAAGGAGCCAGCATGTCGAAGCCTGTTGTGGTGACGATCCCGCATCGTCTCGGAAAAGACGAGGCCACGCGCCGCCTCAAGTCCGGCCTTGCCAAGGCGACCTCGACGCTTCCCATGATCGCCCTCGACGAGGAGACCTGGAGCGGCGACCGCATGACCTTCCGGCTCCGGGCGATGGGGCAGGAGGCCGCCGGGCTCGTGGACGTGGCCGACGAGGACGTGCGCATCGAGGTCACGCTGCCGTGGCTGCTCGAGCGCTTTGCCGAGATGATCCAGGGCGGGATCCGTCAGACGGGCCAGATCCTGCTCGAGAAGAAATAGCGCGGCTCTGTGCGACGCGGCCGCCCTCTCGCCGCAGTGGCCACCTCCGCGGCCCCGCGTTGACTGCGAAGGGGCCGCCGGTATAGTGCGCGCTCGTTTCCGGGCGTTCATGTGTGCTTTGCCCCTGTGGCGGAATCGGTAGACGCGGCAGACTCAAAATCTGTTGCTGGCAACAGCGTGCCCGTTCGAGTCGGGCCAGGGGCACCACCTTCCAGACGTTCCCGTCTTTACGCATTCCTAAGGCTGCCGCGTGAGCAAGAGCCGTACATCCGCCAAAGCCAAATCGCCCCGACGGCCGCGCCTGCAGCAGGCCGCCGAGCGGGGTATCGCGGCGGCGCGCGATGCGGGCGACGACGATGCCGTCTGGTCCACGTCCGATCCCAAGCCGTTCTGGGAGACCACGCGGCTCAAGGACATGACAGCCGAGCAATGGGATTCGCTCTGCGATGGCTGCGGGCAGTGCTGTCTCGTCAAGATCGAGGACGAGGACACCGCGCAAGTCTTCCTCACGCGGCTCTCCTGCAGCCTGCTCGACATCGGCTCGTGCCGCTGCAAGGATTACGCGAACCGCTTCCAGCGCATGCCCGATTGCCTCTCCATCGACATGAAGGCCGTGCGCAAGCTCAAATGGCTGCCGCAGAGCTGCGCCTATCGCCGCCTGCACGAGGGGCGGGGACTCGCGTGGTGGCATCCGCTGATCTCGGGCGACCCTGAGACGGTGCATCAGGCGGGCGTCTCGGTGCGGGACTGGGCGCGCTCGGAGGCCGGCGTGCCGGAGCACGAGATCGCGCGCTACATCATCGGCGAGGCGACGTCGTAATCGTCGCGGAACTGTTTCCAATTGCCAAGCGTTGTTGGGTCAGACGGTCGCCAGCATTGGCGAACGTCAGGCGCCGCAAGGTGCTGCCCCGTCCAGGTGCCGCAAGGCATCTCGGCGGGGTCTGTCTTTTTGGAGGCCGCTTCATCAGGGGAAGCCCGCGCGCCTCCGCCGAATGGCGGATGCGCCGCGTGGCGGGCCCCGCCTCATTCCTTCTCGTGGTTGAGGCAGACGGAATTGATGCAATAGCGCTTGCCGGTTCCCCTGCGGCCGTCGTCGAAGACGTGGCCGAGGTGCGAGCCGCAGTTGGCGCACGTCACCTCGGTGCGCGTCATGCCGTGCGACCGATCCGTGTGGTAGTCGACGGCGCCCGGCAGCGCCTTGTCGAACGACGGCCAGCCGGTGCCGGAGTCGAACTTCGTATCCGACGCGAACAGCCTGTTGCCGCAGGCGGCGCACGTGAACTTGCCCGGCTCGCGCGTGTGAAGGTGCTTGCCCGTGAAGGGCGGCTCGGTGCCTTTCTTGCGCAGCACGCGATACTGCTCCGGCGTCAGCGCTGCGCGGTAGTCGGCCTCGCTCTTGTTCATGATGGTCGTTCCTCCGGTTGTCGTCTTATTGGTTTTGATCGTGTTGGCTTCGATTTTTGCGCCCGATCGGCCGCCCTGTACAGCAGAAGCATGAGGACGAGCGCGGCATAGGCGAGCGGCTCGGCCTGCCAGGATTTCGCCAGCATCACGAAGTGCACCGCGGCCGCCGCCGCGGCGACATAGACCCAGCGGTGCAGGCGCTGCCAGGCGGAAGCCCCCAGCCGCTTGATCATGGCGGCATTCGACGTGACGGCGAGCGGCACCAGGATCAGGAACGCGAGCAGGCCCACCGTGATGTAGGGACGCTTCAAGACGTCCTTCAAGATCGCCGTCGCGTCGAGCCCCTGATCGAGCCAAAGGTAAACGATGACGTGCAATGCAGCATAGGCGAAGGCGAGGAGGCCGATCATGCGGCGGTAGCGCAGGACGCCGGGAACGCCGAGCCGGCGCAGCGGCGTGATGGCGAGACCGGCCACCAGAAACCGCAGCGCCCAGAGACCGAGCGTGCGTTCGAGCACTTTCAGAGGATCAGCGCCGAGCTGGTCGGAGAGGGCGAGGTGGAACGTCCAGACGGCCGGCACCAGGCCGAGCGCGTAGAGCGTCCAGCTTCCCGGCGCGCGCCACGCTGGCACGGGCGGCCTGGTGCCGGGGCTGGCTGTTCTGGCCGATGCCGCGAGCCGGCTCCGCCACATTTCTTTTTCCTTTTTCTCTTTTCGAGACTTGTCTCTTGTCGACGCTCTGGCTTCCCGCTGGAAACGGATCCGGACCGCCTCAGTAGTTGGCGCGCAGGTCGAGGCCGGCATAGAGGTGCGCGACGGCGTCGGCATAGCCGTTGAACATCAGCGTCGGCCGCCGCTTGGCGAACAGTCCGCCGCCGTCGCCGATACGCCGCTCCGTCGCCTGGCTCCAGCGCGGGTGATCGACCTCCGGATTGACGTTCGAATAGAAGCCATACTCGCGCGGGGCGAGAGTCTGCCAGGTCGTCGCCGGCTGGCTCTTCACCAGCGAGATGCGCACGATCGACTTGATGCTCTTGAAGCCATACTTCCACGGCACGACGAGGCGCAGCGGCGCACCGTTCTGATTGGGCAGCGGCTCGCCGTACATGCCGGTCGCGAGGATCGTCAGCGGATGCATGGCCTCGTCGAGGCGCAAGCCCTCGACATAGGGCCAGGAGAGCGATTGGAAGAGCCCGCGCTGGCCGGGCATCTCCTCGGGACGCACGAGCGTCTCGAAGGCGACGAATTTCGCCTCGCTCTGCGGCTCGACGCGTTTCAGAAGCTCGGCGAGCGGAAAGCCCATCCACGGGATGACCATCGACCAGCCCTCGACGCAGCGCAGGCGATAGATGCGCTCCTCGAGCGTCACGGGCTTCAGGATGTCCTCGAGCGTGTAGGTGCCGGGCTTGCCGACGAGGCCGTCGATCTTCACCGACCATGGCGCCGTGGTGAGCGTGTGGGCGTTTGCGGCCGGATCCTCCTTGTCGGAGCCGAACTCGTAGAAGTTGTTGTAGCTCGTGGCATCGGCCTTGCGCGTCTGGGGCTCGTCGGTCGCGTCGGGGCCTTGCGAGGGCGCGCCTGTCGCCGCGGCGAGTGCTGCCGGCACGAGGGCCAGCGCGGAGGCCCCGGCCGCCCCCATCAGAAACGCGCGCCGTCCGAGATAGACGGACTTCGGCGTGATCTCCGAGCGCGGAATATCGGGCGTGTTGCGGATCAGCACGGGACAGCCTCACTTCTGCGTTTGGCGGAGCTTACCGCATTTCGTACGGTTGCGAATCCGCCGGGTTTCAAGTGCTGCGTCTCGAAGATGGGTATGGGGCGGGACGTATACGAGGGGTCGGGGCGCCGGGATGCGCCGGCCCGAGGGAGGGAACGCCCCATGAAGCTCAGCAAGACGAATTATCTCTTCTTTCGCGCCTGCGCCCACAATGCCTGGATCAAGGTGCATCGCCCCGACGTCTACCACGCCAAGCCCCTCTCCGTGTTCGAGCAGGCGATCATCGACACCGGCAACGACGTGGACGTACGGGCGCGCGCGCTCTTTCCCGGCGGGGTGCTGATCCGGCGTGGCGACGCGGTCGGCACGGCCGGGCTGGTCGATGCGCGCGAGCCGGTGATCTACCAGCCCGTGTTCGAGACCGACCGCTTCACGACCGCATGCGACGTGCTGGTGTGGAACGGCCCGGCGGACGCTTACGACCTCTACGAGGTCAAAGCCTCCACCAGCGGCGAGGACCGGCGCGCCAAGGACACGCTCTACGCCCATGACATCGCCTTCCAGGCGCTCGTGCTGCAAGCCTGCGGGGTTCCGCTCGGTCGTCTCCATCTCGTGCGCCTCAACGGCGCCTATATCTCCGACGGCACGCTCGACCTCGACCAGCTCTTCACCCGCGAGGACTTCACGGAGCGCGCGATGGCGGTCGTCGAGACGGTGCGCGCCGAGATGGATGCCGCGCACGATCTTTTCGCGCTCGCCGAGATGCCGGCCGCGCCGTGTGGGTGCATCTACAAAGGCCGTAGCAGCCAATGCACAAGCTTCGAAGCCATCAACCCGGATGTGCCCGACTACAGCGTCCACGACCTGACGCGGATCGGCGCCTCTCCGAAGAAGCTGCGGGCGCTCGTCGATGCGGGCATTCTCGATATCCGCGCTATCCCTGCGGACTTCGAGCTGACGCTGCCCCAGCGCCATCAGGTTGAGGCGGCGCAGCAACGCCGGACGTTCGTCGACCTCGCCCCGCTCGCGACGTTCCTCGACGCGTTGCGCTACCCGATCGCCTTCCTCGATTACGAGACCTATCCGTGCGCTTTGCCCCGCTTTGCGGGCTATCGCCCGTTCGATCACGTGCCGTTCCAGTTCTCGCTGCATACGGTGGCGGCGCCGGGCGCGGAGGCCGTGCACCGCGAGTTCCTGTTCACCGAGACGGGCTGCCCCGACCGGCCGTTCGCCGCCGCTCTCAAGGCCGCCCTGCCCAGCGACGGCAGCATCGTCGTCTGGAACAAGACGTTCGAGACGGGCATCAATGCCAGGCTCGCCGAGCGGTCGCCGGCGGATGCGGCCGATCTTGCCGCCTTCAACGCGCGCGTCGTCGATCTCATGGACGTCTTCAGCAACCAGATGGTCGTGCACCCGGCCTTTCGCGGCAAGACGTCGATCAAGCGGGTGCTGCCGGCACTGGTGCCGCGGCTCTCCTACAAGGGGCTCACGATTCAGGAGGGTGCGACGGCCAGCGAGACCTGGAACGCCATCGTCAGCGGAGAGCTCACGCCCGAGGCGGCCGATGAGGCCCGGCGCAACCTGCTCGCCTATTGCGGGCTCGACTCGCTCGCCATGGTCGAGATCTGGCGCGCGCTGCTCGATATCGTCGCGGCCCGCGAGATCCGGCAGGCAGGCTGATCCGCCTCTGCGTCAATCGAACACCCACGAGTGGAGAGGGAAAGAGAGCGGTGAGCCGCTCTCTACTGCGCGCCTCGCGTGCAGGGGCCGCGCTCGCCAGGCTCGTCCGCCGGCTTCGGCCCGAAGTTCTTCAGGTACTCCTTGGTGGCCTGGTAGGCGAGATGCTCGCCCTGGCATTCGGGCTTGGCGATGGAGCCGGTCTCGAGCTGGTCGGCCTGATCCGCGTCATCGTCCTGATCGACACGAGCGGCGCGTGACGACGGCTCCGCTGCCGTCGCCGCGGCCTTTGCGGGATGAGACCGGGACGTGCGCTCGCTCGGCGCGAGGGGCGTATCCTTGAGGGACACCATCTCGCGCATGGTGTCACGGCAGCAACCGGACAGCGCGAGGGCGACGACGATAAGGGCAGCGTGGGAAAGTCTCAGCATTGCGATCCTGATGTGCGGCCGGGGCCTACGCAACACTGGCGCCGCGACTGGCGGCTCTGAACGCTTTTGATGTTGATCGCTGAGTCGCGGCCTCCGCGTCTCCGGTGGGCGCAATGAATCCACAGTGTTTTTCGGTCTTGCGCGGCGGCCTTCCTGCCCCTGGAGCACGTTCACTCTTATTGGACTCGGCTTTTGAGCGTGAACGCGCTCCAAGTCGTTGTTTGAGAGTCTGATTCACGTCCTCGATGCGAGCCGAACGCTCGCATCTCAAACGATCAGACCCTAGCCGACGCGGCGCGCCGTGACGTCGATGATGGGGCCTTCCCCCTCCGCCCGGCGCCGCGCTCCATGCTTGGCCAGATGCGCCTTCAAGAGCGCCACGTTCTTGCGGTTAGCGCGGAACGCCACGTCGAAGGCGTCGCCCGCGAACGGAACGAGCCCGACCACGGTATCGATGGCGGTGTTGCCGATCATGCGCGCCATCGTGAAGCGGGAGACGCCGAGCTTGCGCGCCTCCCAGATCAGATAGCTCGAGATGGCCTGGGACACGAGGTCGCCGACGACGGGCACGAGGCCGATGATGGCGTCGAGCCCCACTCGGACATTGGTGCCGGGAATGAGGAAGATGTCGTCCATCAGGCGGGCGAGGGCCTCGATGCGGGCCAGCGATGCCTCGACCTCGGGATCCACGTAGCGCTCGACGGTGCCGTTCTTCATCTCGCTCCTTCGAAAGGCCGCAAAAGGGGGCCCTTGTCTCCCTCGGCCGCCGGATCTAGCTTTGGCGGCCGCAGGGACCGCTACATATCGGAGCGGCGGGGGTTCCATTCAAGACGGCGGCTCTGTCCGCATGCGCCGAGAGGGACGAGACCATGCTGCTGCGCCTGCTTCTCAGCACGAGCACGATCTTTCTGTCGCTGATCCTCGGCGCGTTCGGCATCGCCCTCGTCGGCTACAATTCGCCGGAGACGCTGTCGCAGATGCTCGGATGGGCCCGCGACCTCAAAAGCCTGATCACGACCACGGGCCTCGATCCCAAGTACAACATCTGGGTCGAGCTTCTGCTGGAGGAGCGCCAGCTCCTGTTCATGTTCTTCACGATCGGCGCGCGCATCCTGCTCGCTTTTCTGGCCGCGCCGTTCACGCGCTGGCGCTGAGAGACGCGGGCCTCGCGCGCTCTTGCGGTTAACGCGGCATTAGCCCTCGCCGGCTCATACTGTCCGCGGCCGCGCACCGTCCGCCCGGCCATCCTCCAACCCGACCGTGCCAACCGGCTTCGCGTGAGGGCTCGAAGGGCATGGGCGATCCCGGGCTCGATCATCCGGCTTCCAATGCGGCAGAGCCGCCCCCTCATCCCCGCTCCGGCTGGGAGGACGACACGCGCGCCTGGTCGGGACGGTTCTCGGATCTGCCGCTGCGGTTCCGCCTCGTCCTTTTCGCGCCGCTCGCCCTCCTCGCCGCAGGTGCTGCGACGATCGGCGCGCTCTTCATCTCCTACACGATCGCCTTTCCCGATCCGCTCTCGCTCAGGCCAAAGGCCAGCGGGCCGGTGATCCGCATCCTCGGCCACGACGGCAGCCCGATCGCGGAGCGCGGCGTCTCGCGCGCCTATATTCCCCTCGACATGCTGCCGCCCCGCGTCGCCAACGCCGTCGTCGCGACGGAGGACCGGCGCTTCTTCTCCCATTACGGGATCGATCCCGCCGGTCTCCTCAGGGCCGCGCTCGTCAATCTCAAGTCCGGGCGGCTGATGCAGGGTGGCTCCACCATCACGCAGCAGCTCGCCAAGAACCTCTTCCTCACCTCGGATCGCACGCTCGCGCGCAAGGCCGAGGAAATCGTGGTCGCGCTCTGGCTCGAGCTGCGGCTCTCGAAGGCGGAGATCCTCGAGCTCTATCTCAACCGCGTCTACTTCGGCGGCGGCGCGCACGGCATCGAGGCGGCCTCGCAGCGCTACTTCGCAAAGTCGGCGCGCGAGCTGACGCTGCCGGAGGCGGCCGTGATCGCGGGGCTTCTCAAGGCCCCCTCGCGCTATGCGCCGAGCGCGAGCCCGGTGCAGGCGGTGGCGCGCGGGCGCGTGGTCATCGGCAAGATGCACGAGGCGGGGTTCATCACCGAGGAGGACGCGCGGGAGGCGCGCGCGGCGGAGGTGCGCTTCTCGCCGCTCATGCGCGTGACCCGGCAAGCCGACATGGCCTATGCCGTCGACTACGTCCTCGATGCCGCCTCGGCCTTCGAGGACGCGGACCGCGACGAGATCGTGATCGAGACGACGCTCGATGCGGAGCTGCAGCGGCAGGCCGGCGACGTGATCGCGGAGAGGCTCGCGGCGCGAGGCGGCACGCTCAAGGCCGGGCAGGCCGCGATGGTCGTGCTGGCGCCGGACGGAGGAATCCGCGCGCTCGTCGGCGGGCGCTCCTATGCCGACAGCCAGTTCAATCGTGCCGTCAAGGCACATCGCCAGCCGGGCTCGGCGTTCAAGCCCGTGGTCTATCTGACGGCGCTGGAGCGCGGCCTCACGCCCGACACCATCGTCGAGGATGCGCCCATCACCGCCGCCGGCTGGTCGCCGAAGAACGACAGCGGAACCTACCTCGGCGCGACGACGCTGCGCCATGCGCTCGCCCATTCGATCAACACGGTCGCGGTGCGGCTGCTGCTCGACGCGGGGGCGGACAAGGTTGCGGCCACGGCGCGGCGCCTCGGCATGACGTCGCCGCTCAAGACGCATGCGTCGCTCGCACTCGGGACCTCGGAGGTGTCGCTTCTGGATCTCACCGGGGCCTATGCGGCGTTCGCCAACGGCGGCTACGTGAACGCGCCCTATGCGATCCGGCGCATCCGCACAGGTAGCGGAAAAGTGCTGTTCCAGCGCCTGCAGGCGCGCTCCGCACGGGCCATTCCGCTCTCCTCGGTGGCGGCGATGAACGACATGCTCGCCGCCGCAGTGGCAAGCGGGACGGGCCGGCGCGCCGCGCTGCCGGGACATTCCGTCGCCGGGAAGACCGGGACGACGCAGGATCACCGCGATGCCTGGTTCATCGGCTACACGGCCCATCTCACGGCCGGCGTATGGGTTGGCAACGACGACGGCGCACCGATGGCGGGCGTGGTGGGCGGCACGCTGCCGGCGGACATCTGGCACGGCGTGATGGCGGGGGCGCATGCGCACCTCGCTCCGCTGCCGCTTCCGGACGGGACGCGCGCGCCTGGCCCCTCGGCCGCGCCGGCAGGCAGCCATCCGGTGGCGCGCATCGAAGCGGATTTCATTGCGAGAGCGCTGGCGGCGGCCCCCGAAGCCGCAATGGAGACGGCGCCCGAGGCCGCCCCGCACGCCCGTGCCCGCACCCAGGGGGTGACGGAAACGACGGCCTCCGGGCGGATCATCGTCCGCCCGCCGGCCGCTCCTTAAATTGGGAAATTAGGTCCTTGTCCACCATGCAGGAGCAGGGCGGCGGCGTCTCACGCTTCGTCGGTGAGCGCGCCGTAGCGGTGCAGGTCCATGCCGTAGATCTGCAGCCAGCGCTTGGCGTCGTCCAAGGCCGGCATCGCCTCGCGGACGAGGGCCCAGAAGCGCGGGCCGTGGTTCATCTCGCGCAGATGGGCGACCTCGTGGGCGGCCACGTAATCGAGGATCTCCGGCGGGGCCATGATCAGGCGCCAGGAAAACGACAGGACGCCCGTCGTCGAGCAGGAGCCCCAGCGGCTCGTCTGGTCGCGGACGGCAATCCGCTTCGGCGCAACGCCGAGGTTCCTGGCGTGAACCGCCACGCGGGCGTCGAGATCGCGGTGCGCTTCCTTCGCCAGCCAGTCCTTGAGGCGGCGGGGCGCGTGCTCGCGGCGGCCGGAGACGACAAGCTCGGCGTAGCTGTCCGTCGTCTTGCGCTCCACCGGCGCGCGGCGCGTGGCGCCGGAAAACACCACGCGATGCATCTCGCCGCGCAGAGGCAGCACGACGCCGTCACGGAACGGAACGGCCGTGGGCAGGCTGTCGAGGCGGGCGCGCACCCATTCGATATTGCGCGTGATGAAGGTACCGGCCTCGTCGAGATTGCACTGAACCGGCAGCGTCACGATGACGGTGCGGCGCGAGCGGCTGATGCGAAGCGTGAGCCGGCGCGCGCCGGGGTGACGGCGCACTTCGACGGGCGCGCCGATATTACCGATGCTCTCGCTCTTGAGCGTCGAAGACGCGAAGCTTCTGGTCTTGCGCATTGATGACTTTCGAAACCGGCGCTGATGTTTCGCGAAACGCGCGACGCGGCGATGGCTACGATGAATCGGGCGGCCCTGAGTCTCGAGGCGCTTCGGCGCCACGCCCGACCTTGCCTCTCACTTAGCAAGAGACTGAACCCGATCACCAGTCTGAAATTGTGACGCGGTGCACAGATTCCCTCACTGTGGCGCGGTGGCCCCAGGCGCGTCGGAGACGCCCCTCCTCGCCGCGATCGCCTCTCCTTGCGCCTCAGTCCGGCGGACGATGCGGCAGTGGACGCTCCGGCGCCGCGAAGCTCGGCAGATCGCGCATGTCAAGCGTCGGAGCGCCGGCGCCGGTCGTCGCGGCGGGCCCTTCTCCCTCCATCCACGGTGGCGTCGGCGGCAACGCGAAGCGGGCGCCATCGTGCGCCGGCGTCGCGAGCGGGCGCGCCGTCGCCGCCGCGGGTGTGGCCATCGCGGCGCGCGGCGTGGCCTTGCTCATCACGAGCGAGGGCATGGCCATGAGCAGGCTCACCATAACGAGCTGGATGACCAGAAACGGGATGGCGCCCCAGTAGATCTCGCTCGTCAGCACGGGCGGCATCACGCGGCCCGTCACCTTGTCCGTGTAGGGCGTGCGGGGGGCGACGCTGCGCAGGTAGAACAGCGCAAATCCGAACGGCGGATGCATGAAGCTCGTCTGCATGTTCACCGCCAGCAGCACCCCGAACCAGATCACAAAGGGCGTGACGTCGGCCACGTGCTCCGTCACGACGCCGGCCGCGTCGGTGGTGCTGATGACGGCGAGGCCGAAGCTCTTGGCGATGGCGACGGCCTCGGGGGATGTCCGGAAGATGGCCTCGGCGGCGGGCTTCAGGAGCGGCACGAGGATGAAGCACAGCTCGAAGAAATCGAGGAAAAACGCGAGCAGGAAGATCATTATCATGACGGCGATGAGGAAGCCGTACATGCCGCCGGGAAGCGAAGTCAGCAGATGCTCAACCCAGATGTGCCCGTTGACGCCGTAGAACGTAAGCGAGAAGATACGCGCCCCGATCAGGATGAACATCACGAAGGCGGAGAGCTTGGCCGTGGCCTCGGCCGCCTGGCGGACGATCTGCCAGTTGAAGCGGCGGACGTCGCCGTCGCTGATGCGCTTGCCCGCGGCCAGCATGAGAGCGCCGACCGCCCCCATGGCGCCGCCTTCCGTAGGTGTCGCGAGGCCCACCAGGATCGTTCCCAGAACGAGGAAGATCAAGAGGAGCGGCGGCACCATCACGAAGGTGACGCGCTCGGCCAATTGCGAGAGCAGCCCGCGGCCTGTGACCCGGATCACGGCCCGGTTCAGGAGGGCCGCGAGAAGCGCGAAGGCGATGCCCCAGGCCATGGCGACGATGGCATAGTCGATGCCCTGATAGCGGCTGCCATGCATTGCCCAAGCGGTGAAGGCGATCGAGATCGCGGTCAGGACGCCGAGCGAGGCGAGGCCGCGCGAGCCGTTGCCCTCGCGGTGGCCGATGGCGTCCTTGGGCAAGCCGGGCGCCGCGTCCGGCCGCACGATCGACAATACCAGCACGTAAAGGGCATAAAGCCCCGCCAGCGCCAAGCCCGGCAAGATGGCCGCCTTGTACATATCGTCGACGGAACGCCCGAGCTGATCAGCCAGCACGATCAGAACGAGCGAGGGGGGAATGACCTGAGCCAGCGTGCCGGAGGCTGCGATCACGCCGGAGGCCATGCGCCGGTCGTAGCCGTAGCGCAGCATGATCGGCAGGGAGATCAGCCCCATGGAAATGACGCTCGCCGCGACGACGCCCGTGGTGGCGGCCAGCAGCGCACCGACGAAGATCACGGCATAGGCCAGGCCGCCGCGTAGCGTGCCGAAGAGCTGGCCCACCGTTTCCAAAAGGTCCTCGGCCATGCCGGAGCGCTCGAGGATCAGCCCCATGAAGGTGAAGAAGGGGATGGCCAGAAGCGTCTCGTTGCGCATCACGTCGAAGATGCGCCCCGGCATCGATTGCAGAAGGTGCCAGGAGAGCGTGATGACGCCGTCCGAGTGGGGCGCGAGCTCGACGCCGATGACGAAGAAGGCCAGCCCCACGGCACCAAGCGAGAACGCCACCGGATAGCCGAGCAGAAGAAAGAGGACGAGCGCCGCGAACATGATCGGCGCGAGATTCTGGGCCAGCGTCGCCATCATGCGCGATCGTCCTCGCGGCCGGATGACGAGCCGTCTGTTCCGCCGGACTCAGCGCCCACTTGCACGGCCGCTTCGTGAAAGCTGCCGTGGTCGGTCTCGGCGAGATCTCCGCGCATGATGGCGATGCGCTTGATCAGCTCAGAGAGCCCTTGCACGAAGAGCCACGCAAAGGCGATCGGGATCAAGGCCTTGATGGGCCACTGCGGCAGACCGCCGGCATTGGACGACTGCTCGCCCTGCGCGTACGACGTGAAGAAGAAAATCCAGGACGTATAGGTCACCATCGCCGCCACCGGCAGCAGAAACAAGGTGTGGCCGACCAGCTCGATGATGTCGCGCTTGCGCTTGGAGAGCCGGCTGTTCACCACATCCACGCGGATGTGCTCGTTGACGGCGAGGGTCCAGGGCGCGGCGAGCAGGAAGACCACCGCGAACAGCCACCACTGCACCTCGAGCAGCGAATTCGCGCTCCAATCAAAGGCTTTTCGGACAACGGCGTTGCCGGCGCTGATGACCGCCGCGGCGACGACCAGCCAGGCGACCGAGCGCCCCAAGACCTCGGATACCTTATCGATGGCCCGGCTCGCGGCGAGCAGCTCCTTCATCGCGTCCTCCCTCCCCAACGACGCGTGCCTCCTGGCGCGGCCCCGGCCCGCCTCCTATATCCTAAAGGCGGGACCGGGAGAACTCCGCTCGCGCGCCGGTCGCACACGACCGTTGCGCGCGAGGGGGCGTTGACGTACCCCACAAGGATCGCCCCGCCACATCGTCCGGCCGCTGCCCCCAGCGGCCCACTGCAGGAGCATGTCCATGTCCGATTTGAAGGCGCAGGTTGTCGAGCGGCTGCGCCACGTGAAAGGCCCGGATCTCGACAGTAATATCGTCGATCTGGGTCTCGTCTCGGATATCCTGATCAAGGATCAACGCGTTTATTTCTCCATCACCGTGCCGGCGCAGCGGGCCGAGGAGCTGGAGCCGCTGCGCGGGGCCGCCGAAAAGGTCGTGTGCGAGATCGAGGGGGTGGCCGGCGTCGTCGCCGTGCTTACGGCGGAAGCGGCCCCGGGCACCTCGTCGCAGCGCACGCAAACTGCGGCACCGGCGGCCCGAAACGGGCGCGAGCATCCGCGAGTCGCGGCCGCGCGCGCGCAGGGAGCCGCTGGCGACGGGGCACGGCCGGCGGCGGCCGCGCCGCAGCACCGCGCGCCCGTGCAGCAGACGGCGGGCGTGCCCGGCGTCCGCCACATCGTGGCCGTGGCCTCGGGCAAGGGCGGCGTCGGCAAGTCCACGGTGGCCGTGAACCTCGCGCTCGGCTTCCGCGGCGATCGGCCTCAGGGCCGGCATCCTGGACGCGGACATCTACGGACCGTCCCTGCCGACCCTGTTCGGCGTCAAGGACAAGCCC
>JRYH01006714.1_pt1 | contig 17753 bp, 29 predicted proteins | sample 235351 | NCBI WGS metagenome assembly JRYH01 (sample SAMN03074221, study PRJNA261480) | activated sludge metagenome | biome: Wastewater Treatment Plant; feature: Wastewater; material: Activated sludge; isolation source: activated biomass of a wastewater treatment plant treating wastewater... ... | reverse complement strand
GGAACGGGATGCGGTGGACGAGCAGCAGCAGCCTGGAGGTCATCGGCGCGGGCCGGAGAGGCGGAGCCCCGATGTTAGCGGGTCGGGGGGCGGGGGGATGTCTAGGTTTTCACGGATGTTCGATGGTCGAAATCAGGGCGAACGCCAATCAACCGAAAAGCTCGCTGTGCGAGCCGAGCCGTGCCAGCCTCAGGGTGTCGGAATCGGACTTCCGGTAGATCAACAGGAGATCCGGCTTGATGTGGCACTCGCGGTAGCCCGCCCAGTCACCGGAAAGATCGTGATCGCGGTAGCGGGCATCCAGGGGCCGATCGGTCGCCAGCGCAAGCAGTACGGGCCTGATGTCGTCATCGAGCGTGGCGCGGTGCCGCCCCTTGGCCTCCCGCTTGTAGTCGCGCTTGAACGCGGAGGATCGTTCAATCGTCCGCATGCAAGTCGGCAATCAGCTCGTCCACGCTGGCGACCTTCTTGCCCTTGCCCGCTTCGAGTTCGGCAATGGCCTTGCGCGTGGTGGCATTCGGCACTTTCACATCAAAGGGCAGGCGGTGTTCGTCCGCAATGCGCAGCATCAGCAGACGAATGGCATCGGAAATCGACAGCCCCATCGCCTCCAGCGCGCTGGCCGCACGTTCCTTGGTGGCGGTGTCGATTCGAGCGCGAACGTAGGTGTCGGCCGTGGCCATGGAGCGCTCCCATTCAACGGTTTGAGTTCCGCTATTGTAGTCACAATGCGACCACGATTGAAAGACCTTTGGTCATCGGTCATGGCGCCGAAACCGGCACCGCCGAAAGCCTGCGAGCCCGTGCAACCAGCCTTGCGTCGAAACTCGCGAATCGCTCGACGCGGCCGCTCGACGCCAGGTGCAGGGCATCGGCGAAATCCATGCCCTTCTCGAACCACGCGATTGCCTGCGCCGCGGCAGTCGGGTCTTCGGCGCTGACCCCGGGCAGGCCGAGCACGGCCCGGAAGGCGCTCGCGATGGCTTCGCGCGGCAGCGCGTACGCGTAGCGCAACACCCACTCGCATTCGAGGAGCACGGTCTTGGGAATCCGGATCTCGTGCGCCTCGAACAGCGCGGCAGCCCGGCGCGCCTGCGCCGGTTCGTCGTTGGTGACGAAGCGCACGAGAACGTTGGTGTCAACGGCGATCATCGGAATCGGTCTCGGTGCCGGCGCGAGCGCCCCGGGCGATTGCCGCATCCATTTCCTCGATGCTCTTCGCCGACCCCTTGTACCCGGTGCAGCCGAGCACGTCTTCCACGCGCGTGGGCGCGAAGGGCCGGACCAGGGGCCGCAGAAGGATCCCCTCGGGGCGATCCTCGACCACGAACTCCGCGCCGGGCTCGAGCCCGTGGGCATCGCGAATCGACTTCGGCAGGACCACCTGCCCCTTGCTCGAGAGCCGGGTCGTTTCCATGGACTGTTCGTGCTCCGCGCGGGTAAGAACTGGTAAGACGTTCATTCTATGCCTTGTCGTAGGCCTTGAGTGCGTAGAGCTTGAGTGCGATTATGTGTAGGCTGTCGCACAAGGAGTTACACATGGCCACGAATCTCGCAATCGATCCGGCTCTTCTCGAGCGAGCGGTTCAAGTCAGCGGCGAACGCACGAAGAAGGCTGCAGTGACCAAGGCCCTTCAGGAGTTCATCGCACGTCGGGAGCAGCAACGCTTGGCCGATCTGCTGGGCAAACTCGAGTGGGACAAGTCGTTCGACTACAAGACCGAACGGTCCCGCGGCAAATGACCCTGCTGGTCGACACGAGCGTTTGGTCTCTAGCGCTTCGCCGCGATGCTGAATCCACCGAACCAGAGGTCCACCAGCTCCGAGACGCGTTGTTCGGTTCGGAGGTCATCGTCACGACAGGCCTGGTACTTCAGGAACTGTTGCAGGGGTTCTCGGGCCCCAGGGACCGGGCCCAGATCATCGAGCGATTCGCCGCCCTTCCGCTGCTTCAGCCAGATCGCGAGGACCACATCGCTGCAGCAGCCTTGCGCACTTCCTGCCGCCAGGGCGGCGTGCAGATTGGCACCATCGACGCACTGCTTGCCCAGCTGTGCATCCGGCATGACCTGGCACTCCTGACCACGGACAAGGACTTCACGCACGCTGCCAGGCACTGCGCGCTTCGCGTGTGGCCGGCCAAATGTCCTGCCGCAGGCCCTCGCAGATGCAGGTGACCTGGTCGGCGAACCACTTCACCGCGTCGACGTTGGCCCAGTAGTCCATGGCGCCGGTGAAGACGGCGACGGAACTTTCTGCCCCCTCGAGCCACTTCTCATGCGGCAATGTCGAGCAATGCCATGGGGTTCTTGTCCGCCACCAGCAGCAATGTCCTTGCAGGCCCCGATGGCGCGCGCCTCCCCTGCTCCCACTCCTGCAGCGTACGTACCGACACCCCGATCAACTTGGCGAACTCGGATTGCGACAGACCGGTTCTCCCCCGGATCTTCGCTACCGAGGGTACGGTCGTGACACGGCCGACTTCGCCTCGCTTGATCTGTCGAATCCCTTCCAGGATTTCCACACCGATGTTTCGATCATTCTTCGTCATCGCCGAGCTCCTGCCGGATCTTGCGTAGGACATGCGCCGGGATGTTCTCGGCCTCGTTCTTCGCATAGATCGTCAACATCCAGATAACGCCCTTGGCGACCCGGGCGAAGTAGATCACCCGCACGCCACCTCGCTTGCCCCGTCCGGCTGCGGACCATCGCAGCTTCCTGACGCCTCCCGACCGCGGAACGACGTCTCCGGACTCGGGGTACTGCGCCAGATGAGCCTGAAGCGCTGCGTACTCCTCGTCAGACAAGTAGTCGCCGACGAGCCGAGTGAAGAGCGGCGTTTCGATGAACGAAAGGATCCCGGTCATGGTACGTCATTGACGTAGTCACGACAAGCTTGACCGCCGATGACGGCAACCGGAAGGAAGAGCAGCAGCGAATTCTCCGGAGCGGCCGCGAACCCGAACCGGCGATACCAGTCGGCCGCGCCCTCGTCGATGGCGTCCACGAACAGCGCCATGCCGCCGGCCTCGCGATGGATCCGTCGGGACCGTTCGAGCGCGTTCAGAAGCAGCAGCTCTCCGAGGCGCCTGCCCTGGAACTCGCGGTCCACCGCAAGCCGTCCGAGCCGGACACCCGGAATCCGGCGCGGCAGACGCTTGCGCCAGCTCTCCGGAAGGTGTCGGTTCTCGAGTTCGGCGAGCGTGAGCGCGTAGAAGCCGCAGATGCGCGACGGATCATCCGGCAGCACCGCGACGAAGCTCTTCGAAAGCCCCTTGACCTGATGCTGCGACGCCACCTGCGCCAGACGCGGAGCGAGCGAAATCCGTCGGTGGTCGTAGGCCGGAGGTTGGATGGACTGACTGCACGAGCTCGACGCAGAATCAGGACACATCACGAGGAGTATCGATCGACGCTATCATTGATATCACCCTGCCCCTGCTGGAGAAGACCATGCCTGATCTGTTGGTCCGCGGCGTCGACGAAGCGATCGTCAAGGCCCTGAAGGAGCGCGCCGGTCGACACGGCCGCAGCGCGGAGGCCGAGCACCGGGCGATCCTGGCGGCCGCCCTGCTCGGCCCGCGCAAGCGCAGCTTCGCTGAAGTGCTGGCGGCGATGCCCGACGTCGGCCAGGACGCAGATTTCGAGCGTGCGCAGGATTCGCGAGTCGCGCCCCGTGTATTTGATTGACACGAACGTGGTCAGCGAGGCCCGCAAGCAGCGGCGGGCCGAACCGGGCGTGGCGCGCTTCTTCGACGGCGTCGCCACGCGCGGCGAGCCGGTCTATTTGTCAGCGATCACGCTCGGCGAGCTGAGACGCGGCGTCGAGTCGATCCGCCATCGCGGCGAGCTCGAGCAGGCCGAGCGGCTGGAGCGCTGGCTGGACACGATCGTGTCGGAGTACGAGCACTGCATCCTGCCCTTCGAATCAGAGGCCGCGCAGGTCTGGGGCAAGCTCCGGGTGCCGCACCCCGAGCACGAGCTCGACAAGCAGATCGCCGCGATCGCGCTCGTGAACGATCTGGTGGTCGTGACCCGGAACGTCGGTCACTTCGAGGCGACGGGGGTCAGGGTGTTGAATCCTTTTTCGGCCGGTTATTATTAGGTATTACCAAGTGCTAAAGGGCTCACCATGGCAACGTCTCTGAAAATTGACGACACGCTGAAAGGGCGTGTCCAGCGCCTTGCCAGCCAGCGCCGACGCTCACCGCACTGGATCATGCTCGAAGCCATCCAGCAGTACGTCGAGCGTGAGGAGGCCCGCGAGGACTTCAAGCACGAGGCCTTGTCCGCCTGGGCAGCCTACAAGGAAACGGGCCGCCACCTGACCGGCCAGGAGGTTCGTGCATGGTTGAACACCTGGGGTACCGATGACGAAAGGGCGGCACCGGAGTGCCACGAGTAATCGTCTCTGAGGGCGCAACGGGGGGCTTGGAGCAGTGCCGGCAGTTCCTGGCCTTGAAGGCACCCGAAGCCGCCCGGCGAGCGGCACAGGCCATCGAGCGACAGTTCCTGCTGCTGGAGACAGCCCCCGACATTGGCCGGCCGTTCCCAGAAATGCCCGAGTTGCGCGAGCTGGTGATCCCATTCGGGGATTCGGGCTACGTAGCGCTGTATCGCCACGAGGCGGCCGACAACGCGGTTTACATCCTCGCCTTTCGACACCAGAGAGAGGCGGGTTATTGATGTTCGCGCTNNGGCTCATATACGGCAATTTGCCGTACAATAGGGGAAGAGGAAGATGCCATGACCGCCACGACCGCTACCGCTCGCCTGGAAGCCAGAATCAGCAAGGATCTGCACGCGCAACTCAAGCGCGCGGCCGAGATTCAGGGGCGGACCATGACCGATTTCGTGGTTGCCGCCGTCGAGGACGCCGCGCGGCGCGCGATCGAACAGGCGGAGATCATTCGCCTGTCGATCGCCGACCAGCAACGCTTCGCCGAAGCACTGCTGTCGCCGCCCCCGGCATCGCCCGCTCTCGAGCGAGCGATGAAGCGTCACGACGAGCTCCTGCGATCCGAGTGAGCCTTGCACCGTTCCGGATCGCAGCGCTCGGTCCGGGCCATGATTGCAGCCTGTTCGAAAGCGGCACGCCGGCGCTGGATCGCTACCTGCGCGAGCAGGTGACTCAGGACATCCGCCGTCGTATCGCTGCGTGTTTCGTTGCGCTCACCGACGAGTCTCGAATCGCTGCCTACTACACCCTTTCGGCGGCCAGCGTGCCGCTGCAGGATCTGCCCGCAGACATCGCGCGCAGGTTGCCGCGCTATCCATCGATACCGGCGATCCGAATGGGTCGGCTTGCCGTGGACAAAGCTTTCCGGGGCCGCGGACTCGGCGGCGCCCTGCTGGTCAACGCAATGCGACGTTCGGTCGCTTCGGAGATCCCGGGCGTTGCGCTGATCGTCGACGCGAAGGATTCCCGGGCAGCCGATTTCTATCGACATTTCGGTTTCATGCCGTTTGCTGACTCGGCACTGAAGCTGTTCCTGCCGTTGGCGACGGTGCAGTGAAGCCATGGGCCGCGGAGTCGCGGCCGACGGCCGCCGATCACCCGAGCCCTTCGAACTCCCCCACCAGCCGATCCACCCGCCTGTCCCAGGTGTTGGCCCGCGCGTAGGCCACGATCGCCTCGCGATCCCACTGCCGCGCGAGTCCGCGGTCGATCGCGTCCCGGAAGGCGTAGGGGTTCCACCAGTCGACCAGCTCGCCCACCGCGGGGTTGGCCACCACCTCGGGGTTGCCGCCCACGCGCGTGGTGACCACAGGCAGGCCGCAGGCCATGGCCTCGAGGAACACGTTGGACCAGCCCTCGAACTCGGTGGCCTGCGCGAACAGGTCGGACGCGCCGTAGTACCACTTGAGCTCGTCGTGCGGCTGGCGCCCGAAGAAGCGCACGATGTCGTGCACGCCGTGCTCGCGGGCCAGCGACTCGAGCTCGGGGCGCATGTCGCCCTGCGAGGCGCCGCCGCCCACGATCAGGTAGAGCAGATTCGGATGGCGCTCGCGCAGCGCCGGCAGCAGCGGGATCACCCGCTGGAAGCCCTTGAGCGGCACCAGGTTGCCTACGCCGATCAGCACCGTGGCATCGGCCGGAATGCCGAGCCTGAGCCGCGCCTCGGCCTTGTCCACCGGCGCGAACTTCGCCAGGTCCACGCCATTGCCGATCACCGACACCTTCTCGGGCGCGATGCCGAGCTTGCCCGCCACATTGTTCTTGAGCGCCTCGGACACCGCAATCAGCCGATCGGCCGAGCGCATCGCCTCGACCAGCATCGGCTCGCGGTCCGTGCCGATCAGCCACTCGTCCTTGCTGCCGCGAATCGTGATCGCGCAGGGCAGCTTCAGCTGCCCGGCGATGCGGGTGGCGGCCCACCCGTCCGGATACAGGAAGTGCGCGTCGATGGCGGTGGCCTGGAATCGGTCCTGGATGCGCCGCACGCAGCGCTCGGTGCCGCGCCACATCAGCCAGCCGTCGAAGCGCTTGGCCACGCCCGGCAGCGACAGCCAGCGCGGCCTGTGCACCTCGACCCCGTCCATCGTTTCGCGCACCGGCGCCATCGGCCGAAAGGCCGGCCGAAACAGCCGGATCAGCCAGTCGAACGGCGACCAGGCCTGGGGCGCCACCACCACGATCGGAATGCGCTGGCCGACCCGGAACATCCGCTCGCGAATGAACACGCCGGCCTGCGGCGCGGCCGGGCTCGGGAAGAGGCTCGAGTAGACGATCAGGCGGGTCTGGGCCTTGTCGGTTCGGGCGGTGGCAGCGGAGTCGTTCACGGCCGGGATGGTAGCGGGTGGCGGGGCGCGCGGACTAGGCCGTGTGGGCGATGGACGTGCGGGAGTGCGCGGATCTACGCTCGACATCGTCTGCCATAGCCTCCGCCACGGCTCCTGAATGGTTACGCCTCGACGATGAACCCCGTTGGCTTCTCGCATCCTCTTGACGCAGGCGCACGCCGCGCAGCCAGAGCTCGTCGCGGAGTCTTGGCAATCGATGCAAATAGCGAGACAATCGTCCTCAATTATGCATCGTTCACTTGCTTCAGTCCTGTTTCCCGGCTATCGACGGCGTGTCCTGGGACTCCTGCTCCTTCACCCGGACGCAGCCTTGCATGGACGCGAGGTTGCGCGGCGTCTCGACCTGCCCGCAGGCAGCGTGACGCGCGAGCTGTCGATGCTCGCCGATGCAGGGCTGCTGCGCCGCGAGCGCCGCGGGAATCAGCAGGTCTACAGCGCGGACACCTCCTGTCCGATTTTCGGGGAAGTCGCGGCAATTCTGCGCAAGACATCGGGCTTTGCCGACGTGCTCTCCGTAGCGCTGGCGCCACTGGCCGACAGGCTCCGGATCGCGTTCGTCTTCGGCTCGATGGCCCGGTCCCAGGAGACTGCGCACAGCGACGTGGACCTCATGCTGATCGGCAACGTGGACTTCGCCGAGGCCGTCGAAGCACTCCACGCATCGCAGGCGACCCTGGCACGCGAGATCAACCCCCGTGTCTACTCGCCAGACGAGTTCGCATCGCACGCCGGCAGCGATGCCTTCCTGCGCGACGTGATGTCCAAGCCGAAGCTCTTCTTGATCGGATCCGAAGATGAGCTTGCGAAACTTGGTCGGGATAAGCCTTGAGGTCGTAACGCCAGACAAGGCGCAGGTCGCGAGATTGCTGGCTGCATCCGAGCGAAACATCTCCGATGCGCAGTTGCCGGGGCTCAGTGTCGAGAACCGTTTCGACGCCGCCTACAAGGCGATCATGCAGCTCGCGATGGTGGCCCTGCATGCCCACGGTTTCCGGACCCTGACATCGAAGCCCGGCCACCATCAAACTGCCATCCAGACGCTCACTCTGACCGTTGCCCTCGAGCAGCGGCAAGTTCTCGTGCTCGACACCCTCAGAAAGCAACGCAACCTGGCCGACTATTCGGGCGAACCGGTGACGGAGTCTGCCGCTGCGGCGTGTCTCGTCAGCGCGCAAGAACTGCGGGAGCGTCTACTTCGCTGGCTTGCCACCCATGCTCCCGATTTGTCAGAGTAGCTCGGGAGAGGCGCGGGGTTCAGCGCATTTGCGCACTGGGCCCGCGGGGTCGCCATCCCTTGTCGGAAGCCCTCCCTGGATCCAGAATGGATTCGTTATAGAAGCCGGAGGGTCAGATGGCCGTCAACCTCTCAATCAAGGGCGTTCCCGACGACATCGCCGAGCGCCTGCGCGAACGCGCGGCGCGCAATCACCGGTCCCTGCAGGGCGAGTTGTTGGCCATCGTTTCGCAGGCGGCGGCGGAGACGGGCGAAGAGACGGCGCTGGGCGGCGCAGGGAAAGCCGGCCCGATTGCCGGTGCAGGCCCCGCTTCCGTGATGAGCGGGCGCCAGTCCTTTCGCCGGGGCACCATGACCGTCGACGAAGTGCTTTCGAAGATCCGCGAGGTGTTCCCCACGCCGCCCACTGGCCTGCCGGATTCGGTTGACATCATCCGAGAAGCGAGGGATAGCCGTTGAACCCGCGCCCGGCACACCGAAGACAGTTGATCATCGCCGAGCCTCCGCCCCGATTCCGGGTGAGCCCGCCACTGACGGTGGACTGCAGCGTGATCGCAGCCTTGTTGTTCGCGGAGCCGCGCGCCGACGAGGCGCGAACGATGATTGCCAATCGCAATCTCCACGCACCGACCTTGATCGACTACGAGATCGTCAACGTCGCGACCAGAAAGGCGAACGTTGGCTTCGAGCGCCAGGTCGAAGCGGCGCTGGGGCACTACGCCGGCCTGGCGATCGACGTCCACGCGATCGATCTTGCCGAGACCCTCGCCATCGCACGCCGGTACGCGATCAGCGCTTACGACGCCGCCTATCTCTGGCTGGCCGGCTTTCTGAAAACGCCCCTGGCGACCTTCGACGCGCGGCTGGGCAAGGCGGCTCAGCGGTACCTGGGTTCGCTGGAAAGTGAATGAGAAACACCATGGGTGACACTAAGGATAACCTCCCCGCGTCGGCGGACGAGCTGCTGCGTGATGACCTCAACGAGCAGGGCGGAGCACGGCAAGCCAAAGCACGCGAGGCAGATCGGATCGCTTCGATGTGGAACGCGTTCAACGAGCGGAACGGTTCGTTCGCGGACGAGCATTCGACGCTCTTCGGCGAGCGTTAACCACAGCCTCAGTCGCAGACCGCAGCCGCAAGTTCGGCGACGATCGTCCTCAGCTGCAGGTCATCCTCCGAACCCAGGGGCGCCTTCCTCGCATCGCGGCCGAGTGCCCGCACTCCCACCCGCGGCGGGAAAGCGCGTGGGTCCACCAGGGACGGCGGACATCACGCCACGGGATTAGGCCTGAGACTGAGGACGACGTCGCGCTTGCGGAAGTCCGCATGCGCAGGCGCATCAAGAGCGGGCCCCGAGCGGTCGCGGCACGCTACGACAGGCGCTCGGCCTTGGTGATCGTGAAACTCGACACCGGCGTGGAACTGCGCTTTCCTCCGCGCATCGCCGAAGGTCTCTCGGACGCGCAACCCGAGCAGATGAACCCGATCGAGATCAGCCCGAATGGTCTGGGGCTTCATTTCCCCAGGCTCGATGCGGACCTCTATGTGCCGGGTTTGCTGGGCGGCATCTTCGGTTCCCGCTCCTGGATGGCGGCTACGCTGGGAAAGACAGGCGGATCACGGACCAGCGAGGCCAAGGCGCAAGCGACCCGGGCAAACGGCCGACTGGGCGGACGTCCGCGCAAGCTTCAGCGCAACCCGAAGTAGATGTTCGCCGTCAGGAAACCCTGCTTGCTGCCGCAGTCGAAACGCTTGCCGCCGAAGCGGTAGCCGTGCAGCCCCGGGCTCTCGATCTGGCGGGCCAGGGCATCGGTGAGCTGGATCTCGCCGCCGGCGCCGGGCGGCAGGTCCACCAGGGTCTTCATCACGCTGGGGTGCAGGATGTACCGGCCCACCACCGCGTAGGTGGACGGCGCGTCTTCGATGGCCGGCTTTTCCACGATGGCGCTCACGCGCATACGAGCGCCCTGCTCGTCGACCGGCGCCACGATGCCGTATTTGCTCACGTCGGTGCGCGGCACCTGCTCCACCGCCACCACGCTGCCGCCGGTTGACTCGGCGAAGGGCAGCATCTGGCTGAGCACGCCCTCGGGGTGGCCGTCGATCAGGTCGTCGGGCAGCAGCACCGCGAAGTGCTCGTCGGGCCCGATCATCGGCGCGGCGCACAGCACCGCGTGTCCCAGGCCCAGCGGCGCGTGCTGGCGCACGAACAGCACCTTCACGTGCGGCGGGATGATGTTGCGCACCAGGTCCAGCGCCTCGGTCTTGCCCTTGGCCTCGAGCTCGGCCTCGAGCTCGGGATTGCGGTCGAAGTAGTCCTCCACCGCGCGCTTGGAGCGCCCGGTCACGAAGATCAGCGTGTCGCAGCCGGCCTCGATCGCCTCGTCCACCGCGTACTGGATGATCGGCCGGTCGACGATCGGCAGCATCTCCTTCGGGATCGACTTGGTGGCCGGCAAAAAGCGGGTGCCCATGCCGGCGACGGGAAAGACGGCCTTCTTCAGTTGCATCGGTGCGTGTCGGTGGTGCGCTCGCGCGGCGAGCGGAGGAGGAATGGTAGCGGGGAACGGGATGGGGGGCGTGTGGGATCGGTCACGGGGGCGACGGTCCCGCGAGGAAGTCGGACGAACGGTCGACCCAAAAGGCGGATGGGAAACCCCGCTGCCACAGGGCACAGTGGAACGACAGTTGAATGCATCGGAATGCCTTTCGTCGACACCACTTTAATACACCTAGTGATACACTTATTTTGAAAGCTCGGCTTTTCAAGACGCGCCACTTCGCTCGCTGGATGCGGTCTACCGAGATCACCGATGCCATTCTCTGGAAGGCCATGCTCGAGATGACACGCGGCCTCATCGACGCGGATCTCGGGGGCGGACTCGTCAAGAAGCGCATTGGATTGCCGGGCCGTGGCAAAAGAGGGGGTGTGCGGGCGCTGGTCGCCACGAGACAGGGTGATCGTTGGATCTACTTGTTCGGATTCCAAAAAAACGAGCGCGACAATATCGACGCTGCCGAACTCGATGCATTTCGCACCTTGGCGAACGACTTGATGCGTCTCGATGACCGACAGATGGACGAATTTCGAACTCGCGGCGCTCTCGTGGAGATTTTCAGTGAACAGCCAGATCGATAAAGAAAGAAACGCGGTCAGGACGCGCGCGCTCGACGCGATTCACGAAACTGCGCTCGATCTCCACGAAGCCGGTTTCATCGACAAGCGCAGGATGAAGCTCTACGACGCGCTTTGCCTGGTACCAATCGGCGAGTACCCGGCAGAGCGAATCCGCAATCTGCGCCTCAGGTACCAGCTCAGCCAGGCTGTCTTCGCCGCCATCTTGAACACGAGCCTCTCGACGGTCAGGCAATGGGAGATCGGCCAGAAGCGCCCCGGCGGCACATCGCTGAAACTGCTGGACCTGTTGGACCGGAAGGGCCTCGAAGCATTGATCTGAACGATCAGCGCGCGATCTTCGCCTCGAGCGGAAAGCGCTCGGGATGGCGAATCGACTCGACCGACAGGTCAACGTCGATGTCCGGCCAATAGAGGTGGCTGGGCGCGGGGCGCTCGATGTTCGGGAGCTCCCGGATGGTGGCGTCCCGAAACCACGGGAAATCGGCAAAGGGCAGGTATAGCTCCTCGTCCCCGAGCCACAGTCGGAGCCCGTCCGGTGAGACGCTCGAGAGCCCAACTCTGTCCGAAATGGCGGTGCCAGGCATTTCTCAGGCCTTCCGATCGTTGCTCTATCAAGCGTTGACTGATGCGAACCATCCGATCCGATAATCCCTGATTATTGGAAAGCGCGACCACCGGTTCAAGCGCATGTCAGTTCGCCACGCACGCCCCCGGCACGCTGAACACCCTGTCCCCGCCCATCGACAACCAGCCGTCCGCAGCACGCACGAGGCTGCCGTCGGAATAGGCCCCGACGCCTCCGTAGCTGGCGCCCGGGGGACCTGGCGGGGGGCGGAACGCCGAGGGATCGCTGCTGGTGCCCGGGTTGACCGGGGCCGCTCCGGGAGCCGAGGCCGGCGCTGTCGGCGGGGTGTTGGCGGCAATGCCGACTGCCGCGAGCGAGGCGCGCGTGGGCGTGTCGGCGGTCTGGCGCGCGGGGCTCTGCATGCGGATCGTGGCGGAGGTGGACACAGGCCATCGGGGTACCGCGCGGCCGCTCGGGTCGGGCGCCTGGAAGATGGCGCAGCCGCCGCGCTCGGCGGCCAGGCAACCGCCGAGCGCGCGACCGGCCAGCGCGGCGATGCGCCCAATCAAGGGAACGGTCATCGGAACGCCGTAGACGATCTCGATCTTCAGCAGGTTGGCGTCGAGCAGCGTTTGCCCGGATTGCCGGCCCACCGGCAGGCCGAGGTGGGCGCCCGCCGCGCCGCCGGCCGGCGCGCGTTGCTCGGCGTAGTGCAGGTTGTCGTTCGGGATCTCGAGCAGGCCCGTGATCGGGCGCCCCCAGTTGTCCAGCGCCGGCTCGGCCCAGTCGGCGAAGCTCTCGCGGGTGGGCGCGACGCGCCGGATCACGACCCAGCCGGCCGCCCTTGCCTGCTGCAGCCGCACGCGCGCCGCCGCGGTGGCGAGTTGCCGATCCGACAGCGCGCGGATCTCGGGCAGCGTGCTCCAGTAGGGCAGCAGCCCGCGGGCCAGGCCGGTTTCGATCGCGTCGGGCAAGGCGTGGCCCATGCTGCCGGAGCGCGCGGCCTCGATGGCCGCATGCTCGATCGCCTGCCGGGCGTGGAAGACCAGCGCCCATTGCAGCGCGCCCAGGCCGAGCAGGAGCACGATGGGCGCCGCGATCGCGAACTCGATCGCGCTGGCGCCGCGCTGGGCCCGGCCGGCGTTCACCGCCCGCCCCCGCCTTGCCGGATCTCGACCTCCACCGGCTTCTCGGCGGGCAAGGTGGCCGAAGGCATTGCCGGGCTTCGCGGCCCGGGCTCGGGTGCGGGCGCCTGCACGGGCGCCGGTGCGGACTCTCTGGCCGCGCGCCTGGCGGACAGCGCGCGATACGACACCGCCACCTGGTCGGACAGGTGCCGCACCGCCCCGTCGCTGACGCCCGCGCCCCGCGGCGCCGGAACTCGTCCGTTGACGCCGCCCTGCTCGCTGCGGATGCGCTCGAGTCGCTTCATCGCCTGCCGGGCCAGTTCCAGGTTCAGCAGCGCCACGTTGTAGACCGCCTTCTCGCGGATCGCGGGGTCGGCCTGCGGCCGCGCCGCCTTGCGGTAGGCGCTCAGCGCATCGAACCACTCGCGCTTGCGGTGCAGGATGTTGCCGATGCGCAGCCACGCGTGCGCGTGGCCGGGGTCGGCGTCGACGATGGCGCGAAAGGCCGGCAGAGCTTCGTCGAATCGGCTGGCGCGATACAGCGCTTCGGCTTCTGCGAGCCGGCCGTTGGGCGCGGCGTGGGCGGGGCCCGAGTCCGGCGAAGGGGCGGGACCCGCGGCAGGCGATGCGGCGGAACCGGAGGCCGGCGCGACGGTCAGCACGGGGGGCGGCAGCTCGACGGGAACCGCGTGCGTCTCGGCGTCGGGCTTTGCGACCGCGGCCGTCACCGCGCGCTCGATGGTATCGGACGATGCACGCTCCCCCGCAGCCGGGACCGCCGGCGTGCTCGACCGACCCGACGCCGATGCGTCGATGCCGATCTCCGGCGTGGCGCAACCCGACACGAGCGTGACAGCGGCCGCGGCGGCGGCCGCCCGGGTTCGTGCTGCGCGCGGACGATGGATCTTGGTGGTCTCGACTTGCTGTGCCATGGCAGGCTCCTTCTGGCAGAGGTGAGGGCCGACCCGGAACGGGTCGTCGACAGGCAGGGGTGCGCCGGCCTCGAGCAACACGGCGCCGGGTTCGATTCGCAGCCGGCAGGCCTCGCCGGCGCGCAACTCGATGGTGGAAAAGGCGCGACGACACGCCGCCGCTCGCCAGGGCGCGAGCCCCGCCTCGACGGCCAGCACGCGGCGCGCCCGATCGATGAAGACGAGGTCGATCGGCGCGCGCATCGCCAGGCTGTGCACCGCATTGCAGGGCTCCAGCCACAGGCCCTGCCCCGGTTCAGGCAATGGCCGTGCGATCAGGCCACGAAGCCGATCGACGAAGCCGGTGGCCCTCGAAAGCCAGAGCGTGCCGGTGCTGCCGTCGGCGCGCACGAGCGTCCACCGCGAAACTCGCAGACTCATGTCCGGATCTCCTTTGCCATCTCGGGGCATCGTTGTTCATGTCGGGACCCTTCGTCGTACCGGGACTCTTCGTCGCTTCGGGACTTTTCGTCCACGAGTGCGCTCGCTGAGGGAGATCCGACGCCGCTCACAGCACGCCCTCGGCCAGCAGCCGGCTGACGACCGGGAAGAGCAGCACCGCGAAGGTGCCGGGAAAGATGAACAGGACCAGCGGCACGAGCATCTTCACCGGCGCTTCCATCGCGAGCTTCTCCGCGCGCAGGAAGCGCTCGGTGCGCCGTTGCTCGGCCTGGGCGCGCAGGATCGGGCCCAGGCTCGCGCCCTGCTTCTGGGCGGTGGCCAGCGCGGCGACCAGGTTGGAAACCGCCGGCAACCGGGTGCGCTCGGCCAGCGCCCGCAGGGCTTCGTCGCGCGGGCGACCGGCTCGCAGGTCCCTCAGTAGAAGGGCGAGCTCGTCGCGCATCGGGCCCGGCGGTCCCCGGTCCACCGCCTGCGCGAGCGCCGCGCCGAGGTTCAGGCCCGCCTCGACCGACAGCGTGACCAGGTCCAGGTAGAAGGGAAGCTGGCGCAGCAAGGCGCGCTGGCGCGAGGCTGCGCGATCCCGCAGTCGGGCCGCCGGCAGCAGCAGGCCGACGACCGCGCCGGCCAGCGGAACGGCCAGGCCGATCTCGTCCAGCGCCGGGACCAGCCTGCCGGCGGCGAGCGCCAGCGCGCCACCCGCCGCGCCGCCCACCCAGCATGCCGCGCGATGCCTGGCAGGCGTGAGCATCCGCGCAAGGCCGGCCTGTTGCAGGCGTGCTTCCAGCGCCAGTCGGCGCTGGGGACTCATCGTGGCGGCGGCCGTGCCCTCGAGCAGCCGGACGAGCGGCATGGCCATCCGCCAGAGCGGCGGCAAGGGATCGCGCGACCGGCGACGCTCGTCGACGCCCGCGGGCGCGCTGCGCACGAGCGCTGCCACCGCGGCAGCAGCGGCGACGAACGCGGCGGCCAGCGTGAGCCAGAGCCGGGCGTCGAACCCGGAGAGCATGGCGGCGCTCATATCTCGATCGCCACGAGGCGCCGGATGGTGAGGAAGCCCGCGACCTGCATCAGGGCAACGGCCGCGCAGACGACCCAGCCGCGCCAGTCGGCGAGCAGCGGCCGCATGGCTTCCGGGTCGAAAGCGCCCAGCAGCGCGGCGACACCCGCGGGCAGCATGGTCATGACCCAGGCTTGCAGGCGGCCCTGTGCGGTGAGCGCGCGAATCTTGCCCTCGATGGCCAGCTTGCGCCGGGTGGCGTCGGCCAGCGACTCGAGCGCATCGGCCACGTTGCCGCCGGATTCGGTGCCGATGCGCAGCGCCGACGCGAAGAGCGCGGTTTCCTCGACTCGCAGCCGGCGCTGCAGTCCCGCCAGGCTCTCGGCGAGCGTGGCGCCCAGCCGCTGCTCGCGCAGCATCAGGGCCAGCTCCTGCCTGGCCGGCGGCGCGATCTCCGCCGCGGCGCCGGCGAGCGCCTGCGCCAGTCCGTTACCCGCGCGCAGCGCGCCGGCGATCAGCATCAGCAGGTCGGGAATCTGCTGGCGAAAGGCGTCGACGTGACGGCGCCGGATGCGGGCCACGGCGAGACCGGGCAAGGCCCCCGCCGCCAGCGCCGCGACGATCGCGACGATCGGGTTGGCGCTCAGCACCCAGGCGACAAGCGTGATGACGATCGCGAGCAGCATCGACATCCGGTGAAGCGAGCCCGGATCGACGAACAGGAAGGCGCCGCGCAGCGAGCGGTCCACGGTGCGTTCGAAGCGCTCGCGATGGCGCCGCGCCATCTGCAGCGCGAAGGCCGACAGCGCGGCGAAGCCGGCCGCCGCCGACACGAAGGCCGCAACGAGAACGTGCTCAGGCATGGCGACGCTCCTCGAAAGCGGAAAGGTCGAAGCTCACGCGCTGATCGCGCAGCGCCTCGAGGAACTGCGGCACGTTGCCGCAGCCGGTGAAGCGGCCGCCGCCCGGGTCGAGGGGGTCGCCTCGGTGGAAGCGAAACAACGGCTGGGTGAGCACGCGTCCGCCCTCCATGCCGGTGAGCTCGGCGATCTCCACGATGCGCCGGCTGCCGTCGGGCAGGCGCGCCTGGTGGACCACGATGTCGATGGCCGCGGCCACCTGCTCGCGGATCGCCGTGACCGGCATGTCGACGCCCGCCATCAGCACCATGGTCTCGAGGCGCGAGAGCACGTCGCGCGCGCTGTTGGCATGCACCGTGGTGAGCGAGCCGTCGTGGCCGGTATTCATCGCCTGCAGCATGTCGAGCGCCTCGCCGCCGCGGCACTCGCCGACCACGATCCGATCGGGCCGCATGCGCAGCGCGTTGCGCACCAGGTCGCGGATCGTGACTTCGCCGCGGCCCTCCAGGTTGGCCGGCCGGGCTTCGAGGGAGACCAGATGCGGATGCGCGAGCCGCAGCTCGGCCGCGTCTTCGATGGTGATGATCCGTTCGCCGCGCGGAATCAGGTTCGACAAGAGGTTGAGCAGCGTCGTCTTGCCGGAGCCGGTGCCTCCCGACACGACGATGTTGCGGCGGTGCGCCACGCACAGCGCCAGGAAGTCGAGCATGGGGCGCGACAGCGAACCGATGGCCACCAGGTCGGCCGGCGCGAAGAGCCTGCGGTTGAAACGCCGTATCGTGATCGTGGGCCCGCGCAACGACAGCGGCGGAATGATCGCGTTCACCCGCGAGCCGTCGGACAGGCGCGCGTCCACCATCGGCGAGCTCTCGTCGATGCGACGGCCCACCGGCGCCACGATGCGCTCGATGGCCGCGCGCACCGCATCGTCGTCGGTGAAGACCGCGGCGCAAGGCTCGATCAGGCCGTTGCGCTCGATGAAGATCTCGCGCGCGCCGTTGACCATGATCTCGCCGATCGTGTCGTCGGCCAGCAGCGCCTCGAGCGGCCCCAAGCCGATGGCCTCGTCCAGCACCTGGCCGATCAGCCGCTCGCGATCGACGCCTGCCGGCAGCGCGGCCTCGCTCGCCACGAGGTCCAGCAACAGGGCACGCGCCTCGCCGCGCAGCTGCGCCGGGCTGAGCTGGCGGATGTCCTTGCGGTGCAGGTCGATCGCGTGCAGCAGGCGGCGATGCAGGATGCGGCGCCATTCGAGGCCCTCATCGGGCGAGGCCTGGGGTCCACCCGCAGCCGTCGTGCCCGGTGCCGGCGGTGCGTCCGGCCATCCCGCTGCGCTTGCCTGCCCAGGGTCGGTTTGCGAGCCGGGCGCCGTGGCGGGCTGCAAGGCGCGTTCGGGGCCGCGCTTCTCGGGCAAGACCGGTGCAGCCCTCGCCTCGCGCGCCGGATGCACGATCAGCCGATGGCCGGCGATCAGGATCTCGTCGCGCTCGTCCAGCGGCCCGAACTCGGCGATGCGCTCGCCGTTGACCCAGGTGCCGGCCAGCGTGCCGGCGTCCACCAGCCGGAAGCCGCGATCGATGCGCTGCAGCTCGGCATGCTGGCGCGCCACGCGCCAGCCCGGCAGCACCACGTCGGCGTCGCGCGAGCGCCCGAT
>JRYH01001031.1_pt1 | contig 17765 bp, 16 predicted proteins | sample 235351 | NCBI WGS metagenome assembly JRYH01 (sample SAMN03074221, study PRJNA261480) | activated sludge metagenome | biome: Wastewater Treatment Plant; feature: Wastewater; material: Activated sludge; isolation source: activated biomass of a wastewater treatment plant treating wastewater... ... | reverse complement strand
GACGACGCGATCCGCGCGATCGTGCTGGCCGGCAAGGGCAAGGCCTTCTGCGCCGGCGGCGACCTGAACTGGATGAAGCGCGCCGGCGAGATGAGCCCCGAGGAGGCCTTCGAGGACTCGCGCAAGCTCGCCAGGCTGCTGCGCACGATCCACGACAGTCCCAAGCCGGTGATCGCGCGGGTGCACGGCGCGGCCTTCGCCGGCGGCATGGGCCTGGTGGCCGCCTGCGACATCGCGGTGGGCAGCCACGAGGCGAAGTTCTGCCTGTCCGAGGTCAAGCTCGGCCTGGTGCCGGCGATGATCAGCCCCTTCGTGGTCGGCCGCATCGGCGCGGCGCACGCCCGGCGCTGGACCCTGACCGCCGAAGTCTTCGGCGCGGCGGAAGCCTGGCGGATCGGCCTGCTCGACGACATCTCCCCCGACGACGAGCTCGATGGAACGATCAACGCGCTCCTCGGCCACCTGGTGCAGGCCAGCCCGGCCGCGCTGCGCGAGGCCAAGCGGCTGATCCGCGACGTGGCCGGCAAGCCGATCGACGACGCGCTGACCGACGACACCGCGCGCCGCATCGCCGCGATGCGGGCCTCCCCCGACGGGCAGGAAGGCATGGCTGCCTTCTTCGAGAAGCGCAAGCCGTCGTGGTTCATCGACCCGGAGAACGCGTGATGTTCGACAAGATCCTGATCGCCAACCGCGGCGAGATCGCCTGCCGGGTGGCCGCGACCGCGCGCCGGCTGGGCATCCGCACGGTGGCCGTCTATTCCGACGCCGACGCCGGCGCGAAGCACGTCGCGGCCTGCGACGAGGCGTACCGGCTGGGGCCGGCGCCGGCGCGCGAGTCCTACCTGCGCGCCGACCGCATCCTGGAGATCGCCAGGCACTGCGGCGCGCAGGCGATCCACCCGGGCTACGGCTTCCTGTCCGAGAACGAGGCCTTCGCGCGCGCGGTGCAGGAGGCCGGCCTGGTGTTCATCGGCCCGCCGGCCGACGCGATCGCCGCCATGGGCAGCAAGTCGGCCGCCAAGGCGCTGATGGAGAAGGCCGGCGTGCCGCTGGTCCCCGGTTACCACGGCAGCGAGCAGGACCCCGCCTTCCTGGCGGCCGAGGCCGAGCGGATCGGCTTCCCGGTGCTGATCAAGGCCAGCGCGGGCGGCGGCGGCAAGGGCATGCGGATCGTCGAGCGCGCCGACCAGTTCGCCGCGGCGCTGGCCTCCTGCCAGCGCGAGGCGCGCAACGCCTTCGGCGACGAGCACGTGCTGATCGAGCGCTACGTGCTGCGGCCGCGCCACATCGAGATCCAGGTCTTCGCCGACACCCACGGCAACTGCGTGCACCTGTTCGAGCGCGACTGCTCGGTCCAGCGCCGCCACCAGAAGGTNNCCGGGCATGACCGCCGAGCGCCGCGCCGCGATGGGCGAGGCCGCGGTGGCCGCCGCGCGCGCGGTCGGTTACGTGGGCGCCGGCACCGTGGAGTTCATTGCCGACCAGGCCGGCAACTTCTGGTTCATGGAAATGAACACCCGGCTGCAGGTCGAGCACCCGGTCACCGAGATGATCACCGGCCAGGACCTGGTCGAGTGGCAGCTGCGGGTCGCGACCGGCGAGCCGCTGCCGAAGGCGCAGCCCGAGCTGTCGATCGACGGGCACGCGATCGAGGTCAGGCTCTACGCCGAGAACCCGGACAAGGGCTTCCTGCCTTCGATCGGCACGCTGAAGCGGCTGCGCCTGCCCGACGGCGAATCGTTCGCGATCGGCAGCGCGGCGAGCGCCGGCGGCGCGAGTGCCGGCGTGCGGGTCGACAGCGGCGTGCGCGAGGGCGACGCGATCACCCCGCACTACGACCCGATGATCGCCAAGCTGATCTGCCACGGCCGCGACCGCGCCGAGGCGCGCCTGCGGATGGCCGGCGCGCTCGCGCGGGTGCAGGCGGCCGGCGTGCAGACCAACGCGGCCTTCCTGTCGCGGCTGATGCGCGACCAGGCCTTCGCCGCCGCCGAGCTCGACACCGGCCTGATCGAGCACCGCAAGGCCACGCTGCTTCCCGAGCCGGCGGCGCCCGGCCTGCGGACGCTGGCGCTCGGCGCCGCGGCAGTGATCGCCCTGGAGCGCGCCGCCGGCACGACCGGCCCGAGCGACCCGTGGGCAGCCACCGACGGTTGGCGACACGGCGGCGCCTGGCTGGCCCGGCCGATGCGCTTCGGCTTCGCCGGCGCCGAGCACGAAGTCGCGGTCGAGTACGCGGCGGCAGGGTGGACCGTGCGCGCCGGCGAGCAGGCGGTCTGCCTGGCGGCGCTGCGGCTGGACACCGCCACTGGCACGCTGCGCGGGCTGGCCGGCGACAGCGCCTTCGAGATCGGCGTGGCGCTCGACGGCGAGACGCTGCACCTCTTCGGTCCCGACGGACCGGTCGCGCTGCACTGGGCGGGCCCGCTCGCGCACGCCGGCGACGACGCCCACGAGGGCGGCGGCCTGAGCGCGCCGATGCCCGGCAAGGTGGTCGCGGTGCTGGTCGAGGCGGGCGCCGAGGTTTCTCGCGGCCAGCCGGTCGTGGTCATCGAGGCCATGAAGATGGAGCACACGATCGCCGCGCCGGCCGACGGCAAGGTCACCGAGCTGCGCTATCGGGTCGGCGACCAGGTCGCCGAGGGCGCCGCGCTGATCGGCTTCGAGCCGGCGTGAACGACTGTCCAGCGCTGCCCAGACGACGATGATTCGAATCGCGATCACCCACCCGGAAGCCGAAGCTCGCGAGCGCTGGTGCGCCGCCCTGTCGGCACTGCTGCCGCACGCGCAGGTAGAGGGCTGGCGGCCCGGCGACGAGCCGGCCGACTATGCGATCGGCTGGTACCCGGAAGCCGGCTTCTTTGCCGACCAGCCGAGGCTGCGGGCGCTCTTCAGCGCCGGCGCCGGCGTGGACCACCTGCTGCGCCATCCCGATCTGCCGGCCGCCTTGCCGGTGGTCCGGCTCGAAGACGCCGGCATGGCCGAGCAGATGGTCGAGTACTGCCTGCACGAAGTGCTGCGCCTGCAGCGGCGCGTGCCCGACTACGAGGCCCTGCAGCGCGAAGGCCGCTGGCAGGAGCTGCGCGCGCTGCGGCGCGACGAGCTCGAGGTCGGCGTGTTCGGCCTGGGCGTGCTCGGCGCGCAGGTGGCGCGCGCCTTCGCCGCGCTGGGCTATCCGGTGCGCGGCTACTCACGCTCGCCCAAGGCGATCGAGGGCGTGAGCTGCTTCGACGAAGCCCGGGGCCTGCGGGCCTTCCTCGAAGGCTGCCGCGTGCTGGTGCTGCTCGCGCCGCTCACGCCCGACACCCGGGACCTGTTCGACGGCCAGCGCCTGGCCTGGCTGCCCGAAGGCGCCTGGCTGGTGAACGTCGCGCGCGGCGCGCTGGTGGTGGACGAGGCGCTGCTGGCGGCGCTGGACTCGGGCAGGCTGGCCGGCGCCACGCTCGACGTCTTTCGCGAGGAGCCGCTGCCGGCCGAGCACCGCTTCTGGACGCATCCCGGTGTGCGGATCACGCCTCACGTGTCGGCGGTCACGCTGCCCGAGATCTCCGCCCGGCAGGTGGCGAGCAAGATCGCGGCGCTGGAACGCGGCGAGCCGGTGAGCGGCCTCGTGCTGCGCGACCGCGGCTACTGACGCCACGCGAGCGTGGCGACGGATGAATCGCGAACGTGGCTACGGATGCTTCGCGAGCGCGGCTACTTGGGAGGCCATCAGGGCCGCCCGGGCAGCATCCGGCTCGACGCGGCACAATTGGAAACCTGAAATCGAACCGGCTGCACGCCCAAGCAAGCGGAAGCCCGAAGCGAATGAAGCTGCCCACGAAAGTCCTGATCACCGAAGTCGGCCCGCGCGACGGCCTGCAGAACGAGAAGCAACCGGTATCCACCGAGGTCAAGGTGGGGTTGTGTGAGCGCTTGCTCGCAGCAGGCGTCCGCCAGCTCGAAGCGACGTCCTTCGTGTCGCCGAAGTGGGTGCCGCAGATGGCCGACGCCGCCGAAGTCATGGCGCGCATCTCGCGGCCGGCCGGCAGCCGCATCTCGGTGCTCACGCCCAACATGAAGGGCTTCGAGGCGGCGCTGGCTGCCGGCGCGCAGGAAGTCGTGATCTTCGGCGCGGCCAGCGAGGCCTTCTCCCAGCGCAACATCAACTGCTCGATCGCCGAGAGCATCGAGCGCTTCCGCCCGGTGGCCGAGGCCGCCAAGGCAAACGGCCTGCGCCTGCGCGCCGCGGTGTCGGTGGCCTACGGCTGCCCCTACCAGGGCGAGGTGCCGGTCGAGTCGGTGGTCGACGTGTCGCTGCGGATGCGCGAGCTCGGCTGCGACGAGATCGGCATCGCCGACACGATCGGCGTGGCCAACGGCGGCCAGGTGCAGCGCGTGCTCGAGGCGGTGCTGCGCGAGCTGCCGGCCGACGCGATCTCCGGCCACTATCACGACACCTACGGCCAGGCGGTGGCCAACGTGCTGGCCAGCCTGCAGGTGGGCATCGAGCGCTTCGACACCTCGATCGCCGGCCTGGGCGGCTGCCCCTTCGCCAAGGGCGCCACCGGCAACGTGGCCACCGAGGACGTGGTCTACCTGCTGCACGGCCTGGGCATCGAGACCGGACTCGATCTCGATGCGCTGGTCGAAGCCGGCCAGTGGATCTCGGCGCAGCTCGGCCGGCGCAGCAACTCGCGCGCCGGCAACGCGATCGCCGCGAAGCGCGCGGCCCGGCAGAAAGCCGCCACCGCATGACCGGGACCAAGCCGCCGCCGCGCCCGGCCTTCGCCGGGCGCACCCGCTCGCCCTGTATCTCGGTCTGCCGGATCGATCCGGCCGACGGCCTGTGCGTCGGCTGCCTGCGCACGATCGACGAGATCGCGAACTGGGGCGCGATGCCCCCCGAGCAGCGCGTCGAGGTCTGGCGGCTGATCGCCGAGCGGCGCGAGGCGAAGGAGGCGGCGAAGGCAGCCGCCGCGGGCCAGCGCGGATGAACGGTCTGCCCGACACGGTCCGCTTCATCGAGCGCGACTGGCTCTCCTCCAACCAGGTCTTCCTGGTCGACGGCACCGAGGCCACGATCGTCGACACCGGCTACGTCAAGCACGCGCCGATGACCGCCGCCATCGTCGGCCGCCTGCTCGAGCAGACCGGCACCCGGCTCGCGCGCATCGTGAACACCCACCTGCACTCCGACCACTGCGGCGGCAACCGGATGCTGGCCGAGCGCTTCGGCGGCCGGACCCTGGTGCCCCAGGCCAGCCTCGCCGACGTTGCCCGGTGGGATGAGCAGGCGCTTACATTCGCCGCTACCGGCCAGCGCTGCGACCGCTTCGAGGCGCACGGCGGCATCGCACCCGGCGACGAGCTGGTGATGGGCGGGCTGAGCTGGCGCGCGCACGCGGCGCCCGGCCACGATCCGAAGAGCCTGGTCTTCCACTGCCCCGACGCGCGGCTGCTGATCTCCGCCGATGCCCTCTGGGAGCAGGGCTTCGGGGTGATCTTCCCCGAGATCGAGGGCGAGTCCGGCTACGACGAGCAGCAGGCGATCCTGGAACTGATCGCGAGCCTGGAAGTCGACCTGGTGCTGCCCGGCCACGGCCCTGCCTTCACCGATGTGGCCGCCGCGCTGGCCACCGCCTTCTCGCGCCTGAAGGCGCTGCGCGAGGACCCGACCCGGCAGCCCCGCCACGGGCTCAAGGTGCTGATCAAGTACCTGATGCTGGACCTGGAGCGGATCGAGACCGAGCGCTTCGTCGAGCGCATCCGCGCCGCCTCGATCCCGCGCCACGCGGCAGACCGCCTCGGCATGACGCCCGACCAGGCCATACGCGACGCCATCGCCCAGCTGGTCGCCCAGGGCCAGCTCGCCGAAGATGCCGGCTGGCTGGCCGACACAAGCGCCGCCTGAGCCCGCCGACGACGATCGTCACGGAGACGCCCCATGAGCCAGCCCGCGAGCCTCGCCATCCGCGACAGCCACGACGACGACCTCGGCGCGATCCAGGCGATCTACGCGCATCACGTCCGCCACGGCGGCGGGTCCTTCGAGCTGGAACCGCCGGACCTGGTCGAGATGATGCGCCGGCGCGCCGACGTGCTGCGCAACGGCTTTCCCTACCTGGTGGCGGTGGGCCACGTGGAGGGGCGCGAGCGGGTGGTCGGCTACGCCTACGTCAACTTCTTCCGGCTGCGACCCGCCTACCGCTTCACGGTGGAGAACTCGATCTACATCGACCCGGCCGCCCAGCGCAGCGGCGTGGGCAAGCGACTGCTCAACGAGTTGATCGCCCGCTGCGAAGCCGCCGGCCTGCGGCAGATGGTCGCGGTGATCGGCGACAGCCGCAACACCGGCTCGATCGGGCTGCACGCCGCCTGCGGCTTCCGTTTCGCCGGCGTGCTGCGCAGCACCGGCTGGAAGTTCGACAAGTGGCTCGACACGGTGCTGATGCAGCGCGACCTGGGGGCGGGCGACCGAACGTCGCCATAGGGGTCGGGGCGCTTCGCGGCGCTCTCCGGCCAAACGCGCGCTCAGCTGCGCCAGTACCCGTTCGCGGCGGCGATCGTCTGGAAGTTGATCGCGACCACCTGCGATACCGCAGTCAGGCTGTCGGCATTCTCGGCGTACTCGGGGCGCAGGCGGTCACGCACTTCGGCAGAAGGCTGCGTGTACTTGACGCCCATGCGCGAAAGCTTGATCGCCAACTCGAAGCCCTCCTGCGGGCCCGCGGTGAGCAGGCTGGTCAACCACTGTTCGGCCATGATTCCGTCCTCCTTGCAGTTCATCGTGCACCGGTCTGGCGGCGGCCCTGCGCGCCTCATCCCCGCTGCGCGCGGTCCCGCGCGTTCTGCGCCTCGATGCGCTCGCGCGCCTCTCGCCACTGCTCGTCGGTCCAGTCGCGCAGCGGATAGAAGTTGCCGCCGTTGGCCAGGTAGTTGCCGCCGTCCATGAAGATCAGCTGCCCGGTGAGCCAGTCGCAGCCGCCCGACATCAGGAAGGCCGCCAGGTTCTGCAGCTCGGCCATGCTGCCCGGCCGGCGCATCGGGTTCATCGCCCGGGAACGCGCGCCCGGCTCCTCGCCCGGGTTGAGCCGCTTGCTCATGCCTTCGGTGGGGATCTCGCCGGGGCCGACCGCGTTGAGCCGGATCCCGTAGCGCGCCCACTCGGTGGCCAGCGAGCGGGTCATCGCCGCGATGCCGGCCTTGCTCATCGCGGAAGGCACCACGAAGGGCCCGCCGTTCTCGACCCAGGTCACGATGATCGACATCACCGAGTTCATCGGCATGCCGGGCTTCCAGCCGCCGGCGCGCCGCGTCTCCTCGATCCAGTGCCGGCCGACCGCGTTGGTCACGTAGAAGGTGCCGTGGAAGACGATGTTGGCGATCGCGTCGAAGGCGCGCGAGGACAGCGCTTCGGTGGGGCTGATGAAGTTGCCCGCGGCGTTGTTCACCAGGCCGGTGAGCGGACCCTCCGCGAAGATCTCGTCGACCATCGCCTCGACCGCCTGGGCGTCGCGGATGTCCACCGCGAAGGTCTTCACCTCGCCGCCGTGCTCGCGCATCATCTGCTGCGCGGCCTCGTCGAGCACCGCCTTGCGGCGGCCGCAGATCGCGACGCTGGCGCCGAGCTGCAGGAAGCGCTCGCTCATCGCCCGGCCCAGGCCGGTGCCGCCGCCGGTAACCAGGATCCGGTGGCCCCGCATCAGGTCTTTCTCGAACATCGCTGCCTCGCCAATCGGGTCCGCGCTCGCGGACGGACCTCAATCGTACTTCCTCGCGTCCTCGATCACCTTGCCGTCGTTGGGCAGGCTGCCGGGCGCGACCAGCGCCACCTCGCCGCGCAGCTTGGTGACCTCGCGCACCGACTCGGCCAGCGCGGCGGCCAGCGCCTCGACGCCGCCGGAGGCGATCACGGCCGAGTCGTCGGCCTCGCAGCGCAGCGTCATCCGGTCGTTGGCCATCTCGCCCTCGACGACCAGCCGCGCCCGCGCCACGCCCGGGTGCCGGCGAACGATTTCCTGCACCTGGCCCGGGTGCACGAACATCCCGCGCACCTTGGTGGTCTGGTCGGCGCGCCCCAGCCAGCCGCGGATCCGCACGTTGGTGCGACCGCAGGGCGAAGGGCCTCGCATCACCGCGGACAGGTCGCCGGTGCCGAAGCGGATCATCGGGTAGACCGGGTTGAAGCTGGTGACGACCACCTCGCCGACCTCGCCGTCGGGCACCGGGTCGCCGGTGCCGGGGCGCACGATCTCGAGGATCAGGTCCTCGTCGAGGATCATGCCTTCCATGGCCTCGGACTCGTAGGCCACCATGCCGAGGTCGGCCGTGCCGTACCACTGCAGCACGGTCTCGACGCCCTGCTGCTGCAGCCAGCTGCGCAGGCTGGGCGGCAGCGCTTCGGCCGCCACCAGCGCGCGCTTCAGGTTCGAGATGTCGAGCTTCAGCTCCTGCGCCTTCTCGACGATGATCCGCAGGAAGGAGGGCGTGCCCGCGTAGGCGTCGGGCTTGAGCGTGCGGATCAGGTCGATCTGCTGCTCGGTGTTGCCGATGCCGGCCGGGATCACTCCGCAGCCCAGCTTGCGCGCGCCGCCGTCCACCATCCAGGCGCCCGGCGTCAGGTGATAGCCGAAGCAGTTCTGCACCACGTGGCCGGGGCGGATGCCCGCCGCGTGCAAGGCCCGCGCCACCCGCCAGGGATCGTCGCCGGCGCCCTCCGGGTCGAAGATCGGGCCGGGCGACATGAACAGGCGCCCGAGCCGGCCCGGCTCCACGGTGGTCAGGCCGCCGAACGGGGGGCGCGCCTGCTGGATGTCCTTCAGGTCGCCCTTGCGCAGCACGGGCAGCGCGGCGAGTGCCTTGCGCGAGCTGATGTCGCCGGGCGCGAGCCCGGCCAGCCGCTCGCGCCAGCCCGGCGCCTTGTCGATCGCGTGCGCGATCAGGCCGGGCAGGCGCGCCATCAGCGCGCCCTCGCGCGCCTCCGGAGACCGGGTCTCGAGTTCGTCGAAATGCTGGCTCATGGATTCACCTGCGCACGCGTGGCGCTCACAGCCAGCGCTTGCGCCGCTTGTAGGACTTCAGGTTCTTGAAGGACTTGCGCTCGTGCTCGCCGCCGCCCAGATAGAACTCCTTGACGTCCTCGTTGTTGATCAGGTCCTCCTGGGCGCCATCCAGCACGATCTTTCCCGACTCCATGATGTAGCCGTAGCTGGCGGCCTTCAGCGCCATCCGCGCGTTCTGCTCGACCAGCAGGATCGTGATCCCGAGCTCCTTGTTGAGCTGGCGGATGATGTCGAAGACCTCCTTGACCAGCAGCGGCGACAGGCCCATCGACGGCTCGTCGAGCAGGATCATCTTCGGCCGCGCCATCAGCGCGCGGCTGATCGCCAGCATCTGCTGCTCGCCGCCCGACAGGTAGCCGGCCAACCCGGTGCGCTCGCGCAGCCGCGGGAAGAAGTCGAAGACCATGTCGAGGTCCTTCTTGACCCCGTTGTCGCGGCGCGTGTAGGCCCCGAGGCGCAGGTTCTCGATGACGGTCATGTCCTCGACGATCCGGCGCCCCTCCATGACCTGGAAGATGCCCTTGCGCACGATTTCCTCGGGCGCCATGTTGGCGATCTCCTCGCCCATGAAGGTGACGTTGCCGCGCGTGACCTCGCCGTCTTCGGTGCGGAGCAGCCCCGAGATCGCCTTCAGCGTGGTCGACTTGCCCGCGCCGTTGGGCCCGAGCAGCGCGACGATCTCGCCCTCGGGCACCGAGAGGCTGACCCCCCGGAGCACAAGGATCACCTCGTCGTAGACGACCTCGATGTTGTTGACCGTCAGGATCGGCGGCTTCGTCGCGGCCTTCTTCTCGGCCGCCACGGGCTCGGCCACGACGGAATCGGCTTGCGCCATCGGTAGCTACTCCACTGCTTTCGGGAAGGCCCCCTCCGCCGCGAGGGAAGAGGGGGCGGGCAGGCTGCTTACCAGCCGAGCCACTCGGGCTTGCGGGGGATGTCCGCCTCGCCGGCCTTCGAGATCGACTGCTGGCCGCCCTTCGAGTTGGCGCGATAGATGAACACCTTGGTCGTGCCGCGGTGATCTTCCGCCGTCCAGGTCGACGGGATGCAGACGCCCTGCAGCTCGGCCGGAACGTGGTCCCTGAACTGCTCCATCCCGGCCTTGATGTTCTGGCCGGTCACGCCGCCGTTCATCTTCGACGCCGCGACCATCGCGTCGCGCATGAAGAAGGCCGAGCAGATGCCGCGCATGTAGTGCACCGGACGGTACTCGTTGCCCGAGGCGTCGGAGATCTTCGAGATCTCGCGAACCGTCTTCATGCCAGGCGCGTCGGACTTCCAGTCGGCGCCGCCGACCACGAACATCACGCCGTCGGCCGCATCGCCGGCGCCGCGCAGGGCGTTCTCGTCCATGCCCCACACGTTGGCCAGGTACTGGGTCTTGACGCCCACCGTTTCGCAGGACTTCAGCAGCGAGATCGTCGAGCCGCCGGTGTTGGCCAGGAAGGCGTAGTGGGCGCCGGAGTCCTTCAGGCTCAGGCACTGGGCCTTGAAGTCGCCGGGCTTGAGCGAGTACTGGATCGGCGGCATCACCTGGAAGCCGAGCTCGGTCGCGTAGGCCGCGCAGCCTTCCTTCGGCGCGTTCGGGTAGGGGTGGTTGTCGCCCAGGTGCACGAACTTGGGCTTGTCGATGTTCTTGGCCTTCGCGTCGCCCGCCGCCCACTGCACCAGCGCGCGACAGCCGTCAGGGTAGGACGGACCGTAGAAGAAGTTGAAGGGCGCCGGCTTGGTGCCCTTCGGGCCCTTGCCCTGCGGGTCGGTCAGGTGGCCCGAGTAGGACGCCGAGAAGTTGGGAATCTTGTCGGCCGCGTGGAAGCCGACCAGGGCCTCGGTGTCGGCCGTGCCCCAGCCCTGGATCGCGACGGCCTTGTCGGTGCCCACCCACTTCTTGTAGGTGGCGATCGCGCGCGGCGCGTTGTAGCTGTAGTCGACGGTCTCGAACTTCAGCTGCTGGCCGGCGATGCCGCCGTTCTTGTTGATCCAGGCCATCGCGTCGGCCACGCCCTGGCCGTAGGGCTTGCCCACGTCGGAGGTCGGGCCGGTGAAGTCGACCAGGTGGCCGACGAAGATGGGATCGGCGGCCGAGGCGGAACCTGCCCCGAGCACGAGCGCCGCGGCTGCGGCGGCGAATACGGTGGTCTTCATCTGCTGTCTCCTCTTGTGGATCACGGACCCGGTGAACGAATCGCTTGTGGAACCGGTTGTCATGGACTGCCTCCTCCTCGGGCACCGCCGGACGCCGGCACCCCCTTGGCTAGTACGAGAACGGATAGAGCTTCCAGTACGCCTTGATCATCTTCCAGCGATGGGCGAGCCCGTCGGGCTCGAAGATCAGGAAGAGCACGATGGCCAGGCCGATCGCGCCCTCTTTCAGGAAGGCGATGCCGTCGGTCAGGGCCGGGAAGTAGGCGCCGGCCGTCTGCGAGAAGGCCTGCACGGTCTCGGGGAGCAACACCATGAAGGCGGTGCCCATCAGCGTGCCCATCACGCTGCCCATGCCGCCGATGATGATCATGCCGAGGAACTGGATCGAGAGCAGGATCGTGAAGGACTCGGCCGACACGAAGCTCAGGTAGTGACCGAACAGCGCCCCCCCCACGCCCGCATAGAAGGCGGCGATCCCGAAGGACAGCACCCTGTACCGGGTCAGGTTGATGCCCATGATCTCGGCCGACAGGTAGTGATCGCGCACCGCGATGAAGGCTCGCCCGTCGCGGCTGCGCAGCAGGTTGGCGCCGATCAGGTAGAGGATCACCACGTAGGTCAGCACCACGTAGAAATAGTGCCGGTCTCCGGAGATCTGCATGCCGAAGATGCTGAACGACTGCGCGATCGTGCCGGAGGACCCGCCGGTGAACCAGTCGGCGCGAGCGAAGAAGTCCTCGAGGATGAACTGGGCGGCGAAGGTGGCGATCGCCAGGTACAGGCCCTTGATCCGCGCCGCCGGGATGCCGAAGAGCATGCCGACCACGGTGGTCATCAGGCCGGCCAGCGGGATGGCCCAGAAGACCGGCACGCCCCAGCTGTTGTTGAGCCAGGCCGAGGCGAAGGCGCCGAAGCCGAAGAAGGCCGCGTGGCCCAGCGAGATCTGCCCGGTGAAGCCGACCAGGATGTTCAGGCCCAGCGCGGCGATGCCGTAGTAGCCGATCTGGATCAGCAGGTTCAGATGGTAGGCGCTCAGCAGCTCGGTGCCGCCGATCTTCAGCGGCGCCAGGCACAGCAGCAGCACCGCCGCGATCGCGAAGCCGCGCGAGGCCGGCGTCGGGAAGATCGTGGTGTCCTTGCGGTAGCTGGTCTTGTACTGGCCGCAGGGAATCAGGGCCGAGGAAGTGGTCGCCATGCCTCAGATCCTCTCGATCTGCTTGGTGCCGAACAGGCCGTAGGGCTTGATCATCAGGATCACGATCAGCGCGTAGAAGGGCGCGACGGTGTACAGGTTGCCCCAGTTCAGGTACTGGCTGTCGACGAACTCGGCGAGGTTCTCGAGCACGCCGATGATCAGCCCCCCGACGATGGCGCCGATGATCGAATCGAGCCCGCCCAGGATGACCGCCGGAAACACCTTGATCCCGAAGAAGGACAGCGCCTGCGACACCCCGTTGACCATGCCGACCACCACGCCGGCCAGCGCCGACACGACCGCGGAGATGGCCCAGGCCGCGGCGAACACGGTCTTGACCGAGATGCCCAGGCTCTGCGCGACCTGCTGGTTGAAGGCGGTGGCGCGCATCGCCAGGCCCATTCGCGAGAACTTGAAGAACCAGGCGAAGCCCGCCATGATCACCAGCGAGATCAGCATCGACATGATGTAGGGGGTCTGCACGTTCAGCCCCAGGATGTTCATGGACTTCGACGCGAACACCTCGGGATAGGGCGCGGTCCAGACGCCGAACATCCACTTCATCATGGCCTGGAAGAAGATCGACAGGCCGATCGTGACCATGATCACCGAGATGATCGGCTCGCCGATCATCGGCCTGAGCACCAGCACCTGAAGCAGGATCCCGAACACCGCCATGAAGGCCAGCGTGATCGGAAAACCGAGCCAGAACGGCACCTTCATGCTGGTGAGCAGCCACCAGCAGGTCCAGGCGCCGATCAGCAGGAACTCGCCCTGCGCGAAGTTGACGATCTGGGTGGACTTGTAGATCAGCACGAAGCACATCGCCACGACGCCGTAGAGCGTCCCGATGATGATGCCGTTGACGGTGAGCTGGATCAGGAGATCGGTGTTCATGCGCGTTCTCGCTATGCGGCCCGCTCGGCGGATCGCGGCGCCGCGGCGCTCGCGGCGGCCGGGCCGGTGTCGAGCAGCTTCTCGACCACCAGGTCGGTCTGGATGCGCGACGTGGTGCCGTCCTGGAATCGGATGATCGTGTCCACGTGGACCATGGGCGTGTCGCCGTAGATCGCGTCGATGATGTCGGCGTACTTCTCGGCGATCACGTTGCGCCGCACCTTGCGCGTGCGGGTCAGCTCGCCGTCGTCCGCGTCGAGCTCCTTGTAGAGCAGCACGAACTTGCGCACCCGCTGCGGCTCGGGCAGCGTGGCGTTGACCTTCTCGACCTCCTCGCGCAGCAGCCGATAGACCTCCGGCTGCGAGGACAGGCTGGTGTAGTTGGTGAACGCGATGCTGCGCTGCTCGGCCCACTTCGACACGATCGAGTAGCGGATGCAGATCATCGCCGCCAGGTAGGGCCGGTCGTGCCCCAGGATGACCGCCTCGGCGATGAAGGGCGAGAACTTGAGCTTGTTCTCGATGAACTGCGGCGAGAAGCGCGTTCCGGTCGACGTGGTGGCCAGGTCCTTGACCCGGTCGATGACCACCAGGTGCCCGTTCTCCTTCTTGATGTAGCCGGCGTCGCCGGTGTACATCCAGCCGTCGCGCACGTCGGCCCTGGTGGCCTCTTCGTTGCGGTAGAAGCCCAGGAACATGCCCGAGGTGCGCGCCACGATCTCGCCCACGCCGTTCTTGTCGGGCTGGTCGATGCGCAGCTCGGTGTCGCCGAAGGGCAGGCCCACGGTGTCGAAGTCCACGTCGTCGGGCCGGTGGATCGTGTAGGCGCCGGCCAGCTCGGTCTGGCCGTAGATCTGGCGCAGCGGCACGCCCATGGCCTGGAAGAAGCGGAAGGTCTCCGGGCCCAGCGCCGCGCCGCCGGTGGCCGCGGACTTCAGGAAGGTGAAGCCGAGCCGGTCGCGCAGCGGCCGGAACAGGATGAGCTCGGCGAGCCAGGAACGGCGCTTCTGGTCGAGCGCCTGCAAGCCGAGCCTCATGCCGAACTCGTACATCTTCTGCTTGAAGCGCGTGGCATCCATCATTCGCGCGCGCACGTCGGCGGCGATCTGCTCCCAGACCCGCGGCGCCAGCAGCACGAAGGTGGGGCCGATCTCGCGCAGGTCGGCCATCATCGTCTCGGGCTCCTCGACGAAGTTGACCGTGATGCGCGAGATCAGCGGCTGCGCCACCGCGTAGATCTGCTCCATGATCCACGGCAGCGGCAGCACCGACACGTAATTGTCGCTGGGCAGCTTCGGGTCGGCGCCCAGGTAGGCGGCGCAGTGCCCGAGGAAGGGCCCGGCCTGCAGCATCGCCAGCTTGGGGTTGGACGTGGTGCCCGAGGTGGTGCAGAGGATGGCGACGTCCTCGGCCTTGCCCAGCGCGACCTCGTCGGCGAAGCGCGAGGGCTCGCGGGCCTCGAGGCGCGCGGCCATGGCCTTCAGGTCGTCCCAGCTGACCAGGCGCGGATCGTGGTACTTGCGCATGCCGCGCGGGTCGAAGTAGACGATCTTCTCGATGCTCTTCGAGTTCTCCGCCACCTCGAGCAGCTTGTCGACCTGCTCTTCGTCCTCGGCCAGCACCACCCTGACCTGGGCGTAGTCGACCAGGTAGGCGACCTCCTGGGGCATGGCGTCGTGGTAGACCCCCAGCGACATGCAGCCCACCGAGTGGATCGCGAGCTCGCTCCAGACCATCTCGGGCCGGTTCTTGCCGATGAAGCTCACCACCTCGCCGCGCTTCACGCCCAGCTCGATCAGGCCGAGCGCGATCGTCTTGACCCGGTCGCGATAGTCGGCCCAGGTGAACTCGTTCCAGATCCCGAATTCCTTCTCGCGCATCGCGACCTCGCCGGGCCAGCCCTCGGCGTTGTGCAGCAGCAGCTTCGGGAAGGTGTCGTGGCGGACGACGTCGCCGTACTCGGGTTGCATCAGGCGGCCTCGTCGTCTTCCACGCCCAGGTAGGCGCGCTTCACGTGCTCGTTGTTCATGATCTCGTCGGGCAGGCCGTCGGCGATCTTGCGGCCGAAGTCCAGCACGATCACGCGGTGCGAGATGTCCATGACCACGCCCATGTCGTGCTCGATCATGATCACCGTCATGCCCCACTCCTCGTTCAGGTCGACGATGTAGCGGGCCATGTCCTCCTTCTCCTCGAGGTTCATGCCGGCCATGGGCTCGTCGAGCAGGATCAGGTCGGGCTTGACCGCCACCGCGCGCGCCAGCTCGACCCGCTTGCGCAGGCCGTAGGACAGCGTGCCGGCGACCGCCTTGCGGATGTGGCTGATCTCGAGGAAATCGATGATGTCCTCGACGTGGCGGCGGTGCTCGAGCTCCTCGCGCTGCGCGCCGCCGAACCAGTACAGGCCGCCGGTCAGGAAGTTGTTCTTCAGCAGGTGATGCCGGCCGACCATGATGTTGTCGAGCACGGTCATGTGGCTGAACAGCGCGAGGTTCTGGAAGGTGCGGCCCAGCCCCAGCGTGGCGCGCTGGTTGGGCGTGAGCCGGGTGATGTCCTGCCCCTTGAACCAGACGCTGCCGCTGGTCGGCGAGTACCGCCCCGAGATGCAGTTGAGCATCGAGGTCTTGCCCGCGCCGTTGGGGCCGATGATGGAGAACAGCTCGCCGGGCCGGACTTCGAAGCCGACCTCGGTGAGGGCCTGCACGCCGCCGAACCTGAGCGAGATGTCGCGCGCCTGCAGGATGGGCGCCGATTCGCTAGTCAATGTCTCCTCCTCCGCCCCGTGATCGAGGTCTGGAGCCGCCCGCGGCGGCTCCGGTACTAGATTAGTCTATGCCAACCCAGCCGGTATAGTTGTCGTCCGTCTGACAAACTTCGGGGTAAAGGGATTTTTCCGGTGGCGCGATCGCTCGACGACCTGCTGGACCTGTCGCCGTGGATGAGGCAGCTCGACGCGCTGCAGCAGGCGCGCGTGCGCCGCGACCTGATCGAGCGGACCGTGCCGGCCGGCGCCTTCGTCTGCCGCAAGGGCGAACCGATCGAGCACTGGTTCGGCGTCATCGACGGCCTGGTGAAGATAAGCAGCGTCTCGGCCGACGGCAAGTCGGTCACCTTCATCGGCGTGCCGCCCGGCGGCTGGTACGGGGAAGGCTCGCTGCTCAAGGCCGAGCCGCGCCGCTACGACGCCATTGCCCTGCGCGACAGCCGGATCGCCCTGATGCCGCGAGCCACCTTCCAGTGGCTGCTGGACTCCAGCATCCCGTTCAACCGCCACCTGCTGATCCAGCTCAACGAACGGCTCGGCCAGCTGATCGCCACGCTGGAGTCCGACCGGCTGCTCGGGCCCGACGCCCGGGTGGCGCGCTGCCTGGCCCAGATGTTCAACCCGCTGCTCTACCCGGAACTGGGGCCCCGGCTCGAGATCTCGCAGGCCGAACTGGGCTTCCTGACCGGGCTGTCGCGCCAGCGGGTGAACCAGGCGCTGCAGCTGCTGTCGCGGCGCGGCCTGCTGGGCGTGGAGTACGGGTCGATCACCGTCCTGTCGCTGGACGCGCTGCGCAGCTTCGAGGAATGAGCAGCGGAGTCGCCGCCCCGCGCCGGTGATCGAGCCGGGGCCCGCCGCAAGGGGCGGGCCCGAGCGCGTCACTTCGAATAGTCGTAGAAACCGCGGCCGGTCTTGCGACCCAGCATGCCGGCGTCGACCATCTCGCGCAGCAGCGGCGCCGGGCGGTACTTCGGGTCGTTGAAGTTGTTGTAGAGCACTTCCATGACCGCCAGCTCGACGTCGAGCCCGATCAGGTCGCACAGCGCCAGCGGGCCGATCGGGTGATTGCAGCCCAGCTTCATGCCGGCGTCGATCTCCTCGGCGCTGGCCAGGCCCTCCTGCAGCGCGAAGATCGCCTCGTTGATCATCGGGCAGAGGATCCGGTTGACCACGAAGCCGGCGCTGTTCTTCACGCCGATCGGGGTCTTGCCCAGCCGCTCGGCCAGCTCGGTGACCGTGGCCACGGTTTCGTCCGAGGTGCGCAGCCCGCGGATCACCTCGACCAGCGCCATCACCGGCACCGGGTTGAAGAAGTGCATGCCCACGAAACGGTCCGGATGATGGAGCGCGGTGGCCAGCTTCGTGATCGAGATCGACGAGGTGTTGGTGGCGATGATCGCGCCGGGCTTCGCGATGCCCGAGACGTTCTGCAGGATCTTGACCTTGAGCGCCTCGTTCTCGGTGGCCGCCTCGACGATCAGGTCAGCCGCGGCCAGGTCCTCGGCGTTCGTGGTCGTCTTGATGCGCGACAGGATCTCGAGCTTGCGGACCTCGTCGATCGAGCCCTTCTTCACCAGCCGGTCGAGCGAGCCGGACACGGTCTTCAGCCCCTTCTCGATGGCCGCGTCGTTGATGTCCTGCATGATCGCGTCGATGCCCGCCACCGCGCAGGCCTGCGCGATGCCGTTGCCCATGGTGCCGGCGCCGATGATGCCGA
>JRYH01002311.1_pt1 | contig 17769 bp, 24 predicted proteins | sample 235351 | NCBI WGS metagenome assembly JRYH01 (sample SAMN03074221, study PRJNA261480) | activated sludge metagenome | biome: Wastewater Treatment Plant; feature: Wastewater; material: Activated sludge; isolation source: activated biomass of a wastewater treatment plant treating wastewater... ... | reverse complement strand
GCGAGGTCGCGCGCACGCTGGCGCCCGGCGGCGTGCTGATCGACCCGCGGGTGCCCGGCACCGATCGGCCCGACCTGGCCGAGGCGCTGCGCCTCACCCGCGAGCTGCTCGCCGCCGCGCCGCGCCGCCCGCTCTACGAGGCCACCTTCGAGCGCGACGGCGTGCTGGTGCGCGCCGACCTGCTGCTGCCCGCGCCCGGCGGCTGGCGGCTCGCCGAGGTCAAGTCGACCAGCTCGGTGCGCGACTACCACCTGGCCGACGTGGCGATCCAGCGCTGGGTGCTGCAGGGGCAGCTGAAGGACGACTCCTGGGCGGCCGGCCCGCTGGCGCCGCTGGCCGGCGTGGAGCTCTGGCACGTGGACACCTCCTGGACCTGGCCCGGCGGCCCCGACTACACCGGCCTGTTCGCGCGCGAGGACCTCACCGCCGCCACCGAGCCGCTGCTCGACCAGGTGCCGCGCTGGGTGCGCGAGGCCGAGCGCATCCTGCAGGGCCACGAGCCCGCCATCGCCATGGGCCAGCAGTGCCGCACGCCCTTCGACTGCCCGTTCCAGGCGCACTGCGCCGCCCAGGCCGGCCCGCAGCCCGAGTACCCGGTCACGCTGCTGCCCAACACCCAGGGCAAGAAGCTGGCCGCCCAGCTGCTGGCCGAAGGCTACGACGACCTGCGCAGCGTGCCGCCCGGGCGCATCGAGGACCCCGAGCTGGCCATGATCGCCCGCGCGACCCGCGAAGGCGCGCCGCTGCTCGAGCCGCAGGCCGCCGAGAAGCTCGCGGGTCTCGCCTGGCCGCGCGCCTACCTGGACTTCGAGACGATCGGCTTCGCCGTGCCCCAGTGGCCCGGCACCCGGCCTTACCAGCAAGTGCCGTTCCAGTGGTCGTGCCAGATCGACGGAGGGCCGTCGGGAGAAGGGCCCTCAGAAGGAGGGCCGTTAGAAAAAGGGCCGTCGGAAGGAGGCCAGGTGCGCGAAGCCGCCTTCCTGGACCTGAGCGGCGCCGACCCGCGCCGCGCCTGCGCCGAGGCGCTCGTGCGCGAGCTGCCGGCCAGCGGCCCGGTCATCGTCTACAACGCCGGCTTCGAGCGCAGCGTGCTGCGCGCGCTGGCCGGCGAGTTCCCCGACCTGGCAAGGCCGCTCAACCGGATCGCCCGGCGACTGGTGGACCTGCTGCCGTTGGTGCGCGCGCACTACTACCACCCCGACATGCGCGGCTCGCGCTCGATCAAGGCGGTGCTGCCCACGATTCCCGGCGGCGCCGACTACGGCCTGCTCGACGAAGTGCAGCACGGCGCCGCGGCGCAGGCGGCGTACCTGGAGGCGATCGCCGCGGAGACCGGGGAGGCGAGGCGGGGGGAGCTGGAGGGGGCGTTGAGGCGGTACTGCGCGATGGATACGTGGGCGATGGTGGCCTTGGCCAGGTTCCTCGCATCCGGCAAGTGAGCCGCCGGGGTGATGCCCGCATCGATGCCAGCCCCGGACCGCTCGTCGGTCGCTGTTCCGGAATGTGGCCGTTGGCGCCGATTGCTGCGCCTGCACCGTGAAGGAGTCCTTCCATAGGCCCAAGGGCCGAACCTACTATCACCTTCGATGGAATCCATTCACTGCCCGTTCTGCCCGCCGCCCGCCGACAGGGTCGTCGCGAGCAAGGACCTGGCCGTCGCGATCCGCGACGGCTACCCGGTGTCGCCCGGCCACACGCTGGTGATCCCGAAGCGGCACGTGGCCTCGCTGGCCGATATCACCCAGGAAGAGGCCGCCGCCCTGTGGTCGCTGCTCGCCGAGGCGCGCGCCCGGCTCGACGCCGAGCTGAAGCCCGACGGCTACAACGTCGGCGTGAACGATGGTCGCGCTGCCGGGCAGACGGTGATGCACCTGCACGTGCACCTGATCCCGCGCTACGAAGGCGATCGGGCCGACCCGCGGGGCGGGGTGCGGTGGGTGATTCCGGAGAAGGCGGATTACTGGTCGGGGAGGAATTGAGCGGTGGGCATCCCGTCGGCCGACGACCAGGTTCGCTTCCTGCGGGACGTGCAGGCGCTGCTCGAAGACGGCCAGTTCGTCGCGACCTACAAGTACGCGCTCCTGATCGCGCTGGCCGACCTGGCGGTCGAGTCGGGCGTGGCCGATGACAGCCCGCTCGAAGTGCCGGTTCGGTCGATTGCCGAGAAGTTCATCGAGTACTACTGGCAGCAATCGGCGCCGTTCATGGGTGGCGATGCGGCCAGGGTGCTGCAGCAGAACACCGGGCGTCAGGCGGCGGTGATCAGCGACTTGACGCGCCTGCGCGCCGAGGGGGTTGCGTCGCTCAGCCAGTTGAGAAGCAACTCGCGCGCCTGGCGGCAGACGGTGAGCAAGGTCGCGCGGACCGTCCGGGTCATGCCGCTCTTCAAGCTGCAATACGTGGGTGGCACGCTGCGCCCTTTCCTGTACCCCCATCTTCTGCAAAACGATGCGATCACGCTGGGCAGCGGCGTCGCCTACTGCCTTCGGCAGTTCCACACGCTGATCACCGGCCTGGCGCGCGACCGCTGGGTTGCGATGGTCCGGCAACTGCCGCACAACCTGTACCTGGTCGGGCAGGCCGAGGACGTCGAGCGCTTCCTGTTCGGGGCTGGCAGGGAGCCGATTCGCCAGCATCTCGATCTGCTGATCGACCTTCAGCACGGCGATTGCCTGTACTGCCGTCGACGCCTCCGCGGTGCGGACGCGCACGTCGACCACTTCGTGCCCTGGTCGCTGCACCGGTGCGACGCACTGCCGAACCTGGTCGCAGCGCATGCGGCGTGCAATCTCGCAAAGGGGGATTGGCTGGCGGCGGAGCCGCACTTGGAACGGTGGGCAGCGCGGAACGAGCGCGAAGGGATCGATCGTAATGCAGACCCGGTTGCTTACTTCTCGGCGCAGCTCGCGGGCGTGATTGCGATCGCGGGCTGGGCGTACGAACGGGCGTACGAACTCGGCCTTCCGACCTGGGTTCGCGGACGAGACACGGTGAGACTCTCGGCCAGCTATCGCGGCCTGCTGCCGGTCAACACCACGCCTCAGCAGGGTGCCCATGAGGGCAGGCAAGTCCAATTGCAGCATGGGCGAAGCTGATCGGAGGTACGCAAATGGCAGCAGCCGAACCGTGGTCACGTTCAGAGGTCGAGGCGATCGTCGCCGACTACTTCCACATGCTCACGCAAGAGCTCGCAGGTCAGTCCTACAACAAGACTGAACACAGGCGGGCACTCGCGGCCACGCTGAACGATCGCAGCGATGGCTCGATCGAGCGGAAGCACCAGAACATCAGCGCGATCCTGATCGAACTCGGATGCCCCTACATCGGCGGCTACAAGCCGCTCGGGAACTATCAGGCCTTGCTCCGCGACGTTGTCGAAGATCGAGTGCTGAGGGATGCGCTGTTCGACAGAGTTGCCCTCAGCGCCGCGGAGCAACCGGCTGTCGTGCCGCTGAATCCCCGCTTCGACGACGTACTCGTCGAGGCGCCGACGCTGGGAACGGAAGCCGGGGCAGGGCGGTCCTCCTATCGGCTCACCCCCCGGGGGATCTTTCGAGACTATCTGGCCAGAGAGGCGAGAAATCGCTCGCTCGGGGAGGCCGGTGAAGCCTTCGTACTCGCCTATGAGAGAGCCCGGCTCCACTCACTCGGAAAGCCGCGCTTGAGCGATCGAGTCGAGCACGTTGCGAAGACCAAGGGCGATGGCCTCGGCTACGACATCCTGTCCTTCGAACCCGACGGGCGCGAGAGGTTCGTTGAGGTGAAGACCACGGCCTTCGGCAAGCAAACGCCGTTCTACGTCACCAGAAACGAACTCGAGTTTTCGAAGGAGTTCTCCTCCCAGTTTCGGCTCTGCCGACTCTTCGAGTTCAGGAAGACGCCGATGATGTTTCAACTCGAGGGAGCGGTCAGTGCGAACTGCCTGCTGGATCCGGTCAGCTACCTGGCGCGATTCGCATGAGCATGACCGCCGCACCGCCAGGCAACAGGGGAAGGCACACGAGGCGAGCCGCCATTTCGCTGACATTGCTGATCAGTACTACGGCCATCGCGCAGACCGGCACTCTGCCTGCCCCTTCCAGGACGGTCTACAAGTGCGAGGCGAAGGGCAAGGTCGTCTATTCGGACTCCCCGTGCCTCGGTGCAGAAGTCATCGACGTGACGCCTACGCGAGGCCTGAACAAGTCCTCCGGCCGCGAGCGGGTCGGTGCGGACGTACAGCGCGAACGGCACCGAGAGCTGATGGCGGAGGCGCTTCGCCCTTTGACCGGGAAGAGCGCGGAAGAAATGCAGGTTCTCGGGCGGCGCCAGAAGCTAGCGCCGGCTTTGCGAATGGAATGTGCCGCACTGGACGGGGCGATCGCGCGTGGCGAAGTTAGCGAGCCATCAGCGATTGGCGAGTCAAAACGGTCCGTGCAGCGCGATCTCTTCGTGGCGAGAAAGCGCTATCGTGAGATCGGGTGCTAGACAGCTCGCCTAAGTACGCGATCGGAGAGCTGCCGTCGTGGATCGCGGCTACAGATGCGGCGCTGTCTACGCTGTAGCGGTCTGGCTCATCGATAGATGACGTACCGAAGCTGCTGCGGGGTTTCGATCGCCCCCGCCCGCGCCGCCCGCACCCGTCGTACCGCCTCGTCGCTCGTCACCCCCGTCTCCACGAGCATCAGCGCCGCCACCGTCCCCGCCCGCCCCAGCCCTCCCCGGCAGTGCACCAACACCCGCCCGCCCTCGCGCAGCAGCCCCACCAGCCCCGGTCCACGCTCGACCCAGAGCGACTCGAACCGCTCGTCCGGCGCCTGCAGATCCACGATCGGCAGGTGATGCCAGGCGATCCCGCGCGCCCGCACCCGTTCGCCGAGCTGCGGCACGCCGAGCATCTCGAACTCGTGGTCCTCGATCAGCGTGAGCATCGCCGACGGCTGCCAGCGCGCGATCGCGTCGAGGTCCGTCTCCAGGTCCCGCGCCCACGGCGCGCCGGTCATGCTGTCGCCCTGCTTGCCGGGGCAGAAGGTGATGCCGACGACGCCGCCCGCGTCGCCCGCCGGGACTTCGTCGATCCGCAGCGGATGGGTGTGGCTCGTTCTCGCGGTCATGGTCTTCATCGGATCGCCTCTCCTCTTTGGCGGATTCGGCGCAACGCCGGGGCTGCGAGCCGGAATCAAAACTTCCCGGCCTGTGACGTGGGCCGGTCGCCGGGTGTATTCGGGGCGATTGTCTCCGCTGGGTGGGTCAGGAGGTGAGCCCTTGGGTGCCGACCGTCTGGCTACCTATTGCACCGGGTGGTACAGTTAATCAACCGCGCGCGGACCGGGCGCGCGGATCAACCAGGCGGGTTCGATGATCGCCCTTGAGCCGGCGCGCTGGTGGCTGGCGAGCTCGTGGAGATCAGTGGTGGCAACGACCAGGCGCAAGAGTCGGATTCTCGAAGAGACGCGCGAGACCGCGCACGGGCTCTATGGCGCGGGCCTGATCAGCAAGCGCCGCATGGGTGAGTTCGAAGCCCTGTGTCATCTCGAGGTTCCCGAGATGCCTCCGCAGAAGATCAAGGCGCTTCGGGAGGGGGCCAATGTCAGCCAGGCGGTATTCGCGGCTGTGCTGAACACCAGCCTTTCGACGGTGCAGAAATGGGAGGTCGGCGACAAGAGGCCGAGCGGCCCTTCGCTGAAGCTGCTGAGCCTCATCGAGCGAAAGGGGCTGGATGCGGTGATATGAAGATCGGGTCTGCGTCGGTGACTTGTCGCAAGAATCGCGTTTTGACGACACGTTTCGTCGACATGTCGTCGCCGACGACGTGTGACACCCAGACCTCTCGACTCTGAGCCCGCGCCAATCGGGTTTGTTTCCACCGCGTCGCGACTTTGCGATGGCGGTTTATCGGCTTTTATTTCGCTAACAGTAATCGATCGCTTGGCGAGTCTCGCGCGGAACGAGGTCCGGTCCAACCCCGGGTTGCTTGACCTCTGTGTTCATCTGCGTCCGCAAGGCGAATGGCCGAGAGGTGGTTTGGAATGAAGACAGTCCGCGTCAGCGTTGATCTCCGACGGCCGGCCTCGCTGCCTGTCGGCAGTGTCGATCGCCGCAGGCTCGACGCGACCACCGAGGCCGACCTCGCCGCCCAGCAGTCCGAGGACGATGCCGAGGCGATGCAGGACGCCGCCCGGTTCGTGCGCCGCGTGCGTCGGCGTCTCGGCCTCACGCAACAGGAATTCGCGCGGCGGATCGACGTTCCCCTCGACACGATCCGCAACTGGGAGCAGGGCAAGCGCTACCCCACGGGCGCGGCCAAGGCCTTGTTGAAGATCCTCGACAAGGCGCCGAAGGCGGCGCTGCAGGCGTTGGGCTGACTCTCCTCAGGCGTCCTTGCGCGCCGCGCCGCGCCTGGTCGCCTTGCCCTTCGGGGCCGTCGGGGCGCCACCAGGGCTGCGCTCCTGGAAGCGCCCCGTCACGTATTTGTGCAGCACGCTGGCAATCAGGGTCTGGTAAGGCACGCCTTCCTCGAGCGCCTTCACCTGGATGTCCTGCAGGTCGCCGGACGACAGCCTGATGTTGACCCGGCGGTCCTTGGTGGCCGTCGCGCGTGCCGCCGCCCTCAGGCGGTCAAGTTCGCTCCTGGTGGCGATCGACTTCAGCTTGCCGGACTCGTAGGCCTCGACGAGTTCTCGTTCGAAAGGATCAGTCCGCTTCATCTTGCTCTCCGGCCTGAAGATAGTCCCGCGTCGCCTTCCGGCTCGGGATGACCGTCTTCAGGAAGTAGTACTCGGCCTCCTCGACATAGGGCACCAGGTAGGCGTATCCATCCCATGCCACGACCATGATCCGCTGGTTCGGGTACTTCCTCGTATTCGGATGCACCAGCAAGTCGAGAAGCCCGCTCCCTTCGATCGCTATCACGACATGCTCGAACGATACGCCGCGCTCGGCCATCAGTTCGCTGTTCTTGTCGGGATTCCACCTGAAGGGCTTCATTCGAAGATTGTAGGCAAATGTGTGCCGTTTGTCATCGATCCGGCGATCGCCGATTGCCCGACACGGGGTGACAGCCGCCCCCCGCTGCCCTACCCTCGGACCTGCAGGCCCGCCCCGGGCCCGCCGACCCCGAGGAGACGCCGATGAAGCACGCCTTCTTCGCCTGCCTGGCGCTCGCCGCCGGCATCGGGCTGCAGCCGGTTTCCGTCCTGGCCCAGCAGTCCGACAAGGAATTGCGCGACCAGCGCAACGCCGCGCAGAAGGAGCGGCGCGAGCAGAAGCGCGACCGCGACCAGGCGCTGAACGACGCGCGCCGCGACTTCCAGGAGCAGGCGCGCGCGGTCGAGCAGGACTATCGCGAGAAGCTGCGCCAGGTGGACGTGGAGTTCGAGCTGCGCCGCGTCCAGTTGCAGGCCGAGCACGACGCGAACGTCGCCAAGGCGGAAGCCGAATTCCAGAAGCGCCTGTCCGACAGCCTGATGTCGACGAACGCCGAGCCGGCCGAGGCCCGGATGGCGAAGATGGAGTCGGCGATGAAGTCGCTGTCCGCGGAGATGTTCCGCATCCGCAAGCAGGCCGCGGAGAAGGTCCACCAGGAGCGGCTCGCGGTGGAGCGGCGCAAGCACGCCCTGCTGAAGGAGCAGGATCAGGCGCTGCTCGGCAAGGCCGAATCCATGGGCCTTGCGCGCGATCCCGAGCCGATCCTGGCGAAGCCGATCGGCGGCGAGCTGACCCGCGACGAGCAGCGCTGGAACGACGGCGAGCGCAAGCACGTGGCCAGCGTGGGCGACCGGAACAGGAAGTCGCTGGCGAAGTACCGCAACGGCGACAAGCTGCGCGCCTTCGACCTGGCGAACATGGAAGAGGACTTCGCGCTCGACTGGGAGGAGAAGGCCGAGCTGCAGGCGCTGCAGTCCGAGCGCACCTTGTTCAGCACGATGATGATGGGCGGGCAGGCCGACGTGCAGGCGCTCACCGCCCGGGCGGCCGAGCTGGGCGAGAAGGAGAAGCTCGTCAGGATCGAGTACGACAAGCGCCGCAAGGAGAAGGCGATCGAGCGCCGCGAGGCGCGCAGGAAGCTGGCGGAGGAGTGAGCGGAGAGTCGTCGTCCGGATGCATGCCTCTCCGCAACCTGGGCAGTATCATCGCCATGATCGAAGGTCAGCCATGATCACCGAAGTCAGTGAGATCAACTTCCGGCAACACCTGGACGAGATGCTCGACCAGGTGCAGTACCGAAACGACAGCATCGTCATCAACAAGGACGACAAGCCGATCGCCGCGCTGGTCGATGCAGAGCTGTTTGCGCGAATCCGGCGAATGCGCGATCGTTTCGACATCCTCAGTGACCGCATCGTCCAGGCGTACCCCGACATGCCGGCCATGGAAGGCCTCGGGGAGATCGACGCGGCCGTGGCAGCAGAGCGTATAAAGCGTTGAAGAGAATCGCGACCCGGCCGACCACCCCGTGCTGGCGGATCGCTATCCCATCGTGACGCCCGCGGAATTCTGGGCGCGTCACGGCGAATGATCGAACCGCGCCTCACATGACCGACCCCACCCACCCTCTCGACCGCGCCACCCAACTCGTTCGCCACCCCGACGGCACGCTCTCCGGCCGCACCGAACCGGCCTACGCCAACATGGTGGGCCCCTTCGGCGGCACGACCGCGGCGGCGATGCTCAACGCCGCGCTCACCCACCCCGATCGACTCGGCGATCCGGTGGCGCTCACCGTGAACTACGCCGGCGCGGTGGCCGACGGCGAGTTCCGGATCGACGCGGCGCCGATGCGCACCAACCGCTCGACCCAGCACTGGTCGATCACCATGACCCAGGGCGACGCGGTGACCACCACTGCCACCGCGTTCTTCGCGCTGCGCCGCGAGACTTGGGCCTCGACCGAGACCGGCTTTCCGCAGGTGCCCGTAGCGAGCGCGCTGCCGCGCATGGACAGCAGCCGTTTCGCGCAGTGGACGAAGTGCTACGACATGCGCTTCGTGAAGGGCTTCTGGCCCGACGGCTCGAAGCCCGAGCAGGAGCTCGACTCGGTCAGCACGCTGTGGATCCGCGACGATCCGCCGCGCCCGATGGACTTCCTGTCGCTGGCCGCGATCTGCGATTCCTTCTTCCCGCGGGTGATGATCCGCCGCCCGCGCCGGGTGCCGGCCGGCACCGTGTCGCTGACCACCTACTTCCACGCCGACTCGAAGCACCTGGCCCGGGTGGGCGACGCGCACGTGCTGGCCACCGCGCGCGCCTCTCGCTTCGGGCTCGGCTATCACGACCAGTCGGCCGAGATCTGGAGCCAGGGCGGGGAGCTGCTGGCGACGAGCCACCAGGTGGTGTACTTCAAGGAATAGCGGGTAAGGGAGCGGCCCGGAGCGCGCTCCCGCGTTCAGCGCGCCACCGATACTGCAGGCTGCAGACCGAGCCTTTCTGCCCGGCGCGCGAAGCGCTTGTCGTCGAATGTGACCAACGTCTCGCAGTGGCGGCTCGAAGCAAGGTGGAGCGCGTCGGCGAAATCCAGGCCGGCGCCATGTGCGTCGATCGCCTGTGTCACGGCGGCGCGCGATTCGATGGCCACGTTCGGCAGCCCGAGCAGGTGGTTGACCACCGCCGCGAAGTCGGCCGGCCCGAACTCGTAGAAGGCGCGCAGCACCCATTCGAGCTCCAGCAGGACCGAGGCCGGTACGAAGACCGACGGGCTTTCCATCGCGCGACGCGCGGCGGGTCGCTGCTTGCGCGCCTCGGGATCGTCCGGGTCGTCGACGTAGAAGCGGGCGAGGATGTTGGTGTCGACCGAGATCACTTGCCGCGTTCCCGCATCGCCTGCGCGACATCGAAATCGGCCAGGCGGCGCTTGCCGGGCTTCTTGCAGACCAGCAGTCCGTAGCCGTCCTCGAGGCGGGTGGGTGCCGCGCGTCGCGCTATCTCCACCCTCAAGCTCTGGCCTTCGACGGTGAAGTCGAGCTGCGTGCCGGGCGCGATCCCCAGCAGCTTGCGGATCTCGGCCGGGATCACGACCTGGCCCTTCTCGGAAACGGTGGCAGTCGACATCGAGAACCTCTTACATAGTAAGAGAAATTATAGCCCTATCGCGGCCGGCAGGTCAGCCACGCCCCAGCCGCTGCGCGGCCTCCTCGGCCATCCGCTCCACGATCGCGCCGGCCGGCTCGATCGCGTGGATGATCCCGGCCGCCTCGCCGAACCACACCGCGGTGTTGTCGGGGTCGCCCGCGGCGAAGGCCTGCCGGTACTTCGGCCCCTCCACCGCAACCTGTCGCTCGAGCTCCTCTTCCCGGCCGTGCCAGCGCTCGGTGAACGCGTTGCGGCGAACGCGCGCGGTGAAGCCGCGCGGCCACGGCAGCTGCCGCGCGATGTCCGGCACCGTGGTGCGCAGCGTGCCGTCGCCGTCGGCTTCCAGGATGGCGCCGTGGTGGCGTTCGGCGACCAGCGCTTCCCGCGAGGCCCACAGCCGGGTGCCGACCAGCGTCCCGTCGGCGCCGAGGACCAGCGCGGCGGCCAACCCGCGGCCGTCCGCGATGCCGCCAGCCGCCAGCAGCAGCGTGTCGGGCGCATGCGCGGCCAGCCAGTCCGCCGCCTCCGGCACGAAGCTCAGCGTGCCGCGCAGCGCGCCGTGCCCGCCGGCCTCCGAGCCCTGCGCCACCACGACGTCGGCGCCGGCGTCGATCGCGTCCATCACGTGCGCCATGTCCTGGCACTGGCAGATCAGCTTGGCGCCCGCGGCGCGGATCTCGTCGGCGAAGGGGCGCGGGTCCCCGAAGGACAGCATGACCGCTGACGGGCGGTGCTTCAGCACGTCGGTCAGCAGCGACGGCGACTTGCGCAGCGACCAGGTGATGAAGCCCACGCCGACCCGCTCGCCCTGCGCCGAGCGGAACTGCTCGTCGAGCCAGGCGGGGTCGCCGTAGCCGCCGCCGATCAGGCCCAGGCCGCCGGCGCGGCTGACCGCCGCGGCCAGCGCGCCGCCGGCCGCGAAGGCCATCGGCGCGGAAACGATCGGGTGGCGCAGGCCGAGGGCGCGGGTCAGGCGGGTGGGGAGCGCGGGCATGGGGTTCCTCATAGGATGTACCGGGGGATCTTGTCACAGCACCGCCTGACCGGCCGTTGGTTTCGACAGTCCTGCCGCTCGACGATTCTCCGCTGCGCGCTCGCGCCGCACTCCCGATACTCGCCTGGTCTGTTCGCGAGGAGTCGGGAGGGCCGGTGGCGAGAAGAGGACGATCGAGCGCGTTGGAGGATATGGCCGACCTCGTGTCGAAGCTGCCGTGGTGGGCGGGTGTGGCGCTTGCGGTTCTCGGGTACTGGTTGTTGAGCCCGATTGCGGGGCTTCAACCTCAGCCATCGGCGCGGCCAGGCGAGATGGGCGGGTTTGTCGGCGGGATGTTTCTGCGGACCTTCGCTTCCATCGGTCAGTACATGGTGCCGCTCGTGTGCCTGCTCGGTGCTGCAATGTCCGCGTGGCGCCGATCGAAGCGACGCGCCCTTGTCACCGCCGTGAAGGGCAGCAGCGCGGCACGCGCGCTCGACGCGATGTCCTGGCGCGAGTTCGAGATGCTGGTCGGCGAGGCCTTCCGCCTGCGCGGCTTCCGCGTGGCCGAGACTGGGGACGCGGGTCCGGACGGCGGGGTCGACCTCGTGCTGAAGAAGGGCGCCGAAACCTTCCTGGTGCAGTGCAAGCAGTGGAAGGCGCTGAAGGTCGGGGTCGAGATCGTGCGCGAGCTCTACGGCGTGATGGCGGCCCGGGGGGCGGCCGGCGGATTCGTGGTGACGTCGGGTCGCTTCACCGACGACGCACGCCGATTCGCGGAAGGGCGCAACGTGAAGCTGGTCGATGGCGATGCCCTGATGAAGTTGCTCGACAGCGTGTCGCGGCTGGCGCCCGTGCAGGATCGGGAACAGGTCGCAGCGCCTTCCGTAGTGCCGCAGTGCCCGCGTTGCGGCGGCGGAATGGTCATGCGACGAGCCAGGCGAGGCGCGAACTCAGGGAGTGACTTCTGGGGTTGCGCGGGCTATCCCGCGTGCAGGGGAACGAGGCCTGCGGGTACCTGAAGTTCGATGACGGCGCCATGCGGCGCACGCAAGCGCTCGCAATCTCGGCACCACGTGGCTGGAGCCACCCTTGTTGTCACGCGTATTACGCAGAACGTAATATTGCGTGCTCGCACCCTGGGTGAACCTCGCATGCCGCCGCGTTGGAGTTCCCCTGGCTCGCTTCGGCCGATCCCGGTGTCGTCGACCATCAACGAGTTGCCGTAATGAAAAGCCCCGTCAACCGCATGCGCCCGGTCCACCCGGGCGAGGTGCTGCGCGAAGACTTCCTGGCCCCCCTCGGCCTGAGCGTCAACGCACTCGCCCTCGCCCTGGGCGTGCCGGCCACTCGAATCCACGAGATCGTGAAGGAGCGTCGATCGGTCACGGCCGACACCGCGGCGCGTCTGGCGCGCTACTTCGGCGGAGACGCGGCGTCCTGGCTGAACCTCCAGGCGACCTACGACCTGAAGACGCTCCCGACACGCACCGAGATCTTGCGCCGCGTCGCGCCGCGCAAGGCCGCGTGACTCACTCGCCCGATCCTTCGCCACGATGACCCACGCCCCCTCCCACGGTCGCGCACTCCCCGCCGCCGCCTACTCCGCCTCGACCCCCGGCCGCTTCGCTTCCTCCGAGCTCACCCGCGGCCCCTGGGACCCCGCCCACCAGCACGCAGGTCCGCCGATCGCGCTGGTGTGCCGCGAGATCGAGGCGGCCGCCGCTTCGCACGGGCTGGGGCACGTGGCGCGGCTCACCGCGAACCTGCTGCGGCCGGTGCCCATCGGCGAGCTGGCCGTCGAGGTGAAGGCCGACTACGTTGGCCGCAACGCGGGCCACTTCTCGGCGCAGCTGTCGGCCGGCGGCAAGGAGATCGCGCGCTTCACCGCGCTTGTGCAGCGCGAGTCGCCGCTGGAGCTGCCCGAGACGATTCCCGGTCATCCGCTGCCGATGGCGCCGCGCGCGCCGGAAGATTCCCCGCCCGCGCACTTCCCCTTCGCGGGCAAGAACATCGGCTATGCCGATCTCGTGGAAACGCGGCTCGCCCAGGGGGCCATGTGGCAGGGCCCCTGCGCCGTGTGGTTCCGGCTGCGCCATCCGCTGGTGGCCGGCGAGGCGCCGAGCCCCTATGCGCGCGTGGCGGTCGCGGCCGATTCGGGCAACGGCATCAGCGCCGTGCTGGACTACGAGCGCTTCCTGTTCGTGAACTCCGACCTCACGATCAACCTGCTGCGCAGGCCGGTGGGCGAGTGGATCTGCCTCGAGGCGCGCACCGCGCTCGGGTCGGACGGCGGCGGCCTGGCCGAGTCGGCGCTCTGCGACGCGCGCGGCTTCATCGGCCGGGCGACGCAGAGCCTGGCGGTTCGGAAACGGTAGACATTAGATGAAGGGCCGAGTCATGGGAACGAACGTGAACCTGACCCCGCAACTACTCGACGAGCGCCATCGCGAGAAGGCCTTGCGCCTCGAGAGCCTGCGCGCGGAAATCGACGCAGGGGTGAAGAGCGGCTGCAGCCAGGCGTGGGAACCGGCCGATGTCAAGGCGCAGGGCAGAGCGAAGCGCACATCACGAAAGCGGGCTGCAGAGGCGTGACATGGCCCGAAGCGTCGACGTCGTTCGCGTGCTTCACGGCTCGCGCGACGTGGAGTCGACCTGGGACGATGTCGGCGTGGACGACACCTGATCCCCGACCCCAGAGGTGGCATCCATCCCCCACTCGTGCCAGTCCTCCCCGAACAGTTCCGCCGGATGCTGCGCGCGCACCGACCCGTTGCCGCAGGCCATCGAGTCGGCCGGGCAATAGCGGTCGCAGCCCCAGCAGATCAGGTGCGGCCTGGCAGGGTTCAGCGGGAAGCGCTTGGCCATGGCGGGCACCGTAGGCGCCTGCGGGCGGAAGGGTTTTGAGCGGGATCAACCCTCGGCCCACGTGCCGACCGCAGCCCGGCGCTCAACCAGGATTCGAAGCGGTCCTCCGGCGCTTGGCCGCAAGCAGCGCCCCGCGTGCATCCACGACCCGGCCGGCCACGACATCATCGAGCCCTTGCTCGACATCGTCCAGGAGCAGCCGACGGATTCGTTCGAGCTTGGCCCGAGGATCGTGGTCACATGGTTGCCTATCGATGTTCGGAACGTTGTCACTCACACCGAACCCCATCGAAGAACGCCTCGGTGCATTCGCTCAACCTGCGCGCTTGCTAGGATCCACGCTTCGTCAGACCACAACTCGAAGGACTCCCTCATGCTCGATCTCACCGGAAAGGTCGCCCTGGTCATGGGCTGCGGCTCGGTTGCCGAAGGCTGGGGCAACGGCCGCGCCACCGCGGCCTTGCTGGCTCGCCAGGGCGCCCGCGTCTACGGCACCGACCTGAAGCTCGAGAACGCGCAGGTCACGCAGAAGGCGATCGAGGCCGAGGGCAAGGCCATCCACGTCGAGGCCTGCGACGTGACCCGCGCCGAGGAAGTGTTCCGCGTGGTCGACGACTGCCTGGCGCGCTTCGGCCGCATCGACATCCTGGTCAACAACGTGGGCCTGTCGCAGCCCGGCGGCCCGGTCGACATGGCCGAGGAGGTCTGGGACCAGCAGTTGCAGGTCAACCTGAAGGGCGCCTTCCTGTCCTGCAAGCGGGTGATCCCGATCATGCAGAAGCAGGGCGGCGGCTCGATCGTGAACATCTCCTCGGTGGCCGGCCTGCGCTACATCGGCAAGCCGCAGGTGGCCTACGCGGCGGCCAAGGCGGCGCTGATGCAGTTCACCCGCACCACCGCGATCATCCACGCGGCCGAGGGCATCCGCCTGAACTGCGTGGTGCCCGGCCTGATGCACACGCCGCTGATCGAGGGGCTGGCCGCCAAGTACGCGAAGGGCGACACCGAGGGCTTCATCGCGCACCGCCACAAGCAGGTGCCGATGCAGCACATGGGCAGCGGTTGGGATGTGGCCAACGCGGTCGTCTTTTTCGCGGCCGACGAAAGCAGGTATGTCACCGCGACCGAGATCGTGGTAGATGGGGGTCTTGTCGCGGCGACGCGCTGAGCCCGGTGATCTCCGGGGCGCCCGGCCTGGTCCGCCGCACAGGCGAGAGGAGACACCGATGTCGAGGACGATCGCAGCCTTCCTGATGTTGTTTGCGCTCGTGGCGCTGCCCGCCGGCACGGCCAGCGCGCAGAGCGACAAGGAGTTGCGCGATCAGCGCAGCGCCGCGCAGAAGGAGCGGAACGAGCAGAAGAGGGAGCGCGACCGGGCGCTCTCGGATGCCTCGCGCGAATTGCGCGAGCACGCACGCGAGCTGGACACCGAGTATCGGGAGAAGCTGCGGCAGGTCGATGTCGACTTCGAGCTCAAGCGGGTGGCGCTGCAGGCCGGGCACCAGGAGAAGGTCGCCGCCGCCGAGGCCGAGTTCCAGAAGAAGCTGTCTGCCGCGATGACGGCGCCCGGCGCCGAAGACTTGCAGCAACGCATGACGAGGCTCGAAGCCGAGATGAAGAGCATGTCGGCGGAGCTGTTCCGGCTCAAGCACGAGGCCGCCGGCATCGAGCACAAGGAGCGCATGGCGGTGCTGGCCCGCAAGCACGCGCTGCTCGGCGAGCTGGATCAGGCCGTGTTGCGCAAGGCCGAGTCGCTGGGTCTCACGCGTGAGCCTGCGCCGATCCTGGCCAGCCCGATCGGCGGCGAGCTCACCAAGCCGGAAGAACAGTGGAACGAGCGCGAGCGCAAGGAGGTCAAGACGATCGCCGAGCGCAATCGCAAGGCGCTGGCGAAGTACGAGAACGGCGCGAAGCTGCGCGAATCGGAGCGCGCGAACGCCGAAGAGGACTTCGAGCTCGACTGGACGGAAAAGCGGGAGCTCAACGAGCTCGCCTCGCGCCGGATGCTCTTCGGCGCCTTCATGCTCCAGGTCGACCCGTCGAAGCCGGCCGACGGTCAGTCCCTTACCGACCGCCTTGCCGAGGTCGAGCGCGACGAGAAGCTCATCAAGATCCGCTATGACCAGCTGCGCAAGACGAAGGCGATCGAGCGTCGCGAGGCGCGCAGGAAGCTGGGCGGATGATGTGCCTTCGCGAGAGCGGCCTCGCATGGTCCGCCGCGCCCGAGCTTCGTGGCGGCCTGCGCGCCGGTCAGCGCCGCTGCTGCCGCCGCAACAAATAGAGCCCCGCGCCGATCAGCAGCCCGATGCCGGTCCAGCCGATCGCATCCGGCATCTCCCCCCAGACGACCCAGCCGATCGTCAGCGCGATCAGCAGCGCGCTGTAGCGAAAGGGTGCCACGGCCGACAGCTCGCCCTTTCGCGTGGCCAGGATCAGCAGGTGATAGGCGGCGGCCAGGAAGAGCGAGGCGCCGGCGAGCAAGCCGAACTCGAAGCCGCCGAAGGGCTGCCAGCCCTGCAGGCCGGTGACCAGCCCCGCGATCACCGTGACCGCGAACGCGGTCGACAGCGTGATCGTTGCCGATGACACTTCGGCCGGAATCCGGCGCACGGTCAGGTCGCGCAGCGCGTGCAGCAGCGCGCCGGCCAGGCACAGCAGCGCGAAGGCGTTGAAGCCGTCGGCGGTGGGCCGCACCAGCAGCACCACGCCGCCGAAGCCCACCAGCATGGCTGCCCACTGGCCCGGGCCCACGCGCTCGTGCAGCACCAGCACCGCAAGCAGCGCGATGAACAGCGGCGACGCCATGTTGATGGCGATCGCGTTGCCGATCGGCATCTGGAACAGCGACAGCAGGTAGGCGAAGGTGGCCGCCGCATCGAAGGCCGAGCGGGTCGCGACCGGCCGGTGGAATACGGCCATCGGCCGGATCGACGAGCCCGTGGCGCGCGCCACCAGCACGATCCAGGCGATCGTCATCAGCCCGCGCACGAAGATCAGCTGCGCGGCCGGCATGCTCTGGCTCGCGTACTTGACCAGCGCGTCGTTGCAGACGAAGCAGGCCATTGCGGCGACCATGAAGCCGATGCCGGCGCGATTGGCGCGCAGGCGCTCGGCTTCGGCGGACAGGCCCGCGTGACGATCCGCGTCGTGGCCGGCGGCGTCGGCCGGCGGTGGAATGGCGCTCATCGAGAGGCTCCGGTATCCGGTTTCGGCGACCACGCGAACGCCGCGGTGCCGGCTGCGAGCATTGCCGCCACGGTGACGAACACTGCGGTGAAGGTCGGCACGCCCCAGCCGGCCGAGGCCGACGCCACCGCGCCGGTCAGCCACTGCATGATCGCCACGCCCAGGAACATCGACATCGTGTACAGCGAGATCGCGCGGCCGGCCATCGCGGGCGGGTAGGCGCCGCGCGCCTCGGTGTAGAGCAGGATCGAATAGCCGGACATCAGCGCGAAGATCGGGATGCTCACCACGGTGAAGCGCACGCCCGGGTCGGCGGCCAGCACCAGGAAGAACAGGACGGTTGCCAGCGAGAAGGCCACGATCACCGCGCGGCGCCGGCCCGGCCCGGGGTCCATCCGGCCGAAGCCCGGCGGGCCGAACAGCGCGGCGAGCGTGGCCGCCACCGCCAGGTTGCCGGCGTCGACCAGGGTGAGTCCGTAGCGGTCGACCATCATCGGACCCAGCCACAGGCCGCGCAGCGTGACGAACGAGGCATAGCACACGCCGCCGATCGCCACGATGCCCCAGGTGTGCGGCATGCGCAGCAGCGCCGCGAAGCCGCGCAGCGCGTCGCCCAGGGTCTGCGGGGCGCCGCCTTCGCCGCGGGGCGGCTCGCGCACCAGCTGGTGTATCGCGAGCCAGGACCGCACCGACAG
>JRYH01002822.1_pt1 | contig 17779 bp, 15 predicted proteins | sample 235351 | NCBI WGS metagenome assembly JRYH01 (sample SAMN03074221, study PRJNA261480) | activated sludge metagenome | biome: Wastewater Treatment Plant; feature: Wastewater; material: Activated sludge; isolation source: activated biomass of a wastewater treatment plant treating wastewater... ... | reverse complement strand
GAGCTGTTCTACATGGACAAGACCATGATGGTCTTCGGCGACGCCAAGAAGGTGGTCGAGGACATGGTCAAGGCGATCGAATGATCGGTGCAGCCAGTATCATCGGCCGATGATCTGGCTGTTCTCCGACATCTTCGCGACCTTCTTCCTGGGCTCCTTCGTGAGCCTGATCACCATCATCAACCCGCCGTCGGCGATCCCGCTGTTCACATCGCTCAGCGCGGATCTCGACGACGCCGAATCCGAGAAGCTCGCGCGCCGCGGGGCGATGTACGCCTTCGCGATCCTCACCGTCAGCCTGTTCGCCGGCAGCCTGATCCTGAGCACCTTCGGGATCTCCTACGGCGCGCTGCGGATCGCCGGCGGCATCGTGGTCGCGCTGCTGGGCCACGAGATGCTGTTCCGCCGCGAGCAGCGGCGCGGCGATCCGACGGTCGAGCAGCCCCACAATCCGGCCTTCTTCCCGCTGGCGCTGCCCGGCATCAGCGGCCCGGGCACGATCGCGGTGGTGATCGGCATCTCAACCGAGATCCAGGAACTGGGCGGCTGGGGCGGGGTGGCGATCGCGTCGGCCGGCACGGTGGCCGCGATGGCCCTCACCTGCCTGCTGAGCTGGCTCACCCTGCGCAGCGCCCGGCAGATTTCGAATAGACTGGGGCGCAGCGGAATCGAGGCCATGACCCGCCTGATGGGCTTCCTGCTGATCTGCATCGGCGTGCAGTTCATCGCCTCGGGCATCCGCACCTTCGTTTCGGGAATCTGAAGCATGAGCAACGCGGTCACCGTCCGCACGCCGGAGCACGAGTCGCTTCGCAAGTACGCGATGCTGGGCTATGCCATGCACCTTTTCGGCCTGGTCTCGATCATCGGCTTCGTGGTGGGGCTGATCATCACCTGGATCAAGCGCGACGATGCCGCCGGCACCGTCTACCACAGCCACTTCGCCTGGCAGAGCCGCTCCTTCTGGTGGTTCCTGCTGTGGTTCGTGCTGCTGCTGGTGCCGACCTTCATCACCGTCGGATTCATTCCGTTCTTCGTGATCGCCCAGGTCTGGTTCGGCTACAGGATGATCAAGGGATGGATGCGACTGAACGAGGATCGCGAGATCCGCTGAGCGCCAACGCGAGGCGCGGCGCCGGCGCCGCCGAGCCCCGCACGGGCCCGGAACTCGAGCGCCGGCGACTTCTGATCGCCGGGCTGGCCCTGCTGCCGGCGGCCTGCGCCACGCCCGTGCCGATGCTGCCGCCGCCCGCGGTGGCGCCGCCCTTGCCGCAGGTGAAGCTCGGCCAGCGCTGGCGCTACGAAACCGTCGACCTGTATCGCGGCGAAGTGGTGGGCGAGCTGCGGGCGCAGGTCGCGAGCCTGGACCCGCTGGTGGTCGCGCTCACCGACGCACGCGGCGCGCCGGCAGGCGAAGAGCGCTGGGCCCGCCCCTGGGACGTGCTGGTGGAGCCGGCCTACGACCTGCCGCAGCACTTCGAGACGCCCGTGCCGCTGCTGCCGGACCGGCTGGAGCCCGGCGCCGGCCGCAACGACGCGACCTGGTACCGGATTCCCGACTCGAGCTTTCGCCTCTACTGGCGCCAGCAGCTGCGCGCGATCGGCTGGGAACGGGTGCGGGTGCCGGCCGGCGAATTCACCGCGCTGCGCGTGCAGCGCTACATCAACTTCCGCCACTGGGACACCTGGCGCGAGCAGCCCTGGCGCATCGACACGCTGTGGCACGCCCCCGAGGTGGGCCGCTGGGTCCAGCGGGAGTGGACCGGCGAGTACCGCTGGCCGGGCCGCCGGCCGGTCACCGCGTACGAGGACCGGATCCGGTGGCGGCTGGTGGAGTGGGCGGCGGGGGCCTGACCCCCCGAGCAGCCGCCCTGCATCGCGCCCTGCGTGACGCCTGTCACGGCCGGCGCGGCGCGCGGCAGCGCCCGACAGCGCTCGTATGCTGCCAGCGACCGTCCGTCGGCGTGGCGTGTCGAGCACGCCGGAGCCGCCCTTAAGGTAGCGCATCGAAGAAGGTTCGCTGCTGCTACCTGACATGAAAAATCGCCACTACGGATTCACGCTGATCGAATTGATGATCGCCGTCGCGGTCGTCGCGATCCTGGCTGCCGTCGCGATCCCCTCGTATGTCGACTACATCCGCCGGGCACGCATGGCCGAGGCCTTCGATACGCTCTCGGACTACGGCACCCGGATGGAAATCGCCTACAACAACAACGGCAACTACGGGGTGGCCGCCTGCTCGGTCGCCGTCCCGGGGGCGACAGATCACTTCGGCTACGGCTGCGCGCTGGCCGCGGGTGGCCAGAACTTCACGGTCACCGCCACCGGCGCGGGCGCCATGGCCGGCTTCAGCTTCGCGCTGGACGGTGGCGGGAACCGCACGACGACGGCTTACCTCGGCCAGGGCGGCATCCCCAGGGCTTGCTGGCTACTGCGGGGGACCGAATGTTGACCTCCCCTCCCACAAGGGCCTCGCGGAGCAGCCGTTCCACCCGGATACGGTCCCGGGGCGTCACCCTGATCGAGCTGGCGATCGTGTTCGTCATCGTCGGCATCCTCATGGCGATGGGATTGCCCGCGATGGCCGACATCCTGCGCGACAACCGCGTCAGGTCGATTGCCGAGAGCTTCTCGGACGGCCTGGGCCGCGCACGCATCGAGGCGATCCAGCGGAACACCACGGTCAACTTCGCCGTCGACGGACGAGCATGGCGCATCGAGCTTCCCGACCCCGGCGGCGGCGATGCGGCGACACTGCGCTCGGCGACGCCTGCGACATCCGATGCGGCGCTTACCGTCGGCGCCGCTCAGTCCACCCTGGCGTTCGACGGCAGCGGCCGCGCAAGCCTCGCCGGCTTCGCGATCGATTTCGGGCATTCGAGCGGGAGCTGCGAGGCGGACGGCGGCTCCATCCGTTGCCTCCGGGTTGTGGTGTCGGCCCGCGGAGCGATCCGGACCTGCGATCCGGCACTCGGCGGCACGGATCCCCGAGCATGCAACTGAGACGCCGACAATCCGGCACGAGCCTGATCGAGGCGCTCGTGGCGATGGTGATCTTCACGGTCGCCACGCTCGGGATCCTCGTGCTTCAGGCGAGCATGATGCGACACAACCTCAACGCGCAGGTGCGCGCCCAAGCCTCGTTCCTGGCCGAGCAACTGATCGGCCTCGCAACCGCGGATCCCGGGAACCTGGGCTGCTACACGGTCGGAACACCCGGCATGTGCCCCAGCATCGGCGCCGGCGCGATGGTGGAGGACTGGCGGACATCAGTGCTGCAGGGGCTGCCCGGCGCTTCGACCTACCAGCCCGTCGCGACTTTCGACGCGGCGACTGGCCGCTTCCAGCTGACGCTGCGCTGGAAGCGCGAGAGCGAGGCCGTCGTCAACAACCTCGTAGTGGAAACGGCGATCCGGCCATGAGCACCATGAAGAGGATGCGCGGCTTCTCGATGGTTTCCCTGATGGTCGGCCTGTTCGTCGGGATGCTGGTCGTGCTCGCGGTGCACGGCAGTGCGTCCTTTTTCGAAACCAACCGCCGGCAGATGATCGCCGGCAATGCGGCCTTCGAGAACGCGATGGGCGGCCTGCTGGCGATCCAGCGGGCGGCCAGGCAGGCGGGGCTGGCCCTCTCGCTCGACGGGCGGCTGGCGTGCGCCTCGGTCAACATCCACCGGAACGGCACCACGATCGCCGATGGCGTCGTGATTCCCCCGGTGCGAATCGGCAACGGCGGCGACGACTCGGACAGTGTCACGCTCGCGTTCGCGAGCTCCATCCAGGCCGCGATGCCCGCGCAGAGCATCCGGCCGATGGACGCTTCCGACGACGAGATCCTCGTGGGCAGCGCCATCGGGCTCAACGCCGGCGACCTGGTCATGGTCGGGCTGCCCGGGGCCGGCACGCCCTGCACCCTGATGCAGGTCGGCGCAATCGCCGCCTCCGCCGCGCCTGCCGGCATGCGCGTCTCCCTCGCTGGTGTGACGACCTGGAACCCGGCCGACCGCTCTGCCGCGTTCACGACGATGCCGAGCTACCCGACTGGCGCGCTCGTGCAGCGGGTTGGCAACTGGAACTGGCTGACCTATAGGGTCGCGAATGGCCGGCTCGAGGAGGTCGACAACATCGGTGGAACCGTGAATGTCATGGCCGATGACGTCGTCTACCTGAAGGCGGCATATGGCGCGACCAATGGCGCGGACCGCACGATCGAACAGTGGGCGCTGCCTGTCGGCGGCTGGGAGAATCCGAGCACCGTTCAATTGGACGCCGTGAGAGCAGTCCATCTCGGCGTGGTCGCGCGCAATCCGCAGCGAGTCAAGCCGTCGGTGGCGGGCGGCGCCTGCGATGCGACGACCGAGGCGACGATCACGCTGTGGCCCTTCGGCCCCACCGTGGATCTGTCCCGACTTGGCGCCGACTGGGGCTGCTATCGCTACCGCGTCCTGACGCTCGCAGTCCCGCTTCGCAACGTGATCTTCGGGGACTGACGATGAGGCTCGCACTCCGACGTCGACAACGCGGTGCGGCGCTGCTGATCACGCTGGTCGTGATGGTGCTCATGGCGCTCGGCATGCTCTCGTTCACAAGGTCGGCGGACACGGCGAACCTCATCGCCGGGAACACGGCCTTCAGGCAAGCGGCGACCCAGGCCGCTGAAATCGGCATCGAGAACGCCGCGAATCTCATAGACGGCCTCGCGACGCCCGACACCACGATCGCGAACCTCTACTACGCGACCCGCCTGCCGCGAGACGCCAATGAGCTCCCGGCGATCGACTGGAACGCGATCGCCGGTCAGCAGGTGGGCTCGTACCGGATTCAGCAAGTGACCGAACGAATGTGCGACACGACACCCGTCGTGGACCCGGTGACGCAGTGTGCCGGCCGCACGGCGCCGGCGCAGGGCAGCCAGAAGGCAGGGTCGCCCGTGCTGCAGGGGCAGCCCTCGATCTACTACCAGGTCACCGTCCGCGTCACCGGACCCCGCAACGCCGAAAGCCTCGTCCAGGCGGCCTTCTCTCGCTGAGCGCCCAGGAGATGGGAATGAAGACCGATCGCTGCTTCCTCGCCCCTGCCGCGCTCGTCGCGGTGCTGGCCCTTCCGGTCCCGTCCTTTGCGACCGTCGACATCAGCCAGATGCCGGTCTCGGCGAAGGCCCAGGCAACACCGAACATCATCTTCGGCGTCGACGACTCGGGCTCGATGGACTGGGAGATCATGATTCCCACGCCGAGCGGCATCCTGTACTGGGGGCCGCCCGGATACGAGCGGCAGTGCACCGGTTCGGGCCGCAGGCGGACCTGCGTGAACGTTCAGGTGTCCGATGGCGGGTTCACCACCCAGACGGGCATCTATCGCACCTCGGGCGACGAGTACGGCTACCTGTTTCCGAACGGCTATGGCGCGAGCGACACCCGCAACTACACGGACACCTATGCCGCCGTGCCCCCTCTACCCGCCTTCGGCTTCATTCGGTCGCACGAGTACAACCCGATGTACTACAACCCGGCGGTCACGTACAAGCCCTGGGAGCCGGCGTGGATCAACGGTGCGCTTCGCAGCTTCGGCAACGCAACGCCGGCGGCTGCGCGCTCGCATCCCTGGTATCCGACCTGGGGCTCGCCCGTCACGGTCAACCTGACCGCAACGCTCGACTCCACTTCCAGCTACTGGACGTTCCGGCTGCGCGAAGGCATGTCGCTCGGCGGCACGAGCGGAGTGAGGACGAAGTCCGGCTTCAGTTCCTGGACGAACCGCGCCTCGAACTGGGTCGCGGACGGCGACTACGACGCGGCCATCCCGTACTTCCCGGCCACCTACTGGATCAAGGACGCGACCTGCACCGCCGCCAGCGTGGACTGCTCCACCGCCCCAGACGGCGCGAGGCTTCGCCGAATCGAGATCAAGCCGAACTCGCCGGCGATCGTCGGCGGCAAGTTCCCGAGCGGCCGCACCTACGACGACGAGATCCAGAACTTCGCCAACTGGTTCCAGTACTACCGAAAGCGCAAGCTGGTCCTGGCGTCGGCGATGTCGAGCGCGTTGTCCAGCATCAAGGGCATCCGCGGCGACACCGTCTACTTCAACGACCGCAACCCGGTCACGATGCGCGACTTCTCGTCCGACCTCGACGACGAAAACGGGAAGGTCGTCCTGGGCTCGATCTACGCCAATCCGGCCAACGGCGGCACCCCGACGACCGCGACCCTGAAGTACATCGGCGAGCAGTTCCGGCGCACCGGCTCCTCGGCGCCCATCCAGTTCTCGTGCCAGCGAAACGCGGCATTCGTCCTCACCGATGGTTACGCGAACGACATCGCCAGCCAGTCGGTGCCCAGCTACACCCGGTCGACCTGGAACGCCGCGCCGCCCTACACCACGATCTTCGACCGGTCGCTCGCAGACCTGGCGAGCGCCTACTACACGATCAATCTGCGGCCGGACATGAGTCTCGGCATGCTCTCGATCGACCCCTCGGACGCCAGCCCCAACGCCGACAAGAACACGAACCTGCACATGCAGACGTTCGCGATCACGATGGGCGCGGTCGGCACGATCTTCGGTGACGGCTCGCCCGAAGCGACGAATCCCTTCGTCAACCCGCCGGACTGGCCGAGCCCCACGAACGACAGCCCAAGGGCGATCGACGATCTCTGGCATGCGACGATCAACGGGCGCGGTTCGATGTACTCGGCCAACAACGCCGAGGAAGTCACCGCCGCGATGCAGGACATGGTCCGCAAGATCCTCGTGGCAGCCGGTTCGGATGCCGGCGTCGCGGTATCCACGGTGAACCTGCGCGACGGGGACAACACCGCGTTCGTCTCTTCCTACAACGCGCGCAACTGGACCGGCGACATCGCTGCCTTCCCGATCGACATCGCTACCGGCAACGTCGACACCTCGCCCGGCCGCGCGCTATGGTCCGCCCGGGCACTGCTCGACGCGCGGACGCCAGACAGCCGGATCATCGCATCACACGACGGGGCCGGCGGCGTGCCCTTCACGGCCCTTGGCCTGGGCAGCACTCTGGTCGGACAGCTGGCGCGCTCGGGCACCGACGGCTCCCAGGTCCTGGCCTGGCTGCGAGGGGACCGATCCGGCGAGGGCACGACCTATCGCGCGCGCGACAGCCTGCTCGGGGACATCGTCACCGCCGAGCCGCTGTACCTCGAAGGCATCGTCTACCAGGCGGCGAACGACGGCATGTTGCATGCGTTCGACGCGAGCAATGGCGCTGAGCTCTGGGCATATGTCCCCTTCAGCGTATTGCCGAAACTCAAGCGGCTGGCGGATCCGCTCTACACCCACGAGTTCTTCGTGGACGGCACGCCGACGGCCGCAAAGATCCTGAACGGTTCGAGGACGATTCTCGTCGGCGGGCTGCGAGCAGGCGGGGCCGGGTTCTACGCGCTCGACATCACGCAGCCGAGGGTCGGCGACGAGGCGACCCTCGCCTCGAAGGTCCTGTGGGAGTTTCCCAACGCGTCGACGCCGGCCGCGGTGCGCGACAGGATCGGCATGTCCTTCGGCAAGCCGGTCATCGTCAAGACGGCCAGCGCCGGATGGGTCGTGCTGTTGACCTCGGGCTACAACGGCGCCTCCGGCGGCGGGCATCTGTTCGTCCTGGACGCGGTCACCGGCGCGCTTCTGAAGACGATCAGCACGCCGTCGGGGTCGGGACTCGCGCAGGTTTCGGCCTGGGTCGACGACCCGGCCGGCGCCGAGTCGCTGACCAACCGCGCCTACGCCGGCGACCTCGACGGCAACCTCTGGCGCTTCGATCTCAGCGGTTCGGTTTCCTCGTGGAACGTCTCCCTCCTGGTCGCGCTCGGCCCGGGCAAGCCCATCACCACGGCACCGGAGCTCGCGCGGGTCGACGAGAAGCGGGTGGTGCTGTTCGGAACGGGGCGCCTGCTCGGGGAATCCGATCTGGTCACCGCCGGCACACAGTCTGTCTACGGAATCGCCGACCGGGGATCTACGATCTCGGATCCGACGAACCGGCTCTACCGGCAGATACTGACCGAGGCGGCCGGTGGAGTCCGGCACGTCACGAGCAACCCGTTCGACTGGACTGCGTACGATGGATGGCGCTTCGATCTTCCCGCGGGCGAGCGCGTGTCAACCGACCCCTCCGTCGCATTCGGCGCGCTCGTCTTCACGTCGAACAAGCCTTCCCCCAACGCCTGCTCCACCGAGTCCTTCCTTTACGCCGTGAACGTGGCAACGGGCGGGCAGATGCCACCGAGCGTCCACTTCCAGCAACCGTGGAGCGGCAAGCGCCTCGGCTTCGCCTACTCTTCTCGGCCGGTGACCGTCACACTGCCCTCTGGAAAGGTGGTCGCGATCACCCACAAGTCGGATACCACGGTTGCATCGTCGCTGCTCCCGGTGGGAACCACGAGTTCGCTGCGCAAGCTGGGCTGGCGGGAGGTCTTCCGCTGACGAGGCGCAAGAAGCCGAGGGGGCCGGACGGATCAGGCTCCGGCCCGGCTCAGCGATCCAGGGCCATCGCCTCGTCCAGCCACTCGATCCAGTGCCGCACCGGGGTGCCGGTGCCGGCCTGCAGGTGGGCCAGGCAACCGATGTTGGCCGACAGGATCAGGTCGGGCTTGCCGGCCTGCAGGTTGGCGAGCTTGCGCTCGCGCAGCTGCTTCGAGAGCTCCGGCTGCAGGACCGAATAGGTGCCGGCCGAGCCGCAGCACAGGTGGACATCGGCCACCGGCAAGGGCGGCACGCCCAGGGAGGCCAGCAGCTTCTCGACCGCGCCGCGGATCTGCTGGCCGTGCTGCAGCGTGCAGGGCGGGTGGAAGACGACCTTCGGCGCGCCGCGGGCGGCCAGCTTGTCGCGCAGGGCCGGCGCCGCCGCGGCGAGCTGCTCCGGCAGCCACTCGGCGAGGTCCCTGGTGAGCGCCACGATGCGCAGCGCCTTCGCGCCCCACTCGGGGTCGTCGCGCAGCAGGTGGGCGTAATCCTTGACCATGGCCCCGCAGCCGGAAGCGTTGATCACGATCGCCTCGGCGCCGGCCTCGACGTGCGGCCACCAGGCCGCGATGTTGCGCTTCACGTCGGCCAGCGCGCCGTCGGGGTCGTTCAGGTGCTGGCGGATCGCGCCGCAGCAGCCCGAACGGGACTCGACCACCGTCTGGATGCCCAGGCGGTCCAGCACGCGCGCGGTGGCCGCATCGATGCCGGGCATCATCGCGGGCTGCGTGCAGCCGTTCAGGATCAGCACCTTGCGCTCGTGCCGGCCGGTGGGCCAGGCGCCGGCGGGCCGGCGCTCGGGGACCTTGTCGCGCAGCGTGGCCGGCAGCAGCGGGCGCACCGCCTGCCCCACCCGCATCGCCGGGTCGAACAGCCAGCGCCGGGTGAGCCCCTCGCGCAGCGCGGCCCGCACCAGGCGCTGGCCCAGAGGGCGCTGCACCTGCTTCTCGACCAGCTTGCGGCCCACGTCGACCAGGTGCCCGTAGCGCACGCCCGATGGGCAGGTGGTCTCGCAGTTGCGGCAGGTCAGGCAGCGGTCGAGGTGGGACAGCGTGGCGGCGGTGGCGGGCTTGCCCTCCACCACCTGCTTGATCAGGTAGATGCGCCCGCGCGGCCCGTCGAGCTCGTCGCCCAGCAGCTGGTAGGTCGGGCAGGTGGCGGTGCAGAAGCCGCAGTGCACGCACTTGCGCAGGATCGCTTCGGCCTCGACCCCGTCGGCGGTGCCTTTGAGCCAGTCGGCGAGATGGGTTTCCATGTTCGGCGTGTTCCCGCTGCGGGTCAAAGGTCCGGATACATCCGGCCCGGGTTGAAGATGCCCCTGGGATCGAGCTCGGCCTTCAGGCGGCGATGCAGGGCCAGCAGCGCCGGCGGCAGCGGCGCGAACACGCCGGCCTGGCGCCCGCCGCCGCGGAACAGCGTGGCGTGGCCGCCCACGCGGGCCGCGGCCTCGCGGATCGCGGCCGGCTCGGCGTCGGTGCGCCACCAGCGCAACGCGCCGCCCCACTCGATCAGCTCCTCGCCCGGCAAGGCCAGCGGCGGGGCGACCGAGGGCACCGAGAGGCGCCAGAGCGGCAGCCCGCTCGCCGAGTCCCCGGTGGCCGGCACCGATGCCGGCGCCTGGGCAGCAGCCTGCCCGGCTTTGGGCAGGCCATCGAAGAAGGGCAGCGTCTGCTCGCGCACGGCGCTCCAGAAGCGATGCACCTCGCCATCGAGCGGCTGGGCGCCGTGCTCGCGGGTGAACCACGCGACCGCGGCATCGACCGCCGCGCGCGCGCCCGCCAGCCGCAAGGCCAGCGTGCCGCCCAGCCAGGCGCTGGCCGAGATCGGCAAGGGCCGGCCGGACCACTCGTTGAGCATACGCAGCGCCGCCGGGCGGTCGAGCGCCAGGGTCACCGTGGCCGTGGCGGCCGGCTGCGGCAGCACCTTCAGCGACACCTCGGCGATCAGGCCCAGGATGCCCAGCGAGCCGCACAGCAGCCGCGACAGGTCGTAGCCGGCCACGTTCTTCATGACCTGGCCGCCGAAGTTCAGCGCCCGGCCCTGCGCGTCGAGCATGGCCGCGCCCAGCACGAAGTCGCGCACCGCGCCGGCCGACTGGCGGCCGGGGCCGGAGAGCCCGGCCGCGACCATGCCGCCGAGGGTGGCGCCCTCGCCGAAAGCGGGCGGCTCGAAGGGCAGCCACTGGCCCTTCTCGGCCAGCGCCGCCTCGATCTCGGCCAGCGGCGTGCCGCAACGGGCGGTGATGACCAGCTCGGTCGGCTCGTAGGAGACGATGCCGCGGTATTCACGCGTGTCGAGCACCTCGCCACGCGGCTCGCAGCCGTAGAAATCCTTGGTGCCGCCGCCGCGGATCCGCAGCGCGGCGCCGGCATCGGAAGCCGCGCGAATCCGGTCGGCCAGGCGCGCCAGCGCGGCCTGCGAGGGGGAGTCGCTCATCGTTTCAGAACCTCGGCAGGTCGGGGAAGGCCAGGCGGCCGGCGTGGACGTGCATCTTTCCGTACTCGGCGCAGCGCGCGAGCGTGGGAATGCCCTTGCCGGGATTGAGCAGCCCGGGCGGATCGAAGGCGCGCTTGACCGCGAAGAAGGCGGCGCGCTCCTCGGGCGAGAACTGCACGCACATCGAGTTGATCTTCTCGATGCCCACGCCGTGCTCGCCGGTGACCGTGCCGCCGTATTCCACGCACAGCTCGAGGATCTCGGCGCCGAACAGCTCGGCGCGGCGCCATTCGTCGGGATCGTTCGCGTCGAACAGGATCAGCGGATGCATGTTGCCGTCGCCCGCGTGGAAGACGTTCATGCAGCGCAGGCGGTACTTGTCCTCCATCGCCGCGATGTCCGCGAGCAGGCGGCCGATGTTCTTGCGCGGGATCGTGCCGTCCATGCAGTAGTAATCGGGCGACACGCGCCCCGCCGCCGGAAAGGCGTTCTTGCGGCCGGACCAGAAGAGCAGGCGCTGGGCCTCGGACTCCGACACCTGGATCCGGGTCGCGCCGGATTCGCGCAGCACCGCCTCCATGCGGACGATCTCCTCGGCGACCTCCTCCGGCGTGCCGTCGGACTCGGCCAGCAGGATCGCCGCCGCATCGAGGTCGTAGCCGGCGTGCACGAACTCCTCGACCGCGATCGTGGCCTTGCGATCCATCATCTCGAGCCCGGCGGGGATGATCCCGGCGGCGATGATGCCGGCGACCGCGTCGCCGGCCCTGACCACGTCGTCGAACGAGGCCATGACCACGCGCGCCAGCTGCGGCTTGGGCACCAGCTTCAGGGTGGCCTCCATCGTCACCGCGAGCATGCCCTCGGAGCCGATGACCACCGACAGCAGGTCGAGCCCCGGCGAATCGAGCGCCTCGCTGCCGAACTCCACCGGCTCGCCGGCCACCGTGTAGCCGCGCACCCGCAGCACGTTGTGCACGGTGAGGCCGTACTTCAGGCAGTGCACGCCGCCCGAATTCTCGGCCAGGTTGCCGCCGATCGAGCAGGCGATCTGCGACGACGGGTCCGGCGCGTAATAGAGATCGTGGGGCGCGGCCGCCTCGGACACCGCCAGGTTGCGAACGCCGGGCTGTACCCGCGCGGTGCGCGACGCGGGGTCGATGACCAGGATCCGGTTGAACTTGGCCAGCGAGAGCACCACCCCCGCCGCGTGCGGCATCGAGCCGCCGGAGAGACTGGTGCCGGCGCCGCGCGCCACGATGGGCACCTCGAGCTCGTGGCAGGCCTTCAGGATGCCGACGACCTGCTCCTCGGTCTCGGGCAGGGCCACGACCATCGGCATCTGCCGGAACGCCGACAGCGCGTCGCACTCGTAGGGACGGACGTCTTCCTCGCGGAACAGCAGCGCGTGGGGCGGCAGCAGCGCCTTCAGGCGCTCGACGACCTGCTGCTGCCGGCCCGGCGGCGGCGCGGCGGCCAGATCGGCGAAACGATCTTCGTAGACGGTGTTCATGGCTGGATTCTCTCCCGATCCCCGACAGTATCGCCCGAGGCGGCGCCGGGGAAGATACCCGAAGGTCGAAGTTCTTTTACACTGGCCGGCAACCAGCTGAGTCCCGTTGCGGACGCCGGCCTCCGCCTCAGGCCTTGACACCGATCGCACCCATCCCGCCCCACCGCCTGCGCGGCTACCTGCTGCTGTTCTCCGGGATGGCGCTGGTGGGCGCCTACGTGGCGCTGAGCAAACCGCTGACTGCGGCGCTGCCCGTCTTCCTGCTGGCCTGGCTGCGCTTCGCGATCGCGGCGGTGGCCATGCTGCCCTGGCTGCGCCGGGAGCCCGACGAAGCGCTGCTCGACCGGAACCTGGTCGGCACGCTCTTCGTGCAGTCGCTGTTCGGCAACTTCCTGTTCTCGATCCTGATGCTGTCGGGCGTGGCGATGACGTCGGCGGCGGCCGCCGGCGTGATCCTGGCCACGCTGCCGGCGGCGGTCGCGCTGCTCTCCTGGGCGGTGCTGCGCGAGCGCCTGGAGGCCCGCACCTGGGCGGCGGTCGCGCTGGCGATCGGCAGCGTCACGGTGCTCACGCTGGCCCGCGGAGGGGCCCCCGGAACCTCGCAGTCGCTGGTCGGCAACCTGCTGGTGCTGGGCTGCGTGTTCTGCGAGGCGGTCTACGTGATCCTGGGCAAGCGGCTGACCGCCAGCCTTTCCGCGAAGCGCATCTCGGCATTGCTCAACCTGTGGGGCCTCGTCCTGATGACCCCGCTCGGCCTGTGGCAGGCCGCCCGCTTCGACTTCGGCGCGGTGACGACCGGCACCTGGGCGCTGCTGGTCTTTTACGCGCTGGCGGCCAGCATGTTCTCGACCTGGCTCTGGCTCACCGGGCTGCGCCACGTGCCGGCCAGCCACAGCGGGGTGTTCACGATCGCGATGCCTCTTGCCGCGAGCGTGGTGGCGGCCGCCTTCCTCGGCGAGTCGCTGGGACTCGCCCACGCATTCGCATTCGCTTGCGCGGCGGGCGGCATCCTGCTGATCGCCGGGGCCGGCCGGCCCCGCGCCGGGCCCGCCCCGCGAAGGCCCGCAAACGGCTCCAGCAAAATTTGACAGCGCCCCGCCCGGTTGGCATCCTCCCGCGAGCCGAACAACCGCTGTGGAAGAGATCGCGCAGGCCTTGCAGGCCCGCGCGGCGCCGAAGGTGTATCGCCCCGGAAACTCTCAGGCAAAAGGACTTCAGCGGTTCGGCGCTCTGGAGAGAAGCCGCATCCGGTCGTGACCGGACCGCGGCTCGCCGAAGGAAACAGGTGGCGCGGAACGCTCCGCGCCGCTGAATGTCTCAGGCAAACGGACAGAGGGGGCTGCCGGCCGGATTCGTCCGTCCGCCCTTCGTCTTTTCAGCCTTCGCCGCACGCGCCCGATCCGCCGACTCGCGAACGCCTCTGGAGCCCGCCTTGGACAATCCCGCCGACCTGAAATACACCGCCTCCCACGAGTGGCTGCGCCGCGAAGGCGACGGCACCGCCACCGTGGGCATCACCGATCACGCCCAGGACGCCCTCGGCGAGCTCGTCTACGTCGAGCTGCCCGAAGTCGGCCGACGCGTCGAGCAGGGCGAGGCCTGCGTGGTGGTCGAGTCCACCAAGGCCGCCTCCGACGTCTACGCGCCGGTGACCGGCGAGATCGTTGCGGTCAACGAAGCGCTGGCCGACGCGCCGCAGACGGTCAACGAAGCGCCCTTCGCCGGCGGCTGGCTGTTCCGGATCAAGCCCGACGATGCCGGCCAGATCGACGGCCTGCTCGACGCCGCCGCCTACGCTGCCGGCCCCGGCGCGGCCTGACCCTCCGCAGGAGCGACTCCTCCATGACCCCGCACGACCAGGCGGGCGACGGCGTTCGCGCGCTGCTCGCCCCCGACGAATTCCACGGCCGCCACATCGGCCCTTCCGAGGCCCAGCAGGCCGCGATGCTGGCCCGGCTCGGCCACCCCAGCCGCGACGCGCTGATCCGCGCCACGGTCCCACCGGCGATCCTGCTCGACGCGCCGCTGGCCTTCGAGGGCCCGGCCACCGAAGCCGACGCGCTGGCCGAGCTGCGCGGCCTGGCCGCCCGCAACCAGGTGTGGCGAAGCTACATCGGCGCCGGCTACCACGACACCCTCGTGCCCGAGCCCATCCGCCGCAACGTGCTGGAGAACCCGGGCTGGTACACCGCCTACACGCCCTACCAGGCCGAGGTGGCCCAGGGCCGGCTCGAGGCCCTGCTGAACTACCAGCAGATGATCATCGACCTGACCGGCCTGCCGGTGGCCAATGCCTCGCTGCTCGACGAGGCCACCGCGGCCGCGGAGGCGATGGCGATGGCGCGCCGCGCGTCGAAGTCGAAATCGACGCGCTTCTTCGTCGACGCCGACGTGCACCCGCAGGTGTTGTCGGTGATCCGCACCCGCGCGCAGTGGATGGGATTCGAGGTGGTGACCGGCCACGCCGAAACGGTGCTGGGCGGCGACACGACGCAGGCCGGAGGCGACTCGGACTTCTTCGGCGCCCACCTCCAGAGCCCCGACACCCAGGGCCGGCTGCGCGACTTCACGCCGCAGATCGCCGCGCTGCACGCCGCCGGCGCGCGGGTGTCGGTGGGCTGCGATCCGCTGGCCGCGATGCTGGTCAAGTCGGCCGGCGCCATGGGCGCCGACATCGCGATCGGCTCGGCGCAGCGCTTCGGCGTGCCGCTCGGCTACGGCGGCCCGCACGCCGCCTTCATGTCGGCGCGCGAGGAACTCGTGCGCACGATGCCCGGCCGGATCATCGGCGTGTCGAAGGACGCCGCCGGCAATCCCGCCTTGCGCATGGCGCTGCAGACCCGAGAGCAGCACATCCGCCGCGAGAAGGCCACCAGCAACATCTGCACCGCGCAGGCGCTGCTCGCCAACATGGCGGGCTTCTATGCGGTCTGGCACGGGCCGCAGGGGCTGCGCCGGATCGCGCTGCGGGTCAACGCGATGGGCCGTCTGCTGGCGAGTCTGCTGGCCGAGGTCGCGCAGGCCCGCGGCGGCGCGCCGCTGCGACCCGCGCACGCCGCGTGGTTCGACACGCTGGCCTTCGACGTCGGCACGCTGCTCGCCGACATCCGCGAGCGCGCCGCCGCGCTGCGGATCAACCTGCGCGAGCTGCCGGTGGCCGAGGGCGAGCCGGCGCGCATCGGCATCGCGCTCGACGAGACCGTGAAGCCGGCCGACATCGTCGACCTGGTGTTCGTGCTGACCGGCCAGCATCTCGACGCAGCCTCGCTCGACGCGGCGCTCGACGCGCTGCCGGCCGATCCCGCCTCGATCCCGGCCGCGCTGCGGCGCGCCGACGCGGTGCTGACCCACCCGGTCTTCAGCCGGCACCACAGCGAGAGCGAGTTCGTCCGCTACCTGAAGAAGCTCGAGAACCGCGACATCTCGCTGGTCCACTCGATGATCCCGCTCGGCTCCTGCACGATGAAGCTGAACGCGGCCGCCGAGATGGCGCCGGTGACCTGGCCCGAGTTCGCCGCCATCCACCCCTTCGCGCCGCGCGAGCAGGCAGCCGGCTATGCGGCGATGCTCGAGCAGCTCGGCCGCTGGCTGGCCGAAATCACCGGCTTTGCCGCCGTGTCTTTCCAGCCCAACTCGGGGGCTCAGGGCGAGTACGCCGGCCTGCTGGCGATCCGCGATTTCCTGGCCGCGCAGGGCCAGGGCCATCGCGACGTCTGCCTGATCCCTGCGTCGGCCCACGGCACCAACCCGGCGTCGGCGCAGATGATGGGGATGAAGATCGTCGTCGTGGCCTGCGACGACGAGGGCAACATCGACCTGGCCGACCTCGACGCGAAGATCGCGAAGCACCGCGACGCAGTCGCCGCGCTGATGGTCACCTATCCGTCGACCCACGGCGTGTTCGAGGACACGATCGTCGAGGTCTGCCGCAAGGTCCACGAGGCCGGCGGACAGGTCTACATGGACGGCGCGAACCTGAACGCGCAGGCCGGCCTGACCAAGCCGGGGCTGATCGGCGCCGACGTCTGCCACATGAACCTGCACAAGACCTTCTGCATCCCGCACGGCGGCGGCGGCCCGGGCATGGGGCCGATCGCGGTGGCGGCGCACCTGGCGCCCCACCTGCCCACCGACCCGCTCTCGGGCGAGCCGGGCAGCGTGTCGGCGGCGCCCTTCGGCAGCGCGCTGATCACGACCATCTCGTGGATGTACATCCGGATGATGGGCGCCTCGGGCATCCGCAAGGCCACCGAAGTCGCGATCCTGAACGCCAACTACGTGGCCGCCCGGCTGCAGGACTACTTCCCGGTGCTGTACCGCGGGCACTCGGGCAGCGTGGCCCACGAGTGCATCCTGGACATGCGCAACCTGAAGGCCGAGTACGGCGTGTCGGCCGAGGACATCGCCAAGCGGCTGATGGACTACGGCTTCCACGCCCCCACGCTGTCCTTCCCGGTGGCCGACACGCTGATGGTCGAGCCCACCGAGTCCGAGCCGAAGGCCGAGCTCGACCGCTTCTGCGACGCGATGATCGCGATCCACGGCGAGCTGCAGAAGATCCGCGGCGGCGAGTGGGACGCCGAGGACAACCCGCTCAAGTGCGCGCCGCACACCGCGGCCGAGATCGCCGGGGAGTGGACGCACGGCTACTCGCGCGAGACCGCCGCCTTCCCGCTGCCCTGGGTGCGGGAAGCGAAGTTCTGGCCCTCGGTCAAGCGGATCGACAATGCCGCGGGCGACCGTCACCTGGTCTGCAGCTGCCCGCCGATGTCGGACTACGAGGAAGACGACGCCCCCGAGGCACACCCGGCGCCGGCCGCCGAGCCGGCAGGAGCGACAGCATGACCGACACCCGACGCGTCCCGCTCGACGCGATGCACCGCGCCGCCGGCGCGAAGATGGGCCCCTTCGCCGGCTGGGAGATGCCGATCCAGTATCCGGCCGGGCTCAAGGCCGAGCACCAGCACACCCGCGAGGCCGCGAGCCTCTTCGACGTCTCGCACATGGGCCAGCTGCGCGTGACGGCCACCGACGGCCGGGCCTCGACCCTGCACGCCCAGCTCGAGGCCGCCCTGCCGGTGGACTTCGAAGGCTGGACCAGCGGCCAGCAGAAGTACTCGTACCTGCTCAACGACGCCGGCGGCATCGAGGACGACCTGATGCTGGTCCACCTCACCGACGGCCGGCACGCCGAGGTCCGGATCGTGGTCAACGCCGGCAACCGCGACGCCGACCTGCAGTGGTTCCACCGGCACTGCCCCAAGCTGCGCTTCGAGTGGGTGCCGGCGGCGCTGCTGGCGCTGCAGGGCCCGGGCGCCGAGCAGGCGCTCGCGGCGCT
>JRYH01005656.1_pt1 | contig 17787 bp, 15 predicted proteins | sample 235351 | NCBI WGS metagenome assembly JRYH01 (sample SAMN03074221, study PRJNA261480) | activated sludge metagenome | biome: Wastewater Treatment Plant; feature: Wastewater; material: Activated sludge; isolation source: activated biomass of a wastewater treatment plant treating wastewater... ... | reverse complement strand
ATGGGGGCGCAGTACGCCTACTGGCGCGACTACGCGCCCCGCGATCGCGCCAGGATGCTCGCGAAATGGCACGTGGCAATGCCGCTCGCGACGCACATTCTCGGATATTTTCCCGGAAAGAGATTCGGATGGTTAGAAGACACGCCCAAGGGGGTCGTCAAGGACTGGGCCCGCAGCCGCCCGCGCTTCGAGGACGTCCCGGGCGGAAGCTGGTCGGCGCGCCACCCCGACAAACGAGTATTCCTCGACAGGTTCGCCGCTGTCACGGCCCCTACCCTCGCCGTGAGCGTCACGGACGACGAGTTCGGCACCATACCGGCAGTGGAGCGGCTCCTATCATATTATGACGGAAGCGTACGCACGCACTTAAGGATCTCGCCCGAATCCATAGGCGAGCCTTCGATCGGACATTTCCCGTTTTTTAACAACAAGTTCGAAGAGAAGCTCTGGCGTATTCCGCTTGAGTGGCTGAGGTCCGGTAAGGTTGCCGAAGACTGGCCCGGCAAGATTATAACACCCGAAGGCCGCGGCTGAGCCGGGATATATACCAGTTGCAGAATTTAGGGAATCGGCGCGGGGCGGGAAGATTCCCCACCCCGCGCGGAAAGGTAGTTTTATCTAGATAGGGCCGCTAGACGGCGGCTGTATTTCAGTGCCTCGCCCCGAGCTGGGAGTCGAGAAGGAGGATCGCCGAGCTGTTGTCCCCGGCGAGCTTCAACTTGTCGAGGATCTCGGTCGCCGACTTTTCTTCCTCTACCTGCTCGTGTATGAACCACTGAAGCTCGACAGCCGTCGCGTGGTCGTTCTCGCCTAGGGCTTTTTCGTAGAGCTTGTTTATCATCCCCGTGACTTCCCTTTCGTGATCGAGGGCCTGCTGGAAGATGTCCGTAAGCGATTTGAACTTCGACTGGGGCTTTTCGATCCCCTGTAGGACGACCTGCCCGTCCCTGTCGACGATGTAGTCGAAGAGCTTCATAGCATGCTGGAGCTCCTCCTGGCTCTGCTTCCTCAGCCACTTGGCAAACCCCGTCAAATTCTGCGCCTCGCAGTGAGCCGCCATCGAGAGATATGTGTAAGAAGCGAAATATTCGTTTTTGATCTGATCGTTTAGGGCATCCTGAATTTCTTTACTCAGCATAATAGCCTCCTCGTATGGTTAATGTGTCGCAGCGCCTTCCGGCCTCTGCCCTTGTCACTAAAATTATGTCACAAAACGGGACCAAATACAAGTGATTATCAGGCGGAAATTATTACCAACTAGAATTTAATTCCAGAGGGCAAAGTCTTAAAAGCATTCTGAAATCCGCAATTTTAAATAAATACGGTGTACTTAGCGCCACTTTCTGGCGATGAGATAGTAAAAGCCCAAAAGCCCGCCTATGAGCCAGATAATTATCCCGAGGCCGAGCTTTCCCTGGATGCCGAAAGACTCGGGAAGTGAATAAGCCGCAAAAAAGGAGACCGGGGTCCAGAGAACGAGGAATAAGATAATGGCGGTCAATGAGGCCTCCGCCTTCCATTTTGGGTCATTTCCAATAATAATACTCGCAAAACCGGGACGAGGGGACACCGCTGCCCGCCCGAAGAATCTCTTAAGAAAATGACCGAAGCCGACGAGAAGGGCAAAAAGAGGGAAACCCTCAGCTGGTGTATGTACGACTGGGCGTATTCCGCCTTTGCCACCGTCGTCATATCCGCCGTCCTGCCGGTTTACTACAGCCAGGTCGCGGCCTCTAACCTCGAAAGCCACATCGCGACCGCCTACTGGGGATACACAACCGTTATCACCCTTTTCATAGCCGCCATACTCTCCCCGGTCATGGGAGCCATTGCCGACTACTCCGGCATGAAAAAGCGCCTGCTGTTAATTTTCGCAGCGCTCGGAATATTCGCGACAGCCCTTCTCTATTTCATCAAAACCGGGGACTGGCTCCTGGCTTCCCTGTTTTTCATTTTCGGGAACATAGGCTTTACAGTCTCGGAGGTCTTCTACAACTCGATGCTTCCCTACGTGGCCAAGCCCGGCGAGATGGACCGGGTGTCCATAAAGGGATACATATTCGGCTACACCGGCGGCGGCATCCTCCTGGCCATAGACATAGCCATGATCGAGCTCATGTCCGACAAGCTGCTGGCGACGAGGCTCTCGTTTCTCACCGTATCTATCTGGTGGGCCGTCTTTACTATCCCGCTCATTCTTAACGTGAAGGAGCCCCCCGGTGGGCGGAAAGGTCAAAGCGGCGCGAACCCATTGACCGCCGGCTTTAAGCGGCTAGCCGAGACCTTCAGGGAGCTAAGGAAATACAGGGAGCTCGCCCTGTTCCTCGCGGCATTCTGGGTATACAACGACGGCATAGGGACGATAATAAAGATGGCGACGATCTACGGCGCCGAGATAGGGATAAGCCAGACGGCGCTCATAGGGGCGCTCCTGATGACGCAGTTCGTCGGCATACCGTTTTCCTTCGCCTTCGGGCGTCTCGCGGGTGTTATCGGCACGAAGAACTCGATACTTCTCGGGCTCGCCGTGTACACGGGGATTTCGATAGGCGGGTACTTCATGGAGAACGCCGTTCACTTCTGGATACTCGCGTTTCTCGTGGGGACGGTTCAGGGGGGCACTCAGGCATTAAGCCGCTCGATGTTCGGCTCGATGCTCCCAAAGGACAAGACTGCCGAGTTCTTCGGGTTTTACGGCATGAGCTCGAAGTTCGCCGGCATCGTCGGGCCGCTCGTCTTCGCCGTCGTATCACAGACCACGGGCTCGAGCCGCCTCAGTATTTTCTCTCTGATAGCGTTCTTCATCATAGGGGCCGTGATGCTCTCGCGCGTCGACGTCGAAAAGGGTATCCGTGCGGCCGGGGAATAGAATATATCCACAGATCCGGGCGCCCGGGGGACATGAAGATATCCACAGACCGGACCAGTGCCTGAAAATTCTCTTTTTCTTCCAGTCTCTTGCGCCCGCGGGGGAGAATATCCACACCTTAAAACCATGCGTATAGGGCCATTCCGGGCCGTATAGTGNNCGGCAGGAAGAATATCCACACCTGAGATATGCACTCTTAAGGCTGCTCTTCACCATATAGTGCAAATACACGTATTGATTTAGTATTTTTATGTAACTTACTGTAATAACTGGATAAAAAAAATAAACTTGACAATGTCTTTAGGCATCTGTTAGGATGTACCGTACGGATTAGGGTGGGGCTTAATTCACACACAAACCAGCACTACGATTTGTCCACAGGCTGTTGATGGATTGTGGATAAATTGCCTTTTTAAAGATGGAGGAATGATAGCAATTGGCCACTAAACGTACGCCCCTTAAACATAATCTGAGAACGATCTTCAACAGGCAGAAAGACGAGGGAAAAGGGCTTGAGCAGTTTATGAGCAAGTCCATACGCCCGGGGAAACCCCACCAGAATACAGCGGCCGAAAACTCAGGCCAGGGAACGTGGGAAAGTGTCCTGGAAAGGATACAGAAAAAATCGAACCCCCAGGTCTTCTTCTGGTTCGCGCCTTTAAAGCCCGTCTCCGAAACCGAGGGCTCTATTACCCTCGCCGCCAACAGCGAATTCGACAGGGACTGGATAAACAACCACTACCTCGATTTCATAAGCGATACGATAAACGAGGTATGTGGAAAGCGGCTCGAGGTTTCTGTTGTCGCCGCCCACGAGAGGGCGCATGCCGCTCACGAAAAGAAGGACAGGGACGAGCACAGGGAAAAGACCGAGAAGGAAACGAAGGCTTCGAAGCTCTTCACCGGCGTTCTCAACCCGAATTACACGTTCGACAGGTTTATAGTAGGGCCGAGTAACCAGTTCGCCCACGCCGCGTCCACGGCAGTCGCCAGGAAGCCCGGAGAGGCGTATAACCCCCTCTTCATATACGGCGGCGTCGGGCTCGGAAAGACGCACCTTATAAACGCGATAGGGAATCACATAATAAAATCGACGTCCAATATGGCGCGCGTGTGCTGTATCTCGGCGGAACATTTTACGAATCAGGTCATAAACAGCATCAAGTCGAACAAGATGGAGGAGTTCAGGAACCGCTACAGGTTCGGCTGCGACGTTTTGCTCATAGACGACATACAGTTCATCGCCGGAAAGGAGAGCACGCAGGAGGAGTTCTTCCACACGTTCAACACGCTCTACGAATCGAAAAAGCAGATAGTCCTTTCGAGCGACAAGTCGCCAAAGGACATGTCGTATTTAGAGGAGAGGCTGAGGTCCAGGTTCGAATGGGGGCTTATCACCGACATACAGCCGCCCGAGACCGAAACCCGGATAGCGATCATAAAGAACAAGGCCGAATCCGAGGGGACGGCGCTTCCCAACGAGGTCGCCCTTTATCTGGCGCAGAACACGACATCCAACATACGCGAGCTCGAAGGGACGCTCACAAACATCATGGCCCATGCGAAGCTCCTTAACACCGAGATATCGCTCGACCTCGCAAAGGAAGTGCTCAAGAATATTTTAAAGCAGCACGACAGGAAGTTCCTCAGCATAGAGAGCATACAAAAGGAAGTGGCCGGCTATCATGGCCTGAGGGTGCAGGACTTAAAATCGGCGAAGAAGCAGAAGAACATTTCGGTACCGAGGCAGATTGCAATGTATCTCGCCAGGAGATACACCGGGGCTTCCTATCCGGAGATAGGGGAGAAGTTTGGCGGAAAGGACCACTCGACCGTAATACACGCCGTCAAGAAAATCGAGAGCACTCTCGGAAAGGACCCCGCGCTCGAGAACGCGGTGAAGGCGCTTTGCAGAAGGATAGAGGGCCTCACAGGCGGATAAACGGTGGAAAGGCCTGTGAATGAAATTGTGGATAAAAACCGGTTTTGAGTTTTTTAGCCCGTTCCTGTGGATGAATGTTGATAACCCGCTTTTTTAATCAACAGGGTTACAAACACTGAAAATCTTGTGTTTTGAGCCGGATGGGATACATTTCCACATTCTCACAGGGCCTACTATTACTACTACTGAGAATATAGAATAATGTTTTAAAAACTAGCAGGAGCAGAGACCATGAAATTCAAGACTCGGGTAGAAGACTTCGCAGTAAAGCTCGGTCTCGTCCAGGGCATTTCCGAGAGACGGGCTACCATGCCTGTACTGTCGCACGTTTTGCTTAACGTCGCGAAAAACAGGATAGGGATTTCCGCGACCGACCTCGAAACGACCATGAGCACCTGGTCTACGGCAGAGGTTTTAAAGGAGGGTGCGCTGGCGGTGCCCGCGAGAAAGCTCTACGAGATAGTAAAGGAGCTCGAAGGCGGGGACATCGAGGTCGAGGAGATAGGCAACCACTGGATAGAGATAAAGACCTCTTCGGCTGTCTTTAAGATAGCGGGTCTTCCGAGCGACGATTTTCCGATAATACCCGAGCTTCACTCGGATCATCTCTTCTCCGTAGAAAGCTCTCTTTTAGAGGAGATGATTTCGAAGACCATATTCGCGGTTTCCCCCGACGAGCTCAGGCGCAATCTCGCCGGCATATATTTCGAGGAGGCGGGGAGCAAGAGCCTGAGGCTAGTGGCGACGGACGGACACAGGCTTTCCCTCGTCGAGAAGAACATAGACAGCAGGGTTAAATTTGAAAAAGGGTTTGTGGTTCCCAAGAAGGGCGTTGCCGAGCTTAGAAAGGTGCTCAAGCTTACGGATAAGGTGAGGATAGGTGTTGGAGACAGCTTCTTCATGGCCGAGGGGGAGGATATAGTCCTCGTGGCGAGGCTCATAGACGCAGACTTCCCTGACTATAAGCAGGTGACGCCGGAGGTGACGAAGGCTACGCTCACGCTTAAGAAAGGGGAGTTCCTGAGCGCCTTAAAGCGTGTGTCGATTCTCTCTTCCGAAAAGACCCGGAGCGTTAAGTTCGTCATAGACAAGGACGGGATGACGCTCATCTCCGTTTCGCCCGAAGTCGGAGAGGCTAAGGAGAAGGTTTCCGTAGAATATTCCGGCGAGCCGATGGAGCTCGGATTCAATTCGAGGTATCTAATGGACGTCCTCGAAGTTGTGGCCGAGGAGAAGGTTCAGATGGGCCTCATTGACGAGCTAAGCCCTGCAGTGTTGAGGCCGGAGGGAGAAGAGGTGTACCTCTCCGTCATAATGCCTATGAGGGTCTGATAGAGGCCCCGGAGCGCGCTCAGGCACATTGCAAGATGCTGTCTGGGGCGTGGATGGCTTGTGGCGCGCCTTTTACGTGAATCCGTCTCGGTACTTTCATCCTTCACAAAATTTTGCGTAGGTCTTCGGGGTCCGCAGGCGGTATACTAGTACCTGTAGCCGAATGTTAGACCTCGTCTTTCCCAAAACCTGTCCGGGATGCGATTCCGCGATCGATAAAAACGAAAATCTGTGCGGGGATTGTCTCTCCGGCATAACCTTTATAAGCGGCTTGTCTTCGTGCGCCCGCTGCGGTATCCCGTTCGGGTTTTATGAGAGTAAAAGGGACGGCGAGGGTAGAGGGAACGATGGACATCTATGCGGAAGGTGCCTTACGGAATCCTATAGTTTTTCGAATGCCCGCTCTATAGCTTTATATGACGGTAAACTTATAGATATAATCTACGGATTTAAGTACCGTGGGAATCCCGGGCTCGGCGATTTTCTTTCAGGGCTCCTGGCAGACGGCATGCCTTACGGCGCGGACTACGTGGATGTAATCGTCCCGGTTCCTCTGCACATAAACAAGCTCCGGTCGAGGGAGTACAACCAGTCGGCCGTCCTTGCAAAGAATCTCGCAAAGAGCATCGGAGTGAAGCACGACCTTTTTGGTCTAAAGAAAATAAGGGATACGATGCCTCAGTTCGAGATTCAAAAGGAAGAGGCGAGGCGGAAGAATGTGAAGGGGGCGTTTTCGGTTACGGACCCGGGCGCCTTTTCCGGAAAGTCCGTTCTTGTTGTGGACGACGTTTTCACGACGGGCTCGACGACGGACGAATGCGCGCTGGCGCTTTTGAGGGCGGGCGCTTCGGAAGTCAGGGTTTTAACGGTGGCCAGGGCGAGGTGGGCATAAATTCATTTGACTTTAAAGGGGCCTTACTTTAAATTTAAAGCGGTAGATTAAGTAATTTACTTAAACATGTACGGAAGATTTGCAGGACTGGATATCGGGAAGAAGGAAGTTAGGATTGCCTTAATTAACAGAGGGTTAAGAGAGGTACAGCTCCTTCAGACCATACGCGCCGAAATAGGCGGCGACCCGACCGGGTTGCAAGAGAACTCCATAGGCAATGTATTCAGGGAATATTCCCTTCCGAGGGGCGACGTAGCCGTCTCGCTTACGGACGATCCGGTTTCGGTAAGGGTGATGAGGTTTCCCTTTTCCGATCCGAAAAAGATAGATCAAGTCTATGAATTTGAGCTCGAAAACATCTCGACGTTCGAGCCCCAGGAAAAGATACATACATACCATCTTATCAAGAACGATTCCGGCGGCGAGGCCCTCGTCTGCGTCTTCGAAAAAGAGGACGTGGAGGGTATGCTCGGTCACCTTAATGAAGAAGGCATTGACCCCAAGGTTCTGACTTATACGCCCGCGGCATTCGGATCGCTGGCGGATATAGTCGAGGGGCAAAGGCCGCTCGTACTGGTCGATATCGGCGAGCGTGAAATCAGCTTTACGCTCTTTGACGATTCGGGGTTTAAGCGCGGGAGGTCTTCGACGAGGGCGATTGCGCTCTTTATGGAGAACCTGGGCGAGTCGGGCGACGGAGGCGAAGAGGACAAGTTCGGATTTTCGAAGGGGAGGCCGGAGAGCGCCGAAAGCGCCCTCATGAAAGAGGCCCTTTCGCCGATCATAAGTGAGATTAAAAAGACCGTTCAGTTTTTCGAAAATGAGACGAAGGACAAGGTAAAGACGATACTCGTTTCGGGTTCGATGTCGCGTATACAGGGGCTCACCGAGCTCTTGAAAAAAGAGATCGGAAGGGACGTGAAGAAGCTCTTCATCCCGGACCTCGGCGTCGACAACTCGCCCCTTTATGCGAAGGCCTATGCGCTTGCGCTTTACGGGAGCTCCTACAAGGGCGGGTATCTCAATTTCAGAAAAGACCAGTTTAAGTACCAGGGCGCGGACCGCGAGCTCCGGAAGGTGTTTATGGTGCCGGCGGTTCTGTTCGTCGTCTTAGTTGCTTTACTATTGTATAACATGACGTCCAGGTACTTCGAGCTTAAGGATCAGGTGAGCATGCTAGAGGCGCAGGTGGCCCGGGAGGTGAAGGAAACCTTCCCCGACGTTCAGACTATCCCGCGTCCGGCCGAGTACATGCAGTCCGAGGTTTCGAAGGTGAGGGAGAGGCTCAGCATGATAGAGGGCGTCGAGGGAGCGAGCACTCCGCTCGAGATTCTGAGAAATATTTCAGACAGTCTCCCGAATGGAATGAGTCTTAGGGTGAACGATATAAAGATAGAAGGAAATAACGGCGTAAAGGTGCAGGGGATATGCGATTCGTATCAGGAAGTGGCCGAGATTGAGGAGGCTCTCTCCAAGTCCGGCAAATTCGAATCCGTAATCAGGAATCAGACGGGTAACGCCGTCGACGGGAAAACGAAGTTCGAGATATCCCTCGTACTCAAGCGCGAGACATAATCATGGAATTAGGCTCTTTATCCAAAAGTATTAACAATGCGGTGAGGTCCGCCCGCGAAAGGCTTACGCAGATTTCCTCGACGGAGCGCGACAGAAGGGCTGTAATAATAGGGGCGGCGGGGCTCTGCCTACTCATTCTTTATATAGTGTTTCACTCGATTTCTTCGGGTACGGACAGGCTTGAGAAAAGGGTTACCCAGCTCGAAACGGAGCTCGGGAGGATACAGGAACTCAAGACCGAATACGAAGATTCAGAGAAGAAAATAGCGGTTCTTTCCAGCAAGATAAAGGAAGAAAACGAGCCGCTTATATCTATTGTCGAGCAGATACTCCTTTCGGAGAATCTCGACAGAAAGAACTTTTCGATAAGGGACGTTAACCTCAGGACCTCGGACTCGGAAGATTTTTACGAGGAGAGGAGCATAGACGTCGAGCTCAAGAATATCTCGCTCAAGGATCTTGTGGACGTGCTGTACAAGATTCAGAACGCGCCGTCGTTTCTTAAGGTGTCGAACCTTAACCTGAGCACGAAATTCGACAGATCCGACTCCCTTACCGTAAAGCTCCGGGTCTCGACGTTCCGGTTTAAAGAGGTAACCTGAAATGAAAGAGAAACTAAAAAAATATAAACACATAAAGCCCGTATCTTACACGCTCTTCTTTTTGTTCGTATTCACGCTGTTTTTAATCATGACCTTTCCGGGCGACGTAATAAAGAAGCGCATAATCGCCGAGATAGAAAGCAATACTCCGTACAAGGCCGACATTCAGAACGTAAAGGTTTCGCCGCTTTTGAAGGTGAACATGGAGGGAGTAAGGCTTTCGAGAGCAAACTCCGTTTTCCTCGAGCTGGACAGCCTCGACCTCAGCCCCTCGCCGCTTTCGATTTTCTCCGATAACCCGAAGGTTCCGTTCACGGCAAAGCTCTGGGGCGGTGAGGTAAGCGGAAGTCTCCGGATCAATAAAACGACCGGCCATGTAAGCGAGATCGACGCGACGCTAAAGAGCGTGAGAATAAACTCCGTCCCGTCGCTCTTTTCCGAGGAGGCCGATGAATCCATCAGCCTGGGCGGCGTGATCGACGGTAAGATTAACCTCGTTATGACCCCTCCGGCGAGCGGGGACATACAGTTCGAGATAGCGGGGCTCAAGCTCGAAAACGTGAAGCTAAAGGGCATCACGCTTCCGAGCCTTACGGACCTCACGTCCATGTTCAAGGGCACCGTGGAAGGCGACATGACCAGGATAGATCAGTTCAGTATCGCCGGCGCGGATATAGACCTCGACATTACGGGCACGACGCCGCTTCCCTGGGAGATACAGAACGGCGGGGTAATAGATATCGGCTACAGCCTTCAGATGAAGGGCGGGCAGATGGCGAAGTACAAGGGGCTCCTATCGCCCTACCTCGCGACGCAGAGGGACGGAAGCCTCGGCGGAAAGATACTCGGCACCGTAGCGAACCCGAGGTTCGAGAAGAGCTCCATAACCAGATTCTGATACTCCTGTCACGTGTCTGTTGGCCGCTTCCGGAAGAGATGCCGCACATGAATGAAAGAGAGTTTGAAAAAGAGCTTCTGGCCGATGGGTTCTCCGGGATATTCGTCCACTGGGACGGCCCGGGCGCCCGCTACCCCGACCATACGCACGGCGGCATTACCGCCCATGTAGTTCTCAAAGGCGAGATAACGATTACGAGCGAGGGTGAGACTGTCACCTACGGCCCCGGCGAAAGATTCGACGTTCCCGCCGGCGCAGTCCATTCGGCTGTTATAGGCCCCTCGGGCTGCCGCTATATGATAGGGGAAAAGTAGCGCCGGGCTCCAGCCGCCTGCATAACCCCGCTCTCCTTTACGCTGATTCACCGTTTCAGGATATATTCCCCTGTTCTCACTATTTCTCCCGGCCGGGATTTCGCGCCGGACGCTTCCTTCATAAAGAGGCTTTGTGCTATTATTTTCGGAGGAGGTGACCATTATGCGAATAAGGGCTTTGGTTACAGGGGCTACGCTTTTTGCCGTTCTTTGCGTTGCCTGGACGCTCCCGCTTTGCGCCGAAAAAAAGGCCGAGCCGGAACAGGAGATGAAGATACAAGGGCTCGGATTCGACCAGCTCATGCAGACGCCCGTCGTCCTTTTGGCGAACGAAAAGAAGGAGACAATGCTCCCCATATGGATAGGACTCTGCGAGGCGAGGTCGATAGAAATCGGCTTGTCCGGCGTGGTGCCTCCGCGCCCGCTTACATACGACATGGTGGCCGCGGTCGTGAGGTCGATGAACGCAGAGGTGAAGAGGATAGTAATCACTGATCTGAGAGACCAGGTCTATTACGCGCAGATAGAGATGTCGGTCGGTGGGAAGCTGTCGCGTATAGATGCGCGCCCGAGCGACGCCATTGCGCTTGCAGCCCGCATGGAATCCCCCATATTCGTTAGAAACGCGGTTCTCGAAAAGGCCGCGCTTATAGATTCGGACGTGGTTCAGAGGGAGCTTTGAGGATTCCCGCCGTGCGCGACAGCATCGGGCCGGGGTTCTCTTCTCTTTACGGACAAGGCCTTATTGACATATATTTTTACTCTCGCTATCATTCTCATCAAACCGCATTAATCGATCGATAATGGGCTCCTCTGAAGATCTCCGCAAATTAAGAAAAAAGATAGACGATCTCGACAACGATATACTCACGCTCTTGAACAAGCGCGCCGAGGTCGCTCTCGGCATAAGGGAGCACAAGAAGGAGAACTTCGTCGGGGTTTACGATCCCAAGAGGGAAAAAGAGATTGAAAAAAAGCTGAGGCAGTTAAATAACGGTCCCCTTTCGGACGATTCGGTCCTCAGCGTTTACAGGGAGATAATCTCCGCATGCCGGGCGCTTCAGTATCCGCTCAGGGTGTCGTACCTGGGCCCTGAGGGGAGCTTCACGCACCAGGCCGCTTACAACGAATTCGGCGGCTCGGCCGAGCTCGTCCCCGCCGGGAGCTTCGATGAGATATTCGACGAGGTCGAAACCGGCCGGGCGTCCGTGGGCGTCGTGCCCGTGGAAAATTCGAGCGAAGGCTCCGTGGGCACCGTGCTCGATCTCCTTTCGGCGTCGAGTCTTACGGTTTCGGCCGAGCTATTCGAGAAAATAAATCATTTTCTACTTTCGAAGTCAGACAAGCTGAGCGGCGTCAAAGTCGTCGCGTCCCATCCGCAGGCGCTGGCCCAGTCGAAAAAGTGGATAAGTAAAAAACTGCCCGACGCGAAGATAAGGGAAACGTCGAGCACGGCCGAAGCGGCGCGGCTCGCTTCGCGAAGTAAAGATATAGGCGCTGTTGCCGGGCTCCATTCGGCTTCCATCTACAAGCTCAATATTCTCGGAAAGAACATCGCCGACAGTAAGCGCAACACGACCAGATTTTTCGTAATCGGCCGCCATATGAGCCCACCCTCCGGGGATGACAGGACGTCCATAGTTTTTTCCCTCAAAGATAAGCCCGGCGAGCTCCAGAAGGTTTTCTTCCAGCCCTTCGCCGACGCAGGCGTAAACCTTACCAAGATTGAATCGCGGCCCTCGAAGGAAAACCCCTGGGAGTACCTCTTCTTTGTCGATTTTAAGGGGCACCGTGACGAAAAGCTTATCGAGAAACTCCTGGCGAAGCTCGCGGCCAGCAGCATTTACCTGAAGGTGCTTGGCTCCTATCCGGTCGGCGACTCGAAAAGATAGAGCTGCCAGCACCGTAGCCGCCCCGGAATATTTCCTGGCAGGACAACCTGCGGATTTCCCTGGATTTACACCTTATTATATGGGACGAGATCGTCGGGGGATGTCTGGTAGCTGTAGGGAAGGCTTATGCTGAACTTGCTTCCCGTGCCTTCTTCGCTCTGAACGTCGATTTTTCCGCCGTGCATTAACACAATGTGCTTTACAATGCTGAGGCCGAGGCCCGTACCCCCGAGATTCCGGGATCGAGTTTTGTCCACTCTGTAAAATCTCTCGAATATTCTCGGAAGATGCTCCTTCGGTATGCCTATTCCGGTGTCCTCGATTTCCGTCAGCACCACACCGCCCGAAGACGATACCCTGATGGCTATCTTACCGCCCTCCGGTGTGTACTTGACCGCATTGTCTATCAGATTTATGAACATCTGCTCGAGGAGAAACCTGTTCGCTTTTATTCGGTTTGAGTCTTTGTCCATGCAGAGCGACACATCGAGGCCCTTTTCGGCGGCCGCGGACCTGAGCGCCTCGAGTGAGGATCTTATAATTTCGTTTATATTGATCTCCTCGACGTCGGCATCGACAGCGCCCCCGAAGGCGGTATCCCTGCTTTCGACCTCGGACAGTACGAGCAGGTCCGACACTATATTTATGAGCCTGTCCGTATGGCGCTTTATAATCCCGAGGAAATGTTCCCTGTCCTCCGGGCTTTCGTACGCCTCCTCTTCGAGTGTCTCCGAGTATCCCTTTATGGCGGTGAGCGGGGTTCTTAGCTCGTGGGATACGTTTGCAATGAAATCGGCCTTTATCTTTTCGAGCCTCTTGAAGTCGGTGATGTCGAACATGACCACGATAATGCTGCGGTCCGGGGAATCGAGCGGTATGACGTTCACGAAGTAATGCTTTTCGTCGGGGTATAGATAGAAAATCTCTTTACTGTCGGGCGCCCTTTTTTCGAGGACCCCCTCGACGAGCCTCGTGAGCTCACGGTTCCGTATTATCTCCCAGAAAGGCTTTTTCCCGGGCTCTTCCTTGAGACTGAACATATTCCGGAGGGCCTTATTGATTATAATGACGTTGCCGTCACTGGATATTACCATGACCCCCTCGCTCATAGCGCCGAGAACCGCTTCGAGCTGGTTCTTCTCGCGGGAGAGTTCCTTGAAGAGCCCGCTCAGATTGCGGGCCATCTTGTCGAGGGCGCCCGTTATGCGGGACGCCTCGTCCCCATTACCGGCGACGGGGATAGCGACGTCAAGGTTCCCCCTGGCAAGCTCTTCCGAGATGCTTATGATCCCCGACAGCGGACGCATGGTTCTTTTGGTAACAATGAAGAATAGAAGCGCGGCGATCGCCGCAAGCAGCGCGCCGATGTAGACGATGCGTTTCTCGGCCGGGGCGGGCTTACCCCATATCGAGTCGAGCGGCAGCGCCGTTCTGACGGCGGCTATCGTGTTTCCCGCGCCGTCGTTCACGGGAACGGCAAGGTAATACATGTCGCTTTCTAGCTCGCTGCTGTACCGCCGGCTTTTACCGATCCTTCCCGACAGTGCTTCCCTGACCTCGGGGCTCTCGGAATAGCTCTCCTGTGGACGGGTGATCTTATGCGAATCCCCGAGGGCGTTTCCGCGCCGGTCTATAACCGTTACCCTCATGTCAGTCCTGCCGCCGAGATTTTTTAAAAGAGAGTCAACATCGACCTGTCTTCCCTCTTCGACTGCGGGCCTTAATGTTTCGCCCACGACTTTTGCCGACGTCAGGAGCATTTCCCCCGTGACCGATTCGTCATAGCTCCTGAGCTCGCCGATGACGAGGAACACGAACAGGGAGATTGTTATGAGGATTATTAAAACGGAGGCAAGGAATTGTTTCCAGAATATGCTCAATAGCCGCCTACTCTTCTAGTTTATACCCGATGCTTCTTACGGTTTTTATAAGGTTCCCCGCAGTGCCGAGCTTTTCCCTGAGGTTCTTTATGTGAACGTCGATCGTCCTGTCGTACACCAGCTTGTCGTCGCCCCAGAGCCTCTTTTTCTTAAGAAGCTGGTCCCTTGTAAATACCCTTCCCTTACCGCTTGCGAGGACTTCGAGTATCTTGAATTCCGTGGTGGTGAGGAGGACCTTTTCGTTGTCCACCGATACCTCGTATTTCTCGGTATTGATGGCGAGCGGCCCGATTTTTATCTCGTCGTCCTCGGAATCCCTGGCGCTCGTCCTTCTGAGGACGGTCTTCACCCTGGCGACGAGCTCGCGCGGGCTGAAGGGCTTTACTATGTAATCGTCGGCCCCAAGCTCGAGCCCCACAACGACGTCCGCCTCGGAGGCCTTGGCCGTCAGCATTATTATCGGCACCGATGCGGTGCTCGCCTTGTTTTTAAGAATCCTGCAGATCTCGAGGCCGTCTATACCCGGAAGCATTATGTCGAGGACCGCCAGATCCGGGACGACGGAATTCACATAGGAAAGAAAATCCCTCCCGTTGTGGAACTCCTTGACCTGGAATCCCTCTCTTTTCAGATGATGCCCTACGAGCTTGACTATGTCCTCTTCGTCGTCTACTACCGTTATAAGTTTTTCAGTCATTCAACCTAACCTGTATTAAGTATATAGGAAATTTTACCTTTAGAATAAACGATAACGCCCGCCGTTCAATGATTCCCCAAGTCCGTTAACCGTATCTTAACATCGATTTCACATCATATTAACCCGGCTCTTTTATCTTGATAGTCCAAATTCTTGTAAAGGAGGAAGTGCGAGATGAAAACTCTAGCGAAGCTGCTATTCGCCGCTGCGCTCGTTTTACCGCTCTTTGTGACAGACGCGGCAGCGCAATCGACCAAGCAGCAGATTGAGGAATTACAGGAGCAGATACGGCAGTTACAGCAGCAGAACCAGCAGCAGATCCAGCAGCTCCAGCAGCAGGTACAGACGTTACAGAATGCTCAACAGCAGTCGGACCAGACGCTTTCTCAAATCAATCAGAAACAGGTTGAGTCGGAAGACGCATGGTATAACAAGTTTATGGCCAAGTATGACAGCGGTTTCGTCTTTGAATCGACCGATAAAGCGGGGATGCCGTTCAAGATGAAATTCGGCATACTCGCCCAGATTCAGGGTTATGTAAATGATACGGACGATGAGAACGTAGCGACAAACTTTCGTCTCAGAAGGCTTGAGCTGTCTTGGTCCGGTATTGCGTTCGCACCCTGGTTCTATTATAAGTTCATGATCGACCCGACCAGCAGCCAGATCATGAAGGATATGTATTTCACAGCCCAGTATGTGAATACGATCGGTCCCAGGATCGGGCAGTGGAAGGTTCCTTTCAACAAAGAAGAGCTGCAGTCATCTTCGGCCCTCCAGCTTGTTGAAAGATCTATTGTTAACGAGCAATTTTCACTTGAGAGGGATCGCGGTTTCACGCTCCAGGGCGCCCTCGGAGCACATAATAATTTTTCATATGCCGTGGGTATATTTAACGGGGACGGTATAAATGGGACAAGCGTCGATTCGAACATGCTCTATGTCGGCAGGATTCAGCTGGGACTGGGCGGAGACGGCGATGACAAGTTCGATGCGAACGGCACATATGCAACGGCGAAAGATTACGGTCTTACCCCCAATTTCGCCAAGGCTCCTACTTTCGTAATAGGCGCCGGCGGCTCTACGTTACCGGGTCTTAATTGTGATGTAAAAGAGCCCAACGGGGGCGCTTGCGACAGGATAGCGGCTCTGGAAATGGGGAATGATGTGGACTTTAGCCAGATAACCGGTGACATCATGTTCAAGATGCCGTGGTTCAACATAGAGGGTGAGTACGACGGCAGATGGCTAAATCCGTCCACCGGCGGTCAGGGTACTGCTTACGATCAGGGCTTTAGGGTACAGGCTGGTGTGTTCCTTCTTCCGAAGACATTTGAATTCGCGGCAAGGTACGCATATATCGACTATGATACGAGCGGCAGCGTAGTACCTCCGGGCGTCAGCCTCGAAAGCTCGCAGTGGGAATTAACGCCGGGCGTCAACTATTACCTTTCCAAATCTCACAAATGGAAGGTTCAGCTAAGCTACTCGTTTATAAGGAATGAATACACTCAGAACGCTCCCGATATAGACGAGAACATCGTCAGGGCGCAGGTACAGGCCAACTTCTAATCCGGCCGGGTACTGATGGGTGAACGAATAATGAGAAAATAGATCATCTCCCTTTAGTTCAGTCCGAGACCTCCAAAACCCGCTGCCGGGTGCAAGCTCCGGCAGCGGGTTTTTTTATTGCCCTATCCACTTCTATTAATATTAATAAGGTAAACATAGAGCCGCCGTGAATTAGCGGACGGAAAAATCCCGGTGTAGCCCGGGATGGGCACGGGTATGGTGTGAAAAAAGTGTGAGTTGGGAAAAATGGAGAGGAGATGTTTCCGACTAGCCGGCAGCCGCGCCCGAGAGCAGCATCGATATAAGCCTGCCCTTTACTTCGTAGGGCATCCTGCTTCTTTCGAGGCCCTTGACGGTTTTCTCTATATCGTACTTCACCCGCCTTATCGAGGCCTCGCCGTCCTCGATCACCGCGTAAGATGCGCGGGGGTCGTTATCCCTCGGCTGACCTACCGAGCCCGGGTTCAGGACCGCAGTGTCGCCGAAGCTCCTTATATAAGGTTTGTGGGAATGGCCGACGAGTATGAACTTCCGGCAGGAGACGGGGTCTGTTGTTTCCTCCCCGCGCTCGAGGATCGGAAGGGTCTCGGGGTCGGGCCTGTGGGCAAGCTCGAAGTCCATTCCGTCCAGGGATATCCTCTCTTCGAGAGGAAGCCTTCTCAGGAATCCTACCTCTCCGCTCGAAAGCAGACCCTCGCCCCATTCACGGGATACGTTCAATATCCTTTCCATCTCGCCGCCGGGAGAAGCGCCTATCCCGAAGGCCATGGCGTGGTCGTGCTCGCCCCTCACCCCCCAGAAGCGCATCCTTGCCGACTCCATGAGGAAGTCGATGCACTTTCGCGGGTCCGGGCCGAAATCCACCACATCCCCCAGGAAAATAAGGGCGTCGTAGCTCTCCCGTGCCAGTACGGCCTCGGTGGCGTACCAATTTGCGTGTATATCCGACATTATAAGTATCTTCATATGTAGTCAAAAGGTATCGCGTTATTGTTAAGCCGTAATCAATGTATGGTTAAGGCGGCGTTTGCCCCATGGTTTGAAAAGACTGTAGTGTTTACATTAAGGATGTTGTATAATCCTATTACGGTTATGGAGAATTTTGTGATTTTTACAAATTTGAGCTAGATTTTTAGACAAAGTGTGATACAATGTCTAAATCGGAGAGAAGATGAAGAAAGCTTGCACAAGGGAGCCTCAAAAAACCCCTTGACAAAATTACGTGATTTATATAAAGTAAGCTCAGAACTTTAAAACTAAATCAAAGGAGGTAAGGAGAGATGAGTAAAGCCAAATGGCTTTTTATGTTTTTATTGGCTCTA
>JRYH01000626.1_pt1 | contig 17857 bp, 25 predicted proteins | sample 235351 | NCBI WGS metagenome assembly JRYH01 (sample SAMN03074221, study PRJNA261480) | activated sludge metagenome | biome: Wastewater Treatment Plant; feature: Wastewater; material: Activated sludge; isolation source: activated biomass of a wastewater treatment plant treating wastewater... ... | reverse complement strand
ACGATCTACTTCGAGGCTGCGGTGGTGATCGCTCTGCTCGGCTTCGTCAGCACGGCGGCGCTCGCGAAGTTCCTCATGCGAGGGGAGACGATCGAATGACGGGACCTCAGGACCTGCCCGGCTGGGCCGCGATCGCCACCTCAGTCCTCGTGCTTCTCGGATCCGGCCTGGCGCTGATCGGCACGATCGGACTTCTCCGCCTCAAGACTTTCTATGCGCGCGTGCATGCGCCGACGCTCGGGACCACGCTCGGCGTAGGATGCGTGCTGCTCGCCTCGATGCTCTATTTCTCGATCCTTGAGACGCGCCTCGTCATCCACGAGATATTGATTGCCATTTTCGTGACGATCACCACGCCCGTGACGTTGATGCTGCTGGTGCGCGCCGCGCTTCACCGCGACTGGGGCCAGGGGCATGAGGATATGCCGATAGGCCCTCCCCTCGGCCTGAACGGCCAGGCCCGCGAAGACGAGCGCGCGGAGCCATAAGGCATGCGGCCGGAATGGGAACCCTGCATGCCTCGCCCGCAGGCTTGACCTTCGTCACGGGTTCCAGCGCATCGCTGCCGCAGCGCCCCTAAATGGGGTATGATAAAAGCGCGCTCAACGCGAGGGCCAGGGCGTCATGCCGCTCCCGTTCATACCCGTGTCGGGCGGAGCGGTGCGGCGAAGAAAAGCATCCGGCCGACTATCGAAACCTTTCTTATTTGGACGTCTTGAGTCAAGATTAGCGGGTGCGCGGGCTCAGCCCGCTTGTCGCTCAATCGGAGACGTGACCCACTTGTCAAGGCTGGCTTATCTCCTCATCGGTGGGCTCGCGACGGTGCTGGCCATCGCCGGGGCAATGCTGCCAGGCCTGCCGACGACACCGTTTCTGCTCCTTGCGCTGTGGGCCTTCGCCCGCTCGAGCGAACGGATGCTCTCTTGGCTCGAGCGATTGCCCCTCCTTCGGCATGCCCTGGCGGAAGCCCGCCGGTTCGAGGAGCGCCGGGCCATTCGCCGCTCCGTCAAGCTGACCGCGGTGGTGATGGCATGGGGCTCGGTGCTCCTTACCGCGCTTGCGTCCTCAAGCGTGCTGTTGACCGGCATCGTCGCCACGGCAGCAATCAGCGGCACCTTCGTGATGCTGTGGTTTCCCACCGATCCTTGAGCTTGAGCCCGCTGGCGAATGACGATCCGCCGGGGCGGCGATCAGGCTCTCGCGAGGCTCGACGGCGGGCCATGCGCCGAAGCCGCATCGGTGCCGAGGCCGAGCTCATCAAAGCTCATGGGCCGGCCGAGGAGATATCCCTGCAAATGATCGCAGCCGGCAAGAGCGGCAATGATGCGCTGATGCTCGGTCTCGATGCCTTCGGCGGTCGTCTTGATGCCGAGCGATTTGGCCAGGGACACGACAGCAACGAACACCGAGCGCGCCTTATGATCGCTTGCGAGATCGCTGATGAAGGAGCGATCGATCTTGATGCGTCCGATCGGCAGGCTCTTGAGGCAGCTCAGCGCCGACTGGCCGACACCGAAATCGTCGATGGCAGCGGTGATGCCGAGGGCCTGCAGCTCCTGGAGCACCTTGCGGGCATTCTCCTCGTCCTGGATCACGGCCGTCTCGGTCACCTCGAACTCGAGGCGTGCGGCAGGAAGCCCGAGCTCCGGATGATGCCAGCGGATCAGCGCCTCCAGCGCCGCAATCTCACCCGTGCCGCCGCTCGTAATCGGCTGATAGACGACACGGAATTCCTTTTCTTCGACAGCACGCCTCAGCTCGCTTTCCAGGCGGCGCGCCGAGCAGGCCATGGCATCCTCGGCGGCGTCGAAGAACGCGAAACGGCCACGCCCCGTGCGCTTCGCCTTGTAGAGGGCGACATCGGCGGCCTTGAGGATCTCGTCCACAGTGGTGCCGTCGGCCGGCGGCCGGGCGATGCCGATGCTCATGCCGATGCGAACCGGCTTGCCGTCGATCTCGATCGGCTTCCTGATCTCTTCGAGGATACGCTGCGCGACGGTCCCCGCGTCGGTGCTCGAAAGCTGATCGTTGCCGGAGAACAGCAAGGCGAACTCATCTCCGCCGAGCCGGGCGACGGTATCCGCTTCGCGCACACATCCGACGAGGCGCCGCGCCACCACCCTCAGCAGCTCGTCGCCGGCGACATGGCCGAGCGTGTCGTTGATGGACTTGAAGTCATCTATGTCGATCAGCATCACGGCGACGTCCCTGCCGCGCTTTGCTGCCGTTAATGCTTTCTTGATGCGCTCCACGAGCAAGCGGCGGTTTGGCAGGTCGGTCAGCACGTCATGGAGCGTACGGTGCAGCAGCTCGCCCTCGACGCGCTTCTCCATCGTGAAGTCGGTATAGGTGCAAATCACGCTTCCTTCCGGCATGACCCGCTGACTGATGCGAATGTGCCGGCCGTCCGTGAGCTGCTGCTCGATATCGCAATCGACGCTCAGGTCGAGCAGTGCACCGCCGTCTTTGGGTATGGCGCCGGCCGCCTGGCACTTCTCCAGGAGAGAGACGAGTGACGTGCCAATGCGGGCCTCCGGCCTCGTCAAACCATAAATCTCAAGGAAGCGGCTGTTGCGCAAGGCGATGCGCCCGTCGCTGTCGAACAGGCAGATGCCCTGAGACATGGCTTCCATCGCCGAATCGAGCAGGCGGCGGCGATCATCCGCAAGGGCCGAAACGCGCATCAGCTCGCCCCGGAGCCGATCGCGGTCGGCAATCTCTGCCGCAACAGCGAGCGAGGTGAGGAGATTGACGAAGCAGAAGAGCTGAATGATCCAGATGCGCGTGGTGGGCTCGCCCATCAACGCCGCGGGGCCCATGACCTGATAGGTGCAGACCAGTGACAAAGCGGTCAGCCAAAGGGTGCCCATGGCGGCATATTGCGGGCCCAGGCGAAATGCGATCAGGACCGAGACGGGAATGATCAGGAACAGCAGCGGAACGGACGACTGCACGAAAACGATGAGCGAGACGCCGGTCAGCAATAGGAAGTGGCGGGCAATCTCTTCGCCCGAGGGGGTCGGCACCGCCAGCCGCGGCTGTTGCCAGATCAGGAGGATCGCCGGCGTCAGCACGAGAATGCCCAGGGTATCGGAGAGATACCAATTAACGAAGAGCATGTCGTAGCCGTCGCGGAGACCGCCTGCGGCGACGAGCGCGCCTGCAGCCGCGGAAAAGAGCGGCACGCCGGCAGCGACTGCGACGAACCTCGAGACGGTCCAAGGCCTGGCGAAATCGAGAGGGCGCCGCCCGCACACGAGCCCGAGCAAATAGGCCGAGACAAGGCATTCCGATACGTTGATCACGGGGAAGGCAAGCGCGTTGCTCCACGGATCGCCGTTGCCGAGATAGCCGGCGGCGCCGAAGACGAAGCAGGCGACTGCAATCTCAAAGCGTGTGCGATCCCGAGGCGCGATCAACAGCGCAGCCAGGAGAATGCCGTTCGCGGGCCATATAACGGAAATATCGGAGGCATCGCGGGTCCATGCCGCCGCCAGATAGACCGCGGTGCCATGCGCCATGGCCGTCGTCATGACAAAGCCGGCGCGCCGACGGAGTCGCTTCCCGTCGCGTACACCAGTAAACCATGTGTAGAAACCCGCGAGATCCATGATCCCTTGCCCGAGCCATTGCCTCAGGGAGGGACGATAGCCTGTAAAATTCTAATAAAATCGTGAATATAGGCCGCGGAACGTCGCCGCGGCTTCAACTGGACGGCCTCAGGACGGAGAGCGGTCCGCGCAATATTATCCCACTATTGGCTTGTCACAGGATTAAAATTTTAAAACCCAGCGTGTGACGACTCGTTATTGAATCCCGTATTCTCATGCGGCCTGGATCGAGCGGGCTTTGTTTTCTCACTCTTTTCTTCAAGGGAACGCGTTCCGGCGGGGTCGCAGGCGCTCGCGCCGGCAATGGATCGAGCCGCAGCGGCATGGGGCCAGTTCCTTGCGCAAACTGGCCGCCGGCGGAAGGCTACCCCGGGGCAGCCTCTATTCGGCTGCCAAGGCGACGGGTATGTCCTCTTCCGGCCGACCCACGCTGATGTAGCGGAAACCGTGCTGCGCTATGAACTCGCGCCGGTAGACGTTACGTAAATCGACGAGGAGAGCCGCCTTCATAAGGGTCCGGAGGCGAGGAAAATCGAGGGCGCGAAACGCGTCCCACTCCGTGACGAGAACCAAAGCATCCGCGCCGGCCGCCGTATCATAGGCGTCCGTGCAGTAGGTCACGTCGGAGAGGCAGGCCTTCGCAGCTTCCATGCCTTCGGGATCGAAGGCCCTGATCGTGGCGCCGGCATCCTGGAGCCCCTGGACGATCGAGATCGCCGGGCTGTCGCGCATGTCATCGGTGTTGGGCTTGAAAGTCAGGCCGAGCAACGCCACCGTCTTGCCGCGCACGTCACCCCCCATGGCGCGCACGATCTTACGCGCCATGGCGCGCTTGCGCTGGTCGTTGATGGCGACCGTCGTTTCGATGAGGCGCAGCGGACTGGCATAGTCCTGCGCCGTCTTGACGAGCGCCAGGGTATCCTTGGGAAAGCACGAGCCGCCATACCCCGGGCCGGCGTGCAGGAACTTCGAGCCGATTCGATTGTCGAGGCCGATGCCGTGCGCCACGTCCTGCACGTTGCTGCCCACCGCCTCGCAGAGATCGGCCATCTCGTTGATGAACGTGATCTTCATGGCCAGGAACGCGTTCGAGGCATATTTAATCAGCTCAGACGTACGCCGGGCCGTGAACATCAGCGGAGCCTTGTTCAGGTACAGCGGCCGGTAAATCTCCGTCATGACCGCGCGCGCCCGCTCATCCTCGATGCCGAGGACGATGCGGTCCGGACGCTTGAAGTCCTCGATGGCCGCGCCTTCACGCAGGAACTCCGGATTGGAGACGACAGCGACATCGGCTTCAGGGTTCGTCTCGCGGATGATGCGCTCGACCTCGTCGCCCGTGCCGACCGGCACAGTGGATTTGTTGATCACCACGGTGAAGCTGCGGATGTTGCGCGCGATGTCGCGTGCAACGGCATACACGTAAGACAGGTCGGCGTGCCCGTCGCCGCGGCGCGAGGGCGTTCCGACCGCTATGAAAACCGCCTCCGCCGATTGCATGGCGGCATCAAGATCAGTCGTGAATAGCAGACGGCGAGCTTCGCTGTTCCGCGCGACAAGCTCGTCGAGACCGGGCTCGTAGATCGGGATAACGCCCTTCTTAAGGGCTTCGATCTTGCGCTCGTCGCTGTCGACGCAGGTCACCTCATGCCCAAAATCGGCAAAGCAAGCGCCCGACACCAGCCCCACGTAGCCGGAGCCAACAACAGCAATACGCATTTTCCAAGCTCTCCCTTACCGGTCACGATCCCAGCGATACTCATCGCATCCCGCCGGCGCAAGGTCCACCGGAGCAGTCGCTCATCCACCGAAACGCGCTTGGCGCAAAAAGGATCGGGCCCTCGCCTCGCCGGCTCGCCTACCTCATGAGCAACTTTCGATTCTCTGCTTCGGCCACCCGGCCGTCAGACTTCGGAAAGAAGCCGACGGCCGTGCGCCGCACGTACCCGGATAAAGCGGAAAAGGCGCCGCTGGCGCCTCGGCTTGCCGGGTTGCCGCGATATCTTAGAAGTTATGCTTGATCGTGCCGCGAACGGTGAGATCCTCGGCCGGCTTATCCACCACGGGGTCGGACGGCTTGCTGTCGTTCGCCCCATAGAGAAGCTCAAGGCCGAAATCCATCTTCGGCAAGACGCCGAGCTTACCCAGGCCCGGAATACGGACCTCGGTTCCGGCGCTGCCGCTATCCTCTACTCTCGGCGCGGAGAAATCGAGTTCCTTCTCCGCGGGAGCCGACGACTTAGCGTCAGACGGCGTGGGCATGGCCGGGGCCGGGGCACCCTGCTCCTGGAAGGCAAGGGCCGACGGGCCGGCGAGCCCCAGCACCATTCCCAATCCAATGTAGCCCAGCAACCGCATTGCGTTCCCCAGAGTGCCTGTCTTCGTGTCAGCGAAGATGAGGCCTTGGATTGCACCTGACAAGAATGAACCCGCGCCCGTACGCCCGGAAAGACGTTTCCGCCCATAGGTGTGGTTTGCTTGCCATGTGTCTCGCAAGGCACATTTGCATCGATTTGGCTTGCCGCTCCCACGTTCCCCGGCAGTCACTTGATATGGCCATATTTTCGCCCATCACCCTGCGTTGGGGCGCCGAGTCTCGAGGTGCACATATCCGCACCACGGGACTCAAGAGGACCCAGTTTGCGCGGCCAGCACCTCATGGTCTCGTTCGCCTCGCCACCAATAAATCGCCAGAATCACCCGGCTCGGAGCGGCGCGTTAACGTTTCCGTAACCGTTTGCGGCAAGACTTCGTTAACCCTTTCCAACGCGCCGTCCCATGCCCGATCCTCATAGCTTTGCCGCCGCGATGACGTCATCCCTGAACGATGCACGCAACGATACGGGGCGCATGGCCTTCTGCGGCCCCTACGTGCTTTCTGCGATCACGGGCTATCCGATCAGCAAGGTCGAGACCGCGGTCAATGCCTACCGCAACCTGCCGCCGGACCTGCGGTTCCGTGTGAAGGGTACGTACGCCGACGAAGTCGAGGGGGCACTCGCTGTCTACGGCTACGAGATGACGCTCAAAGAGACCTTCATGCATCTCGAGCGCAAGAAGCGGCCGACGGTGTGGACCTGGATGCAGAAGCCGCGCAACGCCTGGGCCCACTACATCCTCGCCATCCATAAGGGCAAGGAAGGCCATTGGATCCTGATCAAGGGCGTCAAGATGTGCGACACGTTCACGGAGGGCCGCTGGACGTTCGTCTGCGACGGCCCGCACCGGGGCGCGCGCATCATGGAGGTGTTCGAGGTGCGCAAGTCTCTGGCGCTATGACACGGCACCTGCCGCCGGGTGTCTGATGCCCTGCGAGCGGCCATCGGAACACGCCGCATCTTTACGAAAAACGGCCCCGCGCGATGCACGAGGCCGTTCCGAATTCTTCATCGATTCGAACGCGACTTACGCGTTCTCTTCGGCTTCCTTGCGGGCCGCGTCGCGGGCCTTGTCCTCGGCGCCCTTGACCGACGTGTCGCGGTCGACGAGCTCGATGACGGCGCGCGGCGCGCTGTCGCCATAGCGGAAGCCGGCCTTCAGCACGCGCGAATAACCGCCGGCGCGGTCCTTGTAACGGGGGGCGAGCACATCGAACAGCTTCTTCACCTGGTCCTCGTCACGCAGGCGTGCGATCGCGAGGCGGCGCGAGTTCAGATCCCCGCGCTTCGCCAGCGTGATGTACTTGTCGATCACGCGCTTCAAGTCTTTGGCTTTGGGCAGCGTGGTGACGATCTGCTCGTGCTTGATCAGAGCAGCCGCCATGTTCGAGAACATGGCCTGGCGATGCGCGCTATCGCGGTTGAAGCGGCGGCCTAGCTTCTTGTGTCGCATATCTTTTCTCTTTCTCTACCGGTTGTTACGGGGAGGTTCTTCGGCCTCACCTCGGTTCGTGGGCAGCGAGGCGGCAGGTGTCCCCTGCCGCCTCGCGCCAAATCAATACTGGTCCTCGAAGCGCTTCGCCAGCTCCTCGATGTTATCCGGCGGCCAATTGGGCACCTCCATGCCGAGGTGCAGCCCCATGCCAGCCAGGACTTCCTTGATCTCGTTGAGCGACTTCCTACCGAAGTTCGGCGTGCGCAGCATCTCGGCCTCGGTCTTCTGGATGAGGTCGCCGATGTAGACGATGTTATCGTTCTTGAGGCAGTTCGCCGAGCGCACGGAGAGCTCGAGCTCGTCGACCTTCTTCAGCAGGGCGGCGTTGAAGGCGAGTTCCGGATGGCGGCTCTCCTCGACGGCCTTCTTCGGCTCCTCGAAGTTGATGAACACGGCGAGCTGATCCTGAAGAATGCGCGCAGCAAGCGCGACCGCATCCTCAGCCTTCACCGAGCCATCGGTGTCGATGGTCATCGTCAGCTTGTCGTAATCGAGGATCTGGCCTTCGCGCGTGTTCTCCACCTTGTAGGAGACCTTGGTCACGGGCGTGTAGAGGCTGTCCACGGCAATCAGGCCGATCGGCGCATCGTCGGGACGGTTGCGCTCGGCGGGCACGTAGCCCTTGCCCATGTCGGCCGTGAACTCCATACGGATCTGCGCGCCCTGGTCCAGGTGGCAGATGATGTGCTCGGGGTTCAGGATGTCGACGTCGGAACCGGCCTCGATGTCGCCGGCCTTGACCGGGCCGGGGCCTTCCTTCTTCAGCACCATGCGCTTCACACCTTCCGAGTGGATGCGCAGTGCAATTTCCTTGATGTTGAGGACGATGTTGGTCACGTCCTCACGCACGCCGGGAATCGACGAGAACTCGTGGAGCACGCCGTCGATCTGGACGGTCTTGATCGCAGCGCCCTGAAGCGAGGAGAGCAGAACGCGGCGCAGCGCGTTGCCGAGCGTCATGCCAAAGCCACGCTCGAGCGGCTCGGCGACGACGGTGGCCGTGCGCGTGCGATCGCGGCCCGGGTTGATCTCAAGCTTCGAGGGCTTGATCAGGTCTTGCCAGTTCTTTTGAAGTACGTTCGTCACGGGGGGTCCTCGTAGCGGTTCTCGGCGCCGCCTCGCCCTAGAGCGGCACGCTTCCAACAGAGGATGGGCTCGGAGCCGGAGGCGGGAGCGTGGCGCCGCTTGATCACCCGCCCAGGGATGACCCGAGCCCGCTTAATCTTAAACGCGGCGGCGCTTGCGGGGGCGGCAGCCGTTGTGCGGGATCGGCGTCACATCGCGGATCGAGGTGATCTGAAAGCCCACGGACTGAAGCGCGCGGAGTGCCGATTCGCGGCCAGAGCCCGGCCCGCACACCTCGACCTCGAGCACCTTCATGCCGTGCTCCATCGCCTTCTTGCCGGCGTCCTCAGCAGCCATCTGCGCCGCGAACGGCGTCGACTTACGCGAGCCCTTGAAGCCCATGGTGCCGGAAGACGACCAGGCCAGCGTGTTGCCCTGGGCATCCGTGATGGTAATCATCGTGTTGTTGAACGAGGCGTTGACGTGCGCAACGCCGGAAGAAATGTTCTTCTTCTCCCGGCGGCGAACTTTCGTGCGTGCCTGATCTTTCGCCATGAAATCGAAACTCCTCATGCCCGGCGCGCGGGCCAAATGCTACGGCCGGCAAGCGGCCGAAATTGCTATCTGAACGCCCTTAGGCCTTCTTCTTGCCGGCGATCGGCTTCGCGGGGCCCTTGCGGGTGCGCGCGTTGGTGTGGGTGCGCTGGCCGCGAACCGGCAGGCCCCGGCGGTGGCGGAGGCCACGGTAGCAGCCGAGATCCATGAGGCGCTTGATGTTCATGGCCACGTCGCGGCGGAGGTCGCCCTCGACGACGTAATCGCGGTCGATCGTCTCGCGGATCTGCAGCACCTCGGCGTCCGTCAGCTGGTTCACGCGCCGCTCGGCCGGAATACCGACCCGGCTGCAGATTTCCTCAGCGAACTTAGGCCCGATGCCATGGATATACTGAAGCGCAATCTGAACACGCTTCTGCGTCGGGATATTCACACCAGCTATGCGGGCCACTTCCGTCTCCTGGGGGCTTCTTCATCGACCGCGAGGCGGCCTCATTCATCTGATTTTCAACGCGAAAACGCGGACCGGCCGCATCCAGGCGAAGTTCGCCACCCGGAGCAGGCCTCCCGTTCCATCATGCTCGAAAGCGCGGTGTTGTAGCGTAGTCATACTAGGCCGTCAACCTGCGCCTTGTTCTTGTGACATCTTTTCCAGACCTGAACCGCCGGCGTCGAGCACGCCGTCGATCTGGCTGGCCACCTCATCAATCGGCGCCATGCCGTCGACGGAGTGCAGTTTGCCCTGGGCAAAATAGTAGCCGATGAGCGGCGCCGTCTCCCGGTAGTAGGCAAGCAGGCGCGTCTTGAGAGCCTCGGCGTTATCGTCGGAGCGGGGCGTCCCGCCGGCGGCGATCGTATCGCTGGCCCGCTTCTCGATGCGCGACGCCAGCGCCTCGTCGTCAACCTTCAGCTCGATCACGAGGTCGAGGCCGGCGCCCTTGGACGCGAGCAGCTTGTCGAGGGCCGCCGCCTGCTTCAGCGTGCGGGGAAACCCATCGAGGATGAACCCGCGGGCGCAGTCCGGCTCGGCAATGCGGTCAGAGATGATGCCGATCACGATGTCGTCGGACACGAGGCCGCCGCTCTTCATGATCGACTCGGCCTTCCGACCAATCTCCGTTCCGGCCTTCACGGCCGCGCGCAGCATGTCTCCGGTGGAGAGCTGAACGAGGCCCCGGCGCCGGGCAAGCGCCTCGGCCTGGGTGCCCTTACCGGCACCCGGAGGACCTAAAAGGATGAGTTTCATCTACGCCCCCCACGCGACGTCGCGCCACGAAGCTTCGCCTTCTTGATCAGTCCCTCGTACTGGTGCGCGAGGAGATGGCTCTGGATCTGGGCCACCGTGTCCATCGTGACGCTCACCGCAATGAGCAGGGACGTGCCGCCGAAATAGAACGGGATTCCCGCATAAGCGGTCAACATCTCGGGCATGACGCAGACGGCGGCGAGGTAGATGGCACCGACAACGGTGATGCGGGTGAGGACATAATCGATGTACTCCGCCGTCTTGTCACCAGGACGGATGCCGGGCAGGAAGCCGCCGTGCTTCCGGAGGTTATCGGCCGTATCCTTGGGATTGAACACCACCGCCGTATAGAAAAAGGCGAAGAACACGATCAGCGCGACGTAGATCGCGAGGTGGAGCGGCTGGCCGGCACCGAGCGAGGCGACCAACGCCTGCAGCCACTCCGGCCCGCCGCCCTGGGCAGACGAGAACTGCGCGGCCGTGATCGGCAGCAGAAGCAGCGACGAGGCGAAGATCGGCGGAATGACGCCCGACGAGTTGAGCTTCAGCGGCAGGTGCGAGGCCTCGCCCTGGAACATGCGGTTGCCGACCTGACGCTTCGGATACTGGATCAGCAAGCGGCGCTGTGCGCGCTCGATGAACACGATGGCGCCCACGACAGCGAGCATCAAGACCACCAGCGCCAGCAGGAGGAAGGTCGAGATGGCACCCGTGCGGGCCATTTCAAAGAGGCCGATGATGGCGGACGGCGCGCCCGCCACGATACCGGCGAAAATAATCAGCGAAATGCCGTTGCCGACGCCGCGCTGCGTGATCTGCTCGCCGAGCCACATCAGGAACATAGTGCCGCCCACGAGGGTGATGACCGTGGTGGCGCGGAAGAACCAGCCCGGATCAGCGACGACTGCGCCCGCCTGCGAACTCGAGCCCTCGAGGCCGATGGCGATGCCGTAGGCCTGGAACGCGGCCAGGATGAGCGTGAGATAGCGCGTGTACTGGTTGATCTGCTTGCGGCCCGATTCGCCCTCTTTCTTGAGGGCTTCGAGCTTGGGCGACATCGAGCTCATGAGCTGCATGATGATCGACGCCGAGATGTAGGGCATGATGTTCAGCGCGAAGATCGCCATACGCTCGACGGCGCCGCCGGCAAACACGTTGAACATGCCGAGAATGCCGGACGACTGGGCGCGGAATGCTTCTGCGAAGGCGCCAGCGTCGATGCCGGGAATCGGAATGAAGGTTCCGAGGCGATAGATGACCAGGGCGCCAAGCGTGAACCAGATCCGGTTCTTCAAATCCTGGGCCTTGGCGAAGGCGCCAAGGTTGAGATTTGCGGCAAGCTGCTCGGCAGCGGAAACCATCTCGTTTTCTCCCGGCTCTCTGTTGAGCCCTCATACCTGGTGGCCAACGGCCACCGTGTCGAGCCCCTCTCGCCTCTCCCGGCGTTGCCCTGGGCTTTATCGATCGCGACGCGAAACGCAAGCCTGGCATCCAGGGTGCGCGAGTGGCGCTCCACACGACCCTGGGGCGCTTTGCAGCCCCACGGACCGGCGTATCCCCCACAAGACGGCCTTAGAGCGCGAGCGGCGTCCACGATCGTCACCGTGGAGCCTCCTCAAATACCCTGCTCTTAAGCCTTCTTCGCGGCGCCTTTCTTGGCTGCCGTCTTCTCGCGCTTCGCCACGTCGGCCGCCAGCACCTTCTTCTCGATCAGGCTGACGGTGCCGCCCGCCTTCTCGATCGCGGCCTTGGCCGTAGCCGTGGCGTGGTTCACGGTCAGCTCCAGCTTGGCGGTGATCTCGCCAGAACCAAGGATGCGCAGGCCGTCCTTCGGGCGACGCAGGATGCCGGCGTCGACGAGTGCCGTCACATCCACCGGCTGGCCGGCCTTGAGCTTACCCTCATCGACGGCCTTCTGCAGCGCGCCGACGTTGATCTCGTTCCAGTCCTTGCGGTTCCACTTGTTGAAGCCGCGCTTCGGCAGGCGGCGATGGAGCGGCATCTGGCCACCCTCGAAGCCGCCGATGGCCACGCCCGAGCGCGCCGTCTGGCCCTTGCCGCCGCGTCCGCCCGTCTTGCCGACGCCGGAGCCGATGCCGCGGCCGATGCGCAGGCGGCCCTTGCGGGCGCCGGGATTGTCCTTGATGTCGTTGAGCCGCATTTTGCCTCAAGCTCCTTGTTCGTCTTCAGCAGAGCGCGATCCGCGCAGAGACCCTAGGGGTCTTCCGCGCGCCGCAACTCACGCCTTATCCGCCTCGTCCACGATACGGACGAGATGGGGAATGCTGTTGATCATGCCACGCACAGCCGGCGTGTCCTCGAGAACGCGGCGGCGATGCAGCTTGTTGAGACCGAGACCGATCAAGGTCTTGGTCTGGATCTCCGGCCGGCGGATCGCGCTCCGGTACTGTTCGACCGTGATCGTGTTCTTGGCTGCCATGTGTCGGTCCCTTCTCGAATACCTTGCGCCGCTCGGCGATCGGCACCGCCTCCTCGCGGAGGCGTGTCCGATCAAGCCTCGGCGGCGATCTCGGCTGCCGATCCGTCGCGCCGGCGGGCGACGATCTCGGAAACCTTCTTGCTGCGCCGCGCGGCGACGGAGCGCGGGTTCTCCTGCTCCCTCAGCGCATCGAACGTAGCGCGCACGACGTTGTACGGGTTGGTCGAACCCAGCGACTTGGCAACCACGTCCTGAACGCCGAGCATCTCGAACACGGCGCGCATGGCACCGCCCGCGATGATCCCGGTACCCGCCGGAGCGGAGCGCAGGACGACCTTGCCCGAGCCGTGACGGCCCGCGCTGTCGTGATGGAGCGTGCGGGCGTCGCGAAGAGGCACGCGGACGAGGTTGCGGCGCGCCTGCTCGGTGGCCTTGCGGATCGCCTCCGGCACCTCACGGGCCTTGCCATGGCCGAAGCCAACCCGGCCCTTCAGGTCGCCGACGACCACGAGTGCCGCAAAGCCGAAGCGCTTACCGCCCTTCACGACCTTGGCGACGCGGTTGATATGGACCAGCTTGTCCGAAAACTCGCTGTCGCGCTCATCGCGCTCGCGCTCCCGGCCCCGGTCTCTCGATGCTGGACGTGCCACTATCAAATTCCTTTCATCAGAAGCTCAGGCCGCCCTCGCGCGCGGCGTCGGCGAGTGCCTTGACACGCCCGTGATAGAGATAGCCGCCGCGATCGAACACAACCGAGGTGACGCCAGCCTTGAGAGCCCGCTCCGCGACGAGCTTGCCAATGGCAGCGGCCGCGGCCTTGTCGGCGCCGGTCTTCATGGATCCGCGCAGATCCTTCTCGAGACTCGAGGCGGCGGCCAGCGTCTTGCCGCCAGCGTCGTCGATGATCTGAGCATAGATGTGCTTCGAAGAGCGATGCACCGATAGACGCGGACGCCCAACGGCGTGGGCCTTCAGCGTGCGGCGTACACGGGCGCGGCGCCTTTCGAACTGATTGTCTTTCTTGGCCATGGCCTCGGTCCTACTTCTTCTTGCCTTCCTTACGGAAGACGTGCTCGCCCTTGTAGCGCACACCCTTGCCCTGATACGGCTCCGGCTTACGCGAGGCGCGGATCTCGGCGGCAACCTGGCCGACGAGCTGCTTGTCGATGCCGGATACGGTCACGAGCTCCTGCTTGGCGCCGGCAACCTTAACCTCGACACCAGCCGGGATCGTGTGCTCGACCTCATGGCTGAAGCCGATCGACAGCGTGAGCTTGTCCTTGCCCTTGAGGGCCGCCTTGAAACCGACGCCGTGGATCTCGAGCGTGTGGGTGTAGCCCTCGGTCACACCGACGATCAGGTTCTCCACCATCGAGCGCGACATGCCCCACATGGAGCGCGCACGCTTGGTGTCCTCGACCATCGACAGCTCGATGCTGTCAGCGGTCTTCTCGATCTTGATTTCCTCGGGCAGCGTGAAGGAGAGCTCACCCTTGGCGCCCTTCATGGTGACCGTCTGCCCGTTGACCGTCGCCGTGACGGCGGCGGGTACGGGAACCGGCTTCTTTCCGATGCGTGACATGGGTCTTGTCCTCGCGATACCGGCCGCAGCCGGCATCCTTCGCTAGAATACGTTGCAGATGATCTCGCCGCCGACGTTCTCCTCCTTGGCGCGCGCATCCGACATCACGCCCTTGGGCGTGGAGAGGATGGCAACACCGAGGCCGTTGGCGACACTCTTGAGGTCGCGGACGGGCGAGTAAACGCGCCGGCCGGGAGTCGACACGCGGCTGATCTCCTTGATCGCCGGCTGGCCGTTGAAATACTTGAGCTCGATCTCGAACACCGGCTGATCACCCTTCTGCTCCACCCGCGTGTAGCCGCGGATGTAGCCTTCCTCGACGAGAACGTCGAGGACGCGGGCGCGCATGTTCGATGCGGGCGTCACGACCTTGGGACGGCGGCGGAGCTGCGCATTGCGGATGCGCGTCAGCATATCGCCGATGGGATCATTCACTGCCATGAGCTTCCACCCCTTCTTACCAGCTCGACTTGACCATGCCGGGGATCAACCCCTGCGAGGCCAGCTCCCGAAGCTGGTTGCGGCACATTCTAAGCTTGCGGTAGTAGCCACGCGCGCGGCCGGTGATCTCGCAGCGGTTACGCACACGCACGAGCGCGCCGTTGCGCGGCATCTCGGCAAGCTTGAGGCGCGCGGCGAAGCGCTCCTCCGGCGGAAGCTTGAGATCCTCGGCGATGGCCTTGAGACGCTTCCGCTTCGCAGCGTGCTGCGCGGCAAGCTTCCGGCGCCGGTTATTCTTCTCGATGGAACTGGTCTTAGCCATTCATATCCTCCAAAGGCCTTTCGGGTCCCGATCCGGGTTGGCCGAGGTCCTCTAGCTGCGGAAAGGGAAGTTGAAGCTGCGCAGCAGCTCGCGCGCTTCGTCGTCGGTCTTGGCCGAAGTGCATACGATCACGTCGAGGCCCCACACCTGATCGACCTTGTCGTAATCGATCTCGGGGAACACGATGTGCTCCTTGAGACCACAGGCGAAGTTGCCGCGGCCATCGAAGCTCTTCGGATTGAGCCCGCGGAAGTCCTTCACGCGCGGCAGCGCGATGGTGACGAAGCGGTCCAGGAACTCATACATGCGGTCGCCGCGCAGCGTCACCTTGCAGCCGAGCATCATGCCCTCGCGCACCTTGAAGGTGGCGATGGACTTGGTGGCCTTGGTAAGGATCGGACGCTGACCGGCAATGAGCGCGAGATCGGACGCGGCATTGTCGACCTTCTTGCGGTCGGCGGTTGCCTCACCCACGCCCATGTTGATCACGATCTTCTGGATCTTCGGGATCTGCATAGGATTGGCGTAGGCGAACTTCTCAAGAAGCTGCGCGCGCACGACCTTGTCGTAGTGCGTCTTGAGACGCGGCCGGTAATCGGCGGGACGCGGCTTCCACTCGCGCGGAGCGGCGCTCGTCTCGGCGGCCCGCGCCGATCCGGCGTCCTTGCCCTTGCCGCCGGCCTTCGCCTTCTGCGGTTTCTCTTTGTCGGCCATGGCTTAGTTCTTCTCCCGGATGATCTCGCCCGAGCGCTTAGCGAAGCGGACCTTCTTGCCATCCTCCAGGATGCGGAAGCCGACACGGGTCGGCTTGCCGTCCTTCGGGTCCTCGATGGCGAGGTTGGAAATCTGAATCGGCGCCTCTTTCGAGATGATGCCGCCTTCCTGCGATGCGGTCTGGCGCTGATGGCGGCGCACGATATTGATGCCCCGCACGAGCGCGCGGTTCTCCTTCGGACGCACCTGGATCACCTCGCCGCGCTTGCCTTTGTCGCGGCCGGTGAGGACGATCACGCTGTCGCCCTTCTTGATCTTAAGCGAGGCCATTTAGAGCACCTCCGGCGCAAGCGAGACGATCTTCATATGATTCTTGGAGCGCAGCTCACGGGTTACCGGCCCGAAAATGCGCGTCCCAATCGGATCGCCCTGGTTGTTGATCAGCACGGCGGCGTTGCTGTCGAAGCGGATGAGCGAGCCATCGGGGCGGCGCACGCCCTTGGCGACCCGCACGATCACGGCCTTCATCACCTGGCCCTTCTTGACGCGCCCCTTCGGAATAGCCTCCTTCACGGACACGACGATCGTGTCGCCGATGGTGGCGTATTTGCGCTTCGAGCCGCCCAGCACCTTGATGCACTGAACGCGCCGTGCGCCCGAATTGTCGGCGACGTCGAGATTCGTCTCCATCTGGATCATCGCACCGTCTCTCTTCCTGCCGCGGACCCCGCGGCGTCAAAATTCTGCTTGGCTTCTTGAGCGACGCTCCCGAAAGACGCGCCGCCGAATTCTCAAATCTTCTCCAGCGCAACCCAGCGTTTCAGCCTGGAGATCGGCGCGGACTCTTGGATCTCCACGCGGTCGCCTTCCTTGAAGGCGTTATTCTCGTCGTGGGCGTGATACTTCTTCGTGCGACGCACCGTCTTCTTGAAGAGCGGATGCGTGTAGCGGCGCTCCACCTCGACGACAATGGTCTTGTCGTTCTTGTTCGAAACAACCACACCCTGCAGGACGCGCTTCGGCATCGTTCTCTCTCCTTACGCGCCGGTCTTCGATTTGTCGGAAGCCTTCGACGAGGACCCGCCCCGCTTCTGGCCGGCAAGCGTCAGCACGCGCGCGATATCGCGGCGAACCTCGCGCACGCGCGAGGTGTTCTCAAGCTGTCCGGACGCCTTCTGAAAGCGCAGGTTGAACTGCTCCTTCTTGAGCTTGGCCAACTGATCGTCGAGCTGATCGAGCGTCATGCTCCTCAAATCACTCGCTTTCATCGTCGTCATCCCTATCCTCGCCCGCGCCCCGGCCTCAGCCGATGCGCGTTACAATGCGCGTCTTGATCCCGAGCTTCGCGGCGCCGAGCGTCAGCGCCTCGCGCGCCACCTGATCGGGGACGCCGTCGAGTTCAAACATGATGCGTCCAGGCTTCACCCGCGAAACCCAAAGCTCGATGCCGCCCTTGCCCGAGCCCATGCGGACCTCGGCCGGCTTCTTGGTCACCGGCACGTCGGGGAAAATGCGGATCCAAACGCGGCCGGCGCGCTTCATGTGGCGCGTGATGGCACGGCGCGCGGCCTCGATCTGGCGCGCGGTGACGCGCTCGGGCTCCACGGCCTTGAGCCCGTGCGAGCCGAAGTTCAGCGACGTGCCGCCCTTCGCAGCGCCGTGAATGCGGCCCTTGAACTGCTTGCGGAACTTGGTTTTCTTCGGTTGCAGCATGGATCTTGTCCTTCAGCCCTGATCAGGCCGTCTCCTGTCCTTCACGGCCAGCCTCGCCACCGCGGGGTCCGCGCGGGCCACGGCGATCGCGACGGTCACCGGCGCCGTCCTCACGACGGCCACGGCCGCCCGACCCGTCGCCGGCTCCTTCCGTCGCACGGCGCTCGGACGCCATCGGGTCGTGCTCCATGATCTCACCCTTGAAGACCCAGACCTTGATGCCGATGGTGCCGTACGCCGTCTGCGCGACGCCGTAGCCGAAATCGATGTCGGCGCGGAGGGTGTGCAGAGGCAC